>OBKM01001240.1_pt1 | contig 10614 bp, 7 predicted proteins | sample 1519691 | NCBI WGS metagenome assembly OBKM01 (sample SAMEA37050418, study PRJEB22526) | metagenome | biome: saline pan; feature: lake; material: water | place: Egypt | collected 2015 | depth 0.5 m
CCTACAGGTACTCCCTTCTGGTAGCTTATGCGGTCACACTTCTATCTCACACTTCCATCCCATAGTCTCACTTGTATTGGATAAGCCGCGCGCCAAGCACTAGCGCAAGTACTGAGATGAGGCACGTGCAACTGCCCGGTCTTGGAACCAATCTTGCTGTCAGCAAGGAGTCCCCGCTGGTTCGTCGCTGGGAACAAGTTGAGAACGAAGAGGACCTTCGTGATCTCTTATCCAGACGGTCCATACCCTGGACAAGGAAAATAAGAAGAAGAGTTGCCACGTCGAGCTGACCGGGGAAAAATAACCGCTCCTTTCGCTCTCACACTCTCGCTCCATGATCTGATCATGTTTTCTTTCCCGACCTTAGATCGATTTTCTTCAACATGGTGGAGCGTGACGCTTGCTCTCGTTGCCGTTACGGCCGTTGCCGGCTGCGACCTCCCTTCTGACGCGCCGTCCGCTGCGACCGAGGTGAACGTTTCCCTCTTCGGAACTGAAACCTACGTGTTTCTAGGAACATCCGACGACGCCCCCGTCCTCATCGATACGACGGCCACTCCCTTCGAGGATGTATTCACGGTCGATCCTGAGGACCAAAGCGTACTCGTCGATCGCACCGTGGACGACTTCGATATAGGGACGTTCGACGGTTTGTTTGACGAGGCAGCAGCTTCGGTGGACCTAGATGCGTCCCTGGAGGCAGACGTAGTCGAGGAAAGCGAGTTTGCAGACCAGTTTCCGGATCAAGAGGACGAACTCATCGCGCGCCCACAGGGCGAGTCGTTCGCGACAACAGGCCAGTTCTCCCTCGATCTCGAGGACCTTCGTTTTGAGGACGGCGATTTCGTAGAATTTAGCGACGGCACCTTGCGAATTGGCCAGCTCACTAACCAGATCGATGTGGCGTTTGAAGAAGCTACTCTGCGCTTTCTCTCAGTCCGCACACCGCCGTACGAGCCTGATGATCTGCTAGAGGTGAGTTTCTCTGGCAGTGATGCCAACCCCTCCTCCTACGAGTTTCCGCGCATTGAGCGTGAGGAGGGACCTAGAGATATTGACCTGCCTCTTGATGAACTGCGATTTTACCCTGACGACGGCACCCTCGAGTACGAGTTCGATGGCCGCAGCGAAACGAGCGATGACGCGCGCACGATCCGGCGCGGCGAGGGGATCAGTGCGCAGCTGACCGATCGCGACCCAGAGGTCTCTGAGTTTGCCGCCCAGATCGTGGAGACGCTTCCGTTCCCCGTAACAGGGGACGAAACCCCGCTTGACCTTGAAGACGACCGGGACGTCGAGCTGGCCGATCTCGACCTTCCGTTCGACGACGCCACGATTGACGGGCTCGACCTCGCAGGAAGCGAGCTGACCCTCCACGTGGAGCCCGAGAACGTTTCCACCGACGTTGACCTGTACGCTGCCCTGCTGGGAACCACAGACGGCAGCAGCACGCCGAGTTACCTCAGCGGGCGCGGCGAACGGTCCGTTGGACCTGGAGATCCTCGTGCCGAGAGTTTTCTCCGCAACGGGGCCGAGGTCGGCGCTGAGAACCTCATTCAGTTTCCCGCAAGTAGCAGTTTCAGCGGCGACCTGAGCGAACCGCCTGCCCAGACGACCGTGCTTAGCGACGAAAATTCCACGGTCGACTCGTTCGTCAGCGCCCTACCGTCGGACATTCGATTCGCCGGTGAAGCAGTCCCTCGCGAGGACGAGCGCGCTCGCGCTCGCCGCCCAGTCGACTTCGACGCGAGCCTCGGAGTTAGCGTGCCAGTGCGTCCTCGGGATGACTTTGCAATTCGCGACACCGTTGACCTCGATCTCTCTGACCTCGACGACCTGACCGATCCCGACGAGTCTGCCCGCCTGACGGAAGGCGGCCTCACCATAGAATACGAGACAGGACTGCCGCTCGGAACGTCGCTGGAGCTTGTTTTTCTAGACGCCGACGACCGCGCCGCTCTGACGATAAGCGACGCGGCCCGCATTGATCCCGCGCCCATATCTGACGAGGACGGGACGGCTCAAGGTACGGAGCCAGGAACGTCCGACGTAGACCTCTCGGAAGACGATATCAGAGCGCTGGGGGACAGCCGCTCTCTCGTGTTGAAGTTCGAGGTGCGCCCTCCTGACGGGGCGACCGCCCCGCGCGTGCGGGCCAGCGACACCATGCAGCTTTCTGTGGAGGCTCGGCTCGGCGGACAGCTCGACTCCTGAACCAGCCCGTTTTTCTTCTATCAACCTCTAACCCTCATGGAAGCTTCACGGATCCATCGCTCAATGCGGGGTTTTCTTCTAGCGGCTGTTCTTTGGGTTGTCGTGCCGTCTCTAGCCTGGGGGCAAGCAGGTGAAGAGGACGTTCGCCCCCTCGATCTTGGCGGCACTGCAACAACAGCCGGCCACGCTGCGCTCTTTGATAACCCCGCTCGCCTGTTGGCCGACGATCTCTCCGGTTGGCCCGCGGGCGACCGGCGCATCGCAGTCACGGTCGGTCACGTGCAAGCCTACGGAGGCGGCGATCTCCTGCAGTTCAGCCGCTACGATGAGGCGCTTGTCCAGGAAGAACCGCTTTCAGACCGCGAGGCCCAATCTGCTGTAGACAGCTGGTTCGGTGGACAAGAGCGCGGTGCGCGCGCTTACGCAGAGGTTCGGCCGGTAGCTGTCACGATCCGTGCCAGAGATGGGCGCTGGGCCGCAGGCGGGGCCGTGCGGACGCGGACCATGGCCAGAGCCGCCATCGATGAGGGCTGGCTCGACCTCGCCCTGCGCGGGACGACCCCTGCCCGAGAGCTCCCGCTTAATGGGCGCAGCGCGGCGACTGTGATGACGGACCTCACCGTGGCGTACGCTCGCCACTTCGAGTCGCACAACCTGAAGGTGGGAGTAGCCCCACGCCTCGTCGTGGGTCACTCACGCGCCGAGGGCGACTTTGACTCGAGCCTCAGCGTCGCCAGCGAGGAAATCACGCATCGTTTCGACTACCAGGTCCAGGCGGCAGGCCAACCGGCTGCAGAAGTAGTCGACTCATTCAACGCCTTTGCCTCTTCCCCGCTGGGCGGCGCTACGCTGTCCAATCCGATAGGACGGATCGCCGGATGGGGCGGAGGTATCGACCTCGGAGCCTCCTACGACCTGAGCGCGCAGGCGGGTCTCAGCTACCCCCTCGAGGTTGCCGTGAGCCTTACCGACCTTGGCGCTCTCCGATGGAACAGCCGCACCCAGCGCGTCACGCCGCGCGGCGATACGTTTCAGTACGACGGGGTTGTCTTCGATCAAAGTCGCATTCAGGACGAACACGACGGAAATATTGCCACGTACTTTCGGTCGACCCTTGACAGCCTCGCGACTGACGCCTACCAGGACGTAGAGCGCTCCCAGGACGCCTTTACAACATCTCTCCCCGCGACCCTCCATCTCGGAGCCGTCGGCAAACCGCTGGGAGGTGCCACGCGCCTTCACCTGGGCGCGTCAGCCGCTCTGCACAGCTCTCTAGCTCCCACGCTCCACCTCGCGGCCGAGCGACAGCTCGGCCCGATTCCCCTTCGAGGCGGGCTGCGCCTTGGTGGCGACCACGCGCTTGCACTTGGCATGCGCACAGGAGTTCACGTGAGGACCTTTCGCTTTGAAGTCGGTTTGACAGCAACTCCCACCACGTCGAGCGTGGGGTCTGGGGGACGATACGCGTTGGAGCTTTCGCTGGCCACTGTTCAGCTGTGATCCCAACACAACTGCCGCACTCTACTTAACCCAAGTTGGGACCCGTGCGATCATCGGTGCTCCCCGACTTGACTCCAAGTCCCGGCTCCTCGGCTGGACGCAGCATTGACAGTACGGGGATTCAGTAGTCCTCCCCGCGCTCCTCCCAAATCACTGGCCGGACGAACACAGGACCGGGCACGCGCGCGGCTAGGTCCTCGGCTCGCTCAGCTGCGCGGGCGTACTCAGCGTAGGTGCCCACCTGCACCATGAACTGCTCTTCCTCGCCGACCCGCTCGTAGTGAATGGACGCAGGCTCATCAGCGGCGCGCATTCTCCACACCAGCGGCAGAGCCTGTTCAATTCGTCCGAACGAGCCTACCTGAACAGTGTATGGGTCGGGCGCCTCAACCTGGATGACCATGGTCTCCGGCGCGAGGTTGGCCACTTCTTCCTGGCGCTGGTTGGCTTCTAGGACGCCGTCAGCCCATCCGGCCCATACGCGGTAGACAGTTCGGCCGTCCCACTGCGTAGGCTGGATGGCCACATTGCGGCCGTCTGCCTCAAGGCGGCGCCCCTGCTCAATAGCCCGCTCTAGGTCGGCGAAGGCCCCTACCTGGACCGCGTAGTCTTCCAGGGCAGCGTCCGGTCGCGCGTACGCTTCGGGAAAGGTCGTCGCAACGTCCTGCGCCTCTTCCTCCGCTGCGGCAGCACGCCGATAACTACCTTTCCAAACGCGGTATACGACCTGTTCGCCCACCCGAGAAGGCATGATGCCAACCTGGGCTTCCGTCTCGTGCGCCTCCTGCAAGCGCTGGACGGCTCGCTCCCATTCGCTGAAAGCTCCCATCTGGACAATGTATGGTCCCATGGTCCGAGCAAAGGCTGGCTGATCACTGGGCCCCTCGGGCTCCTCCGGCTCGGGCTCTTCGGGCTCAGGCTCGTCCGGATCGACATCGAGCCCGGGGTCGTCCGGCTCAACGTCGAGCTCAGGGTCCGGGTCGGGATCTTCGGGGTCGAGGATTTCGATCTCCGGGCGCTCTTCTGGCAGCGCGCGCACCGTGAGCGTATCGCGCTCCCCGGGTTCAAGGTCGACTTCGTAGAGATCCTGCTCCACCGTCTGGCCCTCGGGAATTTGGAAGTCGCCGACCTCTACGGTCCACCGCCCCGGGCGGATGCGGTCGAAGCGCGCATCGCCCTGCGCTCCTGTGAGCTGCGACTCCGATCCGATGTCGTCCTCGATCACGACAATCTCTCCGCTGATGCCGCCCACTGGTTCAGGATCCTCGCCCTCAGCGGCCGCCAGGGCGGTTGGAAACTCGAACAAAATGACCTCTACGACCAGTGAGGCCGCGTCGCTGATCGGGATGTCGAGCTCGGTTACGGCGTCTACCGGATCAATCTCCCGGGGCAGCTGGATCATCGGCACGCGGTCCGGCGCGATGGTAGCGCGGTCGAGGCGCAGGAACGCGCCCTCCGGCGGAACGGGCAGAACGAAGCGCCCCTCGAGATCGGTCAGGCGCTGTGCCGGGCCCATCTGCAGCCGCACGTCGGGGATGGGATCGCCGGTCTGCGCGTCGAAGACGCGCCCGCTCAGCTCTTCCTCTTCAGGGTCCAGGTCGGGCGTGGGGAGATTTACGGGCACAGCGTAGGTTAGACGCGCCCGCGGGTCAACATTGCCCGTCCCGATGCTCCGGAAGCGCGCCTCTGCGCTTAGCTGGTGATCGAACGGCAGCCGATAGTCCAGGCTGGCCTGCACGTTGCCGATGGCCGGCTGCGGCCCCACTCCCCCCTGCAGCCGCCCGCGCGCTCGGAACGAGGCGCGATCGGTCAGGCTGGTCTGGGAGGAGAGCGAGGCGCGGAAGTTGGGCGAAGGCGCGTCGCCGCCGTCGGCGCTGAACTCGGTGTACTGAGCGCGCCCGCGAAATCGCTGCGGCCCGGCGCTTATGGAGGCGCGCGCCTCGTAGGTCTGAAACCGCACGGTCGAGGCCGGGTCTTCGGTGCGCGTCTGTCCTACTTCAATGCCCGGGCGGATGCCAACCGGCCCTACCTGCAGCTGGCCGCGCGCCTGCACGGTTTCGCGCTCCTGCTGGGGACGGCGCGTGAGCCTTGCGCGCGCCGAGATGCCCGCGCGAACGGCCTCGCCCAGGTCGCCTTGCAGGGATGTGCTGAGCCGCGCGCGGCGCGTCACGGACGACTCGTCCTGGGCGCGGTCGCGCTCCAGCCGCTGGACGTTCGCGCTCACCGAGAAGGGGTCGGTAGGCTGCAGCGTCAGACCCGCCGTGGTGCGGCGCGTGTCGCTGCGGCGGCTCGGGAAGGTGGTTCCTACCTCGAGGTGGCGCGCCCGGTAGCGGGCCCACGGCAGGTCGCCCTGCAGCTCCGCGCGGTACGCTGCGCCCCAGTCGCGCTCGCCGCGCCCCACGCCTCCCTCCATGATAAGCTCCGCATTGCGCCAGGGAACGAGCGTGCCCCGCAGGGTGCCCCGCGTTCCGTCGGTGTCAAATCCGCCATCGGTGTGCACGACGTTCGCCGTCAGGCGCGCTCGTGGGTGCAGCCGGTACCCCCCGTAGGCCGCTGCCTGGCGCGTAGCGCGCCCAAAGCGGGACTGCAGCGCGTACCCGCCAGCCGTCCAGGCGCCCGGACGCCCCAGCTCTTCCTCGCGCGCAGCCTCCACGTCCGCGCCCTCCTCTTCGGGGCGCGACCGGTAGCGCACCTCGGCGCCGGTGCCGCTGATGCCTCGCTCCGCCAGCCGGGTGCGGCTAAAACCGTGGTCGCCTCCCCGCACGACCCACGACGGGGTGGCGTACGTGAATCGGTACCGATCGCGCCGCCCGAACTGAGCAACGCCTGACTGACCCGGCGCGCGCAGGAATAAGTCCAGCTGGCGCGTCCCGTCTTCCGTGAGGGCGCCCGAGCCGTCAAACTCGACCTGCGCGCCCTGCGCTGCGCTCGTGCCGAACGTTTGCAGGCGCACGGTGGCGGGGTAGAGCGGGTCGCCCAAGAAGGCGCGCCCCTCTCCAACCGGCACCACTTCTACGGTTGCCCGCTCGCTGAGCGTGAGGTCCCAGGCCTCGAGCCGCGCGGCCACGGTCAGGCGGTCCTCGATGACTCGGGTGGCCGTGCCTGTTTCAACGGTGGCGTCTACCCGGGCCGCTTCGCCGGGGGCAAGCGTGTCTTCGACCGTGCTGAGCTCTACGTCCCGATCGGGACTGACGGAGGCCTCGTAGATGGCCTCGACCGGCTCGTTGCCTTCGTTCGTAACCGAAACAGTGGCTTCGTACGAGTCGCCGGCCCGGACGCGGCGGGGCGCGCGGATGAGGTCCATGCGCGCCTCCTGGACCACGGCCACGTCAACGCGCAGCTCGTCCGCAGCCGTCAGCACGGGCGGCTCGGCGGTCTCGACCTGCAAGCGCACGGCGACCTCGCCCGATGGAAAGGCGGAGGGAATGGAGAGGCTGATAAGCTGGAGCCGCTGCTCGCCAGGCGCAAGCGCAAGGGGCTGCAGTGGCGATAGCACGCTCCACGCCTCTGGCACGTCGAGGGTGGGCTCGAACTCCCGGCGCTCGTCGCTTTGATTTTCGATCTGGAAGCGCGCGGTGATCGTTTCGCCAGGGTCTGTCTCGATGCGATCGGGCCCCACGGCTTCAACGCGTACTGGATCGTCTCCGGCTCCGGCTGCAACGGGCAAGATGGCTGCCGCTCCCAGCAGAAGTCCTATCGCCAGGGTCAACCGCCTCATCAGCAACCTCGTCGTTTGTCAAAGGGTGCCGGAGGCGATCATAAGTCGAGGGTGAACTGCACGCCGGTTGGGGAGCCGACCTCGGAGTCGAAGACGAGGAGCGCCTGGTAGCTGCCGGGCGGCACGTCCTCGAGCGCAAAACGGTGCCGCACCGATGTGCCCGGGTAGATGCGCTGGGCCGAGGACGCGGTTTCAAGCACCTGCGCGCCGGCTTCGTCGTAGAGCTCGAGGCGAGCCGGCGGGCGGTCCATCAGGGTGCCCTGGTTCTCGAGGTCGATGGTTAGCTCGGGCGTTTCGCCCTCCGTGTCCAGCCCGGTGCCAAGCACCTCGAGGTCTGAGCTGCCGGTGCCTTCAATATTCGTAGCCACCTGGATGCCGTAGCGGCGGACCTGCTGCACGGCCAGCCCTTCCTGCATGTCGATGTCCGGCTCCTGGCCCAGCGGCTCCACCAGAATCATACTCCAGTAGGTCCCTTCCGGGATGTCTTCGCCGGCTGTCTCTGGGACGCTCACCTCGTAGGTGAACTCGACAGTTTCCTCGGGCGGTACGTCTACGACTGTGCTCTCTAGATTAATCCACGGCGCGTTGGAGCGGTCGTGCGATCCGGGATCTTCGTACCGGACGTTCCCTTCGTGGTCGAACCGGTAGTCGCTCAGGCTCACCTCGGCCGAGCGGGTGGCCGTGCTGTCTTCATTGCGAAGTGCAATGGTCCCCTCGTAGGTGGTTCCCGGCGCGGCGTCCTCGTCCACGCTGAGCGAGCTGCGGAGGGAGACCTGCGCGTCGGCCGCGCCTGCGCCTCCAAGCAGCAGCGCAGCCACCAGTAGCCCGCACAGCCCGTATGGGAATGAAAAAGCCCGTTTCAGCAAATCCGGCATAAAGGAACGCGTGCTGTGAATGTGAGATAACTACACCATAGGGCATATACGCGGCTCGCCTACGATTTGTCCGCCCCCCCGGCCCGAGGGCCTTTTTGTGGCTGTGCGGCCGTTTCTCTTCCGCCGGCCCCGACAGTGCGGGCTCCCTCCAGGATTGGGCCCGCTATTCCCGGGGGGTGTAAACGCGCGACAGATGGAACGCCGACATGGAGTCGCCCAAACGAAGGCTCTGTGCCCCCTCGAAGAACTGGATGAAGACTGGCGCTTGCCGACCGGGTGCCAGTTCCAGACCCACCTTACTCCCGGCCGCTGCCTTGGATCTGCGCTCCGGACGGGCGACTCCGGAGAAGGATGAACTTGCCTCTGCGCAAGTTCGTGGTCTCGCTTGATCTAATCCGTTTCGACTGTATATACCACCGTGATGGTGATATCATCTGAGGTTTCCGCATCAACCGTCGCCGCCGCCGAGTAGTTGATCGGCTGGTTCAGGACTTCAGCGTTGCTCTCTTGTTCCAAAAGTGGCTCAGCATTGCCTTCGCCTTCTTCAAGCAGTTTCGTGTCCTCTGACGTCAGATTGTCCGTGCCTTCCATCTCAACCCACAGCCCGACTTCGCTCAGGTTAGCATTTTCCACGTTGTCGATATACGCCTGGACGTTCCAGCACTCGGTGGGAGAGTTGCCCTGCCCCTTCGATATTCTCTCTCTCAATTCCTGTCACTAAATCTTTGCTATCACTGGGAACATCATCGCCCTCGCCAAACTCGGGTTCGTGGGTTGTTACGCTTCCGGGGCCGTCTTGAGCATCTGCGGTAAGAGTGAAGCGTCCTTCGTCCATCAAGTCTTCGACTAGATCGAAGTCCGCATCGACAACTCCCGTCTCGTCCGTAAGACGTATATCGATCTTTTGAGACTCCGAGGCGTTTGTGAATGCTCCCCATTCGGTATCCACCTCTACTTCTCCGTCTTCATTCCTATCAATTGTGACGTCTCCGGGCGCATCCCCCATTTGCAGCTCACTGATTCTCTCAGCTCCGATGGTCACATCATAATCATCACTATCCTGCGCCATGACCGGCTGTGCTCCAACAGCAACGACGAAGGCCGCAAGCATAACCCCCCAATCCCCAATGTAGGCCGTTAAATCAGATGGTGCCCTCATGACTGTCGATTGTCTTCCTTGGCATGGATGGGGAGCGCACCCGGGGCCTCCAGAAAGGACGCAGCCCAGTGCATTTCAACTGTGATGCTTTGCTCGTGGCTTGCTTTTTCTAAGGCCAGCTTGGCGGAAGCGCGGGTCGTCTTGATCAATCGTCGGTCATAATGTACTCGACCGTCACCGTGACGCTTCCGTCTGCGGGAAAGTCAACACTTACTTTTCCCATATACGTCAGTTCGCCATCCAATGCAGCAGGGATAGAACTAATAAGTTCCCCTTCGTCGAAGCCGTCGCCAACCTCCGTGATAGTCCTTTCCGCTTGAACCCTTTCGAAATTTTCGAACTCAACTTCAAGGCCGAAGTCCCCCTTCTCCACATCTGGGTCGGATGCCTCGGCACTCGCGTTGATATCGACTTGTCTCGAGCTACTGTTGGTCTCGATCGTGAGGCCTACCTCCTCGTCGGCTTCTTTCCACTCATCGCCGCCCTCATCAGAGTACTCGGGATCTTCGATGTTGATCTCAACGTCGCCGCCAATCTCGATATTATCGATCTCCTCAACCGCGATGTCCACTTCGTGGGTATCGTCTTCGTCGCTCTGCGCGGCGGCAGGTTGCGGAGCAGCCGTGGCAGCGAGCAGCACCCCGAGGACCGCCGCAAGGGCGAGGGGCACCTGCAGGCCGTATGTGACGCGGAGCGACGTCATAGAGTGTAGTGGAATAGAGTGTGGCGGAGCAAGAGGCTACGAAGAACTGATTTGCTGCGTGGCGGCCGCCAGTAGCGGATGCATCTAGTCCTGATGTGACGCTCAGCGAACTCTTTTCTCCCGATGAAGGCCACAAAGAAAATCCGGACTGGCAGTGGAGCCAGGACCCGGATTTTCTGCCTAGAAAGAAATTTAATTGAGGGGTGCTTCCATTTGCTATCTGGGCGGCGGGGCCACAGCGGAGGCTGGCTCCTCGCGGGCAACCTCAAACAAAAGCCTTTGGGGCCAAGCAGGCGCCGCGCAAGCGAGCGGCCCGGGCGGCGCCTGCGTCCTCAGAAAGCCATCAAGCTGATGGTGTTAGTTTCCAGTGACCGTGTAGGTGACTTTGATATCTCCATCGTCCACCGGAGAAAAGTTCTCTGAGACTGCGCCTTCGTAGGTGAGA
>OBKM01001241.1_pt1 | contig 10606 bp, 1 predicted proteins | sample 1519691 | NCBI WGS metagenome assembly OBKM01 (sample SAMEA37050418, study PRJEB22526) | metagenome | biome: saline pan; feature: lake; material: water | place: Egypt | collected 2015 | depth 0.5 m
TCGAAAGATCATGCAACGAGCAATCATGATAGAGATGACGGGGGATACTATCTGGAATACGGGTCTGATCTTATTTCATACCCTGACCTGAGCTGCTGTGCAGATTATGACACGACATTATCAGAGCATTCTCGTTAATAGATCCGATTGAGTAGCTCCTCATCAACCTCTACGCTGTGCCGGAGATTGATTTTTTTGTCCTCATCAAGTTTGATTGCATCAATCTCGTTGAGAATATCGATTGCATCTCCCACTCGTTTTTGAATCCGTTTCCCGCGACGTTGATAGCCGATAAGTCGAGTAGTCTCTAATATCGCATCGTCACGAGTCATTCGGCCACCTTCCTCAAGGAGTACTGCGAGTGCTTTGGCAATCTCTTCTTTCGGTATCTCGTCGATAGATCTTGTTGCCGATTCGGTATTCACTCGCACTTTGAAATCAAGATCGCCTCGACCTGGCCATATGAAGTCGTCATGTTGGTAGATTTTATTCTGGTCTGTCAGCGTCTTGAGATTACTTTTGAACGATTGCTGTACCTTTTTTCCAGCCCGCGATTGCGACCGCACATCAAGATACGTCTGGATCGCAGTGTCGTACGTGATTGGCCCATACTGTCTGACTATATCGTAAATCGCATTGCGGTTTGCTGTGCGCTGCCCTCGTTTGTCGGCCGAGTATCGGCTTTTCGACTCTAGCGACGGCTCAACAAATTCAGTCAAGGCTTCGTGATCAAGTTTTGATTTGCTTGGAACTGCGTCTGGTTCATGAGTCCGGACATCTGTCGTTGTACTTGTGGGTGTTGCGTCTCCGTCAAGGAGTGAATCAACTTTGTCGTGGATCGCCTGGATCTGAGCTTCTTGATTTGAGGCCCAATCCGGTGACCAGATGCGGTGGATCGTCCAGCCTAAGTCTTCAAGCACTGCTTGTCGTGTGCGATCCCGGTCACGGGCTGTTTTTGAAGAGTGATACGCAGCGCCGTCGCATTCGATACCCAGAACGAATTTCCCGGGCTGCTCTGGGTGCCTGATCGCGAGGTCAATGCTGTATCCGGCACTGTCAACCTGTGAAACAACGTCATATCCTTCGGCCTCAAGCGCATCGTAGACAGCTTCCTCGAATTGAGAGTCGAAATCAAGCGTGTCAGTCACTCGATCGTTGCGAACCAGCGCCTGCTCGCCTTTGCGGGCGTATTCAAGATAGTTCTTGAAGTGTTGGGCACCGGTGCTGTTAGAGCCAGAGAGGTCAATGTCTCCTGGGAGCATTGAGCACACGACCGTGATGTGCTCTCTCGCCCTCGTTACGGCGACGTTGAGCCGTCGTTCACCGCCGCTCTTGTTTATTGGACCGAAGTTAGTGGAAATAGTGCCGTCTTGTGCAGGGCCGTAGCCGACGCTGAAAATCATCCGGTCGCGTTCGTCTCCCTGTACCATTTCGAGATTCTTGATGAAGAACTCATCAAGTACGTCGTCCTGACTGACGAACGCGTCCAGTACGGGACTCTCTTCACGTCGCTCCGCGAGGGCGTCGCGGATCGCTTGTTCTTGTGCATTGCTGAAGGCGACGACACCGAGGCTCTTGTCGCTGCGCTCCTCCGCGTGTTCTTCAACAAGATCGATGACGCGCTGAGCTTCGGTTTCGTTTTGTCGTGAGCCGCCGCGGTCGTAGATACCGTCTTCAACGTATTCGAAGGACACGCCGGTTTCGACATCAGGGTCGTTCTCTGGGAACGTCCGGAGGCTGTTATTGTAGTAATGATGGTTCGAGAATTGAATGAGCTCATCAGAGCGACTGCGGTAGTGCCAGCGAAGGTTCTTTTCTGGGAGTACTGACGCTGTTTCCTCAAGAATACTGTCAAGATCTTCTCTGACATCTTCCGTAGTCTCGACATCAGATTGGAAGAAAGAAGTCGGCGGAAGCTGTTTCGTGTCACCTGCTATGACTGCTTGATCGGCACGGATGAGGCTACTTACTGCGTCTTGCGGCATGATCTGCGACGCCTCATCGAAAATGACAGTGTCGAACTGGATTGAGTCTGTTTTGAGGTATCGGGCGACTGACCGCGGACTCATCATGAAACATGGCGTCAGTTGTGTAATGAACGATCCGGCTTCATCAAACAACTCACGAAGAGGCTTATGTCTGCGTTGTTTCTCTGTTTCTCGACGGACAAGCACCTGTTCGGAACTCGATGCATGTTCCAGGTCCAGCGACGGCCGGCGCTTTGTGACTTCATGCTGGATCTGAACCTGTGCGAGCTCCTGCTGTTCTTGATCCAACCGACGGAATTCCTCAACGTACCGCTGCATTTCGTCGGCGCTGAACGAGTCCAGCTCTGTCTGTTCGTAGACGCTGTTGAGCCACTTGGTATAGAACCGTTTCTTGAACGCAGGCACGAGCACCTCGTGGCTGTAGTCACCGTCGAGGAATCGATTGACGTAATCCCCACAGATTGTATCTCGGACGGTATCCAGCTGGGATTTGAACCGAACACGGCGCTGTAAGGCTGGGACTTTCCCGCGGAGGTCTTGCAGAGTATCCGATAGGTCAGAGAATGAGGCCTGTCGGAACGGCGTGCCATTGATGCGGATCTGCTCAATATTCATCGCATCGTGGAAAAATGCGGCTGCATCATTGTACTCCGAGAGAGCGTCCTGCACCCGGTCCAACAACTGGTCGACAGGTGGAATTGAGTCGTCAATAAGCGCCGCGGTAATCGGTTCAGTGTAGGTCGCGTCGTAGTCGTCAAGACCAGCGACCCAATCTTGTGCTTGCATCAGAGTGTCCCAGTCTGTCTCATCGGCCTGATATAATGGGCCAAGACGCTGGATGACCCCGCGGAAATCGTCTCGCCGATCCTCTATGCGTTGTATTTCAGCGAGCTTGCGTGTGTCTTCAAGTAGCTGATCGTGATTAGGATCGTAATCATCTCGTGCATGATTCGTTACCTTTCGTTTGATCGATCGGTAACTTGGCCTGAGGATCTTTAATATCCCATAGGCGGCGAGTTCATTATTGAGCTCTGCGCCGTTCGCAGAGAAGAAACTCCGCTGGTAATGATCCGAGAGATCATCGTGGAGCGATTCCCGCTCCTGTTCGAGTTCTGCAAGTTCCTCGAACCGACCGTCCTCCTGCTCGAATGATCCATCGAAAAACGACTTTTGCCATTCGATATTTGGTCTATCTGAGACGTACTGTAGCAGCTGACTGATCTTGTGAAACTCCGTGAGTGATGTCGGGTGGATGCCCAGTTTGGCTTCGATGTCGTCCGCGACTGTTTGTAGGGTCTCGAGAGCCTCGAGCTGCTGGTCTAATGAATCGCGCATTGAGTCACCGGTATCAATGCCCCACTGGCGGAGCGTCGTGTGCCGCCATGGGCTCGTTTCGTAGGTATCGAGCACGTCTTCAAAGCGTGCCAGCGTCTCCAGTTCATCAACAGCGCGTTCCAGGGTCTCTTGTCCGATCGAAAGCGGTTCTGCGATATCAATATCGATCCGCGGGACATCGGTGATGTTGCTTACAATTCCAAATGCTTGGTACACCGTCTTGTCCCATCCGCTTGGGGAGAAAAATAGGTGTTCCCCGTATTTGTTGATGGTGTCACGCCGGTCGCGGAGCTTCTGCAGTCGTTTGTGGCGCTCATCTGCAGGCTTGATCTTTGATGCGTTCAGTTCGGTTTCGAGGCTTGCAAGCACGTCTGTATTAGTCGCCTTTTCACCGTGGACTTCGAGACAGAATCGTCCAATCCCGACATCATCGAGTCGGTTTTTCACCACGTCAAGTGCTGCCTGCTTCTCGCTCACGAACAGAACACGCTCACCGGCAGCGAGCTTCTCTGCGATGATATTCGCGATCGTCTGGCTCTTACCCGTTCCGGGTGGGCCTTGAAGAACGAAGCTCTTCCCACGTTTCGCCGCCTCGATTGCCTCTTGCTGACTGGAGTCAGCGTCGAGGACTTGGTACGTATCGATGGGATCGACGGTATCGTCAAGTTCGGATGCTGTTGGGGTTGTGATGTCGCCTTCGGCAGCCTGTATCGGCTCCATATTTCCGTTGAGCGCCTGAATAATCGGATTGTCCTTGATCGCGGATCTATTGCGCTCTAAGTCAGTATAGAGGCTGAATTTGGTGAAGTCAAAAATACCCAGAACTACGTCTGGTTGAATCGTCCACCGGTCAAAGCCACGCAGGGTCTTGTGCACCGTCTCGAAGGCAGAGTCGATCTCTGGCAGCGAGAGCGCGGTATCTGCTGGGAGGCTAATATCACGTTCAGCAGCGAGTTTCTTTCGTAGCGCGGGATTCAATTGGACGCCCTCTGCTTTTGGCTTGAGAACGTAATCATGTTTTTCGCTATCCCGGACCGTTTGCGCTTCAAGCTCAACGGGAGCAAGAAACAGTGGGGAGCGATTTGCCTCATCGCTGTAATCGACGCTGTACCACCGCAACATCCCAAGTGACAGGTACAGTGAATCGACACCGCGTTCCCGGAGGTATTGCTTGTTTTTGCGTGCGATCTCGGATAGAGAGTCTGCTGCCTGGTCTGGTGACCGGGCTGGCAGGAGTTCACTCGCTGCGAGATCGCGTGTGTCCTCAGTTTCGTCTGTTGGTTGCTTGCGAAGATAGAGCTCTTCCTCGTGGTCAAGTTCGGTGGCAACAGTAGTCGGGTTCGCCTCTTCAATCGGGAGGGATTTGCTCTTCGTCGAATTAAATGAAATGAGGCTGTTTCGTCGTGTGAGATCGAGTAGCTGAGACTTCCACTCGTCAATCTTTCTATCCAGCTCACCACGAGTCGCAGTAGCCGAGTCATCGGCTGATCTGTCCTCGTTTAATTCTGTTATCAACTCCGCGTCTCGATCCCAAAAGAAGAGTTGACCCCGCGCATCATCGCTAGTCGCGATATCTGCTTCTGAGTCTTCTTCGTGCCTTCCATCTTCCTTGTCGGTCTCACCGGCGCTTGTCACCTCAGACGAACGCTCCCCGAATAGCTCACTCTCTGTCGGTTGCTCGCTCTCTGAACCAGTGTTAGGTTCTGTATCAAATTTCGTCTGCGTGCTGTCCTCACCTGGTTGGATCTCGCTACTTACGAGCGCTTCAGCCTTCTCACTGGCCCATATCAGACTATCTCCATCCCCGGAGTGGTGCTCTGAGTAGTACTCCGCAAGCTCGGAGTCCAGGTATTCGCGAACATCACTAAGAGACGACATGCCCCACTCCTTCTTTAGAGTCGTGTCTCTTGTTGCCTGGAGGCGAACGATATCTTCGATCCGATCCCGTTGTGTCGTGGTTAATGTCTCGTCGTCCGATACTGAACTCGGTGCGCCTTCCTCAGTTTTTGTAGAGTCAAGCCGATTATCTAACTCATTCTCATTAGTTTCTTTGTCAAGTTCTTCACTGTGCTTCCACGCGTATTCTTCCCATTCCCCAAGAATCGTTTCCAACTCGTCCGGGTTATTTTTTACAGCGCTGTGGAGGGCAGCGAGATCGGCTTGGTTAATGATCTCTTTACTCCAATCGTATTCACCATCTTCGTCAAGTGAGTCGATGAACTGTGCTCCATTGTGCAGAAGCATTTCGACAACGTCGTTGTCCAGTGATGATGCGGTTGCAAATCCGGGGAGCTTATCGAAACGTCGGCCAAGTGAGCAGAAACCTGCTGCCTGCTCGATGAGCTGCTTGCCATCTTCACGTGGAACGGATGCATCGTTTGTCGGAGGGACGCCGACAACATTGTAGAACATCGCATGTTTTGGGGTATCGGCCGGGTTCCGTAGTACGCGCCCGATCCGCTGGACGAGCTGTTGATTAACTCCGCCAGTGGCCATATTGATAGCCACTGACGCATGTTGCATGTCAACGCCTTCACCAAGCAAGTCACCAGTTCCAAGAAGGATACCAGAACGTTCTGGCTGATCAAACTCATCGATTGTTTCCCGCTGTTCCTGTCTATTCTGCGAGTTAGATACTAACTGAATGGCTGATGGATCGCTGACCACATTCTGAAGACGCGATTCTAATTCCTCAGCTTGCGCATTACTGTCTGCGAGAACAACTACTTTCTCTGTTGTATAGTGGTCGACGACAAGATCAACGACAGTATCTAGTATCGGTGACAAGTTCCACTGCTTTGTCCGTCGTGAGAACAGCCGAGTGACCAACTCTCGAAACCCTTCGTCCTGCTGTTTGAGTTTGTTCCCTTCGTTTGTATGGGAGAACCGACGAACATCCTCGTATGTGTTGAGCCGGCGGTCTGTATCGAGGGTCAAGTTACCGCTGGTGAGACGACTGCGAAACTCCTGAAATGATTGCTCAGCACGGGCTGCAGTTTTTTCTAAGTCATCGCCAACAACACTGTATGGCGCATAGTGAATTTCCCAGTCAAACGATGGGATTACGCCATCAGCCCGCGCATCCGTTATTGTGTAGCGTTTGACAATCGGACCGACGCTGTTTGAGAGACGCTTCTTAATGCGGTCACTATCGCTTCCGGCATCGTCAACCGACCCAGACATTGCTAAGATGTCACCGTCAAACTCGTCCAAAAGTGCCCCCCACTCACTACCAGTTGCGTAGTGATGAGCTTCGTCGAGAAGAATCAAGTCGTACGATACGTACTCTTGATTAACAAGTGCTTGTGGAGTCCGGAAATGCACAGTCCCCCATTCGAGTGTAATATCGTTGCTCTCTATCAGCCGCTCTTCTGGAATATTGAGATGATTTTCAAACTCGCGACGCCACTGTTCCAGAACTAAGTCATTGTGTGCAACGACGAGTACATCATCATTACCGCTTGCGTTGGTGGCGTTTGAGATGCCACCAATAGACTGATCATCTGGGTGTAGTTCGCCGTACTGGAGCGCAATTGCACTCAGCCCAAGGATTGTCTTTCCAGTAGCTGTTGCCATATCAACATAGCCCCGACAATCATGTTCCCACCAATTCTGAAGAGCGTCGCGCTGATGCTCCCACAATGGCGTCATCATTTGTGGTTTATCAAGGAGTGGTAGCAGTCCCTGGGATGCGCTGTCCTCAACTTTATCCAATAATAGATCCATATTTGACGCGATAGCTTCGTTATTGAACAGTTGTGTTGTAATATCAGCAACAGTAGCACCAGACAGATCAAATGAAACGCTCAGGTCTTGCCCGACATGTCGCGTGAGGATCTTTTCAATTACTGCCTCTATCGCGCCCTCGGTATCATCGATATCAAGCTCGGTCGTTGAAATATCATAGCTAAGTTCGTTCAGTTGGTATGCAAGCAACCCGAGCTTGTCATCACTCACGTCCTGCTCCAGTACTGATGGAAGGTCTGCATAACGGCCAGCTGTCTTCTGTAGTCCACGCCGATAGTATGTTCCCAACTCTCGTCCAAAATTATCTTTTGTGAGCGTGAGATCGCTTATTTGAATATCTGCTGAAATGTCCTTTGCTGTTTCATCAATATACGACGACCACTCTGTCTTCGGACGCGCAAGTAAGAATTCACCTCGATAGCTCTCGCCTGGTGAGTCAATCCCTAACGCACGGTCGTCCGCGAGGTCGTCAATATTGTTTCCCATAGTATGATTGCAAGAGGTCTCTTAATGTGGTATTAAGCAACACGTAATGTATGTTTCGCTGATACCAGTAGGTCATTTGAGCAGCGTCGGTTTTGTAACACCGGTCGTCACTTACTGTGGATCACAGCGATACTCATTGTATCTGTAGTGTATGGAATATAAAACTTAGATCACAATGACTTTATCTTAGATTGGAATATTTCCCCAATGTCGGACTCAATCGAGGATAGGATTGCAGATGTGAACTGTTCGTTCCATACTGTATCAATATCAGTAAACACAAGCGTGATTTGCACGTCCTTATCAGCCCACTGCTGGTGCAGCGCAACTGCATAGGCACGGAGCTGCTCCGCATAGTACTCGCCCTCCTTTGCAACATCTTCCGTAGTCATTGACCCCGTCTTGTAGTCGACAATATGGTATGTCTCTGGTGTTACAGCCAAGTGATCGATAAACCCAGAGATGCTCCCGTTTTCAAACTCAGCAGTGACGTACAGCTCATCGTACTGCTGTTCAATCTGCTCGTTCTCTGCTATTTGCTCAACATATGCAATCCCGCGCTGAGCATGACGAGTTACATCCCTCTCAATCTCTTCCGTAAGCTGCCCATCTGCATCAATAGCAGCGAGCGTCTGTTGCATGATCTCTTTCCATCGGTCCTCGGGCGCGCGTAACTCACAGAGTCGATGAACTAATTCACCGAAAGCTGTTGTCCCGATTTCGTCAGGAGATGCTGTCGCTGTGCCGGTATCTGCCTGTGTAGCATTCCCTAAATCCATTCTTGTCTCGGGCTCACCGTGGCGCTTGTCTGGCCCTCCCTCTGTCGGCTGAAATACGACTGTACGCGTTGCTTCATCGTAGACGAGTTCGCCATATCCGCCCTGGAGTTTCGCCCAGTTCGTCGCAGACAAACTGACCTCAACTGGGGGCTGTGATGGTGTCGCGGAAAGCGATACCGGTGGCGTCTCGAGATCGTCATCTACAGTCCGATCGGCCGGTGGCGTCGGGAGCGAGACGGTATACTCGTGATCACCAACCTGCTGTGTCACGCGATCGTGCGACTCTAGGTCTGTTAGTACCGACTCAGGCAGTAGCTCAGGCTGGACGAGACTCCGCCAACTGTTCACTGGATCCTCTGCTGGCGGTTCGATATCTGTGAGGCTAACGGGCTCCTCAGTTGCATCGTCTACGTCACTATCCAGTCTATGACGGCCACACAGCAACAGGTGATCGCGTGCCCGTGTCATCGCCACGTACAGAATTCGCTTCTCTTCGGCCCGCTCTTCCTGCTGTCGCTGGTCACGAAGCGTCTGCCGAGCGAGGGTGTCAACAGTATCGAACGGCTCCTCTGGATCAGGAGCTTTCAGCCCAACCGCATACTGATCACCAGCCTTCTCGAACTCAACAGCGCCGTTTCCGAGGGCTGCGTCGTTTTTGTATGTCCGGCTAAGCCCTGGCACCACAACGAACGGAAACTCCATTCCCTTCGCATTGTGGATCGTCATAATCTGAACCCCTTCGGTAATCCCAGTTGTCTCAGCTTCGCTCTCGTTACCGCCGACTTCGATCCGGCGTTCAATCCGGCGGACTAACATCGTCAGGCTGGCGACACCATCCTCACTCCACGCTCGAAGCTGCTCCCGAAACTTCTCAATATTTGCTACGGCTTGACGTGGGCGCTCGCCAGCACTGACGCTCACTAAGTAGCCGGTATCGTCAATCACCATCGACAAAAGCTCACTCCACGTTTCGACCATTGAGACATCGTCACCCGCGGTGACGCCGCTGGCAGCCTGCCATTTCGTGAGTAGATCAAACGCGTCAGCGAGGTGCTCGTCGTCGGCCTGTTTGAGCGCCTCCCAGAGACTGTCATCGGTGACTGCAAGCGGTGCGAGCAGTTTGTCTGTACAGCCGAACAGTGGCGACCGAAGTACCCCATACAGGGCCCGATCATCGGTTGGGTCACTCAGCGCTCTGAACAGGTTCAACAGAGCCGTGATCTCGGGCGTCTCATAAAAGCCCGTGCCAGAGGCGACAGAGTATGGGATATCGACCGCTTCAAGCGCTCGCTCGTACTGCTTGAGATTCGTCCGGCTTCGGATGAGGATGGCAATATCGCTTGGCTCGATTGCTCGCGGCTCCGGTGGAGTCTCTGTGTCTGCTGTGTCGTCGTCAGTATCTGTCTCCTCTGGGTACACTTGGTATGTTTCGAGTACCTGCGAGAGCCGAGCAGCAAGCGCCATTGCTTCGAGTTCGGCGTCATCATCTGGAGTTGCACGTGCAAACTCGTCAAAGTCTGCACAGCAGGCTGCACGAAGCTCTTCATTTGTCGGGACCAGCAGATACTCAGTCGTGGCAATATCGGCCGGGTCAGACCGGTCCGGTGTGAGTGACTGCGGTGCAGCTTCGTATATCGGGCCATCCTCGGTGAAGATCGCCTTAAATAGCGTGTTGATCGGTCCCAACACTCCCGGAAGTGTTCGAAAGTTTGTCGAGAGCTGGTCATCACGATCAGTTCCAAGTTGCTGTGCGGTTTCTTGGAACTCGGCGACATCGGCATTCCGAAACCGGTAGATGCTCTGTTTTGTGTCACCAACCACGAACACGTTCTCAGCATCGAAGGCTGTCCCCGAACTCGTTGTCAGTGCTTGTAGAATTGCCCACTGGCGGGGATCGGTATCCTGTGCTTCATCAACCATCACGTAGGCAAACTGCTCCTGTAGCGCGGTGCGAATCTGCCGTGTTGCATCAGTCTCTGGCTCCCGGTCCGGATCGAGAATCGCGACAGTCGTACTGATGAGGTCACTGAAATCCAGTGCATTTTGTTGGCGCTTTCTCTCCTCGTATTCTGTGGCTGCAGCGCGCGTGAGCTGTGCCAGCGCCTGTATTAGCTCAACACTGTTTCGTTCGGCCTCCCAGTCGATGCTCACAGTGTGTGCTTCAGGCTCAAGCCGGGCGACGATCGTGGTGATGGCTGCGTCAAAATCCGCCTTTCTCTCGTGTCCGTTCCAGTTTGAGGTCGCTCCGGTATAACTGCTGTACTGGTCGCC
>OBKM01001242.1_pt1 | contig 10588 bp, 9 predicted proteins | sample 1519691 | NCBI WGS metagenome assembly OBKM01 (sample SAMEA37050418, study PRJEB22526) | metagenome | biome: saline pan; feature: lake; material: water | place: Egypt | collected 2015 | depth 0.5 m
TTATATGAATTTTGGTGAGGGGACGGTGATGCTCTGGCACAGCTACACTACTGGTTACCAGGGTCGACCGGGTGCCCGATAGGTCGGTCAGCTCTCGAACAGTTTCCGAAGGTCGTTTCGCAACAGCACCACGTGGTCGTGGCGCTCGTCGCGGTCTTTCGCAAGCGCCCGCAGTAACACCTCGTCCAGCTCGGGCGGCAGGTCCGCGAGTTCGCTCGGTGGTGTCGGCACCTCGGTTTTAATCTGCTCCATAACGGCGAACATCTCCCCCTCGAATGGTGGCCGGCCGGTGAACAGTTCGTAGAAGACCGCGCCCAGCTGGTAGATGTCGGTGCGGTCGTCGGTCCGTACGTCGTCGCTGAACTGCTCGGGTGCGGCGTACGCGACGGTCATACCGTCCCGGCTCTTGGAGTGTTCGAGCAGGTGCTTCGAGAGTCCCCAGTCGGCCACCTTCGGCGCGTCCCAGGCGTCCTCGATTTCCCGAAACAGGATGTTTGCTGGTTTCAGGTCGCGGTGGGCGACACCCCGTCGGTGGGCGTACTCGACACCCTCCGTCACCGCGATGGCCGTCCAGAGCTTCTGCTCGATGGCCATCTCGTCGATGCGTTCCCCGAGGTGACCGCCGTCCATGTACTCCATCGCAATCCAGGGCAGCGGTGTGCTGTCGAAATCGACCACACCGACGATGTGGTCGTGGTCGTCGAGTTGCTGCCAGGTCTCGGCCTCGGCCATCATGCGCTCGACGGTCTCGGTGTGCAGCGTCCCGCCGACGCGGGGCTCTTTCACGGCCAGTTCCACCTCGCCGTCGTCGGTCCGGGCGGTCGCGTGGAACACGTCGGCGTTGCCGCCCCGCCCAAGCTGGTCACCCTTCTGGATGTCGTGGTAGGTCAGAGAAAGGTCTGGCGCATTCGGGATGAAGGACGGCACCGGCGTGAGTGCCTCCTCCGCGGCCTTGTGGAGGCGTTCGTAGCGAGTTTCAAGCGTATGTAGATGTTCCCGAAGGTCGGTAAAATCATACTCATTGATGGGGCCCCGAGCCTCTTCGAACGTCCCGTGTACCTCGTTTAGACGGTAGAGCGCCTGCTCCGGCATTCCGTCATCAAGCGTCTTCCGTGCACCTTCCAGGTTTTTCTCCGTGCTCTCCAGTATCTCCCGCGTTTCTCGATGTACACTACTGGCCTTTCGGTGCTCACCGTTCATCGCGGAATCACGGGGAATGTCCGTCTGATCTAATAATTTTTTCTGTCCTGTTGTGTCGGCTTCAGTATGAGATGGAACATCAGATTGATGTTCGGAAGGCGACGGAACTGTCGCGTCTGTATGGTTATCGGCATCACCGGAACGCCGGTACAAGAAATACCCTCCAAGGAGAGTGAGTAATCCGATGCTGCCCCCGGCAGCGGCAAGTTCCGTCGTACCTATCCATCCATCCGAGCTCTCTCCAGGGCCGAAGCCAAACTCGACGAGATTGCCCTCGACGTGGTCCTCACCGACGACGATGACACCTTTCATCCCGAGGCTCCGATGAGGTGTACAGACGTACTCGAAGATGCCCGCCTCTTCGAAGGTGTGCTCAAACGTGGTCCCCTCGGCAGCGGCAACTCCGCCTTCGTGAGTTGGCCGGCTGTCGAAGGTGGGCTCGTCGACGACTTCGGGGTCGTGGACGACGTTGTGGTTACCGCCGCGGCCGGTCCACATCCACTCGATGGTCGTCCCAGGTTCTATCAGGACCGCCGCGGACGGACCGAACAGGAAGCCGTCGGGCTCAACCCCGACCTTGAGTTCAACTGGGTCCATCCCTCGGGCATCGGCAGTCCCCTCGAAATTCTCTACGTCGTCGAGATAGCCACCGTAGGGCTGTGCCCTCGCGGTTCCCGTTGTTGCCGTGACTGTCGCACCTGCAGTTGCGGCTCCCGCGGTTGCTTCGAGTAGACCGCGGCGTGTCAACCGTATCGACTCCCGGGATCCGTTCACCTTTCTAGTCATTTTACACCCGTTGAATATATCGTTTCCGCCGATGATAGGACGGCTGCGTGAACGCCCACTCCTGTTCGCCCGTCGTCCATCCCTAATTGTGGACTAACAATCTATAACCATATTGGATCGGGTGACCGCCCGCAGTCATACTGCACGCCCTTACCCCCGCCTGTACAGTCGCTCCACCCGCCCGGCAATCCGCTTGACTCGCTCGATGCGCTCCGCACCAAGTTCGTCCCCGGGGACCACCTCCAGTTGCTCGACCAGCGCGTCCACGTCGTCGCGTACCTCCGCATACGACTCACCGGCGACGCGGTGTTCGCGGAGGAACTCCTGCAGTTCCTCGGCGCGCTGGAGACACTCCTTGAGGCCCTCGTGGGCCGCCGCCTCCAGATGCTCGGCCAGCGACTCGGCCAAGTAGCCCACGGCATCGGACCCACCGTCGTCGCCACCCTCGTCACTCCGGCGCTCGTCGCGCGAGAGGTCCGACAGCCGTCGGCGCGCCCTGCTGCGCTCGTCCTCGTAGGTCGCGTTGCCCGCAATCTCGGCGAGTTCCTGTCCGACGACCTCGCGGTACTGCTCGCTCGCCTTCCGGTGACACCGCCGGAGTGCGTCGATGGCGTCCAGCCGCTCGTCGGAGAACTTCGACTCCCGGGCGAGTTCCGCGAACGCATCGACGACGACCGACTCCGACCGCGATGGGTCGGTCTCGAAGCAGTCGCCCATCGTCTCGCGAGCGAGTTCGCGTTCCTCGCGCGAGGACGACTCGAAGGCGACCTGCCGGAGCGTCTCCAGAATGCGGTGTTTGCCGTCCGTCCCCGCGTCGGGGAACACCCGCTCCAGCTCCTCGATCGCCTCGCGGCGCTCCCGGGAGTAAGGCGATTCCAGTGCCGTCTCGGAGTGTGATTCGATTGTCGTGTGCATAGTTCTCAGAGGTCCGTGCCACACTGCATGCAGAACTCGTCGTCGGCCGGCATCTCCGCCCCACAGTCCGGACAGGCGACGGCGCTCCCACCGCCACCACCGCCTGTACCTGCACGACCCGCGCCGCCAGCACCGCCGGTACGACCGCCGCCACCGCTATCACTGCCGCCGCCCTGGACGATTGTGGTGTCGCCGCTGTCGCTGTTGCTGCCCGAATCGGAGAGGATGACGTTGTCGGAGGTGTCCTCGGCGGCCGCTTTGCCAGTCTCGGCGACGTTGTCCATCGCCGATTCGCTCGTCTCCTGCATCCGGTTCATAGCGTCGTCGGCCATCTCCCGGACCTCCTCGCGGAACGCCTTCTGGTCTTCGAGCCGCTCGCGCTCGTGTTCGGCCTTCTTGGCCTCCTGGCGGGCCTTGGCGAGTTCGTCGCTCTCCTGAGCCCCAAGCGCGTCGAGTTGCTCGGGCGTCAGATCGCCGGCTTTCTCCATCTTTGCCAGTTCGGCGACCGGGTCCTCGGCATCCGCCAGACTCGCGAGCGTGTCGACGTCGACCTCGTCGCGGGCCTGCAACCGCTCTTTCTCCATCTCGACCTCGTGTTCCTCGCGGTCCATCTCGATATCTTCCTCGCGCTCCCGGACATCGAGACCGTCCATGTCCTTTTTCTTCTTGAGGTCCATCAGGTCCTCGATCTCTTTGGTGTCTTGCTCGTGTTCGAGGTCGCGGCGTTCGACCGTCCCCTCCTTCCGGCGGGTTTTCACCTGCTCGTCGTGGTCGGTCCGGTCGCGCTCGTGGTCCATCCGGTCGTAGTCGTGGTGTATCTCCTCGCGTTCAAGTTCGTGGTCGTGTTCCAGGTCCTCCCGGTCCTCCTTGTACTCCTGGTGGCGCTCGATGTCCGACCGCTCGTGTTCCTGCTCGATCTCCTGTGTCTCCCTCTCGTGGTCGAGTTCACTTGCGTGGGTTTCGACCTCGTGCTCGGCGGCCTGCTTCGAGGTCTGCCGGCGCACGCGCTGGCTGTCCTTGTGTACCTCGTCACCGACCTCCCGCTCGCGCTGGCGTCGGTCAACCTGTGCCCGCTCGTCTTTGAGCTCTTCCCGTTCTTTCTGTATCTCGACCTCCTTTCGCCCCTCGCGGATTTCGTCGCGGTCGTCGTCGTAGTCGAACGAGCGCAGTTCGACCATGGTGAGTCCGTACCGCTTTAGCGTCGCACGGCAGTGGCGCTCGATGTCCTGTCGCAGGTCGCGTTTCAGCTCGCGATTGCCGTACAGTTCGTCACGCTCGTACTCCTTGATGGTTGCCTGGAGTTCGTCCCTGATTGCATCCCCGAGGATGTCTCCAAATGTTCCGGCGGTAACCGCGCTTCGGTCAGCGAGCATACTGCGGACGAATCGCTCGGGGTCGTCGACGGCGACGACGAGTTCGACATAGGAAGTGACGAGAGACTCCGATGCGGTCCGGAGGTCGTCGACCGCGATGTCGACCGCGGTGTCGCCGTCCTCGACGAGCACGACCGCCAGGTCCTTCTTTCGTTCGAGGTTTGCGATGCGCTTGGTGAGCGACTCCAGGGTATGTCGGCCAGGACGGAGCGAGCCGACGTGTGCGCCGTTTTCCAGCAGTAATGCCTTGTTGCCGGTCTCGATCTCTACCTCCTTGCGGCGATTGAGCCACGCAAGAAACCCGTCGCCGCCCAGATCTGACCCCTCAATGCGGCGGGCAAGTTCCCGGGGCTGCAGGCGCAAGGCTTCATCGCCCGTGCCGGCACCCCCTGAGGGGTCGGGCGTCGTCCGTAACTCCGCTCGACAACTCGGGCAGTAGTTCGCCTGTGCGGGGACCGACTCACCGCAGTTGTGACAGTTCAGCTCCACAGCCTCACCACAGTGCTTGCAAAACTGTGCTTCGGCGGGCAACGCCCCCCCACAGTGAGGGCAGGTGGAACCAGTCATTGTCGCACCCTTGCGGTTCGCGTGTCGTTCGTGTACTGTACGCCTTTCCTACCCCGGCCACCGTCCCGGGTGGTGTGTCGGTTGTCTACCCGGGTTGTAGCCGAGTCGCCGTGTTGGTCGGTGTTCATCGAGTCTCACCTATCGTCTGAAGTAACCGTTCCCGTTCGTCGAGTGTCCGTTCGATATCTCGCAGGAGTTGCTGGCACTCTTGACGGTGCTGCTCGCTCATCGTCCCTTCGGAGTGTGCTGCCTGGACCTCGTCGGTAACTGTTTCGACCGCCTCCTCGAGGGCGGTGTGTGTCGCCTGAAGTCCACCCTGTGTGGCGATGCTGACGGCAGTTGTCGAGGGCTCGGTACTCTCGCGGGTCCCGTCGAGCTCGACATGGGTGTCGATATCTCGCGTAACCGTCGAGAGATGGTCACGCAGGGCACTCGCGTGCTCAGCCCTGTCACGGTCGTCAGCGTCGTACAGTCTGTCGTGCAGGTCCGTCAGTCGTGACGTGGCGTTCTCGAGTTCTCGCGCTAAGCTGCCCCTGAGTCGTGTGTCCGTTTGCTTGGCCTGCTCGAAGGTCCCGTAGGCGTGCTCGCCGTCGACTGCTGCTGTCGCGGCCTCCATTGTGGCACCTATTGACATAGAGGGTCCGTGAGACTGATAATTGTTGCGCCGGTCGACGCTGTCGTCGGTGCTGTGGCGGGCGTGGTGGTAGGCAATCCCCCACAGGAACGCAAGCACTGTCGAGATGACGAGTACCCCTGCAAGCTCCTCGGGAACCGATGCACCGACGGTGCTCCCGATGGTGCTGCCGATGCTCTCGCTGAGGTCGTTTATCAGATCCGTGTGCGAGCCCAGCAGGCTCTTTATCGTGGCCCCGAGAAGGATCGTCACGAACGCAGCACCCGCGTGTGACGCACCAGATGTTGCCGGCATCGTTCACCCCCAGTGGTCGAGACTCGAGTCAGTCTCCTCGATTGCTGTCCCGATGTGGTCCTGTGTGACAGGCTGTATCTCCTCGTCCTCGCGGGCATCCTGGAGGGCCTGCCTGGCAGCGTTCGTGGCGATCAGCTCCATGTCGCTGGCAGAGTACCCCTCGGTGCGCTCACGGACAGCCGCCCAGTCGATCTTGTCGGTCAACACTGGTCGGTCCCGCAGGTGAACCCGAAGGATGGCCTCCCGGGCGGTCGCGTCTGGTGGGGGTACCTCGATGCGCTCGTCGAATCGCCCGGACCGACGAATCGCATCGTCAACCGCCTCGAGCAGGTTCGTCGCCCCGACCACAACAACATCCTCGTCCTGAACGGCCGTCAGTTCCTCCAGCAGCTGGTTGACCATCTGACGCTCGCTCTGGGTCTTCTGTGCCCCACCGCTCCGATCCCCCGCGACCGCGTCGATTTCGTCGATGAAGACCATACACGGCTGGTTCTCCCGGGCGATTTCGAACAGGTCGGCAACATTGTCGGCAGCCTCACCGACAAGCGAACTCGTCAGGTCCGATGGCGTCACATCGATGAAATTGTACCCGAGCTCGCCAGCGAGTGCGCGTGTGATGTAGGTCTTTCCCGTACCGGGTGGACCGTACAGGAGAATCCCATTCACCACACCGAGGTCGTACTCCTCGTACAGCTCCGGTCTGTCCAGTGGGTCGATAACCTTGTCGGTGAGTGTCTGTTTCAGTCCCGACATCCCGCCCACGTCACCGAAGTTCATATCCGGGGGCTCTTCCAAGTACTCTTCGGCGCTTTCCGTTTCCGCGCCCATCTGCCTGTCCTGCTCGGGGTGTCCCGAGTCCGGGTTCGCGGTTTCGTTCTCGGCTTTGGATACCGGCTCGGAATCGGCGGGACCGGAACTCGCCTCGGAGGTCTCACCCCTGCCACGCTCGGAGAGCACCTCGGCGGCCTCTCGCAGGTTCTGGGCCAGTTCGCGGCGCTTCGTCGAGAGACGGTCGCTCGACTCCAGGTTGGCAACGTCCTCGAGCAACTTGGCACACTTCTCGTAGTGGGACGCTGCCTCGGCGTGGTTCCCGCGCTCTCGGTGTTTCTCCGCGAGCGCGCGGCGGCGCTCGTAGTCGTCTTTTAGTATCTCTCTGTGTGCCTCGTCTCCCAGCATTGTTCAGTCGGGTCAGAGATCCTCGAGAGAGACCTCTTCCATGTCGATGTCTTCCATCCCTTCCTCGATGTCGATGTCGTCTCCGAGACCGGCTTCGGCCTGTGCCGTGGCCTCGGCCTCGATGTCGACCTGCTCGGCCGATATCTCCTGGGCGGCGATCTGTTCCATCACCTGCTCCTCCTCGCTTGCGCCCATGTCGATGTCATTTTGCATAATGGGGATGTCGAGCGCGTCCTCGATCTCCTGGAGATCGTCCATCTCGATGCCGAACGCCGCCATCCGCTCCATGATCTCGCTTTGAATCTCCTGGGCGTCGGCGTCCTCCATGACCGCGTCCAACTCGAGATCTTCGCTGTCGTGCATCGCCATGATTTCGCGCATCCCCTGGATGGACAGAACCGTGCCCAGCTTGACGCTATTTGCCTTGTATTTTTTCTTCTTGACGGCATACTTCTTTTTCTCGAACTTTGCCTTCTGTGCGTACTTTTTGCGCTGGAGTTCGTCTTTCTGTGCGCCCTCCTGGAGGAGTTGCTTGTACGTCCTGCGGTGTTCGTCCATCTCCTGTTCGAGCTTCTTGGCGCTGTGCTCCAGCTTGGAGACGTCCTTGCGCAGTTCCTTGTTGCTGTAAACGCTCTCGTTGAGCAGGTTCTCGCCGGTACCACCGAACCGTTCCGTGACCCAGTTTCGGAGTTCCATTGTTCGTCTGTGTTCTTGTTGTCGGGGGTTATAGTTTTGTGTGCTATTTCGCTGTGTGTCTTGATAAGCGAACGATACTACTCGAGTTCGGGCCGGAGCAGCGACATCGTGCCAGTGATGCTGAGCACGGCCCCGATGCCGGCTGCGACGATCATCGACACGCGCTCCTCGAAGTTCAGGGTGAACAGTTGTTCCCCGATCACTGCCTGCGAGACCACGATGGCGACCGCCAGCAGCAACCCACCGCCGATGGCCGCCGCGATGCGAATTTCCATCAGTCGGTAGGTAACAAGCACCAGTCCCACGCCGATGACGATGTTCGCGAGGAACGCAAGCACCAGCCCCTCCAGCGCTGCCAGTTCCCAGCCTGCCAGTTCCATTTCTGTCGTTTCCTCCTACATCCACACGTCTATCGACTATCCATATAAAACTTTGGGTGTGATAGAGTGTATTTAGAACCTCCAAAATGGAGAGAAAGCCGGTGGAGTGGCTGGCGGGGGTCTGCACCCCGGGGTTTCAGTCACGGGTTGTCGGCCCAGGCTGCAGCCGAGGGACGCCAGTCAGGTAGGGCCCCTCCAGTCGGAACGTATAATTTCACTGCCGGTGATAATCACGGACGACCACAGATGGGGGCCAGAGAAAGCCACAGGCGAACGGACAGACCGGTCCGGAAGCCCGAATCGACCGGCACCAGGCCACCGATTGGAAAAAGTCGCCGTGAGGTGCCCTCGGACCTCCCGATGTACGTCGTTCTGGTTGGGGGGCTCTTGCATTTCGGCGGGTTTGTAATTCCAGAGACTGAGGCTCTCGGTACTGGCCTTTGGCTTCTGGGAATCGTTCTAGCGCCCATCCCAGGCTATTTCGATACCAGACAGGTGTATGGGACGGCACAACCGACTAGGTTGCGGTCACTGTCGAAACGACTCGGCTGGTGTCTGGGATTCGCTGTGCCGATTGTCGGCCCGGCTGTGGTAATCGCCTACCTTCTCCGCCGTCGGGAACTGGTTCGTGGGATACCAACCCCGTGGTGGGCTGTCATATTGCTGGCCGCGGTCGGGTCGATTGTCGCAATTGTCGGTTTTGGATTGGTCAACAGTCCGGACGAAGCAGACACCACCGCTATCGAGTCGATATTCATCATGTCGTTCTTCGTCACCTGGGTTCTCTGCCCGTTCGGCCTCTACTTCGACGCCAAGAGACTCTCGAAGTACAACGAGTGGCCGTCCTATCCAGTGGCCTGGTATCCGCTGGCCTGGGCGGCCGGCGGGGCGGTCACCGTGCTGAACTGGTTTGTGTGTCCCGCCTATCTGATTTACCGCCACTACGGTGATGTCGTGACTGGCGACGATATCGGTGGCCAGTTCGAGTCGTCGCTGGCACACGCAAAGGAGACTTTCCGGGAAGCCAGGCGAGCCACAGAGAAAAACGAGTACGCGAGGGCGGTCAATCTTGCCGTGGATGCGCCCGAACAAATCAGTGAAGCTGAACGCGCCCGTCCCACGGAAGCGGTGCCAACATCGACCGGAGAGAGCAGCGACCAGTTTCAGGAGCGAGTCGTCAGACACGCCGAGGAGTGGGGCCTGCGTGCAACCCGCATCCGTCTGTCACAAGCATCCGAGGCCGTCTGGAACGACGAGTACGAGCAGGCTATCGAAATCGGCGAGGAGGCAAAGCGGCAGTTGGACGAGTGGGCTGACAATCGGTGGCTGGATACCCGGGACCTGGGCAATCAGCGTACGGAACTGGAGCGGTCACTCGCCACGTGGCGGTTCGAGCGCCTCGAAAGGGAGTTTGAAGGGCTTCAGTCTGTCACCGAGGATGGTGACCTCTGGGACGCATTCACCACTGCTGAACAGCTTGTGTCGCAACTCGACGAATTAACTTCGCGAGAGGTGGTCCCGCCGAAGGAGGAGTTCGATATCGCAGCATTCGAACAGCGAATCAGAGACGCCCAGAAAGAGTGGCTCCAGACCGAGACCGAGTCGCTTCTGGGCCGCGGGACGGAGGCAGCTGAGGACGACCGCTACGATGCGGCGACCGAGTACGCTGCCGAGGCCATCGAGACCCTTCAGACGGCGCTCGAACGGCGCGACGGCCTACTCGACACCGACGGGTTCGGGAATCTCCGCACGCGGGCGACCGCCCGCCGGGCAGAGTGGGAACTGCAGTCGATGATAGCAGACGCACGTGCCGCACTCGCGGCTGGAGAAGACGCTACAGCGAAAGACCAGTACGGAGAGGCGATCGAACAGGGTGAGAACGCTCAGACTGTACTCTTGGATGCGCTCGAACACGCCGACGAACACGACCTCGACTCCAGCCCCGTCGAGGACCTGCTGGAGACCGTCGGAGACCGTTACGTCGCGTGGATCGAGTCGCGGATCCGGTCGATGCTCCCGGACGCCGAGGCGGCGGCCGACGCGGGCCGCTACGAGGAGGCGCTTGATGTCGCTGGCAATGCGTATGCGACCCTCGAAGACCACCGCACCCAGATTCCCGACACCGTTGGGGCTGATCAACTCGACCGACTCGAAGGGGAACTCTCTGCTTTGTTGAATAGCGATTGAATCGGTCGAATTCAGTGGGTTAGAAGGGTGAAGCCGAGGAATTCGCTTCTGACTATGGAAGTCAAACTCCTCGACTTCGTTCGAGAGTGTAAACGCCTGGCTAAACAAGCGTTGGGGAATCGAGCGGGCGAGCCCGCCAGCGGCGGGTTCGCCCGCTGGAAGCATGTCGTACTCCACTGCATCCGGATTGAGGACGGATACACCTACCGCGAACTCGTTGATCGCGTCGCGTTGATGAGCGATCTCTGTGACGTACTCGAGTTATACTGACGGCTGAATCTTTTTCAAATAGGAAGACGTTGTTCCGATATGACTTCCCTCGACGACGTGTCTACCGACGACCTCCGCCAGGTCTTGGCGGAGGTCGAGGGAAAAAAGCC
>OBKM01001243.1_pt1 | contig 10586 bp, 10 predicted proteins | sample 1519691 | NCBI WGS metagenome assembly OBKM01 (sample SAMEA37050418, study PRJEB22526) | metagenome | biome: saline pan; feature: lake; material: water | place: Egypt | collected 2015 | depth 0.5 m
AGCGGTGCGGTGCCGTGGGAATCCCACCCCGTTCACGGGTGGGAGGAGGTCAAGTCGAGTACAAGGCGGGGTTGCTCGGGATCGAGTTCACCACAGTGAAGCCGTGGGGAACGTCGCGGTTCTGTCCTCGGTGTGGTGAGCGTGGAGAGACGGTGAACGCGCCGAACGACCACACGGAGTGTTGTCACGGTGGGTATTTCCACTGTCCGACGTGTGGGTATGAATGTGACCGTGACGTGGTTGGAGCGGTGAACGTCGGGCGGAAACACCTCTCTGACAGCAAGATGGAGGAGGCGAACTCTGCTGAGTATAGCTCGGCGGAGAATCACGCCAGTTTTCCATCACCCTCAGAGGGTGCCCGTTCTGCTGGCGTTCAGTCCGCGACCGACAAACAGGATCAGGCGAGCGGTCGTCAGACCCGCCTCGCTCAGCACCGTCCTCGGTCACTCACTGCGAAATCGGGGGAGAGAGATATGGGTGGACTGCAGCAACATCACGGTAGTAACACGGGGCAGCGGTGGCCCAGAGGTAGTGTGACACAATCCGTCCTCGCCAATGCTACTGATTGTGACCGACCACTACCGAATCCTACTGAAAATTGGAACGGTAGGCCATGACTAATCAACGCCTGCGGAGCCTGCACTTCCTATGCGGATGGGCAACATCAACTGAGAACTTGTAACAAAGTGCATCGCGGAACCAAGAGACCCCTGCCTCAAAAACGACTCTTGTCACCAATGAGTGGACAAGGGCTGAATGTTGAGATTATTGGTCTATTTCTCTACAGGGAAAGCAGGCAGAGTACATCAGGGATTGATCCCGGAGTAGTTCACAGAATTGACCTGGACATTTTTGTAGGAAAGCTAGAAAACACTTAAGTATGTACTCCGGTGAAAATCGGTGTAGAAAAGGCGATGGTTCGGAAAAAGAAGCTTAGCCCGAGTGGTGCGAAAGGCGAGGATGGTGAGTATAACAATGTTCATCTTAACCTCCACCGAGACGAACTTGAAGTTGCTGGCATGGATATTGGGGATGAAGTGTTTGTTCGGGTTCGTGAGGATAAGATCATTATTCAGAAAGCGGACACAAATGATGTAGAACACGATTTTTGATTTGATCAAACCGGTTCCGGGGGGCTTTTACATGACGGAGTCATCAGCATGGGTAGATGGGAGTATACGACATACTCAAGCCTATATTATTCCGCCTACCCCCAGAAACCGCTCACGAAACAGCACTTACTGGCCTCAAAACGATACAGGACACCCCGATCGAATCTGTGCTGCGGTCTCGGTTTTGCGTTGATGACTCCCGCCTTACTGTTTCTACACTTGATCAAACGTTTCCGAATCCTGTCGGGTTAGCTGCTGGGTTCGATAAAAATGCGACGGCTCCAGGCTCGCTTTCGGCTCTTGGATTTGGACATATCGAACTCGGTGCCGTTACAGCAGAATCTCAGCCTGGTAACCCCCAACCTCGACTCTTTCGCCTCCCAGAAGACGAAGCCCTGATCAACCGGATGGGCTTTAACAATGCCGGTGCTGATGAAATCGGTGACCGACTTGATACGCTTTCACTCCCCGATATTCCATTAGGTGTAAACTTAGGTAAATCAAAGACGACCCCTCTTTCCGAGGCCCCGGACGATTATGCGTATTCATTCAATCGTGTGGCTGATGCCGGTGACTTTTTTGTTGTCAATGTTTCAAGTCCAAATACACCTGGACTTCGTTCTCTTCAAGATCGCGGACCACTTGTTGACATTCTCTCTCGATTACAGGATGAGGGAGCTGATCCGCTGCTCGTAAAACTCTCACCTGATCTGACTAAAGAAGCAACTGATGACGCACTTGATGTTGTAAACGAGCTGGGCCTTGACGGGGTTGTTGCCGTAAATACAACTACTGAACGCCCTAATCGACTACAGCACCCTAACCAAGTCGAATCCGGTGGATTGTCTGGCGCACCACTCAATACACGAGCGACAGAACGTATTCAGTATGTTGCAGAACGCGTAGATGTTCCAGTTATCGGGGTGGGTGGAATTGCATCCGCTGAAGATGCATATCAAAAACTCCGTGCTGGTGCTGATATAGTGCAATTATACACCGGGTTTGTCTATGAGGGCCCAACTGTTGCCAGACAGATCAACCGCGGATTACTTGAATATCTTGATCGGGATGGATATGATTCTGTAGAAGATGTTATCGGTGTAGACTTAGAGTAAGTTGTCTTTCTACAGAGAACGCAAGCCAAGCATTTGTGAACTGATCTTTGACGCAGTTCGCAGCAAATTGAGACGGATGCCGCAGAGCTTGCCTTCGAAGCTGCTGACTTGATCTGCTCTAGTTATTGGACAACGAGAAGCATCAACTGCTATTTGAGTGCCTCCAACTCAAATTCAAACGCTGCAACGGGAACCTCTAAGTTATGTTCTGTTAGCACAGATGGATGGATCTCTCCGATTACGCCGACGGTGTTTCCATCCAATACGATATCTGCCACCCGTCCTTCGATAAACGTCGGGTGCGCTGTCGCTGGGGTTCTAAGCTCAAGATCATACAAGTTGGCAAGTGCCTGTAACCGCCCTCGGGCCTTTTCGTACGTTGCTTCATTACTTGCTAATACCCCGCCTACTCTCTTTTGCTCCGAAACACCTGTATTTTCTCTTGGATCGACACCTGCTGTAAAGCCTATCTCTGCGAGGTTTTGTGGATACTCTCGGTGTGTATTCCGTTCCAATACCATCAGTAGTGATGGCAGCACCCATGTTCGAAGGGTTGTATATTCTTCACTGTATGGCTCTTTGATTGTTGGCGGAACATCGATTCCGATCATATCAGCTGTGATACCCTCTACATTTTGGTCTTCGTTCTCTCGGTATTCTTCGATTGCTATCTCTCCTTCGGCAATCGAAACCGAATCTGGGATAGGGAGGCTCATGCGTCTAAAATTTTCTTCCTCATTTATCATATGGAAGTTTAGCATGTCTTCAAACCCTAACCCGACAAGCGACCGACGGACTGCTTCTTCATGTCGTGATCGCTCATGTCGCTCTCCAACGGTTGAGACATCCGGATATTTTGGATCTAATTTGTTGAATCCGTATGCCCGTCCAACGTCATCAATCAAATCGACTGGATGTAGTACATCAGTTCTGTACGATGGAATTTCTACCGTGTATTCAACAGTCTCATCCGTCTCTTCGCGCACTGCAGATAGTCCCGATCTCTCGAATAGATCAATAACCTCCTCTGGATCAAAATCGACACCGACAATCGTTTCAATTCGGTCATGTGTTACTGTTTTTTCTCGTGTAGAAAGATCAGGCCTAGCTAATTCGGATCCAGCATATTCGCCAGTTGTCTCTGAGTCGTACTCAACGTTTACTTCTTCAATTGTTGCTCCTCGAGCAGCAAGAGCGTAGCAAACGATTGAAAGCATTCGATCTATCGTCCACTGATCTGTTCCCGTCATCTCAATGAATAAATCCCGAGATTTCGTCGTCACCTCCGTCCGTCGACCATTAATGACTGGTGGGAACGAAAATAGTCCAATATCGTCATAAATCGCTGGCATCCGATCATAGTTCTCTACGATGGAACCATATTCTTGACCAGTCGGATGCTCTCTGATGACCGTTTCTGGAGTCATTTCAGCGCTTGATTCCAACGGGACAAATTTGTCTTCATCTGGCGCAATACCGGTATACTTAATTCGTTTTGCTGGTTCCTCGCTTGTTGCTTCTGTGAGGCTTTCGCCCTTCAACATCGTCAGGTCGTGAATACCAATTGCACCTTTCTTTCGTTGCCGGCCCATCGTTGCATGAAGCTTCTCTTGCAACTGAATGAGTGAGGTCAGTGTATTTTCATCTAAATCAACATTTCTGGCAATTGCGCCTGTGACGTATGGACGTTGCTCAGGTACATTTTCGTCTACTTCAATTGTCCAGTCTGGTTCGTTTGTATTTGGGACATCTACACCTCGATCCATCCCATATTGATACCGCAGTGAACGTGCGATTCCTTCTACAGACAATCGATCAAGTCTGTCTGGCGCAAACTCAAGCTCAAGGGCTCCTTCCTCTGTTCGTCCTTCAAGCTCTAGTCCCAGTGCAAATAGATCATCAATTAGATCTTGGTCTGACTTATCAACACCCGTAAGATTTCGAAGTTCGTCCGGATCAACCTCAACTACAGGCATTAGTAAATCACCTCCGCATTTCGCAGGAACTCAATGTCTGTGAGTGTTCCGTGCAAATCGCGAATATCTTCTGCTCCTGTCAATAACATTGCCAACCGTTCTAACGCAAGACCCCATGCCATTACGTCTTCTTCAACACCAAGTGGTTCTAACATTTCTGGTCGGAAAATACCTGAGTTACCAATCTCGATCATTTCTCCTGTTTCCGGGTGCTCTCCGAACAACTCAAAGCTCGGCTCCGTGTATGGATTATAATGTGGTTTAAACTGGATGTCATGAATCCCGAACTGTGCATAAAATTCTTCGAATGTACCCATTAGATCTCTCGCAGATAAATCCTCAGCAAGAACCCATCCTTCAATCTGGAAGAACTCAAGTAGATGCGTTGCATCAAGCGTATCATTTCGATAAGCCTTTTCAACACTGAAGAAACGCGCTGGTGGCTCAATCTTGCCAATTTGCTCTCCAGCCAGATGCCGAGCAGAGAGAGACGTCGTATGCCCTCGAAGTGCGAGAGCACTTGCAAATTCCTTACTCCACGGAGAATGATATCCTTCTCCATCTTCTCCGACGCCGTTTCTGTGTGCACTTTCTACCCGGCCAACAAGATCATCTGGTAGCGAATTAATTTGTCGTGGCTTTTCCATTGCAAATCGGTCCCAGTGTGTCCTTGCTGGATGATCCTGCGGCATAAAGAGACAATCGTTAATCCAGAAGTCGGCATCAACATGTGGACCGTCCATCTCTTTGAATCCCATCCCAACTAAGACTTCCTTAACTCGGTCTGCAATCGCACGAAGAATGTGCTTTCTCCCCAGTGATGCTTGGTCAGCAGCTGCCTCAACATTATATTCTGCAAACTCGACATCTTTCCATCTGTCACTAGCAAGCAACTCAGGTGTGATTTGTCCAACTGACTCTGCTGCTTCGATACCTTCCATCAACACGGTTACCCCTTCATCTGTGAGTGTTACCGCCCGGACTGTTTGTTCTATTCGAGTTATAAGCCCTCGTGAGTCTAATCGATCAACTACCTCTGACTGTAGACTATCCTCTCCTACATCAATCTTCTCTAAAGCCTCCACTTCAACATCTGCCTCTGGATCTGCTTCCGGGTTTGGCGTTACTTCCCCTCCGTCAACTGTTCCATACTCTTTTCGAGCAAAATTAGCAAGTGCGATTTCCACCTGCTGGTTGGATAATCCTGCTGCACTAATTGCATCCCCGATATTGATTCTCTCGCTGTCTGCTTTTCTTGCAGCCTCATACAGCCGAACTTCAGGCAGCCCTTCCTTGAGATAGGTTTCTCCTTCATCTGTAAGTTCAATTTCTTCTTCAGTTTTACTCGCAATATTGACGTACCCCTCCTCTTCTAGCGCAAAAGCAGCCCCAGCAACTGTTTCTTGCTTCTGTTCTGTTTTTGCTGCAATCTGTTCAATTGTCTGTTCTTCTGTCGCACTTGCTGTTTCAAGCACCGAAACTTGTGGTTTTGGTAACTTCATATTTTGATCCTATTATTTCAGTTGAATGGTTGATTCCCTGACAGAATCCAACGCTAGCCGTCCCCGACTCAAATGACCGTTTCATCATCAAACAAGAGACAAAAAACCGAACCCTAAGAATGAACCTGATTGATTTGTTGTGCGTCGGGAATAGGGCTCGGTTGCCATACTCGAATTCTCGAAACGACGGTTCAAAAACGTTACGCGTTCGTTAGCTGATTGTAGGAGCTAAGGCCCCCTTTCTCACCGAGCCGTCAACGACGGCGAGTAGACAGAGGTAGTTGACTACTTCTATAGTCCATGAATCTCTCTATAAAATGCCTTCTAAATCATCACAGAAGTTGGATTCCCACGACTAAAGGGGGTCTATCCCTTTCTACCTGCATGGAGCAATATCTTACTCTCGTCAAGGATGTTCTTGCTGAGGGATCATATAAACCAAACCGGACGGGTGTTGATACGATATCCTCATTCAGCCAGCACTACTCTATTGATGTTTCTGATGGGTATCCACTACTGACCACAAAGCGAATGGATAACTTCCGCTGGGACTCCATGATCCATGAACTTTTGTGGTATCTTTCTGGTGAAGAGCATATCCGAAATCTTCGCGAGAAAACTGGAATATGGGATGCGTGGGCAAATGAAGAAGGACACTTAGATACAGCATATGGGCGCTTCTGGAGACGATATCCTGTTCCCGAAAACGAGGGTCGCCTCTCAGGCGAACATTGGCCTGAGGATAAAGATCGATGGATCACTGTAGAAGAAAACAATCGGAGAGTGTTTGATCAACTTCAGTACGTAATCGACACATTACAGGAGCAACCACATTCCCGGCGGCTCGTTGTTTCAGCTTGGCATCCTGCCAATGCTGCTGACTCGACACTCCCTCCGTGTCATTATACCTTTGTTTTTAACGTCCAGGGTGATTCTCTCAACCTACACTTAACTCAGCGATCCGGTGATATTGCGTTGGGTATACCGTTCAATATCGCTTCATATTCATTACTACTGATTGCGATTGCACAGCAAACCGGGTTTGAGGTTGGACGATTTGCACACACGATTGTTGATGCACACATCTACTGCGGGACTGGCGACCGTGGCCAATGGTATGACGATAATCTCAGTCGTCTTCAGTCAAAGCTCGATTCAGTAGATTCAAACAACGGCTATCGTGATCTCAAAAACTGGATTGAAGAAAATGCACCCTCAGAACCCGAGGATAAGCAAAACTACGATCACGTGCCAGGATTACTAGAACAGGTTTCCAGAGAGCCATATAGCCGTCCTCAGATTGAAGTCGCAGATCGCCCAATTGACGATCTAACGTATGATGATATTGAGCTTTCTGACTACGAGTGTCATCCAGGAATTAAATTTGCTGTCGCTGAATAACAATGCCTGCTAATTTCACTATTGTTGTCGCTGTTGCACAGAACGGTATCATCGGTCGTGATGGTCAAATGCCGTGGCACTATCCAAAAGATCTTGAACACTTTAAGGAAACAACTATGGGCTGTCCGGTAATTGTTGGCCGCAAAACATTTGAAAGTATTTACGACCGCATTGGGTCTCCTCTACCAGGTCGAACTAATATCGTGCTTTCCCGGTCTGACCCTGAGTTACCAGAAGATGTTATCCTTGCTTCTTCAATCCAGGAAGCGAAACAAAAAGCTGCAGAACATGGAAGCGAAGCGTTTGTTATCGGTGGCGCAGCAATATATGAGGAATTCCTTCCAGACGTTGACCGTATGATCGTGACGATTATCCATAGCCGCTATGAAGGTGATACCCGGTTCCCGATGTGGCCACCTGATGAGAAAACATGGACTGTTGCTGACCGATCTGATCATGACGAACTTTCGTTTGTCACATACGAGCGCACTGAGCCTTAGCCGACGTCAATACTTGTAGCAAAAGCATTCGGCTAGTACTGTTCTTCGGTCTGTACCTGTCGCTTTCGGCCCATCTCAGCAAGTAACCGTCCTATCTGCACCCGCTCATTTGTCCCTTCTGCGAGATTCATATCAATTTCTCCAGCGAGTTGATATAATCTGGCGAGCTGGCTACTATCGTATCGTGATCGGCCTGTAGCAAGAATTTGCGATAGTATTTCGTTGCCAGATAATCCTTCTTTAATCAGCAGATCATCTAACTCAGAACGGGCATCTTTGAACTCTCCCGACTCAGCTGCGTCAAGCATTGCTTCAATTGCCTCGCTTGGTCCAATCTCATCAAGTGCCTGATATGCTGCATTCATATCGATTTTATCCTCAGCGTACGCAGTTGCCTGTGCACCTAGAATTGCCTTCCGTATGTTTCCATCCGCATAGTTAGCGATAAACTCAATTCCATCCTCTGTGTACTCTATCTTTTCCTCTTCCACAATGTTCTGAAGAATCTCTGCAATCGCTTCTGCTGACGGTGCCGCCATAGGCACAGGAACGCACCGAGACCGAAGTGCTGGAATTAGTTTTGTAGGCTGCCGGGTCGCAATGACAAACTGTGTGTTTTGGTGATACTGTTCCATCACCCGGCGAAGTGCTTGCTGAAAGTCTTCACGGATCCCTTCTGCGTTATCAAGCAGTAACGTTTTGTAACTTCCTGTCACTGGTGAATAACTGGCTGATTCCTTGAGAACATGGTTGATCATATCTCGCTTCGAGAGACCACTTTTGCCTGTCAGAAACGACGCAAATCGCGGATCGTTCTTGATATCTGTTTTATTACGGTTAAAAAAATCTGCTACGTTAATCTCAATAAAGTCATTATCCGGGTCCTCATGGGCCTCCCTTACAAGTGCCCGTACACCGGCTGTCTTCCCAGCACCTGGTGGTCCATGAACAAGCAAGTTTACCGGATTGTCAACAGCGCCCCGAAGCTGTTTTTGTGCTATTTCTTGTGGAATATCCTCAATATTGGGCGCATATGCTGTTGTCCACAGTGGTGTTTCCATCGTATTTTCCTAATGTCTTATCTGGTAAGAAAGAGTCGGTATTATTCTCGCTTTCCTTAGTGACAATTGGGCTTCTCTGTTCACAGAAAATCAAAGCGGATGCCACATGATTTGCTCTCGAGGCTGTTGGCGCATAGGTCAGCTAATCATCGTGAAGTGGGCTGTCTATATGTTTGTTAGGTCAGCGTTTGAATACCGCTGGTGCGTAACGCTAACCGTTATTGCTATTAAAGTGAGCCAGCCAACATAATGTGTGTCCCATTTCAAGTATCCTTGTCCGGACTGTCGGTCTACGACCGACCTGCATGATCCAGATTGTGCATTTGGGGGGATGTCACGAACTGAAATCGAAAAAGCGTATACCGACATTTTAGCTGTTCTTTCAACAGGTCCAAGTGGAACTACAACGCTCCGTCGTCGCTCTGATGAGTGGTCTGAACTCCATGATGCGGCACTACAGAAACTCCGACAAGAACATCGTGTTGAGGAAAACGATGGGATGCTTGAGATGCTTACCCCTGAAGAACGAACCGATCGCGTAAGTGTTCCCACACAAGAGCCTCTCCGAACTATCTACGAACACGGTAGCGTCCCTGGATGTCATGATAACAGTGTATTTGCCCTAATTTCATACTACGAGATGGTTGGATTCTCTTGGGAAGAAACTCGTGACAAGGTTATTGATTGGCTTCGAGAAAGCGGTGCTTGGGACAGAGGTGGATTCGAAGAAGCATCTCCGGAGGAGTTAGTTGACAAAAAGCGACATGTCTACGAAACTGGCTACGGATGGAAAGAAAAAGCAACTGCGGCCAAACGTGTTATTGACCGTCGGTTAAAATAAACTACTCCGTCAAACGTTTTTTCTGCCCTTAGTCGCTCTGTATCCGTGGTGCAAGCATATAGGTTACTTGTCCCTTTCCTTCTGCAATATCAAAGTGCAGTTTCACTGGGAATTCTTCACCCAGCTCTGCTGTTACCTCTGCATCTTTTGGAATTGCCTTGTTCATGTCTGATAGATAATCAAGACTGAAAAGTGAGTGTGCTGGTCCTAATTCTAGATCGATCAAATCCTCTTCGTGTAACTCAAAGTGTACATCGTCTGTGTCTCCCTCTGCATCCACATAGAAGAATCCTTGTTGCTCATCGACACCAAGTGCGATATGGTCCGAGACCATGTCTGCAGCCGTTACGGCCCGGTCTACATCTTCTCCAGACAAAATGATTTCAGCCGCCAAATCTAGGTCTGGAATATCTGGTTCTTGGCGAATTGAATCTGGATCAATCAGTGCAAGTGTATACTCAAGCCCGTCAATACGAATCTCAAGTTTTCTTGTCTTTTCATCAAGCTCAAGCTCGATTAATTGTCCTCGATTAGCCATTCCAGCAATGTCCTCTAATCGAGACAGATTGACACCGATAATACCGCCGTCTGCTTCATATGATTCAAATGCATCTGCATTAAGGGTGAGATCGACCATCCCAACGTTTGCCGGATCAACTGCTCGAATCTCTAGACCTTCCTCTTCCAAGCGAATCTTACATTCCTCAACCAGCACGCTCACGGAGTCAAGAGTTTCTTGGAGCGTCTCCGCGCTCACAATCGCTTTGAACATATATTAAGAAATATTTGGCACCATGGGATAAAAACCATGGACATTTGTCTCTAATCCAGTCAACTGTTCCGGATTGACCTCCTCCCACTCGTGAACGGGGCGGGACTCCCACGGTACCGCACCGCTGGGTTGGGAGTTACAGGGTTGCAGTCCAATCGGCATGACCAGACTACTGGCAGGGTCATTTGAAACTCTTTGATTTTCGTGATGACGAGAATCTTCGATTCTCGAACCACCAAGCCGCCGTCTCCGATCCCGGCATGGGATTCAGCGTTACCGTGTGTTCGGAATCCACAGCCAGCGGCC
>OBKM01001244.1_pt1 | contig 10582 bp, 9 predicted proteins | sample 1519691 | NCBI WGS metagenome assembly OBKM01 (sample SAMEA37050418, study PRJEB22526) | metagenome | biome: saline pan; feature: lake; material: water | place: Egypt | collected 2015 | depth 0.5 m
GAATCGCAAACTCGTGGCTCGCGGTGTTGCTCGCCGCAAAAGTATGCCGCCTCCCAGCATTTGGACTATTTTATTACCTCTACTCATTTTGTAGCAATGATTCTCAGTCCTGCAGTTGCGTGCCAGTGCTGAAACTCGTCAGGTCATCGATTCGGTCTTCTAGCTCTTCAATCTCTTGTCGAAGGTCGTCAGTTTCCTCTTCCTCACTGGCCGCCAGGCGGTCTTTCAGTCCCTGGAGGCGTGATTCCTTGACTGATTCGTCGACTTCTGCTTTCCGGACATATTCGCTTTCGTCGATCTCGTAGACGGCCGACTCGGATAGTTCCGTCACCTCAAGTGCCTCGTCGACCTTGCTCGGATCGACGGTCGTAACACGCTCCCGGTCGATGCCAGCCGCTTCTAACTGTTTGAGGACTGTCTCGTCGTCTTTAAGCGAACGGTTACGGCGCGATGTTCGCTGGACCGAACCGTACTGGCCGTGAACCGGCTGGTCGTGATGGAGACGGTCAAGTAACACGTCGGCGATATCCTTACGGAACTCGTTTGCATTCCGCTGTACGTCCGAACAGAGCGTGTAGATGTTCACGAGCGTCTCGGTCTCTAGTTCGGTGAGATCCGAGACATCGTGACGTTCCAATGCATCGATGAGCAGCAACGCATCGGAGTAGATATCCAGCCCGTCAGGTTCGACACGCTCTCTGTTCTCCGCAGACGACCTACCATCTATCAACTGTGTCTCTGTTGGTCCCTCCTTTTCGAGGATGACTCCTCTGTCGCCGTCGATCTCGAACCGCGGATGTAGACTCAGGACTGCGGGGTACGGATCGGCCCTGGCAGGCAGGCGATCGAGTTCGAACGCACCATTGGAATCAGTGATCCGTTCGTGCAGCGTCTCGAACTGATCGCGTTGGAGCGGTCGACGTTCGCCACTCTCGTCGAACGTGATGACAATACGGTGTTCCTGGACATCTGTAATCCGGAATCGGTCGTGAGACAGCGGCGAAATGAGTTCGGCACCGTCCGAGAGATCTTCGAGTTCGTCGAGCAGCGTGTGCCAACTGACGCTGAAGAGCATACAAACGGGTACGACGGCTTCGTGTAAAACGTTCAGGGCACGAGTCTGCAATCCTATATATGAGTAGATATGTAGTATTTCACAGTGGAGGAATTCATCGAGTGGATACGGAGTCGGGACTACTACGACGGCCAGATACGGTTCCAACAGAAGGTACCCGCTCGTCGTGCCGAGACACGACCGTACGAACTGAACACCGCGATTGCAACACGCCTCGCCGACCAGGGGATCGACGAACTCTACACACACCAGGTTAAGGCCCTCGAAGCACTCGATCAGGGCGACAACGTCGTCCTTGCGACGCCAACCGCGAGCGGAAAGAGCCTCACGTACACGATTCCGGCACTCGAACATGCACACGAACGAGAGCAGCGGACGCTGTACATCGGGCCACAGGTCGCACTGATCAACGATCAGGAGACAACGCTATCGAATTTTGCCGCACCGTTCGAGGATATTGCTGTGACCCAGTACACTGGTGCGCTGTCGAAGACTGAACGGCAAAACGCTCGTGATACGGACCCGTCGATCGTGCTGACGACGCCGGATATGCTCCACTGTGGACTACTCACCCATGCGCGTGATCTCTGGCAGGCGTTTTTCGAATCGCTTGATCTGATCGTCGTCGACGAGGTCCACGAGTATCGCGGCGTCTTCGGCAGCCACGTTGGACTCGTGTTCCGGCGGCTTGCGCGTCTCTGTGACCAGTTCGGGACTGACCCGCAGTTTGTCTGCTGTTCCGCGACGATCGGCAACCCCCGCGAACACGCAGCGACGATCACCGGGCAACCCGCTGATTCCTTTAGGCTCGTCGACGAGGATACCAGTGAGAGCGGGCCGACACACTGGTTGTTCTGGCAACCGCCGAAATACGAGGATGGAGATGCACCTGCCGAAGCGGGACAGCGTCGCTCCCACCATGGCGAAACGATGCGGTTGTTCACTGATCTCGTCCAGCAGGGCTACCAGACTGTCGCCTTCACCCGAGCCAGACAGACTGCGGAACGATACGCCACTATCAGTAGCGATACGCTGGCCGAGCGAGGGAAACACGACCTCGCATCGAACGTGACGGCGTATCACGCTGGACTGCGCGACGACCGCCGGGGGAGTATCGAACGGACACTCCACAGTGGTGAGTGTGTAGGCGTCTGGAGTACGAGCGCGCTTGAACTCGGTGTCGACATCGGCAGTCTCGACGCCGTTTTGCTCGATGGCTATCCAGGGACCCAGATGGCGACCTTTCAACGGGCTGGCCGTGCCGGACGCGGAACTGCGCCGAGTCTCGTCGCACTCGTCGCAAGCGAGGATCAACTCGATCAGTACGTCATCAACCATCCACAGGAACTGTTCGATGGCACACCCGAACACGCCGTCGCCGATCCGTCGAATCCCCATCTCCTCCGACAGCACACGTACGCTGCAGCAGCCGAAGGGCCGCTTCGACCGAGCGACGAGCGCTATTTTGGCTCGACATTTCCAGCGGTTGTTAGCGGGCTCACAGACGACGGCGAACTAAGCCGACAGCAGACTGCAGCTGGCCTCGAATGGCGACTATCAGCGAGCGGACGGACAACCAATCCCTACGAAAGCGGACTCCGGACTGTTGGGGATCGAACAGTCTCCCTGCGAGTTCGCGGCGGAACCCGGGACGAGATTGGAGAACTACCCCTCGATGCTGCCCTCCGGGATGTGCATCCGGGAGCGATATATCATCACCAGGGCGAGCGCTACGAAGTGCAGTCACTCGATCTTGACCGTGATGTGGCCTGGCTCACACCAACACAGAGCGACCACCAGACCCGTGTCAGGTTCGACGAGTCGATCACTATCGAGGAAGATATCACCACGAAGCAGTTGGCGACCCGCGAGGATGTGACCGTTCACTTCGCGGACGTGACCCGACGAAAACAGGTAACAGGCTTCCAGCGACGCGACCACAGGACAGGGGAGATACTGAGCGAGCAGTCACTGGACTTGCCGGAGACGACACTCTCGACACGAGCGCTGTACCTGACACTCCCGCCGGGACTCGAACAGCTCATGGAGACGATGTCGGGATCGATCGACGGCGGGCTCCACGCTGCCCAACACGCTCTAGTCGCAACCTTCCCACTGTGTATTCTCTGTGACCGGCGTGACATCGGAAGCGTCTCGACAACTGATCACCCACAGGCAGAGACGAGCGCGCTGTTCATCTACGACGACTACCGCGGTGGTGTCGGACTGGCAAAAAGTGGGTACGACCAGATCGAGACAGTCCTTCGCCACACCTGGGAGTTGCTCGCCGACTGTGGCTGTGCCGAGGGCTGTCCAGCCTGTATCCAGTCGCCGTACTGTGGCCGGGCGAATGAGCCACTGGACAAACGGCTGGCTCTGACGTTATTGATGGCACTGGCCGATCCGGAGGAGCGGCCCGATACTGCTGAATCATAATATCGTTGCGTGTGTATTTCAAACAGAGACTATGAACGTGGACAAAGACACCATTCGATCCCGGAGCACCGATGCAGTGTTCGAGCGGGGTCAAAACTACCGCGATGAGGGGCGGATTCAGCGCCTCGATCGGTTCGGTGATCTCGTCACCGCAGTTGTTCGTGGGTCGAATCTGTACGACGTGACCGTTGATTTCAGCAGTCGGAGCATCGATACACAGTGTACCTGTCCGTACGACGGGGGCGGTGACTGCAAGCATGTCGTTGCGGTGTTGCTCGATGTCGCTGCCAATCCGCCGGATGGCGATAGCGAGGATATCGAGACAGTACTCGATGAGGTGTCTGCGGACGACCTGCAGGAGTTCGTTCGTGATGCACTCGCGGAATACCCGAATCTGCGCGAACAGTTTCTTGCACGCTTCGGAGAAGAGCACAAATCAGTCGAGGAGTATCGGGAGGAGATCTCGCAGTTGTTCGAAGAGCACGCCGATCCGGGAGTGTACGAGGCCATCGATTTCTCCCGGTTTTTCGAGATTGCAGAGCAGTATCGTGACCGCGACCGATATCTGGCCGCTGCAACGGTCTACCGGGCGGTGTTCGAGGAGGTCGACGAAAAATACAGTTGGGTCGACGGTGCCTACGACCACTATGCACAGACGATCCAGCGGGCAATCGACGGCTACGCCGACTGTGTGCTCACGACTGATCCGACACCAGCGGAATTCGACACCTACGCTGGCGTACTGGAAGCCCGAACAATGACGGAACCGCCGCTCAACAGCGAACAGTTCTGGCGTGCCCTCGATAATCTCGAAGAGCGCTACGAATCACAATGACATCATACAGTAGCGACGACGAACGGGACGAACGCATTCGAAGCGAGGTCATTGTCGATGCCTACACGCCAGACGAACAGGCGATCGGCTGGTGTTACTCAAGCGATACCGTGATCCAGTCGCAAGCGTTGATCCAGTGGAATATTTCGAATGCTACCGCGAACAACTTGTCCCGTTTGCCGCCGGTGAGACGGGCCGCCGTCACTACCGGGAGATTGCCGATCATCTGGACGAGATGCAGGAACTGGTTCCCAGTGAGCGGTTCGAGGAGTTCGTCGACTTCCTGAAGAAGACACACTCGAATCGACCGGCGTTTCTCGACGAACTCGAAAAGGCTGGGTTTTGATTGCGACTACCGACATAGCCGATAACACGAACAATGGCACACACCTGCGAGGACTGCAACGAGACGTTCGAGACGCTAACCCGTCTGCGTCTGCACGACTGTCCGGAAGACCAAGAGGCAATCGAACGGAAACGACAAAAACAAGACGAGAAGCACGACGCTCGGCCTCGGAAGATGAGACGTGAGGAAGAGTTGGCAGTCAAACGAAGGGTCTCCGACGAACTTATCAACACGCTCGAACGCGCAGCAGACGGTGATCCTGCAGCCGTGCACCAGACACTCGCACAGTACGAACGCCATCTCTCGGAGGAGTGGAACAACTACGAGGAAGGCGAGTACTGGGGCTTTCACCGCGTGTTTTTTGGGCCAGCAGTCGACGGACTCGACAGAGCCGTGCTGGCAGAGGGTTGGCCGTACCTGCTTGACGTACTCGACGCGTACTGGCTCGAGAACTCGTTCGACTTCGAAGCCTATCCCGAACACGAATCGTTCAGCCTGGAGGAAACCGACGAGTACGAGAACTTCCCGCACGTCAGTCATGTTCTCACGACTGTCACTGGCAAACAGATGGTCCGGACGCATCTTTCCGACGGAGTTGATGCGATTCCTGCCCTTGCACTCGAATACCAGTTACAGTTTCACCGCCACCCTGGCGACGAGAGCCCCTGGATTGACTCGATGAGTTACGGCTGGGGAATTGACCATCCCGACCATCCGGTAAGAGACAACATCAAGGTTCTCGTCCAGGGTGAGTACGAAATATGGGCAGGGACAGCGGTCGAATACGCAATACATGCTGACCAATACGCTGCAACCGCGCTCCTCGAAAACCTGTTCGAAGAAGGGATTGTTTCGGACCCGATAATGCTCCTTCGGCCCCTTGGTTCGATTGAGCGTGGAAACTATCCTAGTTCGAGTGACCACTGGGACTGGGAGACGCTCTATCCCGAGTTCGACGAAGCGGGATTCGACTGGGATCCCAGTGTCCGGGATCGACTTCGAACTGTCGTCGAAGATTCTGGACTCGCCCAGCAGCTACCTGCCGAATGGACGTTCGACGACATCGTTCTGTGACTCGAACACCGCACCGAACCTTTACCCGTGATACCGGAGCCAGACGCCGTAGATGAACGAGAACGGAGAGACGAGTCTGCTCCCGACAACGATTCTGCGGGACAAGCGCGAACAGCACCCGTGGGAGTTTGAGGAGATTCCGATCGAGACGCGGGATGTGACGCTTTCGACGGGTGACTATAGCGTACCGGCACACTGTAGCTACGATCCCGAACTGGAGACGTATCACCCGAAGTTTGCAGTCGAGCGCAAGTCTGGTCCGGACTTTCTCAGTTCGATCACTTGGGAGCGCGACCGGTTCAAACGCGAAATACAGCGAGCATCCCGCTGGGAACAACCGCTCTCTGTCGTTGTCGAAACATCGTGGCAGTCAATCCTTCGGAATCGTGGGTGTATGGCCAACCGCGACGTTCATCCGGCACAGGTAGCAGGGACGATCGGTGCCTGGAGCAATTATTACAACGTGGCGTTTCATTTCACCGAGACGCGCCGACAGGCAGAACGCTGTGCCTTGCTCCTCATCGTTCGTCAGGATTTGATCCGACGACTCGACTGATACTGTTGGACGAAAATCCTGGCGGATTTTCGCCCGCCAGTATCTGTAAGTTGGTTCTGGTGTGTTCGGGCTGCTCATCGGCGGACAGCAGTCCGCCTCTTCGCCGCCCTCTGTCTCGCCGACTGCTCACGTCTTTTTTATTATGCCGGGCGCAAAAATCGAAAGGACTAGTCCCCGAACAGTCGAGAAAAGAACCCACTGGAGTCGTCAGCATCCGACGTACCCTCCGTGTTGGCTGACTGCTTAGTGTCGGTGCCGGCTTCTGCCGCTCCGTTCAAAAGGTCGGTGACGGAATACCCGATCCATTCAGCAAATTCCTCAGGTGCGCCGATGTAGACGCTCGTGGAGGATTTCTCGGACATGAACCGTTTGGGGAGACGTTTCTCGTAGTCGTATACCTCGTATTCTTCGCGGTCGAAGTCGGCTGTGATGGCATTCGGCTCTGACTCGAATGTGACACGGCCACCTTGAATATCCCGCTGCCATTTCAACCGGCCCGTGTCGTACGTCTTCTCGGCCGGTTCGTCAGCGGGGAAGTACTCTGGTTTCTCTCGACCGGCTTTGTCGTAGAATTCGCGGACAATACGGCGGACATCTTCGATCGTGCCGTTCCCGTCAGTCCACGGTTGTTCGGTGAGCATGCGGCGGGCTACGTAACTGAAAATCGGGTTTTGTCGTTCCAGCACGTCCGACAGGTCTTCTTGTGCTTCGCGGAAGCCTGGGTCCTCTGGATTTGAGGGGAACGAAACGTCCATACTCAGGATTTTCATTCGGTTGCGGAACTCGGACTTCGGGAGCGCATCGTTGGTCGTGAAGATGAGACACGGCTGATCGACGCTGGTCGGAGTCCAGTCGCCCCAGTAGTTCCGGATCGGGCTCCACCGCTGGATTTTCTCTTTCTCCGCGTCGATGATAGCGTATGGGAAGCACGTGTCCCACTCGCGGACGCCGCGAACCTCCTTCACGCCAACATCGTCCGCGTCGACACCAGAGATGACCGTGTTGTCGGAGACGAGTCGCAGGATGTACTCGGTGAGTTTGTCCTTCCCCGCGTCGCTCTTTCCTTCGATGTAGAGGTGCTGTAAAACGTTGTCAAGCGTCCGCGATGGCGACGACAACGCCTCGGCGTACTGGTTGGCGAACGGGGCCCAGAACCCGTAGAGGAACGCTTCGTACATCTGTGCCATCACTGCGGTCTCGGACTGCGTGTGGCCGTGGTTCTGGACGGTCTCGATGTAGTCTTCGATGGTTTCGAGGCAGTGATCCAGGACTTCGGGGGTCGGTTCGTCGGTGGCGACGAGGATCATCTCGTTGTCCTCGCCGATCACGACTTGCTCGGCCTCCGGAAGGACTGACATCGTCGGGATGGCCGTCGATTCCTTGACCTGGTTGTTGTACGCGCTCAGTGGTGCGGTGATACTGTGGTCCTCGACAGTTGCGCCGCGATCACGGAGTCCGGCCCCGAACTCGTCGGCAGTGTCCTTGTCTACCTTGCTGGTTCCCATTCGTATCTTCTCGTCGGGCGCACGAACCCGCGGCCGGTCAAGCCCGTCCGTCAACTCCGTTTCGTGATCTGATTCGACGAGCCCGACATCCGGTGACTCGTCCTCATCCGGAGCGACGGGCGAGTCTTCATCGTCTGTTGGCTCGTCTGGTTCGATGACGTTGCGGTCGGCGTTCTCGGGTTCTTCGACGAATGCAACTGTCTCGTCGGCCTCCTCTGGATCGTCAACGACGGCAGAGACCTGATCGGCGACGTCTTTCAAATCTTCGACGGCATCCTGATTCAGGGCGGCAGTGTCGCTCACGTCAAGGTCCCCAGCACCAACCCAGTACTCGATGCGGTTCTCCCGCTCTTCCGGCGAATCGGCGTCCTCCAGCGCTTCGACGAGCCCTTCGAGGAGCGTCTGGTCGCTGTATCCCTCGCGGTACTCGTCGATGAACCGCTTGAACTCTTCGTCTAATTCGGTCCCGACATCGGTCGTGATAACGGAGATTTGGTTCGTGTGGTACTCCCAGGAGTTCCGCGAGAGGTTGGCTGACCCTTGGACGAGTTTTACCGTGTCGTCCGGCATGACGATGCGGTAAATCTTCGAGTGGACTGTCTTCCGGTTCTTCAATCGAATCGTGAGTCGGTCGTCCTGTCGCAGTCGGACGAGCGATCTCGCCGTCGAGACTCCGCTCACCTGGTCAGCGTAGTCTTCGGCGTTCCCGATGAGCACGTCAAGTGAGCCGATGTCGTACTCGGTAAGCATCTTCACCATGAGGTCGGGTGTCTCTGCGTACGTCACGGCGTCCACGTGACGAGCGCCTGCGAACAAATCGAGAAAGTCAGCCCGCTCTTTCACCATCGCCAGCCGGTATTCTGCAGCACCGGAGCCGTAGAACTCTGGCATATCCGCGAACCTGTCAAACGAGATATTCGCCGTCAATTCGTCCATACATACAACAACGGTCTAACACGAATAAAACCATACTGTGGAGCGGTAGTGGAACATGCGCTGTTGATACTTGGAGTCACTCCAATATGATAAAAGGAAGGAACGAAGATATCTCAGGAAGTCGTGTCTTCGAGACTGATTACAGAAGATCAAGGAGAAAGCCTACGATCTTCAGTCGTGTGGAGGAGGTCAAGGAACGTGTGACAGTTGTTCTTCGAGCTCCTCCGTGGTCGTCCACGAAAAGCACTGATTCAATGAGTCAAGATGGACAAGGGAATCGGTTATCACGCCGCTATACGACGGCGTGCGGCCGTCGAGTTCGGAGTTCAGGTATGAGTTAAGGTCTTGTGTCGAGATGGCCAGTCCATGGTCACGAGCTCGTTCAGCGAGCGCAGCAAGTCTCTCGTCAAGGTCATCAGCGTGATATACTAGCTCGATGGCCCGGGCAAGAACCGCGTCTTGTGATGTGAGGAGGGACTCGTCAGCATACTGTTCATCCAGCGCCCGAGGGAAGAGATACGTTCGATCAAGCAGTGTTGGGCGTTCAACACGGCCAAACTCGGCAACTGCGCCACCAGTATCGTGTTCGAGGATCAGCGGAATCGCATCTGCGTAGAGGGCGTGGAGAAAGAACTTCACTTTGAGATCCGGAACGGCATCCGACACGTGGAGATCGGGTTGCGTGGCGAGGAGATACGCGTAGGCATCGTGCCGGTGGTTCAGCACGTCAAGCGCTTCATCAAGCCGGTACTTGAACGGTGACTCGTAGCTTCCCAGAACGAAATACGTCGAATGCGGGCCGAACAGGTGTTCGTGACGGTCTCGCATATATGAGAGGAGTCGTTCACTATCTCCTGAATCAAGTTTCAACCCGTAGAGTACGTCGTCCAAGATGAAGTCCGTGAGTTCGTCGGTATTCTCCGGTATCTTCGCCATATTAACTGATAAGGTATTACGACCCTTTAACCATACTGGTTGAACATATAGAAGTCAATCCCATATGCTTATGCGGGCTGCCACTGTACGTATAGGTACTATGGCCGAGATCTCCCCACACTCTAACGCTGACAGGGAGGAAAATCCGTTAGAACGGCAGCGAGAGTTGATGGAACTGCTGTCGCAGGAAACCCGTCACAGCATCATTCAGACACTCCTGGGGCATCCAGACATCCTCGCATCGGCGGATGAAATCAACCATTTCATCCCGAGCAAATCGAAAAAGACGGTCGAAGAGCAACTGGAGGTGCTCGTTGAAGCGGAGATCCTCGCACTCTACGACTATCCGCCAAACAAGGAAACCCGCGGGTTACCGTGGAAATTCTACGGCTTCACCGAGCATGCTACTGACATCCTCGGAGATTTCAATTACCTCAAGGGTGTCCCAATGGCGCGAGCGGTACATCAGAAAACGCGGAAGCCCGAGAAGATCGAAAGGCACGAAACGGCTCCGCGACCGCCCCTCCCAGAGCCAGTTCGTGCGACGTTCCGACTTGACGAGTCTGAGTGACGCACATAACTGTCCGTTTGCCCTTAATCAGCAACTAGGCCGGGTATTGCAGTCGATGCGCTCGACGCTGAACTCTCTGTGCGCTCCCTCTTATCTGATGACGATCTTCAGAATCTCCGTGACCGACTAGACCCTGCCGAAGCGCACTCACTGTCAGAACTTCGCCGAGTACACTAACCCCAACACTGGAATGTCATTTTGGGCTTTAGCGAAAAGGGCTGAAAGGCCAAGCTCGCAGGCATTTGAACTATGAGTATAATGCCGCCTCCCGGATTTGAACCGGGGACAGCTCGATCTTCAGTCGAGTGCTCT
>OBKM01001245.1_pt1 | contig 10576 bp, 9 predicted proteins | sample 1519691 | NCBI WGS metagenome assembly OBKM01 (sample SAMEA37050418, study PRJEB22526) | metagenome | biome: saline pan; feature: lake; material: water | place: Egypt | collected 2015 | depth 0.5 m
CCACGGTCGCGCACTCGACAGCCGTCCCAGGGGTTTTGCTCGGGCCGGCCGACCGCTCGGGTATGGAGCTCCGGTATCCGGAGACGAAACGGGAGGTCACGGTGGCTGCGTTCGTCGTCGCGATGACGTTCGGCGTGAGCCTCGGCCTGCTCGTCGGCGACGGCCTCGTCGATGCCTTCACGTACGGGATCGCGGTCGCGATGGGGTTTGCCACCGGCGTCTTGCTCTTTTTCGACGAGCCGGAGGAGTGATCAGGCCTCGACGAGCGACAGCACGAATCCCCACGTAAACTCCACCTCCCTATCGCCGTACCCGTACTCGAAGACGTACGAACCGGGTGAGGGCGGGCCGTCGTTTTCGGGGTGAGACACCACGACGTACTGCTCTGTCACTCGCTCGCCGGGGTCGACAGAGCTCCTCCCCAGCCCGTATGTTGCCGTGATGTACGTGAGAAATCCGGGTCGCCACCAGCCGTTCTCGCCCTCGCTTTCCGCGTGGACGTGTGCCGGGGCATAGATGTCGGCAGGGAGCAATACGAGGCGCGACCCATCGGGTCCACGACCGATATACGCGCCCCACGGCACCGACCGATGGGAGGTAGCACCGTAGTCTTCAGGCCCACCTGTGAGGGTGATCCCCAGCAGCCCGGGATGGCTGTCGGTGATGGGTTCGAGCGGGTCGACAGAGAGATAGCCGTCGAACTCCGCGGGAGCATCGGTCTCGTCTGCCACGACGAGATCGAACACAGCCGATCCGGTGTCGGGGGCTGCTTGCTCGATATCGATTTCGAAATCGACGTTCAGGAGCCATCGGTGGCTGTCCGCCCCGGTGTTGATCGGTATTTCCTTGAGCTCGCGAGCGTACTGGCCGGGCTGGATACCGTGAGTGGCTGGCAAGAGCGCGTACGCACCGGTAACCGACTCGCCAGGCTCGACAACGACCTCTCTCCGTTCAGGGGGCTCTATATCCCAGCTGTTGTCGCCCTGCTCGTACGCGTCGCTCCAGAGACGGATCGTAGCGTCGGTGGTCTCATCCTGTACCTCGATCGCCCCGAACGGCCACGCAAACCCGCGAAACCCCGTCGGCGTCAGTGAGACAGTTGTCTCACCGGTCGCAGCCAGCGTGAACTCGATCGCTACCTGCCCTTCCTCGTCGACGACATCGAAGGTGGCGTCGAACGGCGGCTCCTCGTCCTGAACTACTTCGGCGGTCGCCGTCGCCTCGACCTTGTACCCCTCGGTGCCGAAGTAGAACTCGTGGTTCATATACTCGGGCGCTGGCGGGTCGGCGTCGGGGTCAAGCTCCGGATGCCCGGCAAGGGCGTCCGGCCCATCCTCGCTGAACGACAGCAGTCGCCCGCCGACGCTCGCCAGTACCGTATCGTCGGCGATGGTAGGAGTACCCACCGTCCACTGTGTTGGTCGAACCCAGCGACGATCGCCAGCAGTGCTATCGAGGGCGTACAGCCGGAAGTCGGTGCCAGCGACGTAGACCGTCCCAGCATCAACAACCGGCGTCAGCAACCCGGCACCGGTGTCAGGGGTGAACCGCCACTCGATCGTGCCGCTCGATCGATCGAGTGCAACGAGACCGGGCGATCGATCGCCATTGTCCCCCTCGCCGACGCCGACGTACAGGCGATCCCCGTCGAGCGCCGGGCTGGAAGACTGGTAGGCACCGGACTGTTCCCACTCGCGTTCACCGGTCATCACATCGACCGCGATGAGGCCCTCCTCGTGGACTGCGTACACTCGCTCCGGTCCGACTGCTGGCGTGACAGCCTCGATATCGGAGTCGCTATCGAGTGCCCAGATCGTCTCACCGGTCTCGGTGTCGAGCGCGTAAAGCGTCTCACGACTGGCGAGATAGAGTCGGCCGTCACGCACTGCTGGCGGTGATCGCCCGTCGATTTCGCGGGTCCAGCGTTCCTCGCCGGTATCCGGATCGGTCGCGAACAGGTGAGGGTCCTCCGGGCCCGGAGACAGCACCGCGTACACCACATCGTCCGTGACGGCGACCCCGGTCTGGCTGTCGCCCTGCACGTACCCACCACCCTGAACCCAGACCTCTTCGCCGGTCTCCCGGTCAAACGCGTGAACGCCGCGATCGTTGGCGACGAAAACGTGTTCACCCGTCACGCCGATCGGCTCCTCGATCGTGTAGGACTCCAGTTCCGTCGTCCATCGCCGATCGCCGGTCCCGGCGTCGAACGCATGCAGCTGTGACTTGCGGAGCCCACTGACGAGGTACGCGATCCCGTCATCGACGACTGGTCGTGTCACCTGCCCCCACGTGTTCGAGAGCCAGTCGACGGCGGCGACATCTTCGGAAGGTGACGCGGACGGCTGCCAGCCGCTATTGGCGAGGTCAGTCTCAAGTACTGCGACATCATCACCGGAGGAAAGGATACCGAAACAGCCGGCTGTCCCGACCCCGAGCGACCCGGTTGCCCCAGCGAGGAACGTGCGGCGATCCATACTGCGATCAATCTGTCGGCCCGGGCATAAACATTCGTGGCCCGGGGCGGACGGCGAGAGCGAGGTACTGAGCCCGTTTCGGACCAGACATCCTGAAAGGGATTTTACCACCGGCATTCGAAGGCCACCACATGGTCGATTTCCAGCAACGCGACACCTCACGGGGACTGAGCGACGACGCCGAGGACGACTCGAACGACGACCAGGATCCGGACGAGCACGCTCCCGACGACGGAGACGCAAATCACGACGACAGCCATGACCACGAACACACCAACGACGATCACGACCACCATCACCACGATGTCGAATCGCTCGGCGCGGCGGTCGTCACGGTCTCGACCTCGCGGACGCTCGACGACGACCCTGCCGGGGACGCCATCGCTGCAGCGTTCGAGAGCGAGGGCCACGACGTCGTCGCACGCGAACTGATCGGGGACGCCCACGGCGCGGTCCGGGATACGGTCGACGTGCTGGCTGCTCGCGAGGACGTCGACACGGTCGTCACCACGGGCGGCACCGGCGTCACGCCGGACGACGTGACGATCGAGGCCGTCTCCGCGCTGTTCGGAAAGGAGCTGCCGGGCTTTGGCGAGCTGTTTCGGATGCTCTCTTACGACGAGATCGGCACCCGGATCGTCGGGACGAGAGCGACAGCGGGCATCGTCGAGGAGACGCCCGTGTTCTGTCTGCCGGGCAGCGAGAACGCCGCGCGCCTGGGTGCCGAGGCGATCATCGTCGAGGAGGCGGGCCACCTCGCCGGGCTGGCCGGGCGATAAAAGCGGACCGACCCACCGGAGCCGGCGTAACGGTTACGTGTCGTCGCACTGAACTTTCTGAACGCGATGGCCCTCCACCAGCTTCGAGCCCTCCTGTTCGATCCAGCAACGTTCTTCGAGAACCATCCACCCCGCAGGACGGTGGGGATGGCGACAGCCGTCGTGCTCGGTGTCGCCACCCTCATCACGGCCGGTACCGCCGTCATCGGCCGCCTGTTCGCAGCCCGGATCGACGCGACGTACACCGAGACGGTGATGGAGCCGTGGTCGGACGCACAGTGTAGCTCGTTCGAGGAGATGGGAACCATGCCCGAGCAGTGTCAGATCGACGAACCGGTGACCAGGGAGGTCGACGTGGGTGCCGAGGTCTGGAGCGAGATCCTCCGGCTCCTGCCGCTTGTCTTTCTGAGCCTCGTGGTGTTCTGGCTCCTGATCGCTCTCGCCCTCCATCTGCTGTCGGCGCTGTTCGACGCGCGAGGTGGGTTCGGTGCGACCCTTTCGGCCGTCGGCTGGGGGATGGTGCTGGAGCTCGTCTCGACCGCTATCGGTCTCGGGGTGATCGCCGCCACGCTCTACGGAACCGAGTTCGCCTCGGATCCGGAGCTGTTGCTCGAGCAGTTACAGGCGTTGACCGGGGGTGGCCCCTCGGTCGTCTCGACGCTCGGTACCGTGCTGGTAGCGCTCTGGCAGGCGTACATCTGGACGTATGGACTCAGTCGTGCCCGTTCGCTCTCGGTCGGCGAAGCCGGGATCGTTACGGCCCCCGTCGCCGTCGTCGTCCTGCTCCTGTCACTCTAGGGGCACGGACAGAGACTCGCAGTGAGGACTGCCACCTCGTCCGTGTCGTTGCGCGCGCCGTGGGCGACGCCGCGCTCGTGGAGCACGACCCCGGGCGCGGAAATCGTCTCCTCGGTGCCGTCCTGGATCACCGTCACCTCGCCCTCGACGACGTGAAAGACGTTCGTCGCGTCGGCGTGTTCGTGCGGCGAGAGCGTCGCGCCGGGACCGAGCGCGAACGCCTTGACGAGCACGTCGTCGGTCACGACGACTTCCGCGTCGAGCAGTTCTCCATCCGCCGGGTCGAGATCGGGTAGCTGGTCGAGTGTCATCGATCGATGCTAGCGGCTGCTGGACTCATAACAGTTCTCTGAGGGGGGTGCAACCACAACCGTTCAAACCGCCCGGATATCGTTCAAATCTGCGTGTCCGGAAGATTCTGAGCGTGGGGAATTCACCATTGCTACCGGGGTCAACGTCAGTACTTAACTCGGATGAAACGCGCAAACGAAGGTAAATACACGTCAACTGTCTCCGGGCCTTACGTACCATCCGGGACACGTCACGAGTGCGCCATGTCAGAGCGCCCCGGGACAGTTCACCAACCGGCGTTCCGGGTTTGCGGGAGTGTGGAACCGCCCGACGCTATTCCGCCGCCAGCTCTTCCGCGACCGTTTCGGCCCCCAGTAGTTCGGGATCGACCGCGAGGTCGGCCTGCGCGCTGACGAACTCCGGGAGCGATTGACGGTCGTAGACCACTGCTTGAATATCGTCGTTGATATCCTTCGCGATGGGGATCGCTGTGGCCTGTTCGACGTCGGTCAGGACCAGCAGCGCTGCTCGATGAACGCCCGACTCCTCGAGTTTTGGACGGGTTGCCAGCCCTTCGATCGTCGTGACTTCGACGTCCTGTGCGCGGAGCTGTGTCGCCAGATCGTCCGGGTCGGGACCTGCGAGAATCGCGTACATTACTCGTACTCGATCGTCGCAGGTGGTTTGTGGGTCACGTCGTAGACGACACGGGCGACGTTCTCGTGAGAGCCAGTGATCCGGCTCTGGATGCGCTGGAGCGTCTCCCAGTCGATCTCCTGGGCGCGGGCGGTCATGCCGTCACGCGATTCGACCGACCGGACGGAGACGACCCAGCCGTGGACGCGGTTGTCGCCCTTGACCCCTGTTGCCTTGCCGATCACCGCGGCGAGTGCCTGCCACGGCTCGTACTCCTCTAATTCTTCCTCGACGACGTGGTTGGCCTCGCGGGCAACTTCGAGTTTCTCCTCGGTTACCTCGCCGATGATCCGCACGGCGAGGCCGGGGCCGGGGAACGGCATCCGTTCGGCGACGAGCTCGTCCAGATCGAGTTCGCGGGCGACCTCCCGTACTTCGTCCTTGTAGAGATCCCGCATCGGCTCGACGATCCCCTCGAAGTCGACGACCTCGGGGAGGCCACCGACGTTGTGGTGGGACTTGATCGTCCCCTCGGACTCGATCCGATCGGGGTAGATCGTCCCCTGGACGAGGTAGTCGGCGTCGACGTCTTTCGCGACCGTCTCGAACTCCCGGATGAACTGCTCGCCGATGATGTGGCGTTTCTCCTCGGGATCGGTCGTCTCGCCGAGTGCATCCAGAAAGCGCTCCTGAGCGTCGACGATCCGCAGCGAGTCCATATACGAGAACGTCTCGCGGATCTGCTCGGTTTCGCCTTTGCGCATCAGGCCGGTGTCGACGTACACCGCCGTGAGCTGGTCGCCGATGGCCTCGTAGGCCAGCGCCGCGGCAGTCGAGGAGTCGACCCCGCCCGACAGTGCGATAACGGCGTTTGCGTTGCCGACTGCGTCTTCGATCTCTGTGACTTTCTCCGTGATGAATGAATCTACGTCTACCATTATAGTTCGACCTCCGTCTGTTCGGTGTCCTCGACCTGTTCGACCATCGCGTCGAGCAGCCCGACGAAAGGCGGGCTCGCCCGCGTCGGCCGCGAGCGGAACTCGGGATGGAACTGCGTCCCGAAGAAGTAGGGATGATCGTCGAGTTCGACGATCTCCATGCGGTTGTTCGATTTGCCGGAGAACACGAGTCCGGCGTCTTCGAGCTCCTCGATGTACTCGGGGTTGACCTCGTAGCGGTGGCGATGGCGTTCGGTACAGGACGTCTCGCCGTAGACCTCGTGGGCCAGCGTCCCGGGTTCGATGTCGGTCTCGTGTGCGCCCAGCCGCATCGTGCCGCCCATATCCTCGACCTCGTACTGCTCGGGCAGGATGTCGATGATCGGATGGGGCGTCTCCGCCTCGATCTCGGCGGAGTGTGCGCCCTCCAGTCCGAGGACGTTTCGGGCGTACTCGACGACCGCCATCTGGAAGCCAAGACAGAGCCCGAGGTAGGGGACGTCGTTCTCGCGGGCGTATCGGACCGCCTCGATCTTCCCCTCCGTGCCCCGGGAGCCGAAGCCACCGGGAACGACGATGCCGTCGAGTTCGTCGAGCTGGCCGTCGTGGCCCTCCGCGAGCTCCTCGGAGTGGACCCACGTGACCTCCACGTCGACGTTCGCTTCGAGTCCGGCGTGTTTCAGCGCCTCGTGGATCGACATGTAGGCGTCTTCGAGACCGTACTTGCCGACGAGACCGATCTCGACCTCGCCCGTGGTGGGCTGGGTGACGACCTCGCGCCACTCGTTATCACGTTCCTCCGGCGGAAGCGCGGCGTCGGCGAGTCCGAGCCGCTCCATGACGTACTCGTCGAGACCCTCTTCTTCGACCATCAGCGGGACGTGATAGATGTCCTCGACGTCGGGGTTCGAGAAGACGGCCTCCATCGGCACGTCACAGAACAGCGCGATCTTCTCTTTGGTATCGAGATCCAGCCGGTCCTCACAGCGCCCGACGAGGATGTCGGGCTGGAGACCGATCGAGCGCAGTTCCTTGACGCTGTGCTGAGTGGGTTTGGTCTTCTGCTCGCCGTTTTTCGAGTAGGGGACGAGCGTGACGTGTGTAAAGAGAATGTCGTCGTCGTCTTCCTCGTGGGCGAACTGGCGCAGCGCTTCGAGATACGGCATCCCCTCGATGTCCCCGACTGTGCCGCCGACCTCGATGAGACAGACGTCGGTGCCCTCGGCGGCCTCGCGGATCCGCCGCTTGATGTCGTCGGTGATGTGGGGGATGATCTGGACGGTCTTGCCGAGATAATCGCCCGCGCGCTCTTTTTCGATGACGTGTTTGTACGTCTTCCCCGTCGTGACGTTGTGGTCGAAGGTCATGTCGATGTCGAGGAACCGCTCGTAGTTCCCGAGATCGAGGTCGACCTCGCCGCCGTCTTTTAACACGTACACCTCGCCGTGCTGGTAGGGGTTCATCGTCCCCGCGTCCACGTTCAGATACGGGTCGATCTTCACTGCCGTGACGTCGAACCCGGCGTTTTTCAGGAGTCGGCCGGTGCTGGCGGCCGTAATCCCCTTGCCGAGTCCCGACATCACGCCCCCGGTGACGAAAACGAACTTGTTGCCGAGGGTAGGGTCGTATTCAGTGTCCGGTTCGGTCGGCATACCGATGTTCCGCGAGCATGGGTCAAAATGATTTCGGACGGCGACGAGCGCGCCAGTCCGTGACACCCCTTCGAGCGCAACGCTTACGCGTCTGTATATGGTTCTATGATCATAGCTGTGAGTTACGTAATCGATCAGTTGTCCGCTGGCGGCCGTCGAGTATGACCGGGGGGTCCCCGTCACCGGACGCGCTCGCTCGCGCCCTTACCGACGCCGACGGCGTCCCGTATCGTCGCCGAACGGACGGTGGGCAGTACCTCGAATCGGGTGGGGATCCCCTCGCCGCCCTGCTTGGCCTGTCGGAGCCGCCGGAGCGCTGGCTGGATCACGTCCACCCGGACGATCGGGAGGACGTGCGGGCGGCGGGCAAGCGAGCAGAGAGGGAGCCGACCTCCGTGACCTATCGCATCCGGACCGACGACGGCTGGACGCGCTGGGTTCGGGACCGCGTTGCCCGACGTGACGACGGGAGAATCGAGGGCGTTTGCTTCGAGGTCACGCGGGAGGTCGCCCGGCGCGAGGCTCTCCAGCGGGACGCCGATCTGCTCCACGATATCTTCGAGCACGTCCCGATCCACGTCTACATCAAAGACGAGGAGGGCCGCCACCAGTACGTCAGCGATCATATCGACTTTCCCGAGGAGCTCATCGGCAAGCGAGATATCGATGTCGGCTTTACCGAGCCGGAGGCGGGTCGGCGTGCCTACGAGGACGACATGCGAGTGATCGAGACCGACGAGACGATCCTCGATCAGGAAGAGGAGTACCCGGCGGTCGGCGAGTGGGATCTCACCTCGAAGGTCCCGATCTACGACGAGGACGGCGAGACGATGGGGCTACTCGGCGCGACCCGGCGGATCACCGAGCGCAAGCAGGCAAAGGCGGAACTTGAACGCAAAACCGAACGTCTCGAACGGTTCGTCGATATCGTCAGTCACGATATCCGAAACCCGTTATCGGTCGCTCGGGGCTACGCGGAGCTGATCGAGGAGCCCGACGCCGAGACCGAGTACGTCGAACAGGTCAGGCAGTCGATCGAGCGGGCAAACGCCATCCTCGACGACGTGCTGGCGCTTTCTCGACAGGGTGCGGCCGACCTCGATCCCGAGGTACACCAGCTGTCGGCCGCCGTCGAGACCGCCTGGTCCCACGTCGAGACGGCCGAGGCGACGCTGTCCCCGCCCGAGGACGTGGCGATCCGAGCAGACAGATCACAGCTCGCACGGGCGTTCGAAAACCTGTTCAGGAATGCGGTCGAACACGGCGGCGAGACGGTGACGGTCTCAATCGAACGGATCGACGGCGGCTTCGCAATCGAGGATGACGGGTCCGGCATCCCGCCGGACGAGCGCGACCTGGTGTTCGATCAGCAGTACACGACAGCCAAAACGGGTACCGGGTTCGGCCTGGCGATCGTCTCGGAGGTCGTCGACGCACACGGCTGGGCGGTCGAGCTCCGTGAAAGCGACACCGGCGGTGCTCGGTTCGAAATTACCGGCGTCGACAGCATCGATGGGGGTACTGAATGATCCACAGCAACCGACCCCGTTGTATCGTCGCCCGAAGACGTAGCAGGAACACCCGACGATGACAGGAGACAGCACCGACGACGTATCCGCGGCGCTCGCCGGTGGTCGTACATACCGTCGGCGCCTGTGCGACGGGCAGCGCGTGCTGTCGCTTGCCGATGGGCCGAGTCCGGCGGTTGAACGAATCGACCCGCCACACGACGAGAGCTGGCTCGACGTCGTCCACCCCGAGGACCGGGAGCAAGTCGCCGCAGTCGAGTCCCTGAACCCGGGCGAAAGCGTCGACCTGCGGTACCGACTCGGAACCGCCGATCCAGTCTGGGTGCGGGATGTCGCCGCGGTGCCACAGGACCGGCCCGACGTGATCGATGGCGTGCTGTTCGAGATCACCGGGGAGGAACGGCGTCGGCGGGAGCTCGAAACCGAGTCACACCTGCTCGATCAGCTGTTCGAGAGCATTCCGGTCCATCTGTACGTGAAAGACGACGAAGGAGTCCACCTGCGCGTGAGCGACCACCTCGAAAAGCGAGTGGAGTTCGTGGGCAAAACCGACGCCGAGATCGCTGCGGACGGCGATCCGCGTGGAGAGCGCGGTCTCCGTGACGATAGGCGGGTAATCGAGTCCGGCGAACCAATACTCGACAAGGAGGAGTACCTGTCGGGGCTCGATCAGTGGAGCCTCACCTCGAAAGTGCCCTGGACCGATGAACGCGGCGAGGTACAGGGGATCATCGGCGTCTCCCGGGATATCACCGAGCGCAAGCGCGCCGAAAAGCAGCTCCGTGAGGAAACCGAGCGGTTAGAGGAGTTTGCCGATATCGTCTCCCACGACATCAGAAACCCGCTTACTGCGGCGCTTGGACGGCTCGAACTCGCCGAATCGACCGGTGATCCGGCACATCTCGACGAGACCGTCGCCGCGCTCGATCAGGCCGATGCCATCATCGACGACGTGTTGACGCTCGCTCGCCACGACCCCGACATCGATCCGGAATGGGTCTCCCTCCAGCGGCTCTGTCACGGTGCGGCCCACTCGATTACTGCGCCACGCGCCGAGATCGAGTTCCCAGCGGACGAGGATCTGCTGGCCGATCGCTCACAGCTCCGCCGACTGCTCGAAAACCTGTTTACCAACGCCGTCCAGCACGGCGGCACGGAGGTTCGGATCGACGTCGAGGTGCTCGACGACGGCTTTGCAGTCACCGACGACGGCCCCGGCATCCCGCCGGACGAGCGCGACCGGGTGTTCGAGGAATCGTACACGACACATCCCGACGGGACGGGCTTTGGTCTGCCGATCGTCGCAGAAATCGTCGACGCACACGGCTGGAGCGTCTCCGTTACTGGCGGCGAAGACGGCGGGGCACGGTTCGAGATCACTGGCGTCGAGCGACGGGACGCCGGTCAGTAGGCCGAAGAGTTACGACGCTTCTGCGAGCCGGCGCTCGGCACGCTCGATCGATCGATCGATGACGT
>OBKM01001246.1_pt1 | contig 10566 bp, 8 predicted proteins | sample 1519691 | NCBI WGS metagenome assembly OBKM01 (sample SAMEA37050418, study PRJEB22526) | metagenome | biome: saline pan; feature: lake; material: water | place: Egypt | collected 2015 | depth 0.5 m
AGAACGGTCGATCTCTTCGGCTAATTCTGATACCGTCGCCGGCGGTTCGTCCATTCGGCGCGCAAGGGCTGTAAAGAGGTCAACTGTTCGACCGGGAACACGAGCGGTCAAATCCGGTATACTCGGACTGACTCCTCCACGCTCAAGATCGCTGAAGTACATGACATCTTGAACGTGGTCAATATGTGCGAACGTCGCGAAAACTGCGGGCAACATGATGTCCGTTGCCCCAGCACCAAGGCACACAACAGGTGCTGGCTCTTCAGTGAGGAGTTCGCTGATCTGATCGATTGCCGGTTGGAGTTCCGTAGAGTCTACCTCGCGATGAGTGACGTCCAGCTTGTGGACGACTCCGCCGAGCGTCTCCTCAACATCCCGCACTGCTTTTTTTGTACGGTTTTCAGCTGTTGGTTCAGTCTGCTGTGGGGAGATGAGCACGACTTGATCGCCGGCCGCGAGTCCTTTAGCAATGATCGGACGGGTGACACGATTTCCGCTGAATCCCAAGGTCGAAACGAACCGCGTCATATCGATAATTACCTTTGCAGTTCACTAAGCCTGTTTGTTACGGACTGAATATCCGAATTTCTGTATATGTACCATCGTGGTGTGATTAGGCCGCGATAAGCTTTGTTTTCATATTTGTCAACCTATGAAAATGTTTTTTATGATTGGGACGATTAGGCCTTCTCGTCGAGGTTCAGACGAATGGATCGCGTCACATGCACGCTACGATCGGAGTCGGGGCAGTTCCCCGTCCCGTACTCAACCGGTTATCAGACGTACAGCGGCCTCCTGTCGTTGATCGACGGGGTCGACGACGAGTTGGCAGGGTCTCTCCACGACGCCTCGTTTGCGTCGTTGACGAATAGTGGCCTTCTCGGTCCGTTCGACTGGAGTGTTGACCGGGAGTACCACAAAGGAGTATACTCGGACGCCGAGTATGAGCTTCAAGTCGGGATCACGCACCCGGATGACGAAGCGGTCTTCAACGCGTTGACCAAGGCGCTCATTATCGACGACGAGTCGCTTGAGTTGGCGCATGGATCCTTTCGGGTCACCAGTGTCGAAACGGAATCCCGCACGCACGGGGATATTCTTGCTGACGCTGCCGCAGATGTCGAGACTGGTGCGCGTGGTGTGCGAGTGGATTTCCAGACGACGACTTGCTGCCAGCGCTATGGTGATGTCTGGGAGGCACATCCCGATCGCGTCCATATGTTCCAGTCACTTGCGGACCGATGGAACGCGACCGCCGAGGAGACTGATCAGGTGACCCCAACTGCTGAGACGCTTGGCTCTGAGGTGTACACTGTCGTCGAGACCGGTAGCTACGAGACGAACAGCATCGTTGTTCACCGGCGAGAACCCGGGTCCGAAGACGGTGGTGCTGAGTCGGATGCTCCCCCGGTCTCCGCCGACGGCGGGGCGCACCTCAACGAGGCCCAAGGCTTCAGGGGGCAGTGGAAATTCCAATTCAAGGACGCGTCAGATGCGACAAAGGCCGCCGTGATCGCGCTAGCAAAGTTCGCAGAGTTCGCCGGCGTCGGTCATCACACGGCCCGTGGGGCTGGAACGGTTACGACCACAGTTCTGGGCGGACGATGACGGGGGATGATCAACACAATCTAGATCGGTTTATTCCCGAGACTGCGACGGACTCGGCAGATGATGGTGAGGACTCGTACGGTTTTGTCGTAGAGCGTGAGAAGGCGCTGGAACGAGCTGCCGACGTCGCTCAGCGCTATCGTCGAGAGATCGTCAAATCCCACGAACCGGGCGAGGCTGAGGGTGTGACCGACAGACTATCGGGACTGGCCGGTCGTATAATCGACGTTGCAGGAGCATACCCCGGGAAGTACGAGCCACCCGTCGCACTCAGTACGCACATCCTCAACGCCGTCGTGGTCGGCCTGAACGCGTATGTCTACGATCGGATCGTCAGGCAGGATCAGGACGTAGATCACGAGGAGGCGGCGCTGTTGATCGCGGCGCTGGCTCTCCACGACGCCAACAAGTTCGTTCAGGCGGAGTACGATCCGGCCGATTTCGATACCGACCGGAACAGCGAGGCTGTACTGGACTACTACTTCGAGCAGGGCGATCCCTTCGGGGTCGAGTCGTTCCTCGAGTACAGTACGGACACTCCACGTGATGTCGATGTCGCTGACGTGAAATGGCTCGTTCAACGAACGGAGACGAAAGAGTCGGGACACGAGACGCAAGGGGAGTCGACGCGACGCGTTCGGGGACTCGAAAAATACTGCCGGGTCGGTGATGGATTCGTGTCGAAGCAGGGACAGGAGGATCTCGCGGCGGCCGCAGAGTGGCTGGAGAAATTCTTCACCGACGAGGGTGGGGTAAGGTCTGGGCCGCACGTACAAGTGATCGAGTTCACTGAACTCGAACAGTCCATCCTCAACAACCACCTGCTCGCGACGGCCAAGGAGGTCGTCGGCCGGGCACCGACCGGGAGCCCGGCGGTGGACGCTCCTGTTCACGGCATCATTCTCGGCAGTACACCCGGGTCACTACTGTATCTCGGTGAGGCTGTCGACCGTGAGACACTGCGTGCCGCCGTCGCCGATGGCGTGATGGAGCGTGTGACCCGACACAACTTCAGCGCCAAAACCGAGTGGAACGCGTTCGAATACGACATCCTCGCCGAGATCGATATCCCGTTTGAGGAAAAGCACGCGATCATTGCCGACGGGTACGCCGACACGCTTCGGAGTGGCAGCGGGACAGATCACGAGTTCGAGTCGGTTCCGGAGGCCTACAAGAACGCTCTTCCTGAACTGGCCCGGACGGTCTTTCGCGAGCAGAACTACGAGGAGGCATTCGGCGAGTACCCCTCACTCCAGCAGTTGTGGGATGAGGTGTCGACTGGCGATGAGTACTCGGTGTACTCGCAAAAGATCGGCTTCCTCGCCGAGTTATTGCGGCGCCATGAGGGAGCGGTATCCGGAGGTCCCGACCCGGATCGTGTCCAGTCCGAGATTACAGGTTTCGCGGAAGACCAGCGTCCCGCGCTACGGAGCGATCTCGACCCTGAGGCTGAGGCGGGAACTGTCGCGACGGAACGGTTCTTCGCTACCGGGGTGGACTCCGATCTGACGGTCCCGTCAAGCGATGCGATGTGCTTCCTGTGCGGGCGGCCGGCGGAGCGACAGTACAAGAAAGGAGGTGACGCGTTCTACCAGACCCAAAGCTTCTCGAGACGAGTTCCCGTCGAAGGAGAGTATAAACGCATTTGCCCGGTGTGCAACCTCGAACACGCCCTCCTGCGAGACATCGTTGAATCCTCAGGTTACTCGCTCGGTAGCGATATCAAGATCGCGTTCGTGTACTACGACGAGTTTGTCGGCAACCTGACCATCGGCGAGGAGGGCAACCCGCGAGCCCTGCTCCGCGTGCTGACTGACGACGACGAGGAGGCGCCCGACGCGAGGGATCCGGAACTGGTCGCCTCATCGTTCGTCCCGCAGTACCACCTCCACACGTTCTATGCGGACTCGGAGAACGCCCGGCTACGGGTTGTCCGCGAACTGCTGGAGACGGTAGTCAGCCGCGGGTTCAAGATAGTGATCGGGAAGCCGTTCGCGGGCTTTAGACCACAAGATGCACTCTTGACGGATCTGAATCCGACCCGGCGGCAAACGACGTACGGCGCCGACCGTATCGATTCGTTTGCCGCGCTGGAGCGGGTTCGCCGCCTGTTCGATATCCTTCGGATGGTCGCTGACAGCAGCGACTACACGGGTGGGCGGGAACTGACCAGTATCCAGCGGGACGGCTTCCTTCCCGTCGCCGATCTCGTGGCACGTGAAAGCGAGAACTACGAAAGCGTGCGCACGCTCACACACGACCACTTCACCGACGACAGTTACCACGAAACGGATCAATACATGATGATGCGCGAAGTGGCCCGCGAGGGCCTCAACGTGTACGGCGAACAGTACAACAGCCGCTACAAGAAGACCAAGGTGTTCCGGTTGGCACTCGACGCGACGCTGGATAGTTTGAACAGAAGAAAAGAGGGAGAGGAGTTGCGCGAATATGTCGCTGGCCAAGTGTACAAGTCGGCGCTCGAGGAGGAGTACGCTGGGCGGGTTACGACGGATCAGGTCGAGTCGTTCGTCGACACGCTTCACGAGTATCTGGAGGCCGATGATGCGCTGAATAAGGGTACTCTGAGTCGGCGACGGAACGCCCTCACGAACGCGTATCTATTCGCGTACGACCAGTTACTCGACGAGCGTCGGGCCGAACGCGAGGAGAAGGAAGCCAGTAATGCGGATGAATCTGGTGACGCCGACGCGGGAGCGGTAGATGCAGGCGGATCCGACTGACCAACAGCGGAGTATCACACGGAACGAAACCACACGACACCACCAGACCACGACTCAAATATGAGCCAGAGCACGACTGAGATCGACTTCCCGGACACGGGGTTCGTTGAGGAGTACGGATTCTACATGAAGCAGCGGCCGACGGTCGTCCTCGCGATCGAACGCGAGGTTGTCGATCCACTGTTAATTCGCAATACCGAGCAGGACCGTGCCGAGACGCAGGTGATCAACGACGTCACGCGGGCGCAGTCGAACCCCGAGAAATTCACCACGAAGGAGCGGCTCTCGGGACTTCATCTGCTTCGTGAACTCGATGACGGAAACGGGGCACTCATCGACGACGAGTACGTGTACAACGAACCGCCCGTGCTCGAGCAAGCGATCAACATGGACACGTTGACCTACGGGATCACCGGGACCGGTGACGAGGACTATGGGATGAAGTCCAGACTTTTTGCGGGCTACACCTACACCACCGACGAGTATGACATCATGGACGCGGAGGTCCGAAACAAAGCTCACGAGTCAGGGACGATGAACTACGACGATGACGGGGAGATGAAGCACTCACAGGGGCTGTACGAACAGGTGCGAATCAAACCCGGGAACTCCTTCGTTCACTTCCTGTCCATCGAAGCCGGAACGCCAGCCATGCTCGCGTACGTCCTCCACAACGTACTCAACACCAACGGCTACGGTGCCCGAGAGACGAGGAGCGGGAAGACGATCGAAAACCACGTTCGCGGACTCGTCCTCTCGGATCAGCCCGCGCTTCTGTCGGTCGGCGAATTCCTGTCGAATCACGACCCCGAGTCGACGGATAGTGAGGATGTCGGCGACGCGCTCGGGAAATATCTCAGTGCGCAACGGCGAGCCAACTGGGAGGTATACGGTGATGCGACCCTTTCAGATACCGAGCCCTTCCCCGAGTGGTTTACCGAGTTGATGTCGGTCGCCGGTCGTCAGCGTCCGGGCGCGACCAATATCTTGCGGGACATGTTCGAGGAAGACACCGAGAACGCGGCGGAGAACATCCCTGACCCGTAGGTGTGCGTCGCGTCTAGATCCCACACCATCCATGTCCACCACAGACCCTGACTCAATGCCGGTTCAATCCCATACCTACGAGGCAACCTTGTATGGGCCGTTATTCTACGCCAGCGAAGAGGGGAGCGTCATTCGGACGGATCCGACGATTGCCGCGACAGCACTCGCGCACGCGATCGGGTACGAGTATTACGACCTCACAAAACGCTATCTCCTCCTCAACGAGGAGACTGTCGACCCCTCGTACGATCATCTGGCGGATCTGCCGTTCGTCATCAGCGAGATGACGCCCGCAACGAACGACATCACTGCCGATGAACGGACTTTCCGGACCGTTTCGTACGGAACAGAACGGACCGTCGTTTCGTCGGATACGAGCGTTGGACAGTATCTGACTGGTGCGAAAAGCCCTGTTCCCCGGGGGATCGAAGGGAGCAATGCCGGATGGCATAAGGTCCGCGAGTACGTCGGTCTCTCTCCCGATACGGACACTCCACGGCCGACGTTCACGTTCACGATGTGGACTCGGCCAGACTCGCCTCCACCAGAAACCCTCGGCTTTCGCGTCGGGATCAAACGAACTGGCGAGGTGCGCGCCGAACGCGCGGCCTCGCCGACCGATTCAGTCGCGCTCAACCACTTCCTTCTTGAATCAGTATACGAGGTCCCAGACGAGCACGTCAGCGAGCTGCTCAGACACTCCGACTCGTATGATCGGGGAACCGACGTGCGAACATCCCGATTCCACGGGGTCGACCGCGACTGGGTTGAGCAAACCATCATCTCCGAGATCCTGAATGACTAACCGCCTTAACAAGAACAGCGTAGCAAGTGCCAGCGTCACCTTCGTATCAACTCGGTACACTCTGGATTCACCCTTTCAACAGCCATGACATCTGATCAGGACACTCCAGCTGATCGGTACTACATTGGGGGTGCTGGTCTCCCAGTATCCGGCACTGAGTATCCGTTCGCGTTCGAACGGGCGCGTCGGTTCCAACGTGTCGCGCTCGATTGGATGTACGATAGTGACGGGTCGCCACCGGTGAGTGCGGTCGCAGCCCCGACTGGAAGTGGAAAGACTGCTATCATCGCCGCGCTGGCGGCCCAGAGCGAAACTGGTATTGTCTGTACGTATCCGACGAATGCCCTCATCCACGCGCAGGCGGAGACGCTTCGCGAGCTCGAGGCTTACGATCTCACCGTTAAGCGGGTGACCAGTGCGACGCTCGAGAATACCGGTGAGGCTCGGGCGAACGAGGTGCTGGACATTGCAGATCAACCAAACGACGTGGTGGTGACGAATCCCGACATCCTGCAAGCAATCATACAGAGCGCCTACTTTTCACCGGGGAACCGGGTGTTTCAGTTCTTCAGCCGGTTCGACGCTGCAGTCTTCGACGAGTTCCACTACTACGACCCGCTGGCTGCGAGCGGATTGCTCATGCAGATCCGGATTCTTGCGAACGAGGGGAGATACCGTGACCGCGAAGGTGACCTCAACCTTCCGAGGGTGCTCCTCACCTCGGCGACGCCGGACGAGCAGTTCGTCGAATCCGTGACGGATGACTTCGGTATCGACGCACAAATCATCCGTTCTCGTCTCATTTCACTCGATCTGAGCGATCCGGCACCCCAGCGGCTTGATCCGCCAGATGTCGGCCTCGTATACGACCCTGCAGGGACACCGCCCAATCTCCCCAGTCGACGTGGCGATTTGCCGGCCCACGACACCGATCCAACTGCGTTCGTTATGGAAGACGACGAGTGGCCGGGCGTGTCCCGCTTTCGGTACCCGATGGTGGTCAATCGGTGGCCGAGTCACATCGGGGATGCGTTCGACACTGTCGCCAAGATGCTCGATACTGCCCGAGCAGAGTGGGACGGTGGTGAACCGGTCGCGGCCGTGGTGTTCAATTCTGCGGCCCGGAGTAACGCCTTCCAAGAGCACATCCGGAGAACTGACACTTGGACCGATCTCGCGGACGTTACCCGCAAGGACAACGGCTACGACACAGGCGCTGAGTATGAGGATCGAGACAACCACAACGAGTGTGCGGTGTTAAACACGACGAGCAAGGGTGAGGTCGGACTCAACTTCGACATTCGCCGGCTCGTGGTCGCGATGCCGTGGACCGTGACATCATTCATCCAGCGCGTCGGGCGAGCAGCTCGTCAATCGCCAGCGACAGTCGACGTGTTCGGACTGGGAGATCCTGCGTGGCCGCCTGTTCAGTCATATGCCGGGTTTTTGGCCCGGATACAGACCCTCGACGAACTTCGAGATCCCACCACCTCCCGCCAGCGACTCCGCGCGCTCGCAGGACTCCGGGCGGCTCGTGCGACCCAGTCACAGTACCAAGCTTCATCATACGATCCGGATATCGAGGTACGGTTCGACGGGATCCCCGGTCGAGATCGGTGGAATGGGGCACTTCGGGCCCTGAACGATGCTCAGGACGCGATCGAGTCCGGATTCGGTGAGCCCACGGTCGACAGGAGCGGGCGACGAGCAATCCGCGGTGCTGACGCGGCGATCGAGGGGTTAGACGCGCTCAGAGGACGGTCGGTACAGGTGAACCTCATGTATCCGATCGGTGACGGTACACAGCAGACAGAGTACGATCTCATTCGTGCGCTTCGACACTATCCAATTGAGCACGTCGATCCAGACAACACACTTCGGTTGGGCCGGGGCACACCGGACGGACAGCTGACAGCGACGTATCCGGAACGCCCCTTTGGAGGACTCGATATGCGGCAGTCCGACCGGACGATCGAGTCGAAGCTCACGGACGGATACCAAACTGCGGCTCAAGCGGCTGACCTACGTTCCGTGGATATCGACGCCGAAACCTTACAGTCGATTTTCGGGCTGTTGCCCCTTCGCCGGGCGCTACTTCCAACTAGTGTCGACGCCAGCTGGTACCGGTTTACGATCGATCAGGAGTTCGGAGAGGTGGAGATAATCGATGAGCGACGTCCGGATTGAATCGCCGCCCGAGATGGTGCCTGTCAACGCCCTCAATCAGTACCTCTACTGTCCTCGTCGGTACTGGTACTATCGGTTCTTCGACCCCGGCGATCGCTCGCCATCACTCGTAGAAGGGCGAGTCCGTCATCAAGCCCAGTCACAGAGTCCGAACGGGATCCGCGAGAGATATCTCAGAGCCGAATCGCTCGGATTATGTGGACGAGTCGACATGCTGGAGAACACTGACGAGACGGGAGATGAAGTTCCCCATCCGATTCCCGTTGAACGAAAGCGGGGGAGCAGCGGCCGTGTGTATCGTAACGACGAGATTCAAGTTAGTGCGTACGGTCTTCTGATTGAACATGCTCTTCATTCGGTGGAAACGGTCGATTACGGGGTTATCTATCTCTACGAAACGGACGAGCGACACCGGATTCCACTTACCGAAGAACGTCGAGATGCTGTTCGTCAGACCCGGGATGCGATTCGACAGCTCCGCCCGGACGATCCGCCGTCGATCGTCGATAACCGAAACAAGTGTAGCGGTTGTTCAGTTCGACACCACTGCCAGCCTGAAACGGAGGCCTACATCAATCAGGAGGCCGGCAGTGTCCATTCGGGTGGGGGTGACTGATCATGCCACGCCCAACCGCGGATCCGCAGCCCCCGATCGCCGACAACGTTCTCTACGTCACATCTCAAGGAACACAAATCGGCACGCGGCAGAACCAGTACGTTGTCAGGGACGTCGCCGATGCCGACTCCGACTCCGAGAAGAACGATTCCGGCACCGACTCGGATCGTGAGGCAGACGAATCCGGGGAGCAGCACGGAAGCGAGCGACTCGCTGCCTTTCCCGTCGAAAAGGTGGAAACGATCAATATCTTCGGCCGAGGCGTCGACGTAACAACGGCGACGATCGCAACCGCTGCGAAGCACGAGACGGCTATCAACTTCTTTACAATGAATGGTCGATACAGGGGGCGGTTCACACCCGAGGACACCTCTGTTGCGGTGCTACACCGCCAGCAGCACGACCTTGGTGACGAGATACGACGTGACATTGCCAAGCGGTTCGTCCTCGGAAAGGTGATCAACGCAGGCCGGTATCTCGAACGCAAAGGGATCACAATCGAATCGGGCACCCCGCTCGCCACAGCACCGAAGCGGATTCAGACCGCTGACTCGATCGAGACGCTTCGAGGCGTCGAAGGCGAGGCAGCTCGACACTACTTCGATCTTTATGATCGAACTCTCGCCGATGACTGGACCATGGCCGGCCGATCGCGCCGACCACCGGGGGATGAGGTGAACAGTCTCCTATCGTTGACTTACACGTTCCTTCAAAACGAGTGTGAAGCTGCGCTCAGACAGGTGAACCTTGATCCGTACGTCGGCATCTTCCACGAGATGCGACACGGGCGGCCGGCACTCGCCCTCGATCTGGTTGAGGAGTTCCGTCGCGCTTTTGCTGACCCATTCGTCGCCCGACTAATCAATCGTGAAACCATCGGAAACGAGGACTTCACCGCGGAATGGAAGCTTCGTGACGAAGCGTTCGATCTGTACATCAGTAAGTTCGACGACTACATGGGTGAGCGCCTGTCTCACGAACGACTACAGCGCCGTCTCACCCGCCGCGAGGCGGTTCGGCTCCAAGCGAACCTGCTACGGAAGCGAGTTACAGGCGAGCTAGAGACGTACCCGCCTTTCGAGGTCTCACGATGAGCCGCGAACGGCGGTACGTCGTCGCCTACGACGTTAGCGAGGACTCGCTCCGGCGTCGCGTCCGAACGGCCTGTCGCGCATACGGCGGACGCCAGCAATACAGCCTGTTCGAGATGTACCTCCACGAGCACGAGCGTGCGGAATTAATTGCGGATCTGGAATCGGTCCTCGACGCGCGATCGGAATACGCATCTGTTAAAATATACTCCGTCGGCCCACCGGATCGGGACGTGACACTCGGCGAAACCTCTAACGAGAAACCGGAAAATGTTGTCTGAAGATCGACGGATGGTTATAAAAGAAGTCGACAGCCCCCCTCCACTGAGGATTGATACTCTAAGGACCGTGGGGAAGATGTTATACAGTCTCTCCCCGAATGTGAGGGTGCCGTCGCAGTGAAGAGAAAGCCCAGCAGGGATTGAAACCGCGGGCGTCACGAGTGCCGCAGCCGGCGGCGACGCGATG
>OBKM01001248.1_pt1 | contig 10552 bp, 9 predicted proteins | sample 1519691 | NCBI WGS metagenome assembly OBKM01 (sample SAMEA37050418, study PRJEB22526) | metagenome | biome: saline pan; feature: lake; material: water | place: Egypt | collected 2015 | depth 0.5 m
CGTTCACAAGACCGAAGGTCTTGTGCAGCCCATCAGAACGCGAAGCGTTCTGAGGACGGCTAAAGCCGATGAGCGTTCGCCTCGCTACCCCTGTAAGCATGCGCAGTTCACAGAATAATCGGGGCGGATACCACGGGGATTGACTCTGAGGCAGTTGACGTTTTAGCAGTTCTCGATAGTCCGATTATTTTATTGATCTGCCTCTGCGGAACCAACCACCTGGATACCGAGAAAATGATTGGTCTCTTAGGTCTCATTTCCATTACGCTATTATGGGCCTCATTACTTTCATCGTGAGTGCCATTCCCTTGATCATCACCTCGCTTCGGTACCGATTTGTCTTGGAACTCTCTGAAGCCGTACTTCGGGTGATCCCCGACGCGAGTGAGCCTGTTTTTCGATCTCGATCGTTCGGCTGCTGTCGTCGCCGATGATCTCCTGTACATGGAAAACTGTCCTGATAAGCGAATGACTGGATAGTTCAGATCAGTGGACTATTTGTCTTGTTCAATACTATCCAGTTTTGATCTTCAATTCGGGAGAGAGAATCAGGAATGTTAAGTGACCAACCCCCGGATTTTCGTACGTGTGAACGAAAACATACGGCGAGCAAGTGGGTTTACACTTATCGGGGCGCTTGCGTTTATTGCGCCGATGTTTGAAACCGCTGCGGGGCTTCCGTTTGCATTAGTCGCATTGTTGTCTGTCGTTATTACTAGTGGACCAGTTTTTAATCTTCTTGCCCGGCCAGGTGATTATGATGCCGGTCGACTTCGTGGCTTGTTTGGATTTTCTCTTTCAGCAGCTGTGTTAGGGACACTAGCTGGTGCCGGCGAAATGCCAATGGCCGTGTTTACTGGCACTATTTTTCTTGTGGCGTTAGGCAACCTTGGAGCAGTTATTAGCCAGACAATTATCAAGCGTATTAATCCCACCTTCGGGTATATCGGTGGTGCACTAATCGGTGGAATTCTTGGTGTTCTCATTCCAATGTGGACATTCAAGATTACAACATTTGCTGCTCCTGTTGTTGTCACACTAACTCTATCTGGCGCGTTATTGGCTGCCCTCATACACTCAATGCTTTTTTCTCGTGACGAACCGCCTGTTATCTTTTCGGTGGGCCTTTTGTTGTGGTTACTTACAGCAGTCGGTATTGATGCTGATCTCGTCGCAATCAGCGTTGCTGTCCTTATTACATTCACTCTTGGTACCCTTGCATACTATTTTGATGCTGCTTCTGTTGAGGGAATGATCGCTGGTGTTCTTCTCGGATTACTTGCCATTGTTCTTGGCGGCTACAACTGGTTTGCTGTATTGTTTGCATTTTTTGCCATTGGTGGTATTTCATCGAAGTTTAGATACGAACGTAAACTGCAGCACGGTGTCGCGGAGAAAAATCAAGGGGCTCGTGGAGGCGAAAATGTTCTTGCAAATGCCAGTGTCGGAATGGGTGCTCTGTTCTTTTATGCATTAACTGAAGCGGGTGCAATCTCTGGTGATGCGCTTCTCTATGTCTTTGCATTTGCCGGAGCGATCGCAACAGCACTCAGTGACACTTTAGCAAGTGAAATCGGTGGCTCATACGGTCGTACCCGGCTGATTACGACATTGAAGCCTGTTGAACCCGGAACTGATGGAGGCATCACCTGGCAAGGCATGCTTGCAGGAATTGTCGGAGCAACTATTATTGCAGGCCTTGCCTATTATACATTCCCAGCAGTTGCGTCATGGGAAGCACTCGTCATTGTCACTGCTGGCGTGGCTGGCATGGTCATTGATAGCCTTCTTGGAGCGACTGTTGAAGGACAGGTTCTTGGCAATGGTAGTGTCAATTTCCTTGCGACCTTTTCTGGTGCAATCATTGCAGCCATCTTGGTAGTTGCTGTTGGTACTGCTGAGCTTCCGCCTCTCCCAGCGCTGGACAATTAGGTTGAATACTAATTTTCACAGAATAATCAAGGCGAATGCCTCGGGACTTGCCCCCGAGCAGGTGACACGCTCAAAACATCGTGTACTGTTTACTGATGCAATTTCAGACACTCAAGCCGATGTTTGATCTTTTATATTATGCTCTGTTGGAGGACAAAGTAGATCGAAAAAGCAGCCTCAACGGTTGAAGAAGTTCAACGAGGACCAGAAAGAATCTTGTCGGCTGTCTGTACACGGACATTGGTTGGCTGCTTTGTGTATTGTTCTTTTGCGGTTCCAATAATCCGGTCGACTCCGCGCTGTGCTGCAACATCAAGTATTCGCTGTGATATTGAACCATCAAGTATCACTGTCTCCGGGACTTCGTCTGCTGTCTCGATGACTCCAAATGCACTCTCTGCGCTATCAGTGGTCAGCACATTCTGGTCTTTATCAAGGAGATATACTTCTCCGGCTTCCTGCTTGATAACTTTCTTAACATAATCCCGTACTGTCGTTGGCTCTGTGGTTTCTGTTTTGCGTTCTTTTATAATCTTCCCTGCTCCATCAGTGCTAGCAACTTGCTTATCATCCTGCTCAACATCTGTGTGTTTGTCTTGATTTTTCTGTGTACTCTTTCCAGCTATCTCGTCCTGATCGATTGCAGACATCGGGTCTTCGACAGTGCTGTATGTCACTTTTTGTCTCAATGCTTCTAGTATCTCTCTACGAGATAGATCCTCGACAGACTGACCCTCCGGTGCTACGGCAACATAATCAATTGCTCCAATCTGGTTAAGCTCCTTAAGCAATAACTCCCCGCCACGGTCACCATCGAAGAATACCGTTGTTGTTCGTGACTGAGTCAGTCTGCCGATTTCTTCTGGAATATCTGTGCCTTCAACTCCGATTGCATTCTTAATCCCTGCCTCTAATAGACGCGACACATCCGATCTCCCTTCAACAACAACAATTGCATCACTTGTGGCCACATTGGGCCCAGCTGGTAGTCCTTTATAAGTTGTTATCTCATCTTTTCGAACTCGTCGTCTGACCTCTTCAATAATTTCTTCACCAGTCATCCCGCCATCAAATGACTCAATTAACAACTCATGCGCCCGATCAACGACCTCTTTACGCTTGGCAGCTCGTACGTCCTCAATTTCTGTAACGGTCACTGATGCCTCACAAGGTCCGATTCGCGTGATCGTTTCCAGTGCTGCAGCTACTGTGGCCGTCTCAACCCGGTCTAACGTCGTTCCAATTGTTACTTCCCCAACTGAACGCCCTTGATTACTATCAATCTCCACATCAATCCGTCCAACTTTTGATGCATTCTGCAAGTTTCGCAACTCAAGTTCTTTGCCCAGCAATCCTTCTGTTTGTCCGAAGATGGCTCCAACGACATCACTTCGCTCGACCACCCCATCTGCTTCGATTCGTGCGTGTATGAGATATTTTCCTGTATGTTGCATATGTGATCGCCTCCGATGACATGAGTGAATGGTGATGAGTGAAACTATCCATGAAGATAGTCATGGACGAATACACTTGGTACTTAACAGCACATATATTTAACTTCTGCAGGCTATGTCCCCGTTCTCAAGGAGCCGCCGAAGTCGGTGAGTAGGCAGGCGTAGTTCACCCTGTTTCTGTTGTGCCTCCAAAAAATCAACCAGTTATCAATAGAAAAGCGAATAACCGTCTACAGACCCACCTATCAGATGATTACTAGACCAGTAAACTACCCCACCCTACTTCGCTCACCCACAAGGGGTTCGCTCGTTGAGGGTGGGGCTTTGACGTGGACTCCCGTTCTGGCCACCGATGAGGTGGCACGGAGAGGCCTGGCTCCCCGTCCAAGGGGCTTCAGTGCTTACACGTTCACGGTCATCGTCCCGCCATTCAGCGCAACGTCTACGGGTGCGCCTCCGTCGCCCCCAGTCTGGTTGCGACGGAGTAGCCGGCGACAGCAGCGTACTGCCACGTTCTTGGCAGCGTTGTAGTCGGCGTGATTCTCGTAGCCACACTTCTGGCACTCGAAGTGCGCTTGCGTGGGGCGGTTGTCCTCGTGGCTGATCGCTTCCCGCAAGTCTTATGTACATATCCGTCCGTTAATGAACAATGATGGGTATTGATGACGAAATAAATCCGGCGGTATCTAATATTCTTTCGCAGGCTCGGAACCGCTCCTCGCCCAGCGGTCGAATCTCTGTTCAAGCCCAGAGCCTATCCGATGCACTTACTCGTGCGGCTGGTGATGGCCGTATACCGGTTATTGCTGAAATCAAACCAACAAGCCCAACGACTGCTGGCAAACGTTCTGATAATCCGGTTGAACTTGCTGAGGCGATGGCTGATGGAGGAGCCGCTGCATTATCCGTTCTTACCGAACCAGAGCACTTTGATGGATCGGTAGAAATGCTCGCTTCAGTCCGAGAGTCTGTTGATATCCCGGTTCTGCGAAAGGACTTCATTCTTGAGGAATCCCAGTTAGATGCAGTCAAAGCAGACGCAGTTTTGCTCATTGCTCGATTTCTTGATGATCTTGAGTCGATGATTACGGCAGCACGCGACCGTGGTTTCAATGTTCTTGTTGAAACACATACCTCTGCTGAGTTCCAAGAAGCAGTTAACTCGGGAGCACAAATTATTGGTATCAATAACCGTGATCTCACAGAACTCACGGTTGATCTTTCAACAGTTGAAACTGTACTTTCTGAAGTTACAGTTCCTGATGATGTCACAGTTATTGCAGAAAGCGGAATTAAGACGCCTGAGGACGTAGAAAGAATGCAATCTGCTGGCGCCGATGGATTGCTTATTGGTAGTGCAATAATGGATCACGGATCAAAACTTGACATGCAGACCATTCGTAAAAACACGCGCCAGCTAACAACTCCTCACATTAGTTGATGTATCGATAGACAGACATAGCAATCACAAAAATAATATAAATATGAGTACAGATGGCAAATTCGGCGATTACGGCGGACAGTACGTTCCTGAAGTGTTAATGCCTGCACTTGAGGAACTTGAAACAGCATACGAGGAGTACGTCCTTAACAACAAGGACGGCTTCATGGACGAATTCCGACAGCGGTTACAACGATTTGGTGGTCGGCCAACCCCGTTACAGTACGCTGAAGGCTTGAGTGATCGGTACGACACTGACGTTTATCTCAAGCGAGAGGACCTTCTCCACGGAGGAGCACACAAACTGAATAATGCTCTTGGACAGGTATTACTGGCAAAGTACATGGGCAAAGAACGGATCATCGCTGAGACTGGTGCTGGGCAACACGGTACTGCCACTGCTATGGCAGCTGCACATCTTGATATGCCATGTGAAATCTATATGGGTCGTACCGATATCAATCGCCAGCGACCAAATGTATTCCGTATGCTGATTAACGGAGCGGATGTTAATCCAGTTGACATTGGCCGCGGAACACTGAAAGAAGCGATCTCAGAGACAATGCGTGACTGGGCAGAATCTGTCGAAAATACACACTACGTTATCGGATCAATCGTTGGTCCCCATCCATTCCCGTCAATGGTTCGTGATTTCCAGTCTGTAATTAGCGAAGAAACTCAAAAGCAGGCTGAAGAAGAGATTGGTCATCAACCGGACGCTGTAATTGCCTGTGCTGGCGGAGGATCAAATACAATCGGTACCTTCCACCACTTTGTTGACGACGAATCCGTTGACTTGTACGCTGTGGAAGCTGGCGGATCTTCACTTGAAATTGATGAAGAGCGCGGCGTAGCCCCGAACTCTGCAACGCTATCGACAGGTGACGAGGGTATTCTACACGGGGCCCGAACAAAGCTACTACAGGACTCAAGTGGTCAGATCATGGAATCTCATTCTGTTTCTGCTGGCCTTGACTATTCTGCTGTTGGCCCTGAGCTGGCTCATTTGGTCGATATTGGACGAGTTAATGCTGTGAATGTAGGCGACCGCGTCGCTCTTGAATCGTTCCACAGACTTTCTGCTGATGAGGGTGTCATTCCGGCTCTCGAGACAGCCCATGCGTTCGGATACTTGGAAAAGCATGCAGACGAGCTTGGGGAGTCAGTCGTAATCAATGTGTCTGGCCGTGGAGACAAAGACCTCGAAACGGTTATCGAGGAGACGGGGTCATATGACATTGAAAATGCACCAGATCTCAGCCTGTTTGAGGGTGATCATACATGAGCGACATCGCTAATGCGTTTGACGACGGTCCAGCATTCGTACCATATCTTGCCGCTGGCGATCCAGACTATGAGTCATCACTTGCTTATGTCGAAGCGGTGGTCGAAGGTGGCGCTGATGTTGTTGAGCTCGGCCTTCCATTCTCTGATCCCGTTGCAGATGGATCAACAATCCGTGAAGCGACAGTCCGGTCCCTGTCTTCCGGAATGACACCCAACCGGTTTTTTGAGTTTGTTGCTGACCTTGATGTCGATGTCCCCCTTGTCTGTATGACTTACTATAACCTCATCTATCAATACGGGGATGAGAAGGGCCCAGGTGCGTTTGTCGAGCGCGCAGCAGACGCCGGAATTGATGGTCTCGTCGTTCCGGATCTGCCAGCAGAGGAGGCTGATCCTCTTCACGATGTCTGTGATGAGTTTGGTCTAGACCTCATTTTTATTGTTGCACCAACAACCAAAGGTCACCGGCTTGATCGAATCAGAGAACTTGGATCCGGATATGTCTATGTTCAGGCTCGTCTTGGCACGACAGGAGCGCGGGATGAACTTTCGTCCCAGACCGAGGAAAGTCTAGACCGGATTGCTGACTGGGACTTACCAAAAGCAGTTGGATTTGGAATCAAAACTGGCGATCACGCCGAACAAATTATCAATGCAGGCGCAGACGGTATCATTGTTGGCAGTGCACTTGTAGATATCATTGCAGAAGGCACTGAACAGAACCGACCTGTACAAGAAACGGCTGACAAGCTTCGGTCATTATCTCAGGAGCTTACAACTGGAGCACAGCGCGGACAGATCTCTTCCGCACCAGAACCGGAAGGAAAATAAAACGAGATTGCCACAGTCTCTCATACAATCATTATGACAGCAGGACTTCAAGCACGACTTAATAGAATCGGCACTGATGGCCGATTTCTTATCGTTCCGATGGACCATGGTATCACACTTGGGGCCGTAAAGGGTCTCAAAGACATTGAATCAACTATCAGCGCGGTAACTGCGGGCGGGGCAGATGCAGTTCTAACCCAGAAAGGGATTGCTCCTCGCGTACATCCGAACAAAAACGGTGCAGGATATATCGTTCATCTCAATGCTTCTACATCAATTGGCCCCGATTCAAATGATAAACGACAAACCGGCACTGTTGAAGATGCCATTCGTGCTGGAGCCGATGCCGTTTCGTTCCACATCAATGTTGGAAGCAAGTTCGAACGCGAGCAACTTGAGGCTCTGGGTAAACTCACCAGTACAGCAAGCTCCTACGGTATTCCAACCTTAGCAATGGCGTACGCACGAGGTCCAGACATTGATGAGCATGACGCAGAGTCCCTTGGACATGCTGTTCGTCTTGCAGAAGAAGTCGGTGCGGACATTGTCAAAACCGCATACAGTGGTGACCCAGGGAGTTTCAAGCACGTTATTGAATCAACTCAACTCCCCGTCGTTATCGCCGGTGGAAGCCGCAGTAGCGACAGAGAAACTATCGAGATGGTTCGTGGTGCGCTTGATGCTGGTGGTGCTGGCGTTTCGATGGGTAGATCGATTTTCCAGCACGATAATCCTGAATCGATCACTGCTGCTGTTTCGGCGATTATACACGAGAATGAAGATGTCGAAACAGCAATGGAACACTTTCGATAGCTTCTAAACTAGATAGCGAGGTGGACTTCCGGCTCCGTTGCGGGTAGGGCTATGTCCAGTCAGCGAGAGAATCCCGGCGTTTCAGGCGGTGTTACTGTTATGTAATTCAGTAGTATTCGGTTGTCTTTTCATCGAAATGGTAGTTGACTATGTTCTTGTCAGGATCAGTTTCAATCGCCACGTTCAAGCCACCGGACTGCGAGTGAATACAATAATGACACGATCCGTCTGGCTCAAAGCTGATTCAGCTGTCGGTAACTGGGAAAAAAGAAAAAAGCGCATCACTGCTGGAATTGAAGCCGGAGTTGATTGGGTATTAGTAGATGATACTGATGTTGAACGCGTCCGTGATCTCGGCGATGTCAATATAGCAGCGTTCCGTAGTGGTGGCGATGCTGACAGGCTTGAGGAACATAGTCAGCAGGATGTCTCTTCCGATGCTGTCATTGTGGGGAAAAATGGAGAAGGTGACGGAAGTGTATCTCTTCCAGAAGACTTCTCCGGGTCTGCTGATATTTCGGCTCTTCGTCGCTCAGATGATGCAGCAAATGGTGCTTACATCCGAATTCTAGATGAGAATTACGAGGCATTTGCTGAGGAAGCGGCCAAAACAGCAGATCATACGATAGTTATCGGTGAAGATTGGCAAATCATTCCGCTTGAGAACCTGATCGCCCGTATCGGCGAGGAAACAGAACTCGTTGCAGGGGTAACTACTGCAAAAGAAGCTCAGACTGCATACGAAACGCTTGAGATTGGAGCCGACGCTGTACTCTTGGATACTGACGATCCCAGTGAGATTCATAAAACGGTTGAAGTACGAGACGAGCTTGAACGAGAAACACTTGATCTAACTTGGGCTGAGGTAACATCTGTTGAACGTGCAGGATCTGCTGATCGCGTGTGTGTCGATACCGGGAAACTACTTGATCATGACGAAGGGATGCTTGTCGGGTCTATGTCTCGCGGACTTTTCTTTGTCCACGCTGAAACTGCCGATTCGCCATATGTTGCTTCCCGACCGTTTCGGGTTAATGCAGGTGCTGTCCACGCATATGTACGAACTCCTGGTGGGGAAACAAAGTATCTCTCTGAGCTTGAGAGTGGTGACGAAGTCCAGATTGTCAACCGTAACGGAAAAACCCGGGAAGCAGTTGTTGGACGAGCAAAAATTGAGCAACGTCCAATGTTCCGCATCGAAGCAGAAGTAGAAACAGAAGATGGAACTGACCGTATTGAGACTCTTCTTCAGAATGCGGAAACAATTAAAGTCCCAACTCCAGACGATCGGAAAGCGGTTACTGATTTATCTGCCGGAGATGAAATTTTAGTTTACTATGAACAGACTGCGCGCCACTTCGGCGAGGCGATTGATGAGAAGATCATCGAAAAATAAGAACTAGTCCTCTTCTCGTTCTATCTTCTTTTCATCGATTTCTGTCGTACACCAGTGACAGAAGTCTAAATCTTCATCAAGCGGCTTCCCACATTCGGGACATTTTGGTTTTTCTGTCTTTGGTTCTAGTTGCTCATCAGTACTGTCCGTAGAGGAACGCCGAGCAAGCACAAATGCATCGATTACACTGAACCCAACAACAACACCAAGCGTTGCAATTCCGAGTGGCTCTGTTTCTGCTTGGATTATCTCTGTTGCCTCAAGCAGCCCGTCAAAACTTGGAGACGCCTCAAAACTGTCAAATGCGTGTTCCGGAATCACAATCACTGCCGCAACCAGAGCTAACACGAACCACATGACTGCTCGTCCCCATTCGCGAAGGTATACATGTCCAAGTCCGGGATATATCAGTGCCAAAATCCCGGCGATCCACGGTTGTCGTTCTGACATCTCTATGATAGTGTTTCAATGAGACTTGCAAGTGTAGTTAAATCCAACTGTCCTGGGGCAGTCGCCTGGCCGGGTTTTGCTGGAGCATACCCAACTGTTGACCCATACAACGGAGCAACAGCCCGTGAGTGGCTTCCTGCCTCACCCATTGCCATTGTTGCGACCTTCTGTCCCTGTGCGGCGAACTCTCTTGTCACGGTTAACAACGGCGGAACATCTTCAACCCCATTTGCTTTCACAGCTAATTTACCAATATCTCCATATTCTAAAGCTTGGTCAAGCAAGTCTCTGAGATCTTCAATCCGTGGTGTCCGATCAAAATCATGTACGGAAACGATTACAGATGTCTCTCCGTTTTTGACATGACTTTCAGATAATAGTTGATCGGCATCACCACGCTTGATTGCTTCAAGTTCAATATCTACGGCTTCAACTGCTGGATTTGCTGCTGCAGTTTTCAACTTTGCAATTCGGTCCTCTGTGTCTGGTGCTTTTCCACCTTCCCATTCAACTCGGTTTGTCGCAATCACCGGCAGTGTACCATCGTACTGACTCAATGACTCAAGTGGCTTCGAAGCAAGATCCATTCGGTATTCAACTGCATTAGCCCGAGCCTGAACCACTGGATCGTCTGTCTCGGCAAGGTTGCCTGTGCTTGCCGCCAGCACAAACGACTGAAAGTCCATATATAATATGTACCAACGAATCATCAAAAATCCGCCGAGTCTATCTTATAGATAGTGCGAGGTGAAAACCCACCCCTGAAGGGCTGTCTCTTACCCATAAGTCACAGGCCAACATTCGGATGGTACTCAGCAGATCGCAATACGGTAGCGGTATAGTTCATACTGGCTGATGTTCAGTCGTGCGTGATCAGACGGGTTTACCGTAATATGACTCTATTTTACTGTAATCCGGTGCACTCGGAAGTACAGTCAACAGACTGCC
>OBKM01001249.1_pt1 | contig 10552 bp, 13 predicted proteins | sample 1519691 | NCBI WGS metagenome assembly OBKM01 (sample SAMEA37050418, study PRJEB22526) | metagenome | biome: saline pan; feature: lake; material: water | place: Egypt | collected 2015 | depth 0.5 m
TACAAGGGATGTGCTCTGCCAATTGAGCTACACCGGCATGGGCGAAGCGGGCACGGAAGGATTCGCACCCCCAGTCTGCTGCTCCGAAGGCAGCCGCCGTATCTATTTGGCCACGTGCCCAATTACCGTAATTGTAGTAGTATGTCTTACTATTTAAAGTTTTCGGTTATTCTTCCCCGTCTTCGTCTGCTTCCTCGAACGCACCCTTTGCTTCGAGACGTTTCGCAAACTTCTTCGAGAGCCACTGTGGGCGCTGACACGTCGTACTGACACCACCCTGCTCTGCTTTGACGTGTGGGGAATTAATTCCAACCATCAGCGTCTTCCACTTCTCTACTGGCATTGAGAGTTCTTCTGTAGCATTCTCAAGTGCTGTGAGCATTTCATCAACGTCCTCGACACCCTCTTCATAATACTGCTCGTCATACATATTCTGTAGAATCGGCAGCATTTCTTCGAGTTGAGAGAGTTCGTGCGACCGAATATTAATAGCAACTGGCTCCATATGTTCGTGTTTGTTCTTCGAGTATAAAAATGTTTCGGTTGTGTCAGCGACGGACTCTACCAAAGCTTACGGTGCTGGATGGACAACTGCATCACAGGACTCGTTGTAAAACGTGGACAACGCTGCGTAGAGTATTTGTTGCTGTATCTCGTGTGAGTGCGTATCCATAGCTTCTGGTAGTTCCTGTTTCATCGCACACTTTCGACACTCATACGCCCCACCGTCTCTGAGTATTTCGTGCGACGAGAGTGTGAAATCTGCATCACAGAACCGCTTCTCAAGTTTCTCAAGACAGTCGTCAAGCGTTTCAGTAATTTCGTCAAAGTCATTATGGAACGGTATTTTCACAGAGACCTGTGCTTGCTCTGGTATATTCATTGTCACCTGTTCTTGGAGCGAGGCGAAATCCGTAGATGTACCAACCGACACATTATCAAATACTGCTACCTCTTCGTGACTCTCACCAACCACTCGAACGATTGTGTGGAAGTCCTCTTCGTATGTTGTGACATCCACTATTTCAAAACCACGCTCCCCCGGGCGTCGGCGGTAGTATGTTTCTATGTATGACTGTATTTTATCAACAGGTATCCGGTTACTTGGGAGTAGCTTATCTCTTACTGGTTGCATAGCTACGTATTTACACTCAGTCTATAAAAGTATTACGGAGAGGGAGGGAGTCGAACCCTCAAGGCAGTTACGCCTCTCGATTTCAAGTCGAGCGCAGTCATCCGTCTGCTTGCCTCTCCGTAAAGCCGCCTCCCTGATTCGAACAGGGGTACATCTGGTCTGCTGCCAGAGACGTAGCCACTCGGTCAAGGCGGCGTACAGTTATCCGAAATATGTGTCAGGACCACTCTGACAACGACGACACGTCGGTGGCTCACCATGCCACGTCAGATTACGTCGTAGCCACTGACACTCCTCACAACTCGTACTGTCATCTGCCAGCATAGTGCGTCTAACTGGATTCGAACCAGCAACCCCCGCCTGTCTGACGATGAAAGAAATCGACAGACGACTGCTGAAAGTCGCGTGCCGCGTCTTCCAAAGTTATCAGAGCGGTGCTCTACCTGATTGAGCCATAGACGCTATTCGCCCGTCAACGCTTGCCCTCGGACGATGTGGGCGTGCCAATGATTCCGAACGACATTCATCAACACTTTCAATTCGACCTCCTCATTGAAATAGTTTTCGGCTAACTCACGACAGTGCTCTACTTCTTCGACAGTTGGCTCGTCCGTATGTCGCTTGAGGACAACCATCGGGCCACCACCCAATTTCTCCATCAAGATAGCTCTGTCGGTTTCGTCATGCCATTCAGTCTTCTTCTCGACAGGGCAGAATGCACACTCACTCGACATGGTTATTGTACTCCGTGATGACATATACTGCTCCATCGTAGTGTGCTGGACGCGACGGCTCTTCAACGATAATGCGCCCCTGCTGCGATGCGTCGGCAACTTCGTCCAGTGAGTCAACCTCTGCAACAAATATGTATTCGTGGTTTCCACTAACTGTTTCGATGGTGCGCTCCTCTACGTCGAGGTCGAACACATCATCGGCTGACATCACCGGGTCTGCCGAGCAGAGATGGACGAGCATAGATGGGCACTGACCGATTTGCACAGCCATCACCTGCTCTGGAGGCAGGTAGGTTTCTAATTCCCCCAAGTACCCGTGACTTGTGTATAGTCGGTGCTACTATTTAAATGTTTCGGTCACACGAGTCCTCGACATAGTTGTAGAATGCGTATAATTGAATGAGTGGGATGGTGTGATTCACACTGTCTTCTGGAACAAGACCATCAATATGATACTCTTGTTGGCAGTGTTCGCACCAGAGGCCGTAATCTATGGCAATGTGGTCACTCTCTTCTTTCTCATATCCCTCATTCTGCACTAAGTGTATGCTGTGACCGTTTACCTTGGCAGGAAACCCATCCTCATAAAAGCCATACTGCGTGAGTTGGGCGAGTTTCCTGTCAAGCGCACTCATACAGAGTTTGTGTCACCCACCTGCTCGGTAGGCGTATCCGTCGTAAAAATAGCGTCAAACTCTATTTCGTTGATTGTTTGCTTCTCCTCGCACTCTTCTAATGTTTCGTGGAACAGTTTTGGTGCAAGGCTTGTAATACCACCCTCTAACAATGTGGCAACTCTATCATCTTCAACACTCACCGTACACTGAACACCCTCTCCCTCAACGTATTCGGCATCAACAACTTCTCCAACAACGGAATCCGCCTCTAAAAAGGCTGGTTCGCCAAGTTGGACTGGCTTGCCAGTGAGAGAGTCAACACTGTCTCGCAGCGCTTTCTCTGTATACTCCTTATCAATCCCTGATGAGCCACAGCCTGACACATTGGGTTGCAGCAGGAGCACTTCAAACTTACTCATGGTTCTTTGGTCAACTGCTAAGTAGTCCGGTGGGATTCGAACCCTTTACACACAGGAGGTATCTTCGTTTGCCTAAACGAAGGCGAGTGTTGCACTTCACCAACGTTCAGCGCAAACTCCAAAGCCTCCCCGCCGTGGCCAACAGCGCCCCGGACTATGTTAAACCATTACGTAGCCAACTATTTAAATCTTTCGGTCGAGTTGCTCTGCCAACACCTTCATTTCTGTAAAATCGAGTGAAACTTCTCGAACAATGTTGGAATACACACCTGTTCCAATATGACTGTCATCGTCATCGCTAAATATTTCGTAGTCTGTGTGTAGCTCACCATCCTCTATGTAGTACTTCTTCGTAATTGCACCACACTGTTCCTCTCCATCAAAGAATACATTGCCTGCAACGGCGATATATTCGTTATCTTCGGTAAGATGGTAGAGGAACGTAACACCAGTGTACTCATCGTATTTTAGCCGGTAGATGTGTGAGTTCGGCTCATCAACATCGTCAAAATCAACGTCACCGAACCCCCACGGGAGTCCATCAAGGCGTTGGTACTCATAGTCCGTTGCCCAATCCGGCCAGTCGTATGGATGCTCCGGCTCGTAGTCAGCAATATCTTTATTGACACCACGCAGTCGGTCAAGTATTCCCATAACGGGCATAGGGGGATTCGAACCCCCGACATTCTGGTTAGAAGCCAGACGCTCTGTCCACTGAGCTATATGCCCTGTAAACAAAATTATCCGAACTGTCTTAAATGTTTCGGCATTTCTGTTGACAGTCGCTCTGGTGAGTGGTCTTCATCCCAGTGGCCACTGATTGAGACCCACTCCTCGGTTGTCTCGTTCCAGTAGAGTCCGTCGAGTCCCATATCAATGCAGTACCACTCACCCGACTTCGCATCACGCGCAAAGTCGCAGGACCACGCAAACTCGTCAAACTCTGACGCAACGACTTCTGCAAGGTGGTCCGGGTACTCGATTCCGCCACGCATATCGTCTTCAACGTAGCCGAATATATCATCACAATCGAGGTTTGTTTGCTCGAATGTTTCTTCTGGTGGGCCTCGGTACAGCACTTCACCATCTCTGATGAAATAACGCACTTCACTATCGTGATGGTCTTGTCGTCGCTGTGTACAGTATTCGAGGTCTATCCGCTCACGCACAGCAATTCGTCCACCGAGCGGTCGTTCCATCATTATATGTTGTGCGAGTAGTCGTGTCACTGTTCGACGAATATCATCACGGTCTTGTGAGTTAAGGTGAGACCCCTCTCGTGGCGCAAGCTTGGCCGATGCGTACATTCCTCTAACGAATGCCTGCCGCCAGCTATTGCCTACGAGGAACTCGCTCACAGCACCCTCATCGAATGTCACGGGGTCGCCTACCTCAACATCGAAGAACTGCGTCTCTGGCACAGGCACACCTGCTTCGACAAGTCGTGGGTGATAGTAGTCCAAACGGTTGTACTCGTGGTTAAAGTCTGCCACAAGCGGTACACCGTCTGGTAGATTATCAGTTTTCATTCTATTGTCACCGTGTCACCATCTACTTCAATTTTTGAGAGCTGTGAAATAAGTACCCACCATAGAATACCAGCAATTGCGGTTGTTGCGCCGAGTAGTACGTCGCCAGCAGCTATTGTCATAATACCCCACAGTAGCATAACTGGGCCGCCAAGTGTGGCTGGCTGTTGCGAGTAGCACACCCGCCCCGCCAAATATAAGTGCAGCAATGCCAGCCAGTAGTGCGAGACTGCCAGCTACCGGGAGCAGTAGCATGTCTCTGAGTAGTTCCATATCCGAACTACTCGTTACAGGTATAAAAAGATTACTCTACGATTTCATACGTGTCATGGAAGATGTCTTCAGCGCACGGATAACGTTCTCCCTCAACGCCTTTAATAATATAATATACACCATGTTCTTCGATGTATTCCTCATCGATTTCGAACTCTCCCTCAATCGTGTCCACAACAGTCGGGTCTCTAAACGGACCAGCAGCTTCAACGACGACGGGTTTCTTTCGAACCTCACGGAAATCCATAGAAGGGCTACCTCGGAATCGAACCGAGAACAAATGGGTTAAAAGCCCACCGCACTCACCAGAATTTGCTCGTAGCCCGGTCGGGGCAGTGTGCTGCACCTCTTTTTCAGAGTAGCGGCGTGCCCCTTGCTCCATTTCTTACTCTCGGCACGGAGCCACCGCCTCATCTCCTCAGAGAGTGGACCTCCCCGGATTCGAACCGGGAGCATCCTGCTTGCAAAGCAGGCACTCTACCGTTGAGTTAGAGGCCCTCGTAGTAGCGGTGGGAGTAGCCGGGATTCTGTTACTCTTTCGAGCACTCAACATTTATCTACGCAACATCTTGGGTCTCGCACACCTAACATTGGGGCAGTGCGTTTGTAGGATGTAGTATCCCACTTCACGGTGTACTCTGTTTCACAGAAGCACACAGTTCCACATTACTCATCTCTATTCTGTCATCCTCACTTTCATGGGCTGTCATCTCGACAGATGTTTTGAGTGGTGTGTCCCGAGCTTCCTCTTGGCTGGCCTTACGCCAGTAAGTTGGTTGAGTCTCCACCTCGTCAAAGCCTGTTGGCAATGAATCGGCATAGCAGGATTCGAACCTGCTGCGACCAACTCTACAGGCTGGCCTCACATCCAAGTGAGCTTATGCCGTCAGCGTACTTCTATCAAGTACGGCTTACTATTTAAATCTTTCGGTCTTCTCACCGAGAAGCCGAATAGTGAGGTGCTTCACCGAAGCACAAACTTCACGATATACGTAGTATATCGCTTCAGTGTAGTGTGATACGTTACGTATCACACGAACTTTCGGTCCTGTCGTTTCATATATGCTTCCGTCTTCGTTAAGACGACACAATTACTACACACAAACCCATCAGAACCGTCACCGCAGTTTGGACAAATTCTCATACAACCATCTATATTGTGTGAGTACTTAAATCTTCTGTGATGGTTGCTGTCAATGGGCCATGCCGGATTTGAACCAGCGACCACCCCGTTATGAGCAGGGCGCTACTACCAGACTAAGCTAATGGCCCTCTTTCAGCAATGAGGAACTCGCTCCACAGACCTCACACTCATCGTTTGTGTGTTGGTATGTGTTTCCATCCGTAAAAAGGTTGCCCAACCCACGAGACTCTGGAACGAGGACAACATCCGTCCGCTTCTTACAAGCCAAACACAGTCTCGTGTGTTCCTCCATAACGCCGGGACGAGGATTCGAACCTCGCACAACCGCGTTAACAGCGCGGTTCCCGCACCAAGCGGGACCTCCCGGCTCGTATTATTCTGTGGCTTGCATCTACTTAAGTGTTTCGGACGCTTGGGTCACGGAGCGTCACAGTTTTTGTCATTTGGAAATCACACTCACCGCACGCCACATGAAGATGTTTAACAACATCTTGCTCTCCGAGAAGGTACGTGACAACATCTTCAGGCTCTACATCCTCGAAGTCGCCACCCATTGTTAGCGTACCATCACAGTCACTTTCAGGACAGGATGGGTCAATATTTCCAAATACTGGATGCGTACCACCCGGACCTCTATTATTAGGAGGTCCGTTACCTTGACTCATAATGCAGGAAGAGGAAATCGAATCCTCGTCTTAGCGTTGGCAACGCCACGTGATACCACTACACTATTCCCGCTATATTTGTTTTACGTCTGTGTCACCACTGTCGCTATACGTGAGGTCACAATTAGGGCAATGCCAATGCCCCAAGACCCACGCTTGATGCCCGTCCTTACCACACTCGGGACATTTACGTATATTTTCTCGCATGATAGGTCACGGTGCCGGATTCGAACCGGGGTCACTCCCGCCACAAGGGAGTAGGATAGACCACTACCCCAACCGCAACGAAACACGAGATGGAGAGTGTATCCACCCCGGCAACCTTATACGACTCGGGAATCGCATAAGGTAAGTGGCCGAAGCAGGATTCGAACCTGCAACAACGAGGTCTTCAGCCCCGCGCTCTCCCATTGAGCTATTCGGCCAAGTGGTGTGTCGGTAAAGGGTCTTTTCTTATCAAACTTACGCCCTTGCGACACACGGATGCGCTTACAATGTCATCAATTTTATAACGTCTTTGTCTTTATCAACGCACCGCTCACGAGGCTTGGGTAAAGCGCGGGTTTCCCCTTTTCATATAATTGCGCTTGCCAAGTCCCGTCTTCACGGAATACCTTTGGTATTCCGATTCAGTGTCGTGTCCCGCCATACAGAACACGAACATTGCGGCATACTCCCTCGGGGATTCGAACCCCGGTCACGAGGTCGAAAGCCTCGTGTGATTACCTTGACGGCTTGCGTCCACTACACCAAGGGAGCGAACACAGGGGTTTTGATAGACCAGATTCCCTGAAACTGGCGCGAAGACCGTGAGGCGTCTTCTTACAGGTGCAGTCAGATGCACCATACGTGGACCTCGAATCGAACGAGGACTCACTCCCATATCAGGAGAGTGGTCGCCCATGTAGGAGCTACCCATTACACGTCCACGTTATTTGTATAGCGCATTACTGCGCTCACCTGAGCAGATGGCCACCAGCTCTGTGTAGTGCGCGGTGCGGGAGTCGAACCCCCATTTCAGCCTTGGAAGGGCCACGTCTTGCCATTAGACCAACCACGCAATACGCCGAAGCCGCGATTTGAACGCGGGGCGAAGCAGTGACAGTGCCTCATTTTAGACCGGACTAAACTACTTCGGCGTACTCTGTACTTCGGGGTAATACTATTTAAATCTTTCGGTCAATCATTCGATTGCGCCCTGCACTTCCTCAAGTGCCTCTTGTAGTTGGACAATCTGCTCCTCAGCGGCGTCCAACTCACTTCTAAGCTGCTCGTTTTCTTCTGCAAGGTCAGACTCCTCTCCAAACTCTCCGGCTGTTGTGTGGCAAAATGGACACTGTTTTGGGGCAGTGTCATCCGCTGACGTGGCCACGTTTGGTATATCGTGGTCCCACGAGGCGAACATTCCACCACATGACGGACAACAATAGTTAAAATTACCAGTTGTTCGAGCAGGAGCCGTTGGTTCTGTAACAGGCTCTTCGTCTACTTCCTTCACATCCTCCGTAACGTCTTCATCAAGAACCGGCTGTTGCTCGTTGTTGATTTCCTGAATCGTACTTGGGTCCATAGTTATTACTATCGATGTAATACTATAAAAAGCTTGTGCCCTGTGGTGGGGCACGGGTTCCGTTTGTAGGCCGACTTGTGGTGGTCCGTAGTGTCCACCACACAGTACGGCTCTACACGAACATCGCGTAGTAGCCGACACCAGATAGGCTGTCATCCTACACTCACCCATTTCCGCCTACTATTTTGGTAGGAGTACTGTAAATTCGGGGCTTAAGTCATTTTTCGAACACTCGTATGAGCGAACGGACCTCATTACTGCCTATTTGCATTTACGCCAGCAGCGGCGTTACCCCGAGTGGGGATAGGCTACGGGAGAGTCGAACTTCACGTTTCGTATTCACGAAACGATACCGTGAAGACTGGTACGTAGTTTCCAGTCGAACTCCCATCTCGTCCTTCGCAGGGACGTGTCGTCTCCATTTGACCAGTAGCCTGTACATCAAAAGAGAGGCTGCTACTATTTAAAGCTTTCGGTCTATCCGCACGGACTGTACATGCAGTTCGTACAGATACCACATGTCGAGTGAGAGGTTACTTGTAGAACGCCTTCCGCACACTCAGGACACGTTTGCTGCTCTGCCTGCATATACTATCCCTCACAAGCCTTGCACTCAAGAATGTTGCGGCTGAATTTCTGTGCAGCATTCACACTCTTCTGGTAGTAGAGGCTCTTCATTCCCTTCTCCCACGCTGCAATGTAGAGTTGGTTAATGTCTTTAACACTCACTTCACTGGGGTCGAGTGAGATGTTGATACTCTGTGCTTGGTCGATGTACTTCTGTCGCTGCGCCGCTTGGTTGATGATAGACATTTGTGGAATCTCGGAGAACGTCTTAAAGACTTCTTTCTCCTCATCAGTCAAGCAGTCGAGGTGCTGCACCGACCCATCCTTGCTCGCAATACTATCCCACGTCTCACGAGTGTCTTCACCGCGTTCCTGAAGAATAGCCTCAAGGAATCGGTTTTTCTGCGTAGACTTCAGCTTTGCACCGTCTCGGACGAAGTAGTTTGCCTTCAGTGGCTCAACACTTGGACTGACTTGGCCAAGGATGACGCTGCTGGACTTAGTTGGTGCAACGGCCATCGTTGTCGTGTTACGCCGACCGTATCCTTCGAGCATTTCTGGTTCACCGAACTTCTCAGCAAGCTCTTCACTCGCCGCATAGCTTTTCTCCTTGATTGTGCGAGCCAGTTCACCGTTCCGAGTCATGGCTTCCATGCTGTCGAATGGAATCATGTTGCTCTGGAGATAACTGTGCCAGCCGAGAATACCAATCCCAACAGCACGGTGTCGCTCGGCAAACTGGACGGCTCGCTCCATAAATTGCGTCCCCTTTGCCTTCTGGATAAATTCTTCCATTACTGCGTCAAGGAAGTATGTCAGTGTTTCAACAGCGTCCGTGTCCTTCCACTCGTCGTAGTGAAGCGCGTTCATACTTGAGAGACAGCAGACGAAACTCTCGTCCTTTGAGGCAGGAAGCGCAATCTCCGTACACAGGTTGCTTGCGTTAATTTCGTAGTCCTTGTCCTTGTAGACCTGTGGCTTCCCGTCGTTCATGTTGTCGCGGAAGATGATGTACGGAACGCCGATATTGATTCGAGTCTCAATAATTTCGGCCCACTTCGCTCGCTTCTCCTCGTCACCATCGACCATATCTTGGAACCAGTCGTCACCGATGATGACACCGTAGTAGATGTCCTGCACCGGGTCGCCCTCAGTCTTGATATTCAGCCATTCTTCGAGGTCATCATGCTCAATGTCGATGTAGCCTGCAAACTGCCCCCGACGTGTTTCTCCCTGACTGACGACATTAATAGCAGTGTCGAATAGCTCGGTGAAGCTGTAACTACCATTACTCTTCCCATTATTTGTAATGGGCGCACCTCGTGGTCGTAGGTCGCCAAAGTAGCCGCTCGTCCCACCGCCAAGTTTGGTCATCTCACCAACTTCGGCGTGTGTGTAGAGAATACTTTCCATATTGTCTTCCATGTGGCTACCGAAACAACTGATAGGAAGACCTCGGTCAAGACCGAAGTTCGCCCAAACAGGCGAAGCAAGTGAGTAATACCCACGAGACATATACTCGTAGAACTTGTCGGCAAAGCCATCTTCGTCCAAGATTTCCTCAGCGTTTTCGGCAATATCTCGAATCCGCTCCTTTGGCTCAGTGTCGTTCACCAAGTATCCTTCTCGGAGGAACTCTTTGCTGTCTTCGTTTAGCCAATAGAATGGCTCGCTGTGCTGCTCGTGTACTTCTGTAAGTGCTTCTTGTGTCATATTAGAACATATCCTCTGCGGTAACGCTCTGCGTGTGTTTGTTGTATGTGGTAGACCGCTTGCTGAAGAAGTCATTGTCTTTCGTCATCATAATGTCTTCATCGAACCAGCGGGTTTCGTCAAGTAGTTCCTCGTCCGTCTCGAACATGTCATCAACACCAACATTGTCGAGGACGGTATTAAATC
>OBKM01001250.1_pt1 | contig 10551 bp, 6 predicted proteins | sample 1519691 | NCBI WGS metagenome assembly OBKM01 (sample SAMEA37050418, study PRJEB22526) | metagenome | biome: saline pan; feature: lake; material: water | place: Egypt | collected 2015 | depth 0.5 m
GTCGAGTTCGGCGGGCGGGGCGTCGTAGCCGGCACGAGTGCCGAGCAGTGCGAGCGTCGGCGTGGGCGGTATCGGCCCCTCGACGCTGTCGTTGTACAGCGAGACGTTGCCGCCGACGACGGGGGTGTCGAGCGCGCGGCAGCCGTCCGCGAGCCCGTCGACGATGGCTTTGAACCCGCCGTACACGCCGGGCTTCTCCGGGTTGCCGCCGTTGAGGCAGTCGACCGCAGCGAGCGGGACCGCCCCCTTCGCCGCGAGGTTCGTCGCGTTCTCCAGCGCGACCGCGCGGGACCCGTCGTAGGGCGCGACGCTCGTCCAGCGCGGGTTCGCGCCCGAGGAGAGCGCGAGGCCGACGCCCTCGGGGTCAGCGGCCCCAAGGTCGGCGGCGGATCCGCCGGTCGTGCCGCCGTCTACGGATTCGCCGCTCTCGCTCGTCTCCCGCATCGCGATGATCGCGGCGTCGTCTCCGGGTTTCATCGCCGTTCGGGTACCGACTTCGTGGTCGTACTGCCGATACACCCACCGTTTGCTCGCCGTGTTCGGATCCGAGACAACCGCCTCGAAGGCGTCTTCGAGGGCCGGCTCTGGGTGGTCGCGGTCGGGATCGGTCGGCGCGTCGGCCGCAAGGTCGTTCATCGGCGCGCCGTCGGCGAGGAACTCGGCATCGGCGTCGACGACGGTTTCGCGGTCGGCCGACTCGTCCGCCGCGAACGTACAGACGTAGTTGCCGTCGGTCACCTCTCCGATGTCCGAGCAGCCGAGGTCGAACCGGTCCGCGAGCTCGCGAACGCGCTCGACGTTCTCGGGTGCGACCTCGTAACACATCCGTTCCTGACTCTCGGCGAGCAGGATCTCCAGCGCGTTCATGTTCGGCTCGCGCTGGTGGACGCGGTCGAGTTCGATGCGTGCGCCGAGCCCACCCTTCGCGACGAGCTCCGAGGAGGCCCCGCCCAGTCCGGCCGCACCGAGGTCGCGTGCCGACAGGACGAGGTCCTCGTCAACGAGCGCCTCGTTACACTCGATCAGCCGCTTCTCGGCGTAGGGGTCGCCCACCTGCACCGCGGGGCGGTCCTCCGTCTCTGCGTCCTCGGCGAGGTCCTCGCTCGCGAACGACGCGCCGCCGAGTCCGTCGCGGCCGGTCGCGTTGCCGACGAGCAGCAGGCGGTTTCCGGGCTCCCGGGCGGTCGCGGTGACCAGCCGCTCTTCGTTCGTGACGCCCACGCAGGCGACGTTGACGAGAGGGTTCCCTTCGTAGCCACCGTGGAAAGCGACGCTGCCGCCAACGGTGGGGACGCCGATACAGTTCCCGTAATGGGAGATCCCCTCGACGACGCCCTCGAAGAGGTATCGGGACCCCTCGCGGTCGAAGCCGCCGAAGTATAACGAGTCGAGGAGGGCGATGGGGTACGCGCCCATCGACATCGTGTCGCGGACGATGCCGCCGACGCCCGTCGCCGCGCCGTCGAACGGGTCGACGAAGGAGGGGTGGTTGTGGCTCTCGACCCCGAAGGTGACGTACTGATCGCCGTAGTCGTCCGCATCGCGCTCGGCGGGCGGGGTGTCGGCCGCGTCGGGCTCCGGGAGCGCGAGGACGGCCGCGTCGTCGCCGGGACCGACGATGACCTGCTCGCCCTCGCCGTCGAACGCCGACAGCAACGGCCGCGAGGAGCGGTATGCGCAGTGTTCGCTCCACAGGTTCTCGAACAGCGCGACCTCCGCCGGGGTCGGCTCGCGACCGAGCTCCGCGGTCACGAGCTCGTGGTCCGTCTCGGACAGGCTCATTCACTTACGTGGTCATCGTTCCCGGTCTAATGCTTTTCTATACGCACGTTCGTGTACCAAACCGCGCTCGACACCGACGGGGTGCCGGTGGATCGGACCTGTTCGGCACATTCATGCCTCGGGCTGAACTGAGTGGCAAATAATGGTACCATCTCAGTTCGAGAACGAACTCACGGTTCAGACACATACAGAGGCAGGAACGATGAACGAGTTCCACGCGGCCTATGAGGCCGCCGTCGAGGACGTTCGCGCCGAGCTCGGCGACACCCATCCACTGTGGATCGACGGCGAAGCGGTCGAGACCGACGAGACGTTCACCGTCAGAAATCCCGGCGACGCCGACCAAGTCGTCGGGGAGTTCGCCGCCGGTGACGAAACGAACGTGGACGCCGCCGTCGCGGCGGCAAGCACGGCGTTCGACGAGTGGAAAGCGACCTCGATCGAGGAACGAACCACTATCTTCCGCGATGCGGCCGACCGTATCGCCGACCGGAAGTACGAGATCGCGGCGATGATGGCGTTCGAGAACGGCAAGAACCGCAACGAGGCGATGGCAGAGGTCGACGAGGCGATCGACTTCCTCCGGTACTACAGTCACGAACTCGAGAAAAGCGACGGTTACGGCGGCGACGTGCGGGAGCCGACGCCCGGACAGCGCTGTGTGAGCGACCTCCAGCCATACGGCGTGTTCGGCATCGTTGCTCCCTTCAACTTCCCGTTCGCGATTCTCGTTGGGATGACCACCGGCGCGCTGATCACCGGCAACACGGCGGTGGTCAAACCGGCGAGCACCACTCCGCTGGTGGCGCACACATTCTTCGACATCCTTCAGGAGGCCGGTCTTCCGGATGGCGTCGCGAACCTAGTCACTGGCGGCGGTCGCGATGTCGGCCAACCGATGATCGAACACGAGAACGTCGCCGGCTTCGCGTTCACCGGATCGCGCCGGGTCGGTCTCAAGATCCAGGAGACGTTCGACGAACTGGACAAACGAGGCCCCGTCATCGCCGAGCTCGGCGGAAAAAACCCCGTCATCGTCTCCGATGAGGCGGACATCTCGAAGGCCGTCTCCGGCGTGAAATACGGCGCGTTCTCGTTCAGCGGACAGAAGTGCTCCGCAACGTCCCGGGTGTACGTCCACGAGGACGTCGCCGAGGAGTTCACCGAGCAGCTGATCGAGGAGACCAAGGGTCTCGCTGTCGGCCAGCCCGAAACGCAGGAGACCGTCGTCTCGCCGCTGATCGACGAGAGTGCCATCGATCGGTACGACGACATCTGTGAGTCGGCGGCTGCCGACGGGACGGTCGAATGTGGCGGCAGCCACGTCGAGCGCTCGGACCTGCCCGAAGGCCGCTACGTGGATCCCACCGTCGTCACGGGCCTCTCACACGACCACGCGCTCGCGACCGACGAACACTTCCTCCCGTTCGTCACCGTCCACCCAGTCTCGGACCTTGACGAGGCGATCACCAAGTCCAACGACAGCGACTACGCACTGTGTGCCGGACTCTTCACCGAGGATGACGCGGAGGTCGACACCTGGTTCGACCGGATCGAGGCCGGAATGTGCTACGTAAACCGCGAGCAGAGCGCGACGACGGGCGCGCTCGTCGAGGCCCAACCGTTCGGCGGCTGGAAGTACTCGGGAACAACCGGCAAGTTCGCCGGCGGCCCCTGGTACCTCCAGCAGTTCATGCGCCAGCAGACCCGCACCGTCGTGGGCGACATCGGCGAACCCTAATCCGAAGATCGGACGGATCGCCTCAAACGGCTGTGTTGAACGGCTGTAATGCGGAGCGATTCACTGTGTGACGAGGCGTGTGATGCGTATCAGTTGTCACGTTGAGAATCGTCGTGTGAAAGATAGAGAGGGGTCGGTGATCATGGGCACCAACCTGATCGATGCGAGCCCAACTCAAAGCTGCTGTTTGTAGACAGTGAACGACTCCACCCTACTCGCTCACCGCTGACGCGGTTCGCTCCGTGAGAGGAGACGTAGCGCCTGATTCCGTTTAAATATCGAAAGAGGCGATACACAATCCCGCCCAAGAGCTTCAGTGAGTTGTCCAGCCACCGTCAATTGATAGATTGGTGCCGGTGATATAGGAAGCCTTCTCAGAGACGAGGAATGCTGCGGGCTCAGCGATCTCTTCTACTCGGGCAATGCGATTGATTGGCGTCTGACTGAGCACGAACTCATAGAACGAATCCGCTTCGAGTTCCGATTCCGTCATTTCGGTTTCAACAAAGCCGGGACAGATGCTGTTGACTCGCACGCCTTCCTCGGCGTAGTCAACAGCCGTCGTCCGAGTGAAATTGACGACTGCACCTTTCGCAGTCGCATACGCTGCCGTCTGTGGCCCACCGACGAGTCCAAAGACAGACGCAACGTTGAGCACCGTTCCCGATGACTCCTGAAGATATGGCATCGCCGCACGAGTCCCATATACCACGCCGTTGAGGTTAATCTCCATGAGTTTATGCCAGTCCTCAAGCGGTGTGGTTTCAACGGTACCAGTCATTCCAATACCGGCATTGTTTACGAGAATATCTAGTTCGCCGTACTCTTCGACGGTTTGTTCAACCAGCGACTCGACGGATTCATACGACGACACGTCACACTGAATAAACGAACAACCGAGTTCCTCGGCAGTCTCCTTACCCGTTTCTTCACTTCTGTTTGCGATGACAACTGACGCGCCTTGTTCGAGAAACTCTGCGGCAATAGCTTTCCCGATTCCTGCTGAACCACCGGTAACGATTGCAGTCTTTCCTGAAAGCATACCGAATTATTTCGGTATATGTCGTATGTTTCTTTCGGCTATTCGTATAAAATGAAAATTTGCCATTCACTTGCGTGGGATCGAGTCATAAAGACACGAGCGCATATCCCCGTTTTTGGGGGTCAAGCGGACATGGCCTACATCACCACCGACGACGCCACGGCTGGGGTTTCCACCGTTCTATGCCGGGACCGCTGGCCACGTTTCGAGCGAGACTGTCGAGAGCTACAGCCAACAGCACAAGAAGGATGGCTCGTGACCGAGCCCACGAAGACAGTCGAGCTCAAACTGGAGGAGCTGAACGGATACGGACGGAGGAAGCTCCGTGAGTTCGTCACGGTTTGCGTTTTCCAGCGGCACCCGGGCTGTACTCCCCTGACTCTGTATCTACACAGACCAGTCAACGGAACGTGCGCTGTGGCACGAAATCTAGGTTGGTCTCTTGGGTCTCATATCTCGTTTAAGTACGGATCGGCGTCGAGTCCGCCTTCGGTAGTCGGATCTCGAACACCGATCCGGTGGGGTCGTTGCCCGAAACGCTGATCTCACCGCCGAAGTTGGTGACCAGCGTTCGCGTGAGATACAGCCCCATTCCGGTTCCGGAGCTGGCGATGCCCTTGTGGTGATCCCCGAAGATCGACTCCTCGTGACTCTCCGGAATCTCCGGCCCGTTGTCCGCGATCGTGACGACGACGTCCGGTTCGTCGACGACGACGGAGACGGTCACGCGCGGCTCCCGCTTGTCGTTGTGCTGTACCGCGTTGTTCAGGAGGTTCCGAAACACCGACGAGAGCATGTCGTTGGCAGTGACCTCGACGGCGGGCACGTCACCACGAACGACGAACTCCGCGTCCGGGAACATCTCGGCAGAGATGGGGACTGCCGACCTACTTATACCACAGCGCGTCGAACGTATCAAACGAGCAGCCATATGACCGAACGATCGCGCCGCGAGAGGGAGCTACGGCGGTACGAGACGATCCTTGACTCCCTCGAGGACGCCGTGTACGCAATCGATCCCGACGGCCGGATCGCCTACGTCAACGAGCGATACGCCGAAATGAAGGGTGTCGATCGCGAAACGCTGGTCGGCACGGACATCTACGACTGGGTTACCGACGAGACGGCGGCGAAAGCGACGCGGGCTCGCGAGGCGCTCGCGAACGACGACCGTGACGTGGGAACCGTCGAGTACGACTTCCTCACTGCGGACGGGGAGACGTTCCCGGTCGAAATGCGGTTCGCGCAGGTGTCGGCGAACGGCGACACGCTCGACCGCGTCGGCGTCATCCGAGACGTCACCGAGCGGCAGCAGCGTGAGGACGCCCTCCGCCGAAAGAACGAGCGCCTCGACGAGTTCGCGAGCATCGTGTCTCACGACCTCCGGAACCCGCTGAACGTCGCCGAGGGTCGACTCGATCTCCTCCGGGACGACCTCGCCGACGCGGACGTCCCTCCGGCGCTCTCGGAGCACGTCGCGGAGATCGAACACGCCCACGAACGGATGCGGGTGCTCATCGAAGACCTTCTCACGCTGGCGCGGACGGGCGACGTGGTCGAGGAGACCGAGTCGGTCGACATCGGCGCGCTCGCCGAGGACGCGTGGCGAAACGTGGCGACGGCCGAGGCGTCGCTACGGGTCGCGACCGATCGGAGCGTTCGTGCGGACCGCGGTCGACTGGAGCGGCTTCTGGAGAACCTGTTCCGGAACGCGATCGAACACGCCGGTGAGGACGTTGCCGTCACCGTCGGATGGCTCCCGAACCGCGAGGGGTTTTTCGTCGGCGACGACGGGCCGGGAATTCCCGCGGACGAACGCGAGGCGGTGTTCGAGAGCGGCTACTCCACGACGACCGACGGAACGGGGTTCGGATTGCGCATCGTCGAGCGGATCGCCGACGGTCACGGCTGGGCAGTGAACGTGACCGACGGCGACCGCGACAGCAACGCCACCGGCGCACGCTTCGAGTTCACCGGCGTCAAGACGTGCGACTCGTAGCGAGGTACTGCGAGTCCGTACCGCCGCAACCACCGTATCGACGACGGGAAACAGTAGCTCGTCGCTTACACACCGTCCACGAACCCGTTCGCAGTGAGCACAGCCGGGGCTCCGGACGTGTTCATCACCGATCCACACTCACCCGTCTATAGACGGACGGCGTGTTGTGTATATGTATATATCACAACGTGGTCGAGAAATGAAAGCTTAAATATCTCGTTTCGAACTCGTTCGTATGCCAAACGATCAGCGGTCGGCGGAGACTATCAACGAACGGCGACGGCGTCTGCTCGCGGGGGCGGCGGGTGGGCTGACCGTCGGCGCGCTCGGGCTCGGCGGGGCCGGAAGCGCGGCCGCCATCGACGAGGACACGCTGACTATCGTCCACGACACGCACTTCCACGGGCGGTTCGAGGACGCCGACGACCCCGAAAAGGAGGTCGCACGGTACCAGACGCTCGTCGACGAGATCCGTGAGGAGTACCCCAACGCGCTCTATCTCGGCAACGGTGACGACCTCGCGCCCTCGGTTCTCGGACTGGAGTTCGAGGGTGCACACATGATCGAGGCGATGAACGAGATGGACATCGACGTCGTCGGCGCCGGTAACCACGAGTTCGACTTCGGCGTCGAGACCGCCGAGGAGCGCTTCGAGGAGTCGGCGTTCCCGTGGGTGATTGCCAACCTGCTCACGCCCGACGACGAACCGGTTCCGGGCGCGGAGCGCTGGACGACCGTCGAAACCGAGGACCACACCGTCGGCGTGTTCGGGATGGGAACGAGCGGGTTCCACGACATCACTGACTATCCGGACGACTGGCAGGTGCTCGGCTACGAGGAGGCCGCACGGGACGCGGTGGAGGCGTTAGAGGAGGACACGGACTTCATCGTCTGTGCCTCACACGCCCCCTCCAGCGCGCATTCGACGATCGCTGCCGTCGACGGCGTCGACGCGGTCGTCGGCTCCCACTCCGGGATCGTCTTCGACGAGCCGGACGAGAGCGAGAACGGCGTCGTCTCGGAGTTCGGCGACGAGTTCGACCACCTCGGCCGGCTGACCTTCGAGGTCGACGACGCGGCGCTGACCGACTGGGAGCGACTGGACCTGTACGACTCGGAGGCCCTCGACGAGGACGAGTTCCCCGAAGAGACCGATCACCACACTCCGGTCGACGTACGGGACGTCGAGCGCGACGACGAACTCGCGGCAATCGCCGACGAGTATCTCGACGAGCTGGAGGAGCGACTGGGGGAGTCGATAGTCGACAGCGAGATCGAACTGGACGCTACCTTCGCCAACTACGAGGCCGAGACGAGTTGGGGCAACCTGATGACCGATGTCATGCGCGAGGTCGACCGGATCGTCGACGTGGACCGCGAGATCGAGGTGGCGGTCCAGAACGCGGGCGGCATTCGGTCAGACGCCACCTACGGCCCCGGCGAGATCACCGGTAGCGACGTGATGGACATCCTCCCGTTCCCCAACGAGATCGAGGTGTGGGAGGTCGACGGGTCGACCATCCGGAACTACCTGCTGTGGGCGACCCGAGCGATGCCGGACGACTTCGGTGCCCAGCCCGCGATCCAAGTATCGGGACTCTCCTACGAGTGGAACGGCCACGACGACGGCTGGGAGGAAGGGGACGACGGCTACCCTGAGGGCGACGTGTACGAGGTCTTTGTCGGGGACGAACCGCTCGACGAGGACGAGACGTATCTGCTCGCAACCAACGACTTCGAGGCGGATCGCAGTCCCATCGCGGAGGAGGGCGAACTCGTCGTCGAGTCCGGACAGTTCCAGGGGCCGTTCACGATGGACTACCTCGAGGAGGAGGTGGACACGGTCGCGCCCGAGGTGGGCCACCGGATCGTCCGCGTGGACGAGGACGTAGGCGAGGCGGACCTCGCCGCCGACGGCAGCGTCACGGCGACGTTCCCGGTTCCGGAGGGTGCGGCGGAAGTCGTCGACGACGGCTTCCGTGCCGTCTCGCGGACGCAGGCGGTCGCCGAGGCGACGAGCGTCGAGGTCGACGGTGACGAGGTCGCCGTCACGTTCGACGCCGACGAACTGCTCGCGCTCGCGGAGGTCGACGACCCGCACGTCCGTCTGTACGGCCACTTCGATCCCGACGAGACCTATTACGGCTACGAGGACGGCGGCGAGCTGATCGACCTCCCGGCGAATCCGAGCTACGAGTTCCACAAGCTGAAGACGTCCGTCTCGGACGAGGAACTTGACGCCGTCATCGCCGCGCTCGACGACGAGGACGACGGCGACGCTGACGATGACGGCGACGCTGACGATGACGGCGACGCTGACGGCGAGACGGGAGACGTCGAGGACGACGTCCCCGGGTTCGGTCCCGCAGCCGGGGCTGCTGGCGTCACCGGCGCGGCGTATCTCTACAGCAAGTACGGCGCTGACGACGGTGATGAGCCGGTTGACGGCTAATACGGGCTCAAACGGCGAGCGATCCGGGATCGGCCAGCACGCAACCGGCCACGATCGAGCACCGTCGACGGGCCCGCGCCATGTCCCGCCGACGCGCTCTTTAGTGTGAGACGCCAACTGACGACCACGACACGAATGAACCTCCCGGATCCCGACTCCGTCCCGCGCCGCGAGTTCTGCAAGGCCGCCGTCGCGCTCGGCGGTACCGCCGGCCTGAGCGCCTGCCTCGGCGTCGGCGACGACCGCGACAATCCCGGCGAAACCGCAGCCCTGAGCGGCGTCCCCGCCGGCGATCCGGAGTCGGTTCCGGAGCGCCAGCACGCGTGGAACGACGTGCTCGAACGCGACGAGAGCGGGAACGTCGTCGCACCGACACACCACGTCCTCCGGTACTGCTCGGTCTCGGACGACCTCGCGGCCGCCATCGACGACGGCGACGCGGGGGCGGTCGACGACGCCCGGGAGCGGTTCGCGGACGCGCTGAGCGATATCGAGCGTGGCTTCGAGTGGTCCAACGAGGGGCTGTTGTTCACGGTCGGCTACGCACCGGCGTACTTCGAGCGGTTCGACGGGAGAAGCGAGGGGCCGGCGGGGGTGGACCTCCCCGAGCCGACGGCGCTCACGTCGATGGAAGACCCGGGGTTCGACACCGCGGACGTGCTCGTCCATCTCGCGAGCGACACTCCCGAAGCGGTGCTCGCGGCCGAGGAGGCACTGTTCGGCGAGGCGGACGCCGCGAACGGCGAGCCGGTGACCGACGTGACGGACCTGTTCGACCCGGTCGACCGCCGGACCGGCTTTCTCGGGCCGGGGCTTCCACGGGAACACCGGGACGCACAGGGCGTTCCGGACGACGCGCCGATCCCGGAGGAGGCTCCGCTGTTCATGGGGTTCAAGAACGGCTTCGCCGGGTCGCAGGCGACGGAGGACCGGGTGACGATAACGGACGGACCGTTCGCCGGCGGGACGACCGAGCACGTCTCGAAGCTACAAACGCAGCTGAACGCGTGGTGGAACCAAGAGAACCACCACCAGCGCGTCGCGAAGCTGTTCAGCCCGACCCATGCGGCGGAGGAGCGGGTCGGCGAGTGGGGTGAGAAACTCGGCTCGAACCCGGCCGTGGCCGACCTGCCGGAGGACGCGATCGAGTTCGCCCGCGAGGAGGGCGTCGTCGGCCACGCACAGAAGGCTGCGCGAGCGCGCGACGAGGACGGGACGCCGCCGCTCCTCCGTCGCGACTTCCCGACGACGGACGGCGACCATACCGGACTCCACTTTCTCACCCTACAGGAATCGATAGCCGACTTCGTTCGCGTCCGCGAAGCGATGACCGGGAGCGATCTCGCCGACGAGAGCGGCGTCGGGTCCCGACTGAACAACGGGATCCTCCAGTACGTGTTCGTCCGACGGCGGGGGAACTACCTCGTCCCGCCGCGGACGCATCGATCGCTTCCCGAACCGGATCCCTGAGAACGACGACACCACTCATGACGAATCAACGCACCGACGACGGAACCGATACGTCCCCGAACGAC
>OBKM01001251.1_pt1 | contig 10538 bp, 12 predicted proteins | sample 1519691 | NCBI WGS metagenome assembly OBKM01 (sample SAMEA37050418, study PRJEB22526) | metagenome | biome: saline pan; feature: lake; material: water | place: Egypt | collected 2015 | depth 0.5 m
TAATGACATAGCAGTTCCCGTTGGACAAACGAGTAGTCGGCCCTGCTGAACTCATCCTCTACGTCCAGCACGACGCGCGAAACCTGTCACTATCTAAGGATTTCAACAGAACTCCCCCGTTCTTTCCCGGAGAAACCCGGCCGCAGGTTGCCGCCGTCGCTTACAGCTCCGCTTCCCGTGCCGCCTCGTCGTCGAGGGTTATTTCCGTCACCTCGATAATCCGACTGTCCGCGAGTAGGGTCTCGATAGCCTCGTCGGGAACGTCATGGTCGAGGTCGTAGACGGTGAGTGCCTCGCCGCCCTGTGTCTCGCGGGCGTTGTACATCCCCGCGATGTTCACGCCGTGGTCCCCGAGGACGGTGCCGACCAGCCCGATGACGCCCGGCTCGTCGGTGTTGCGCGCGACGAGCATGTGGCCGTACGGGACCGCGTCGACGCGGAAGCCGTCGATCCGGACGATCCGGGGGTCCTCGCCCGCGAACAGCGTCCCTTCGACGCTGAGCGAGTCGTCACCGTTGTTGACGGTGACTCGAACGATGCTCTGGAAGTCGTCGGTTTGCCGGGTCTTCGACTCGGTCACGTCGATACCGCGCTCCTCTGCCAGCCGGGGCGCGTTGACCGCGTTCACCTGCCACTCCAGCGGCTCGAACACGCCCTTCAGCGCGGAGGCCGTGACGAGGTCGACATCCTCCTCGGCGATGTCGCCCTCGTAGGTCACTTCGACGCTCGTGATCCGGCCGTCGAGGAGCTGTGCGGCGACCTTCCCAGCGGTCTCCGCAACCGCGATGTACGGCTCGATCCGCGGGAACGCGGTCTCGTCCACGGACGGAGCGTTGAGCGCGGTCAACACCGGCTCCCCGTTGAACGCCGCGATCACCGCCTCCGCAGTGTCGACCGCGACGTTCTCCTGTGCCGCCTCCGTCGACGCGCCGAGGTGTGGCGTGAGGACGACGTCCTCAACGTCCAGAAGCGGGGAGTCGTCGGGGAGCGGCTCCTCGGCGAACGAGTCGAGCGCGGCACCGGCCACGACGCCGTCGTCGACGGCCTCGGCCAGCGCGTCCTCGTCGACGATGCCGCCGCGAGCACAGTTGATCAAGTAGCCACCCTCCAGCTGGGCCAGTTCGTCCTCGCCGATCATGCCCTCCGTCTCAGGCAGGAGGGGCGTGTGGATCGTCGCGAAGTCGCCGCGGCCGAGCGCCTCGTGGAGGTCGTCCACGAGCTCCGCGCCGAGCCGGTCGGCACGCTCCTCGGAGATGTACGGGTCGTAAACGACGAGATCCATCCCGAGCGAGTCGAGCCGTTTGGCCACTTCCTGACCGACGCGACCGAGGCCGACGATCGTGAGCGTCTTGTTGTTCACCTCGGTGCCGAGGAACGCCCCTTTCGCCCACTCGCCGCCCTTCAGTCGGCCGTGAGCCTGCGGGATCGATCGCGCGGTAGCGAACGTCATCGCGACGGAGTGTTCGGCGGCCGCACGGACGTTCCCCTCGGGCGCGTTGGCGACGATGACGCCGTGGTCGGTAGCGGCCTCGATGTCGATGTTGTCGACGCCGATGCCGGCACGACCGACGATCACGAGATCGTCGGCTGCCTCGAACACCGCCCGGGAAACGTCGGTTCCGGACCGAACGATGAGCGCGTTGGCGTCGCTCACGGCGTCCAACAGCGCGTCACCCTCGACGTCATAGTCCGTCTGCACCTCGTGGCCGGCCTCCCGTAACCGATCCAGACCGGGATCGGCTATCGGGTCCGTAACGAGTACTTTCATGCTCGTAGGGACCGGCGGCGCGAGGTTAACGCTTTCCTCATCGCGCGGTTTTGCCGGTCCGATAGCGGAGCAGGGACGACCGCCCGATCCGTGATCGTGTAAGTATAACCCCTCCGTTTCGGGTGGAACCAAGTCGTTCGTGCGTATGGCCGGCGTTGTGTCCGTCACGAGAAGAGGGTCCGCGTGTTCGGCGACGGATACGTTCCGCTCTCGAGTGCTATTTATAAGCGGTCGCCGAGATCCTCGGCGAAGTACGTCACGATCAGATCCGCGCCCGCGCGCTTGAGCGAGAGCAGCGACTCGTGGGCGGTCGCCTCGAGATCCAGCCAGCCGTTTTCAGCGGCCGCGTGGAGCATTGCGTACTCGCCGGAGACGTTGTATGCGGCGATCGGCCGGTCGAACTCTCGGCGAAGGTCCGAGACGACATCGAGGTACGGGAGCCCGGGTTTCACCATGAGGACATCCGCCCCTTCCTCGGCGTCGAGACGGGCCTCACGAAGCGCCTCGCGGCGGTTCGCGGGGTCCATCTGGTAGTGGCGGCGGTCGCCGAACGCGGGTGCGCCGTCGGCGGCGTCCCGGAACGGACCGTAAAAGGCGGACTCGTACTTCGCGGCGTAGCTCATGAGCGCGACCCCCTCGTGGCCGGCGTCGTCGAGCGCTTCCCGGATCGCCCGAACCTGCCCGTCCGTCATCGCCGAGGGCGCGACCATGTCCGCCCCCGCGTCGGCCTGCGAGACGGCCGTTTCCGCCAACAGTTCCAGCGTCTCGTCGTTTTTCACCGTCAGCGTCGGGTCCGACTCGGCGCTCTCCTCGACGACCCCGCAGTGACCGTGGTCAGTGTACTCACACAGACAGACGTCGCCGATGACGTAGGCGTCCGTCTCCGCCGAGATGCGTCGGATCGAACGCTGAACGACGCCGTCCTCGGCGTACGCACGGCTCCCCGTCGCGTCCTTCGTTTCCGGAATCCCGAACAGGATGACGGCTTCGACGCCCGTCCTCCGAATCTCCTCGACGCGAGCGACGGCCTCGTCGACGGGGACGCGCTCGTGGCCCGGCATCGACTCGATAGGGACGCGCTCGTCGGTCGTCGCGTCGACGAAGACGGGCGCGACGAGGTCTGACGCCGCCAGCGACGACTCGCTGACGAGCGGGCTGACGCCGTCGGTACGGAGTCGGCGGGGACGGTCGGTCGGGTACATACGCGGGGATCGGTGCCGGACCGTCTTTTATAATTCGTTCGCGGGATCAATGAGGCGTTCGCGGGATCCGAGTGCGTGTCCACGCGGAACGAAGCACCCGCCTACTCCGTCGACTCGACATCGATCCGGTCGCGAAGCGCCTCCAATCCGTCGTCTTCGGCCAACTCCTCGACCCGCTCGCGGAAGTGATCCGTACACAGTCCGACGACGACGCCGGCCTGTTCGGCCTCGAACGCGGCCTCGTGGTCGCAGTAGTGACACCGCATACTCGGCTCTCGGTCGCGCCGGGAGTTAACCTTGTTCCTCATCCGGGTCGGGGAGTCGCTCGCGGACCGGCTCGAACGCCGACGCGGAGAGTCCGGCCGCGCCGAGCGTCCGCTCGTGGGCGTCGCTCCCGCCCGTCAATAGAAGGTCCGCGTCGGCCGCGACGCGGTCGACGCGCTCGACATCGACCGACCGGCCGTACGGATAGAACCGTTCGACCGCGTCGAGATCGCGGGCGACATCGAGCGCGGCGTCGACGTCGTCGTAGCGGAACGGGTGCGCGAGCCCGACGACCGGACAGGCCTCGCGGAGGAGCGCGACGCCGCGGTCGAGATCGGTCACGTCGCGGGCGACGTAGCAGGGGCCGTCGTTGCCGATCAGTTCGTCGAAGGCGTCAGTGTAGTCGTACGGCGCAGACGACTCATCGATGGCGCGAGCGATATGCGGACGGCCGAGCCCGGGTCGCGGCTCGACGTCGAGGTCGATCCCCAGTCGGTCCTCGACGCGGGCGAGGATCCGCGCGCCGCGCTCCTGACGATCCGTTTGGAGCCGGTCGATCTCGGCGTCGAGCGCGTCGGTGTGTTCGACGGCGTAACCGAGCAGGTCGAGCCGCTCGAAGCCGGCGTCGACCCGGAGTTCGATCCCGCGGACGATCCGGACTCCGTCACGCTCGACGACCGGCGCGTCGATCCCCGGATGGATGCGGTCGTGATCGGTGACGGCGACCCAGTCGAGACCGGCCTCGCGGGCGGCGGCCGGCACCTCCTCGACCGTCAACGTTCCGTCCGAGACGGTGGTGTGCGTGTGGAGGTCGGCAACGACGGACCCGTCCGAAACGACTCCGGCGTCCGTCTCCGTGGCGTCAGCATCGGCGGTCATATCGCCCGTTCGCGGCCGTGTCACTAAGGATCGACGATGCGCGACGCAGATGTATTAGGATATATAAGGAGTACCACTCGACTAAGGACGTACATGGACAATCATTAAGAACCGTCGGCGGTTTTGATCTGTTGATGCGATTGAATGGCGTCGACGACCGGATCGAACGGCACCAGTTCCCGACTACCTCGGAAGAGATCATCGCGGCTCACGGCAACGCGACGGTAGAGCTCGCCGAGGGCTCCGAGCGGCTCGGCGACGTGCTCGAACGGTTCGGCGAGCAGACGTTCGACGCGCCCGAAGAGGTGCTCGACACGCTACGAGCCGGCGTCTGTCACCGGGGAGTCGGTCGCCGGTTCTACTCGGACCGAGATCCGACGGCCGCCGGCGAGAACGGACCACAGCCGGTCTCGTTCTGAGCGGACGGGCGAACGACCGGGAGCGGTCTCAGTTTTGTACGGGCTACCGGGAGCCACGAGACGCTTATAAACGCGGCGGGAGCGTCAGTCGAGCCACTCGATCACACCGGAGAGGTCAAGCGGTACCGATCCGCTCCGGTACCCCTCGACTCGCCCGCTTGGGCGGGCACGGAGAACGATCGCGGGTTTGTGTCGAACCGCGGGTTTCGCGGCGGCGACCGCGCCCCAGTCGTCGGCCGGGAACGAGCTACAGTCGACGAGGAGGGTCGCCCCGCCGCCGTGGGCCTCGAGTTGCCCCCTCGTCTTCGTTTGTACGGTGTCGCGGACGGCGGCGACGGGGTCGTTTGCCGACCGAGTCGCGACGGGTTGCGGACGGGTCACCTCGACGAGCCACGCGGCTCCCGTATCGGGATCCGCGGCGCGGAAATCCAGCGAGTGACCGGTCGTCACCTCGATCTCCGGCGTGACCTCGTAGCCCGCGCGAGCGAGCAGGCTGGCGGCCGTGAACTCCGCGATCGTCGCGCTCATCCGGACGAGATCCATCGACATCGACGTGCCGAGCTTGCCCGCCATCGTCTCCCGGAACTCGTCGAGGATCCCGGGACGAAGAAGCTCCTCGACGTAGCCGACCGCCGCCTCACGCGTCGCGTCCGGGAAGCCGGCGGCGTGGTCGCGGAAGAACGCCCGCGTCGTCTCCGATCCGTCCTTCGAGCAGAACACGGGAAGGAAGTACCACGAGACGTGCGGGTAGTCGGCGAGCCACGGCTCGTCGTCGTGAAGCCCGGCGAGCAGTTCCCGTTGTGCCCACCGCGAAACAGCATACGGGACCTCGTCGAACCCGTACTTGTCCGTCCGCCAGAGGTCACTCGGCGTCTCCGTGTTGCCGAGCCAGTAGCCGACGGGGCCGGCGTTCGCACCCGCCGGTGGGTCGTCGTCGGAGTCCGTCCAGCAGAACAGCGCCATCGACCCGTCGTCCATGTCGAACCGCCGCGCGTCGTATCCGGAGGGTGACGCGAACCAGGGGTCGTCAGCGACCACGCCGAGGTTCTCGTCGAGCGGGCGTTCGATCCGCGAGCGCACTCGGTTCCGGTCCCAACGGCCGGGGGCGCGCCTGAATCGGAGCGGTTGTGCCACGGGTTCGCTACCCGGCCGGCCGGCTAATGGCTTCCGGTGGAGAAGGAGGTACGACCACCTGATCACGGGGGCGTAGTGGGTAGATCGTCGACAGGTATATCAATGGGTGTTCCATAGTCAAGGCGTACCATGTCAATGGGTGCCTATGACGAGGACGAACACGAGCGCCGTGCGCAGAAGACGAGCGTCGTCGACGCGGATTTCGACGCCGAACGGCCGGAGTACGCGGGATCGCTCACCTACGACTCCGGCGACTCGACGGAGGCACTCCTCGACACGTTTCAAGAACTGAAGGACGACTGACGCCGCGTCCCGGACACGGTGCGGCGGTTCGATCCCTTCTCGCAGTATCGGTCCCGTCGGTCAGGAATCCGTGAGCAGTATCGCCGTCGAACAGACGACGGCAACCGCAAGCACGTGGCCGACGACCGCCCCCAACAGGATCGGCTCCGCCAGCAGGAAGGGAACGAGCCCGAGTTGGAGCACGGAGAACCCGATGTTCTCTGCGTCCAGCCGGCGGACGCTCGCGGCGTCCTCGGGCGAGAGGTCGACGTGGACGGCCCGCCAGAGCGCGACCACCGCGCTCCACCACGACGTGCCGATCCGATAGGTGAGGTCCCAGAGGATCAACAGCGTGAGATACACGACCGGGATCGGCGGATCCGAGCCGAACAGCCGCTGAAGAAGTGCCCCGTCCCAAACGAACAGATACGTCACGAGCGCGATGAACGCGAGCACGCCCAACACGATCTCAACGCTCGACCCGAAGAGGAGACGCTTGTGGGACGACGGCGTCGACAACAGTCGGTTCTTCTCGCCGAGCCGGTGCATCTCGACGCTGCCGATCGCCGCGACGACGACCGCCGCGGTGCCCGCGATGACCGCGTTCCACAGCCCGTAGTACCAGCCCAAGAGGAGAACGCCGGCCTGAAAGATCACGAACTGGATCGTGACCGCGAGCGTTCGCGGAACCTCAAGGCCCGGGATTCCACTTACGAGGCTCTCGTACACCCACGTCTCGCCGTACTGTCGGCTCACGACGAGGCGTCCTCGCGATCGTCGACGGCGGCGGTTCCGGCGGCGTCGACCGCCCGCGCGACCGCGAGATCGAAGGGGGTGGACTCCACCGGCACCAGCTCACGGATCCGGTCGTCCTCGACGATGACGGTGTTGCGGAGTCCTTCCACGAGCGACCGCGCGAGGTACGGGTTCACGTCCGTGACAAGCCGGAGCCACCGGGCGGACAGCCCGGGGCTCAAAACGGGAACTCGAACGATCCGGAGTCCGTGCCCGAACTGTCGGCGGGTTCGGCGGAGGATCTCCGCGTACGTCAACACGTCCGGGCCGCCGATCTCGTAGGTCTCGCCCGCGGTCTCCGGGGCATCGAGAACACCGCTCAGATACGCGATCACGTCGTCGATCGCGATCGGCTGACACAGCGTGTCGACCCACTTCGGCGTGAGCATCACCGGAAGGCGGCTCGCGAGCCCGCGGATCACCTCGAAGCTCGCGCTGCCCGCACCGATGACGATCGCGGCCCGAAGCGTCGTCAACGCGTACTCGCCGTCGCCGAGCACCCGTTCCACTTCGCGACGCGACTGGAGGTGTTCGGAGAGTCCTTCACGGTCCTCGCCGAGCCCGCCTAGATACACCACGCGCTCGACGCCAGCTCCGGATGCGGCCGCCGCGAAGTTGCTCGCGCAGTTCCGGTCCCGCTCCTCGTATCCGGGCCCCCCGTCGAGCGAGTGGACGAGGTAGTACGCCGCGTCCACGGTCTCCCCATCGATCTCGAACGCGGGGGGAAGCGTCTCGGGTTCGAGGAGATCCCCCTCGACGACGTGGACGCCCTCCGGCGGGTGGTAGCCGTCGGCATCGCGGACGAGCGTGACGACCTCGTGGCCCCGATCGAGCAGCGTGGGAACGAGTCGAGTTCCGACGAACCCGGTCGCGCCAGTGACGAGAACGCGCATACATCACACACGGTCTAGGCGAATATAAGACCCTGCCACGGTCGAGGCCGTCGGCAGTGTCGCCGGGTCGTCTCGCTCGGCACCGTCGACGCCGACGCCGACGACTCCGGGCGTGACGGACGGGCGGTGATCCGCGGACCGTCGAAACGCCCGTCGTCGACCGATTGGTAAAAGGGCACGCCCGATGTCGAACCGATATGAACGCTGGCGAGTTCGAGCCGGTTCACGGTGTCCCAGATCTGTTCGTACATGACACCGGAATGTTCGACACCGACGAGTACGGCTCCGTGTACGTGTACGACGCCGACGAGCCCGCCGTGATCGACACGGGCACCGGTGCGAATCGGGAGACGCTGTTCAAGACCCTTGACGAGGTCGGGATCGAGCGCGACGACCTCGCGTGGATCGTCGCGACGCACGCCCACCTCGATCACGCCGGCGGGGCCGGACATCTGGCGAAACGATATCCGGAGGCGGAAGTAGTCGTCCCCGAACAGGGTGTCAGACACCTCGTCGATCCCGAGGCTCTCGTCGCCGGCACGAAGTCCGCGGTCGGAGACCAGTGGCGCTACTACGACGATCCGGAGCCGGTTCCCGAAGACCGAATTACCGGGCTCGCCGACGGCGATCGGATCGATCTCGGGGATCGCGAACTCGTCGTCCACGACGCGCCGGGACACGCCCCCCACCACGCGGTGTATCACGAGCCCGACGCGGAGGTCGTCTTTACCGCCGACGCCGCCGGGATCTACGTGCCCGAAGTCGACACAGTCCGGCAGACGACACCACCGCCGCAGTTCGATCTGGACCAGTGTCTTCGGGACCTCGGAGCCGTCGCCGATCTGGAGCCGGAGTACTGCTGTTTCGGCCACTTTGGTCCCCGCAAGTACGACGAGTCCCTGATCGGCGAGGCGAAGCGAGCCTACGTCGAGTGGGTAGAGGCGGTGCGAGCCAAGCGCGCTGAGCTCGACGGTGACGACGAGGCGGTCGTCGAACACTTCGAGTCGACGAGCGCGGACGTGGAGTTCTGGAATCCCGAGCGGGCACGGGCGGACGCCAGCTTGAACACGCGCGGCGTGTTGACGTATCTCGATCGCGCCGAGGAGTGAGACGACGCCGGGTGCGAGGACGATCCGGCGGGTCGACGTAGAAACGCCCTAAAGCCCACGCCGCGTAGAGCCAAGTAACGAATGGGCATCTTCGATACCATCCGGGCCGTGCTCGGGACGAACGCGGAGGCCGGCGCAACCCGCGAAGCCGATCCCGAGGACCTCTTCGGGATGTCGACGGCGTACATGACGATGGAGGCCGACCTCGGCTACGACCACTGCGGCGAGGCGGCGCTGTGTTTCTCCGGCGTCGACAGCACCCGCTTCGACGACGCCGTGAGCACCGTCGAGGAGATCCTCGAGGCCGGCGAGGTGGAAACCGGAACGGGATTCCATCGTCACGAGGACGACCACGGCTACCACTGGTTCGTCCTCGAAGACGACGACCCCGAGGATCTCGTGACCAGCATCCACTTCGCCGCGGACCAGTTCATCGAGGAAGGGTTCGGATCGCGACTCCTCGCGGCCGTCTTCGGCTTTGAGGACGACAGTGGCGACGCGTACTGGATCTACTCGTTCCGCCGCGGCGCGTACTACCCGTTCGCGCCCGACGGCGCGAACAGTCGGAACCAGCGGAGGGAGTTCAAGCTCCAGTCCGTTCTCGACGGCGAGTTGGGCATTGAGGACGACGAGTCCTACTGGTACCCGCTGTGGCCGGACGCTCCGGGACGACACCCGTGGGAGTGATCGGATGAGTGTGGACCCCTCGGCCGCGTCGACCCATGGCGGGAACGACGGCCGCGACGCCGCCCACAAACGCGTCCTCCGCGCGGTCGCCGCTCAGGCCGCGGTGTTGAGCGCGGCGGTCCACCTGCTGTGGGCGTGGCCACAGCTCGCGGAACCGGCCGATCCCCGGCCGTACGTGTTCGTCCTCGGCGCAGTCTTCACCGTCCTCGTGGCGGCAGCGACGCTGAAAGCCGACGAGTACCGGCGGCTGTACGCGCTCGGCGCGGGGACGCTCTCCGCGTACCTCCTCGGCTACGTCGGCTGGCACGGCGGGGAAGTGGCTGCCGCGCTCGTGGCCGATCCGCTGGCGATCGTCGGGAAGGGAGCGGAGCTCGTAGGCGTGGTCGCGTTCCTCGCGCTCTACCGGTTGGCACCGCCGACGAACGTCGTCGTGGAGCGTCGTAACTCCGGCGGGGCAGACGGCTCCGACCCCCGTCCCGTCGATGATGGCGGCGAGAGGGAGGACTGACCGACACGACTTATTAGCCGGACGGCGGATCCTTCGGTAGTGAGCGACACCTACCGGACGGTCGGCGGGCGGGCGACCGCGACGTTCGAGGTCCGTGGCTCGGAGTTCCTCGGCCACGTCTCGCCCGCGGACAGCGTCGACGAGGCCGAGGCGTTCATCGAGACCGTCGGGGCGGAGTACGCGGACGCAACGCACAACGTCCCGGCGTACCGGGTACCAGCCGGGGAGGCGTCGGAGCGGACGCCCGATTCGGACGTGATGCTCCGGGAGTACGGCGACGACGACGGCGAGCCGAGCGGCTCGGCGGGAAAGCCGGCGTTAAACGTCCTCCAGCAGCGGGAAGTTCGCAACGTCGTCTGCGTGGTAACCCGGTACTACGGCGGGACGAACCTCGGCGTGGGCGGGCTCGCGAGGGCGTACTCGCGGGCGGTCAAGGAAGCCGTCGACGAGGCGGGCGTGATCGAGGAGCGTCCACACCGGCGGCTGATCGTCCGAACCGACTACGACGACTCCGGGACCCTTCGCGGACTGATCGAGTCGTCCGGCGTCGAGTTCGACGCCGACTACGACGAACGGGTTCGATTCGAACTGCGGATAC
>OBKM01001252.1_pt1 | contig 10533 bp, 9 predicted proteins | sample 1519691 | NCBI WGS metagenome assembly OBKM01 (sample SAMEA37050418, study PRJEB22526) | metagenome | biome: saline pan; feature: lake; material: water | place: Egypt | collected 2015 | depth 0.5 m
GTCCTCAACGAGCGAATCCCTTCGGGGTGAGCGACGTAGGGCGGGGTAGTTTACCGGACTCGTCCAGCGTTCATCCGAGCAGGTAGCGCAGCCACGGGTTCGACTCCACCATCGCCGTCTCCTCCAACGCGCGGTCGACGCCGAGGATCCGGCCGGCTCCCCACGCGCCGAGCCCGAACAGCAGCAGCATGTACACGAACGAGCTGTCGATGAAGTAGCCGTGCCCGACGGGGAATCCCTGCATCAGACCTCCTTCCCACGCCGCAGTCCAGAACATCGACATCTGGATCGCGCCCATCAGCGCGGCGAAGCGGAAGAACGCGCCGAAAAGCAGCGCGAGCCCGATCAGGATCTGCCCGAAGATCACGAGCGGATCGATGACCGCGGCGTAGTTGCCGAACCAGAGGAACAGCCCCTGCAGCGGGTTCGCGTCGGCGACCGCGTTCTGGAGGAAGCCGGCCGACGACCACGCCAGGGGATCACCGATCCCGCCATCGAGCAGCTTCTGGAGCCCGGCCTGCAGGAACACCCACGCCATCACGAGACGCAGCCCGAGCATCGAGTACGCGAGCCACGTCTCCGAGTAGTTGAATCGCACGTCGCGCCCAAACAGTTCCGACTGCAGCGTTCGTTCCGCGGGTTGCTTACTCATCTGCGATCGGGTTGATAAACACCTTCATTATTGATATAATTGTGGGTATATGAAGGATTATATAAAAGTCGGAGGCGGCCGGTCCGGCTCGCACTGCTCACGACGGCTCACATAGGTGCACGGAGGAAGTCCGCGAGTTCAGTCGTCGGGCACTACAGTTCGCACTGCGTATCAGGAGTCCGCGACCGCACGACGACGCCGACAAGAACCACCGCCGTCGCCGCGAACGCGACTGTCGAGACGCCGTAGGAGAGTCCGCCGGCGAGCAGCGGTACGCTCCCGGCGGACGCGACCGCGGCGACGATCGGTAACACGCAGCCGGCACAGGTGAACAGTCCGACCACGCCGGCGAGAAGCGACCCGGTCGTCGCCGACAGCGCCCGCGCGAGCAGCGCGCCGAGCACCACGTAGCCGGTCGTCTGAAACGGAATGACGACGACGCTGACGACGACGAGATCGGCCACGACGATCGGTCCCCACCCGGGGAGCCCACCCGAGACGGAGAGACCGGTTCCCACGAGACCGACAGAGAGCCCGCCGCTCACGCCCGCCAGCAGGAGGACGTAGCCGACGCCGACGGCGACGGGCCACCGGCTCCGATGCGACGCGTGCCGGTCCGCAGTGCCCGGCACGCCGAACGCCGCCGCAAGCGCAGCCGCCGACAGCGAGAACCAGACCACGGGGTACACCGCTCGCCCCGGGTCGATCACCTCGGTCGTGGTCGTCGTCAGGTAGCCGACGAGCACGACGAGGTACGCGAGCATCGCGAGTGACCCGGCGAGCCCGCCGAGATACGCTGCGCCTCTGACTCCCCGAAGCCGTGTGGGAACGCGGTCGCTCGCGTCGGTCGCCGTCGCCATCCGGATCAGGCCGCCTCGTCCGCCTCCGGCTCCGTCCGCCAGCCGCCCTTCAGCGAGACGAGCCACACGGCGATCCCGGCGAGCACGAACACGCCCGCCATGTACGGAAGCAGCGGCAGACTCAACCCGAGCATGTCGGCGACCGTTCGGAGTTCGTAGACGATCACGCCGAACACCGCGAGCGCGACGAACATCCCGCCACGCGAGATGTCGACGCTCATCCGATCACCCCCGCGAGCCACGCGACGCGTTCGTCGATCCACGCGCTCCCGACATCAGTCCACCCGCTCGCGACGTCGATCCACACCGGGAACGCGCTGCCGCCGGGGCCGAACAGCCCGCCACGTGAGACGATCCCGGCGATCGGCAGCGCGTACGCGAGAACGACGAGGACGACCGCGACGCCGACCCAGAGCCGGAGGTTATCGAGCACTTTCGGCGCGTCTGCCGGTCCCGACAGCGCCGGCGGGAGCGGCTCCGCGAGCCCGGACACCTTGGGGTTCCCCATCGTGAGGACGACGTTGCCCAAGAAAAGCACCGTCGAGATGAAAAGCAGCGCTCCGCCGATGGCGATCTGGATGTTCAGCTCCTCGAACCCGCCGAACGCGAGCGGGTAGTCGAAGCCGGTGTACTCCGGCTCTGCCGTTCGGCGAGGCACGCCGAGCAGCCCCTGTGCGTGCATCGCGTTCGACATCAGCGCCATGCCGATGAACCACAACACGACCTGGAACAGAGCGATCGGTTTGCTGTACAGCGGCTTGTTCGACAGCTGTGGCCAGAGCCAGTACGTCGCCGCCATGAACGTCAACGCGACCGCGGTGCCGACGGTGAGGTGGAAGTGGCCGGGGACCCACAGCGTGTTGTGGACCATGTAGTTGATGTTCAGGCCGGCGTTGACCATGCCGGAGAAGCCGCCCGCGGCGAACATCAGGCCGGCGAGCATCATCCCGGTGAACGCCGGGTTCCGCCACGGCAACGAGGTGAGCCAGCCGAAGATTCCGGTGCCGCCGCGTTTTCGCGCGCCGTACTCAACGCTGGCGACGACGGTGAACGCCGTCAGCAGACTCGGGAGCAGCAGGAACATCGTGTTCGTCATCGAGATGAACTTGAACCCTTCCGCGATGCCGGGATCGAGGTACTGGTGGTGGATCCCGACCGGGGTCGAAAGCAGCAGGAAGAGGATGAAGACGACGCGAGCCAGCGGATCGCTGAACAGTCGCCCGCCGGCGATCTTCGGCAGGACGGTGTACCAGAGGAGGTACGCCGGCATGAGCCAGAAGTACACGACCGGGTGGCCGAAGAACCAGAACAGGGTCCGGGTCAGCGTCGGATTCACCTGCTCGATCAAACCGAGCGACCACGGCAGCAGGAAGACGAGCACGGCGACGGCGATCGCGGAGGTGGCGATGTACCACATGATCATCGTCGTCAACACCATGAACGTCTGCAGCGGGATCCGCTCGTTCGGGTTCTCATCGCGCCACGCGAGCCACGCCCGGAACCAGTCCGCGCCGGCGATCCACGTCCCGACGATGAACACGGCGAGCCCCGCATAAAACAGCGGATGCGCCTGTAGTGGCGCGTAGAAGGTGAACAGCACGTCTGCGCTCATATCGATCGCTCCCGTGAACCCGGCGAGGATGGCGACACCGGTCATCGTCATCCCGACCGACATCAGCCCGTACCACGTCCACGTGATCTTGATGTTGACGAGCGACCGGTCGAGACTTCGCACGACCGCCCACGTGAACAGTCCGACGAGGAAGAAGATCGTAAAGGAGATGACCATGAACACGCCGTGGGCCGTGAGGAACGTGTAGTAGTCGACGGAGCTGAACGGTCGGGCGATTCCCGTCCGGTGAAGCGTCTGGATGATCCCGAAGACTGCCCCCAACGCGAGCGCGAGGAACGACCCCAGGAACGCGGCGCGGACTAGCCGTGCCTCCTCGGGGAACTTATCGACGAACGTTGGCTCCGCCTCGATCGCCGAGCTCATGCGTCACCCCCGTCGTCGCTCTCGTCGTTCATGCTCGCTTCGTCGCTCATGGTCGCTTCGTCGTTCTCCTCGGTCATCCGATCGTACTCCGCTTGGGGAACGACTTCGAGCTTCCCTTCCATCGCGTGATGTGCCGCCCCGCAGTACTCGTTACAGACGATACCGTACTCGCGGGGTTCGTTGGCTTCGACGGTTATCTCCGCGACCTCACCGGGGATCACCATCGTGTTCGCGTTCGTGCCGACGACTTCGAACCCGTGGATGACGTCCGGCGAGGTGACGTAGAACGTCACTCGACTGTTCTCGGGCACGACGATCGGATCCGGATCGAAGTCGAACTGATAGGCGACGACGTACGCCGCGTACTCGTTTTCACCGACCTGTTCGACCCGCGGCTCGGCGAAGCGGTCGTCCTCGTCGAGCGCCTCCGGATCGAGGGTGTCCTGCTGGTCGGACACCATCGCGACGCCCGGGCCGACGGCCCCATACGTGACGCTCCCGATGAGCAGGAGGATCAGGATAACCGCCAGTGCGAGCCAGATCTTCTCGTATGCGTGGACATGCATCTATGGATCACCCAACGATGACGAGATCTCGACTGAGAAACTCGATGAAGTAGACGTACACCCAGGCGACCGTGAGGATGGCGAAGTACACGAGGATCAACGCGAGGGTTCCGACCGGATCGAACTCTTCTGTGCCGTCGGCAACGTCGTCGACATCGTCGACGTCGCCGAGATCGTTGACGGAGGCCTGCACGTTCTCGTTGCGACTCATGCGTGTCTTTCTACGGCTCCAAATATATAATACACAGGCGTTCCCGAACGCTGAAAAACCACCCGAACATACATCAGTGTATGACCCGTGGAGCCTTCATGGATCCGTCTCTTCAGCGGGTGGTGTTGCTTCCGCTGGCCGCGCTCGTACCCATCGTTGCGTACGCGAGCGCACGTGCCGACGTGCTCATCGCGGTCGCGGCGGTCAACGTTCTGCTCATCTACCTCAGCCTCCGGATCGCGACCGGCGGCGGTCTCGGACTGGGCGACGCCGGTACGAGCGGGGACGGCGCGAGCGAGGACGCTCCGAACGCGTAGCGGTACGTCCGAATCGCCCGCACCCGCTCAATGTCGAACTGCACCCTCTGTGACCTTCCGACCGATCCGGACCCGCACACGGCCCCCGACGTCGACGGCGAGTTCTGCTGTCGCGGCTGTCTCGCAGTCTCCCGCTCGCTCGACGACGTCGACGACATCGAGACGGTCGACGACCGAACGCCGGAGTCGACCCCGCCCGACGCGTTCGACGGGGAGACGACGTTCCTCCACGTCGACGGGATGCACTGTGCGACCTGTGAGTCGTTTCTCGAGCTGACGGCCGGCAAACAGGACGGCGTCGCGGCCGCGGAGGCGAGCTACGCTACCGACACGATCCGAGTCGACTACGACCCCGACCGCGTGACCGCCGAGGAGCTGCCCGAACGACTCTCCGTCGCCGGCTACACCGCGAGCGACAGGGCGAATCCCGAGCCGGAGGGTGACGACGTCGAGGTGGTCAGATTCCTCATCGGCGGCGGATTCTTCGGGATGATGGCGATGCTGTGGTACGTGGTGTTCCTGTATCCCACGTACTTCGGCTACGACCCCCTCATCGACCTCGGCGGCTTCGACGGACTGTACCTGTTCGCACACATCTGGGTGTTCTCCTCGATCGTGTTGTTCTACACCGGTTTCCCGATCCTCCGCGGCGCGTACGTGAGCCTCCGCGCCCGCCAGCCGAACATGGATCTGCTCGTGTCGCTGGCGGCGGTGAGTTCGTACGCGTACAGCACGCTCGCCATGCTCATCGGCCGAACCGACCTGTATTTCGACGTCACGATCGCCGTCATCCTCGTCGTCGTCGCGGGTAACCACTACGAGGCGCTGATCAAGCGTCGCGCGACTGGCGCGCTGTCGGAGCTCGCGACCGCGACCGAGCGGACGGTTCGACGCGCCTCCGGTGTGGAGGCCCCGGCCGACGACGTCGAACCGCACGACCACCTCCTCGTCCGTCCGGGCGAGCGCGTGCCGTTCGACGGCACCGTGGTCGAGGGGACCGCCGCCGTGGACGAGGCGCTCGTCACGGGGGAGTCGCTCCCGACGACGAAGCGCGTCGGCGACGCGGTTCGCGGCGGCACCGTCGTTGCGGACGCACCGATCGTCGTCGAGGTCGGCGAGGAGGCGTCGAGCACACTCGACACGCTGGTCCGGCTGCTGTGGGATATCCAAAGCTCACGGTCCGGCGTGCAGCGGCTCGTCGACAAGCTGGCGACCGTGTTCGTCCCGCTCGTGATCGCGGTCGCGGCCGTCGTGGGCGGGGTGTTGCTCGCGACGGGGGCGTCGCCGACGACCGCGGCACTCGTGAGTCTCACCGTGCTCATCGTCTCGTGTCCGTGTGCGCTTGGACTCGCGACGCCGCTCGCGGTCGCCGCCGGCATCCGCGACGCGGCCCGCCGCGGGATCGTGATCGTCTCGGACGCGGTGTTCGAGGAAGCCGACGACGTCGAGACGGTCGTGTTCGACAAGACGGGAACGCTCACCGACGGTGAGATGCACGTGCTGGACGTGATCGTCGGCGAGGATCCACCTCGCGCGTCGGGAGACGGGTGCTCGCGCCGTGACGTTCTCGAACGCGCTGCCGTCGTCGAGCGGGCGTCGGTTCACCCGGTCGCGGAGGCGATCGTCTCGGCGGCTGATGCGGCCGGCGCGGTGGCCGGAAGTGGAGCCGACGCCGTTGGTCTCGACCGAGACGATACGGTCGCTGCCGGCCGGGACGACCCGGCAACCGACGGGGGCACCGACGTGCGGACGGAGCCGAACGCCAGCGCGACGAACGCCGAGGTGCTCGAGAAGGGCGTGCGGGGTCGCGTGGACGGCCACGAGACGCTCGTGGGGCACCGATCGCTTTTCGACGGGGCGGAGTGGACGGTCTCGGAACGCGTCCGTGAGGCGGCTGAGCGAGCAGAGCGGAACGGTCGCGTTCCGGTGTTTGTCGGCTGGGACGGCGTCGTTGCCGGCGTCGTCGTCGTCGGCGACGAGCTTCGGGCGGACTGGGACGCGGTCGTCTCGGAGCTCGCAGACGGGGGGAAACGCGTCGTGGTGCTGACGGGGGATTCGACGGCCGCCGCCCGCCGATTCGAGGAGCACGGGGCGGTCGACGAGGTGTTCGCGGAGGTGCCGCCTGAGGGAAAAGTCGAGACGGTTCGACGGCTCGGCGCTCGGGAGCGAGTTGCCATGGTCGGCGACGGCAGCAACGACGCGCCAGCGCTCGCGGCGGCCGACCTCGGGATCTCGGTCGCGAGCGGGACGGACCTCGCTGCGGACGCGGCGGACGCGATCCTCCTCGAGGACCGCCTCGGTGCGGTCCCCGAGCTGTTCGACGTCACCCGCGGAACCGGCCGCCGGATCAGACAGAATCTCGGGTGGGCGTTCGTGTACAACGCGATCGCGATCCCGCTCGCTATCTCCGGGCTATTGAACCCTCTCCTGGCCGCGCTCGCGATGGCGACGAGCAGCGTGCTCGTCGTGACGAACTCCGCACGACCGGTGTATCGAGACGCGTGAGGCTCCCGGGCGGTCGGCTAGATCACGCCCACCGTCGACAGGAGGAACCAGACGGCGACGATAACGATCACGATGGAGACGAGCCGCCACGCCAGCGAGAGCACGAACTTGCCGACGATGATGACGAGCGCGATCACGACGAGCGCGATCAGCAGCTGGCCGACGGGATCGGCGGCGACGCCGGGCTGTAACGGGACGGCTCCGAACGCGGCGGTCAGCGAGTCGGTCATGGACACCAAAATGCCCACCGGGGGCATAAGCTTGTGGGCCGGCGAAACGCCCGACTCGAGCGTGTATAATATTTCTTATATATTCGCGTCTCGGCCGTGAACCTCTCTCGTTGCCGATTCCGGAGAGTGCGGTCGGATGTGCTCGACCGGGATCGGTAGCGACCGTCCTAAACCCCCCATCTGTTCTACTGCGACAACGTTTACGTCCCACGATACTGATCTCTCAACACCACTTTCACTCCGGTCTAGCTACGCTTATGTTCGCGTATCCCGTGACGATCCAACGGAACCGATTCTGTGCCGTGACGCGAGCGAATGAACAGATAACGAATCGGACAGATTCACGCCCACTGGACCGGGAACGGAACCCTAAAGAGGTCCACTTCGCCAGTATACCATCAGGATACATGAGCCGAACCACACGCCAACACAGCGAGGTCGTCGTCGAATGAGCAACGACGGCGTCACCGCAAACGAGCTCGAACGACCGATCAAACGAACAGCCGGCGACACCCTCGAGGAGCGTCTCACGGGGAACGCGTACCACAACATCCTCCCCGCGCGCTATCTCCGGAAGAACGCGGACGGCGAGCCGGTCGAGGAGCCCGAGGAGCTGTTCGTCCGCGTCGCGCGTAACGTCGCGCTCGCCGAGGCCGTCTTCGAGGCCGAAAAGCGCGACGTCGAGATCACCGTCACGCCGGACCAGCTGAAGCCGGATCATCCCCGTCGCGACGAGCTCGCCGAGGAGGTGTTCGGCGCGGGCACGACCGCCGAGGACGACGCGGAGACGACGCTTTCCGTCTACAACGTCAACAAGTTCGCCTACGAGACGGTCGTCCCCGAGCTGCCTGCGGAGGTTCGCGCGCACGTCGAGGAGACCGCGGAGCGGTTCCGCGAGGGGATGGAGTCGCTTTCCTTTATGCCGAACTCGCCGACCCTGATGAACGCGGGCGACGAGCTTCAGCAGCTCTCCGCGTGTTTCGTCGACTCGCCGGCGGACGACATCACCGACATCCACCAGACCGCAAAGGAGGCCGCGGAGGTGTTCCAGTGTCTGACCGCGGACGCGACCGTCCACGTCGACGGAAAGGGGACGGTCTCGATCGCCGACGTCGAACCCGGAGACGAGATCGTTCAGCGCGACGGTGCTGGGTACCGGTTCCGACCGGTCGAGGAGATCCACGCGTACGACGACGCGCCGACGCGTCGACTCGAAACCGAAAGCGGAATCCGGATCACCGGCACCCCGAACCACCGCCTGCTCGTTGACGGCGAGTGGACCGAACTCGCCGACGTCGAGTCCGGAGACACGGTCGCCGTCCGTCTCGGCTGGCTCCCGAAGTCGGCCGTCCCGGTCGAGCTGGAGTCAGTCCCGAGCGGTGCGGGCTGGGCCGATGCACGCACCGTCTCCAACGAGGCGATCGCGTCGCTCCACGCGGACGGCCACTCCGATTACGAGATCGCCGAGCGACTCGACTGCTCGTCGTCGACGGTCCAGCGCCGTCGGGCCGACGAACTCGGCCTCCCCGCCAACGGCGATGGCGGTCGTCCGGCCGGCCGGAGCTTCGACGAGGACGCGTTCGCGAGCCTCTATGAGGCGGGTCGGACGGACGGGGAGATCGCTGCCGAACTCGATGTCACCGCCGCAACGATCGGGGGGCTCCGACGCGCTCGTGAGCTCGAACCGAACGGTGACCCGGTGAAAACCGTCAGTCAGCCCGAGCTGTTAACGGCCGACGTGGCCGAGCTCGTCGGACTCTGGATCGGCGACGGGTCGGTTCATCAGGACGGGATCCGGTTCCACGTCTCCCGGGACGAGGTGCTCGATAGAGTTGACACCCTGACGAGGGATCTGTTCGACACCGGTGCGGACTGGACGTGGAGCGAGGGGTGTTACGAGGTCGTGATTCACAGCCACGAGATCAAACGCTGGTGGCTCGAGAACTTCGGAGATGCAAAGCCCTCCTCGGCCGAAGCGACCGTCCCGGAGGCGATCCATGCCGCCGACCGCGACGTCGCGGCCGCGTTCCTCCGGGGTCTGTTCACCGCCGACGGGACCCTCTCGAAGGGGAAGTATCCGCGACTCTACAGCGCCTCCGAGGCGTTGATCGACGAGGTCGCACAGCTCCTGCTCGGACTCGGCGTTCCCGCGGACAAGTGGGAGTGGTCGGAGAACGACGACCGCGAGTACTTCACCGTCGCGCCGGTCGGTCGCGAGGGGCTTCGCCCGTTCGCCGATGCGATCGGGTTCGTCGACGAACGCACCGAGACGCTTGCGGCCGCGCTCGAGGACACCGAGACTCGGCCGACCGACGTCGGTCGCGTGACGGGATCGACCTGGGAGCAGTCGGTCGTCTCCGTCACGGACGCCGGCACGGACACCGTGTACGACGTTACCGTCGCCGACGATCACGAGTACGTCGCAAACTCGGTCGTCTCGCACAACAGCGGCGGTGGTATGGGGTATGCGTTCTGGAAGCTCCGCCCGTACGGGGATTCCGTCGGCTCGACTGGGGGTATCGCCTCCGGACCGATCACCTTCATGCGCACGTTCGACCAGATGTGTGAAACGATCGCACAGGGCGGCGCGCGCCGCGGCGCGCAGATGGGCGTCATGCGTGTCTCCCATCCGGACGTCATCCAGTTCATCCACGCGAAGAACAAGGACGTATCTCTGGCTCACTCGCTGCGGCTGAACGACCCCGACGACTTCACGCACAACTCGTTTAAGGACGCGTTGGCGGAGGCTCGCGAGCTGATCGACGACGAGGGCCGGGTTCCCGAGCATCTCCGAAACGCGGTCGAGGGGCACCTCTCGAACTTCAACATCAGCGTCGGCGTCACCGACGAGTTCATGGAGGCGCTGTACAACGACGAGGAGTTCGTCTTCACCAACCCCCGCACGGAGGAGCCGCACGTCGCCACCCCGGAGACGAAAGAGCTGTACGAGATGTTCGATCTGGGTCACCACGTCGAGGTCGGCGAGGTTCTCTCCGTGCCCGCCGCCGAGCTGTGGGAGCATATCATCGACGGTGCCCACGAGAACGGCGAGCCCGGGGTCATCTATCTCGAACGGGTAAACAAGAAACATTCGTTCGATGTAGAAGAAAATCCAAGCCATAGAATACTTGCAACAAATCCCTGTGGTGAGCAACCGTTGGAGGAGTACGAGGCCTGTAACCTCGGTCACATCAAC
>OBKM01001253.1_pt1 | contig 10530 bp, 8 predicted proteins | sample 1519691 | NCBI WGS metagenome assembly OBKM01 (sample SAMEA37050418, study PRJEB22526) | metagenome | biome: saline pan; feature: lake; material: water | place: Egypt | collected 2015 | depth 0.5 m
CTTACCCCTCCGCCTCGGAGACGCTGCTTCAATCCCACAAGGGTTCTTCTGAAACGCTGCATACGTCGCGCGCGCCGACCAGCTTCTCCTCGCTTCAATCCCACAAGGGTTCTTCTGAAACCCCGGCCCACGTGAGGGCCCCGTGTTGCATCGCCGCGCTTCAATCCCACAAGGGTTCTTCTGAAACCAGAACGTGGCGGAGGAGACGGCCACCACTGAGGATGCTTCAATCCCACAAGGGTTCTTCTGAAACGGCATCCAGCCACGCGAGCGGGCGCGGAGAGGATGGGCTTCAATCCCACAAGGGTTCTTCTGAAACGGCCCGCTTGTGCCGAGCAACCGAGCCCGGCAGGTTGCTTCAATCCCACAAGGGTTCTTCTGAAACGTCGGTCAGGTCTGTTTCGGCGGTCGCGACGGTCGCTTCAATCCCACAAGGGTTCTTCTGAAACCCGCCGATAAAACGACGAGTGAGGGGTTGTAGACGCCTCTAACACAAGATTGTTTCCACCGACCGCCAGTACCCTCTCAGCCCGGGGGGGTTGATGGAATACACCCTCGGATCGGGGCTGAGACAACCGACAGACCGAATACCGTGGAACTTGAGCCAGAGACGTTCAGCAAGGGTCCGACGAGCGAAACCTGGCTACGTGAACCGACTCCCAGGTTCCTCGGCATCCCCAAATGTGGTGAAATCAAACGCAGCGGGGTTCCGTGCTTCGAAGACAACCACGGAATCCTCTGACTGGAGTTTTTTCTCGATGTCTTGTTTCAACGCCGTGAGTTGACCGTCGGTGAGTTCTCCAAAAAACACCGAGTACTGGAGATGTTCGAGCTGCCGTCGCAGGAGTTTCCGGTAGATGCGTGTCCGCTCCGCAGGGACATCATACACGACGATAACGTACATCACCACCACCGCTCCGTTGCGTGGTACGGTTCACCCGTCAGGATATGCTTTTTCAGACTGTACACGTCGGTCTGGACGAGCGTCTTGAAACTCACCTTTCGGTTCAGTCGCGGATGCTCGATGGTCTCGTCGAGCGTTTGCTCGAACTCCTCTAAAACGGTCAACCGTCCGTCCTCGGTGAGCAGACACCCCTGTAGCTCTTCCTCGAAGTCTGATATTGAAATCTGCTGACGGTTAACCAGTCGGAAGACGAGTCTATCAGCGAGAATTGGTTTGAAGATATCTGCGATGTCGAGCGAGAGTGTGAAACGTCGGTCGCCCGGTTCGTGAACAAACCCGACTGTTGGATCGAGCGCAGTCTTTCGAATCGCGGAGACACAGGTCGTGTAGACCATCCCATTGAGAAAGGAGATGAGGGCGTTTGTTTCGTTGGTCGGTGGATTGTACTCCCGCCGTGTGAGTGTAAATGGGTCCCGTAAGATCCGGTCGAAACACTCGTAATAGGTCTTCCTCGCGTTCCCCTCGACCGCACGAAGTTCGTTGATGCCGGCAACCCCGGGAACCTCATCCTTGTGTCGTTCCAGTTCGTCGATTGCGCTCTCGAACTCACCCCGACGACCATCGTAGTACACCAGATTGCGGCGCATGTTGTGGATGCTCGCCTGGATAATCTGTTGTCCAATCCGAATTCGTTGGTCGTTGTCGTCGAACGCACGGACCTGCTCGACGACTGTATTTCCCGATACCTGCTCGCGCTTTGGGAGGTATGACCCCTGGTAGTAGTCTTTCCATCCAAAGATATGCACTGGAACACCGTTCTCGTTCAGCACCCCGAGCACACGCGTGTTAAAATCGATCTGCCCGTGCAGATACAACGAGTCGATGGACTCGACGGGGAGATATTTCGTGTCTCCGTCCAGCGTGTCGATGCGAAGGGTATTTTCACTTCGGGATAGTTCACCGTCGGCGAAGACGTGATGGTTTGGTTTTGTCATAAGTTCACATCCAGCAGATATCCTGGTACAGGCACGTGTCACAGTACGGCTTCTTTTCCAGACTCGGTGGGGCTTCCTGTTGAACGATTCCGAATATGCCTCGAATGGTGTCCTCGACTTTCTCGCTGTTTTGACTGTTGAGTTCTACGGACTCACGCTTTCGCTCGGTTGGATACGCCAGGACACCGTCTTTCTCCACCCCGTAAATGTTTTCGAGAAACCACAGGTAGAACAGCAGCTGCATTCTGGCAGGCTGTTCGAGAGCCGAGGAGACTTTCACTTCCATCACGTCACCCGAGTCCAGAACGTCCAGCTGAATCCGATTTCCAATCATGAATGATTGCCGGGACTCGCTGTAGCTGGTTTCGTCGACGTGGGTTCCTCGCTGGATATTGGTTGTTTCCCTGTCTATGTCGATTCCACGGGACATGAACCACAGCTCTCTCTTGCATACATGATAATACTGAACCATGAGTCCGGTAACCCGAATTTCTGGTTCTCTCTCGGGCTTGCGCTCGTCCCGAATGTACTGTTCAACGGGTCCATCATCAGCCATTATCCCGAGTTATATAACTCTATTCTACCGTATGTTTATAAAACTATTGCTATGTGGTGAACTTAGTATTGAGTGCTACACGGTGAACCGTCCGCCAACGCCCTCGTCGCTCGACTGCAGTCCGCCCTCTGCGAGATTGTAGGCGAGCCCTCCTCCCCCCGTGTACACAAACAGCTGTAATCCACTCTCACCACGAGCTTTGCCATCGATACGGCTAATTTGTGGAGCCTCCTCGATGAGAGCAGCGGGAGCCGATACGCGGATGTTCGAGAACTCGTCCAGACGGCCGTATAACTCGGGATTCTGGCCGAGAGAGTCGGTAATCCGTCCAAGCTCCTGTTTCTCTTCCCGGGTCACTGCAACTAGTACGTCGACGGTATCGTAGTCCCCGATGAGGGATTGCCTGGCGAGCTGGGACGCGTCAGCGTCGTCGATCATCGTTCTGATTTCGTCGTTGCTGAACGATTTCTCGGAGATACGCTCGAAGTACGTATCGACGGCGCGTTTCGAAAATTCCACATCGGGGACACCAGTTCTATCAGGCAACTCGGACAGGACCTGTGAGATGATCCGGAGGTGTTCCGCGACGCCATCACTGCCCGTCTGATTTTCGTAGACCCAGTGGGCCGGCGGGTTAGATGAATCCGCAGACGTTGGTGCCAGCATCCAGACGACAACCTCCCCTCCGCCCGGCCCCCACTCGTAGGACCGATTACAGCGACCGGCCGCTTGAACGATGCTGTCCAGTGGCGCAATGTCTCGATAGACCTGTTCGAAGCTTATGTCGACCCCAGCCTCGACCGCCTGTGTCGAGACCAGTACAAACGGAACGGGACTTGTCGAGAGCCAGTCGGCAAGCCTCACCAGCACCCGGCGATCAAACGGTCGATACCGGGAATTCAGGGTCAGCACCAGCGTGCCGACATCGTCTGGAACCGACCACGCCGAGTCGTTGGCGGTCTCCACGCTGGCTGGAGGGTTGACACCGACAGCCCGGAGGACATCCGCCGCGACGGCAGATACTGACGCCGTCCGGTTCAGTACTTCCGATCCGAGACTCTCCAGTCGAGTACCGAGCAACGGACCAAGATGCGTGACAGCCGATTCTGAGCAGATCGACTCTGTGAGTGCCTGCGAACTCCCGATCGTATTGCAGATAGCAAGTACAGAGCCGGCATCCCCGACAGCATCCGACAGTCGCTCAGCGGCTTCGTCGTATCCAACGTGTGTCGCATCGGCACCACGCCGGTTCGAGAGTGCGCTCTCGTCGACCGTGTACCGCACGCGGTTGGCTTTCCCGAAGTACCGCTCTGTTGGGACAGAATCGAGCGTGTCCGGATACGAGGGTCGCTGGTCGCACCACTGACACCTACTCGGGTTGTGGTCGTGACCAGTCGAAAGAAGCGAGGTCGTGTCTATCTCGCGCACCAGGCTCGGCTGCGTTGCAGTCATTGCAATCACGTGCGCTCCGTACTCGTCAGTGACTATCTCAAGCAGCCGCTCGATACCGTCCCACCAGCGCTTCGGGAGCGCCTGCGGTTCGTCAAGAATTATCACTGCTGACTCCAGAGACGGGAGCTTGAGTCCCTGGCGGTTCGAGGGACCAGCAAGACTCTCGAACAACTGTACGAACGTGGTCAGAATCGTTCCATCGCGCCACGCTTCACCGAGCAGACTCGCTATCTCCTCTGCATCACTGTCATCGACATCGTCCGTTGTGTGCTGGTCGGCATAGACAACGGTGTCACTCAGGGAGTGATGAACTGTCAGTGCAGATTTTGTCGGGTCTGCACCCCACAGCGTCTCGTCTTCGAAGAGTTCCCGGGTCTGTTCGATGATACTGGTGTACGGGAGTGCGTAGATGATTGGGAGCGGGCCATCCGAATCGACCGTCTCGCGATGATGCAGAATGGTTCGCGCCTCGAACGCGGCGGAGAGCCCGGTGAATGTCTTTCCGAGACCGGTTGGGAGCGTCAATGTTGCTATATCCGACGAGTCAGTCGCACCGAGCCAATCGTGGACCCCACGAATCGCCTGTCTGCGGGCGCGTTCCCGGTCATCGTTGAGCGTCTGTTCGTGTTCATCGACCGACTCAGTCGCCCGAATAGTCGAGATGTAGTTCTCGATTGGTTCGATATCGAGGGTGTTGAATTCGAACAGCCGGTCCTCGGTGACTTCTATCGCGTGGCTCTTATCGGCCAGCGTGATTGTCGACCAGTAGTGAACCATCCGGTCGTACAGTTGTGTCGGGAGCTCTGAGGAGTCGGGTTCTCGACTGAAACCCTGCCGGGAGGTACTGAGTTCACGTAACTCCGACGCCGCATTGCCTGTCCTCGCCCACTGGTCGAAGGCTTCCCAGGTGACGTTCGTCGCAGGGATATCCTTCAACAGCTCTGTCGCCGCGTTCGGCCACGCCTCGTCAATTCCCTGAAGCTGTGCAGTAAGAATCTCGTCGGGCCCCTCAAACGAGTCTGCGAGAGTCTCTGCAGTATATTGTGTTGTGTGAGGTAATGACTGGTGATGACGGGCGACAGCAAGCGTCGCTGCTAACCTATCCTTCGGCGGGGCTTCCAACTCGCCGAGGGAATACCAGGTCACCAACGCACCCAGTCGGGCATGTGCTTTCGCTCTCTCGTGCCCATTGTACTCTTCGGACGGTCGAACGTGTGCCTGAAACTGTGGGGTCGCCTTGCCGAAATCGTGCAGGAGTGCTGCTGTATGGACGTATCTCGCTGTTTCATCTGCAGAACCGAACAGGCGGCGAGCCCGATCGCCGACGACTCGACCGTGGGCATCCAGACGCAAGTGTCCAGAGGCTGTCAGATGTGCTTCATCGTAGACATCCGCGTCCCTCGCAACGTTTGGATGGGATATCAGTGGCGTGTCCATATCTGGATCGGCCCGCTGTTCACCGAAACACGACCGTTCGCCCTTCAACTATTGCTGGTGTGAATTGTCCGTTGCTCTCGGCCCGGACAGACTCATTGGCCTGCCTGGTGTATACGTAGTCGTCGAATCGCGTTGTTCGCCGACTACCAGCGTGCCGTTCCATAACTGCTGGCGACCGCTCTGCCTCGTACGTGACTCCCCCCTGTGGTATCGCATCGGACAGCGAGATTGGAACGACCGAGTCGAAATCGAGGACTTCCCCGGACGTGATTCGGTCCGGTTGCTGGTCCGTTTCAACATTACTGATAGTTGCGAGATACTCCGACTTACCGAGACTTGGAGGGTAGACCGATGTTCCTGCCAGCAGATGCTCTCGCAGGTCGGTGTAGAACGCCTCGTCTTCGAGAGCAACGTCGATGCGATACGACGGGTCGGCCAGCACCTCGTAGGCGTGTAACTGTCGGTCCTTTTCCGTGTTCTGATAAATAAGATTGTAGTTTCGACGTTTTTTAACTTTTGTCGTAACGTCCTGTTTCGGGTCCGTTCCGAGTCCGGTCGTGGGAATGTTGAGTGTTCGCAGGTCCACGAGAGGTGTGACTGCGATGGCTGCACTCTCGGCGGAGAAAACGTCGTAATACGAATTCCGCTCGGCCCCGACAATCGCGGCCAACATCCCGGCCACGGTCGTTCGTGGAGGAATCCGGTAGGTCTGTTTGGTCACACTTCTACCGACCCGTCGGAAATGTCCCCAGGATGAACTGACGGTGAACGACAGACACCGGTCGGGGACACCATCCTCGGCGATATGTGGTGACATAGTCTCTGGACGCCTCAGGCCGCCAGGTCCCGTTCTTCGATTACGTTGATTTCATGGATATCGTGACCTTCATCTTCGAGGAACGTACCGAACTCGTCGGCCGAAAGTCTCTCGCCTCCAGCGGTGATAGTGAGTCGGTCGTCTCCCACAACGTGTACAGTATCGATTCGCTCGCTGGCATCGTCGAGTGCCGCTATCAACTCGGATGCATCGAGGACGACATCGCGGATTGTGCGAAGCGGATCCTGACTCTCCTGATGCAGTTCGAGCAGGCTGTGTAACCCACCGATATGATAGTTCTCCTCCTCATACTCGACCCGGAGGTACAGACGCGGTTCCTGCCCGAGTTTGGAGCGAGAGGTGGTCTGGTTCTTCAGGGCACGCCAGCAGAGCGTATCCAAGCGCTTCACATCCGCCTCGCTGAGATTGGTTGACTCGGCGGCATTATTATCGACTATGCCCCAGAACGGGAAGATTCCGTATTTGATCCGCTTATCATCGAGGTCAAACCCTCCCTGTCGCTTGTCTTCGCCCGTCGAAATGACGCTCGTGAGTGAGTCGTACTCTTCGTTCTCCTCGACTTTGTTCAGGGACTTCGACGGGAGGAACTGAACAGGTCCCTGATAGTGGTTCGGCAACGCGCTGTTTAGTGTCTCCCGGAACTCTTCGTCCTCCTCGTCGTCACTCGATTCGAAGCTGAGTGTCGCTCCGAAATACCGGACATCGGTCGCGTTCGTCAGGAACCGTTCACCCACGTCTTCGATATCCTCTATCTCATCTGCGTCACTCACACCACCCAGGATGTCCTTGATGAGGGTCGTTCGCGGGTGTGATTTGCCACCCATCTTCTTCACGTAGACTCCGTATCCATCATCGAGTAACTGGTCACGTAGATACCGCTTGAGTCTGACATCGGTGATGATTCCTTTGCCGGTGTCTGGATCACGTCGCGGTCGGTTGTCGCCGATCGGGTTGCCGTTCGGGTTGCAGTCCTGTGCGTCGTACACGAAAAGCAGTTCGGAGCGGTTTATTTCTGTCATTGTTGTTTGCGTTGGTGGTTTTAGTTTGCAGCCTATTCGCCGGTCTGTTCGGTTTCCGCACCGCCGTTTTCCCCGTCTCCCCCCTCGTACAGCTCGAATGCAACGGGCATCGACCGTCGTCCGTGGGCGTGTCCGAGTACGTAGGAGAACTGCAACTCCCGTTTCCCGATGTCCCACGAGGTCGGCATGTCGTCTGTCACGTCGAGGAGTTTGTCGACAGTTTCGGGGAAGAGGAAGTCCTGTTCGCGTGAACTGTCCGCCTCCTGTGCGTACACTTTGGACTTCTCGAGTGCCGCGGTAAGCGTGTTTTCGAGGCTGTTCGCGGTCAGCTGGTCTCCCCGCGTACCAGTGTCCAGCGGCCGACCGATGCCGCGCTGTGAATCCTGGTGCCAGCTCACCTGCCCGATGAGGACACCAGCGACGGCTGCTGCCCTCCGGTCCGGGTCGTCGAACAGTGGTCGGTTGAGGAACTCCTCGAACCGATGTTTTCTGATCTCTTCGATGTCAGTCGTGTCGATGTCTGCGTTCATGATGGTGTCTGTGTATTCGATTGGCGTGTCGATTCCGGTCAGTAGCCCTGTGCGCGAGAGTGTCTCAAGATGAACAAGTTGCTGGGCCACAATCTGGGACGGTGGTGGCTCACTCCCGTCAGCGGCGTCTGCGTATCGTCGTAAGTATTCGTCGAACAGCATGGAAGCGTCCAGTGGCTGTCCAGCGATGAGTCGATGGTCGACGATACGGCGGAAGTCGTCTCCTTCGTCATCGTCACGGTAAGCGAAGACCGAATCGGTAAACTCCTGTCCCGTGATTCGATGGAATGCGACGGTTCGTGCATCCCTCTGGTCCGGGGGCAATTTGAGCAACGGCCAGTTCTCAGACTCGCTGAACCCACCCTGGGCCGGGGAAAGTGTTCTCCCACGAACTGTCGTCACGAGGGCATCAGACAGTTCCGAGACCCAGTACATCTCTGCGGCGGGCGTCTCGCTGACAATGTGCTTGTCGTCACCAATCGGCATCGTCACGGTGTAGAAGCGGAGTTCCCGTTCTGCCATCTCGCGAACCTCGGCATCTTCGTGCTCTTGAAGTTTGAACGTGACCTGTGCCATCGGCGGGTCGCCACTCTCGACGTACTTGCTTCGCTCTCGCACAGAGTCGATGGCAAAAAATAGTGCCGCGGCTTTTCTGCCTGTCATCTGACCAGCGAAGTACGGCATCGCATAGGTTTCAATCCCACCGGACCGGTGAACACACTGCTCGACGAGACTCTGCCCCTTTGCGAACAGCATCGCGGCTTCTGGGCTGACTGGATAGTGACGCCACGATTGTTCTTTTCGGAGTCCTGGTTGTGCATCAGGATGCTTGACAGAGAACACGCCAAGTGGGCTCTCCGGAGTGCCGACGAGACGGCTTTCGTCGCCACTCACGACATCAACACCGCGACCCTCCGACGCACCGCGTTTGATGTTCTTGTCTGCTGCGTTGGCTGAGGCATATCGCTTTTTGGCCTCGTCGAGCACGCCAACCTCGGCCGGCCAGACCCATTGCTCTTCATCCGTGTCTACAGTCACAAGCTCTTCACCGTTCACTCTGAGGCGGACAGTGACTGCCGTCGGAACGGATTCGTCTGCCGGTAAAATCGATAGAACGTCTGATTTGAGCCGCTCTATGGTCTCCGAGTCCTTCTCGAATATCTCCGCGAGGGCCTCAATGAGCCACGCGTCCTGGTGCTCCTCTTCGATTACACTCTCGACGCTGTCCTGGGTCGTCCAGGAACGGACCCTTGGGATGATTGTCGATGCTACCCCCTCAGCGTCGTTACCGTTCTTCGAGCCGATTTGAGTGAGGCTGTACTTCGCCCCTCGTCCAGACGACTTGTGTGAGTATCCCAGCTTGGGGACATCGTCCTCTCGAAGTACGTCGTATTCGACATCGACGATGTCCGGAGTTTCGTCAGTGACATCGATCGAAATCGTCACGAGCCGGCCGTCATCGACGAACGGTTCCAACTTGCTTGGGTTGGTGAACAATCCTTCACCACTCTCGGCGACAGCCAGAACGCCGTACAGTGCCATCACGTCCTCCAGACTGGCTGGCGGACGGTCGTGCCAGTACTCGTCAAGAGCGTTTTGAAAGTCCTCTTCGGTTGGTTTCTCACTCATTGCGCACCCGCCCGTGGTGGCGTTTTGTCTCGCAGGTTCAGGAAGCCAAACCCGTGTTCCCGTCGCTGTCCGATTCCCGAGTCAAGCGCGAGGTTCAGGTGGTACCGATGCGTGTCGTCACGGACTCGATATCCCAGTCGCCACTTCGACAGGATCACTGTTCGGTGGACATCGGCAGCCGGCTGGAACCGGACCGGGTACGTTACCTGGTCCTTGATTGGCTCGATGCGTTCGAACAGCGGTTCGTCAACTTCGGTCGGCCCGTCATAGTACTCGTCACCGTACAGTTCGTGGGTCTGCTGCAGGGAACGACGAATCGTGTCCTGTAGCGGGCCCATCCCGTGTTTCGGTCGCCAGTACAGCTCTGTCTCTGCTTCACCGGAATCTATCTTGGACGTGTCGAGGCCATACTCCATCGCCTGCTGACGGCTGAACGCACAGAAGACACCGGTTCCGGTGGTCAGTGTCCCGGTAGACCCGGGCTCACCGACATCTGGGGCATGTCCTGTGATATCCTCGACTTCGAATCGCATCTGTCCGACATCGAACGACCGGTCACGACTGAAGTGACGGATTATATCGTCGAGAACCTGACGGCGTGGCGACGCGATTCGAAGATACCGTCGATCCCCTTCACTAATCTCGCCCCAGGGAAATACCCCGGAGAAACTGAATCCCACACCATCGTTCGTGTTGTGTATTCGGGCGTACTCGTCTTTGTCTTCTAGTGCCCGCCAGATTCGGCCCCGTATCTTGTGGAACGCTGCTGTGTCGTACGCGGCGTCTGCGATGGCGTTGAGTGATAGCTCGACGCGCAAAAGCTATCTCACCACCTTTCGGTTTATGTTTTTCACCCGCACAGTCTAAACAAGATATACCGGCTATTTAATCCTTGCTCATCGCTACTGTCGATACAGCATCACAGGATAGTTGACATTCGAACGCGAGACGAAAAGGTGTAGAGGGCTATCGGATAACTATGAGGGGGCGTTTTGACTCCGCGCTCTGCGCCCGTGAGTGGACAGTCAGGCGGCGGCAAGGAGACACGACTCGGGCCCTGTTACAGATATAGGAACCACACAGGCCGGACAGTCCACGAGGGGGCGTGGTCACTATCACCGCTCGACCGACGGCAGGAGCCGGCCAGTCTCGCGGGCAACACCGGCCAGC
>OBKM01001254.1_pt1 | contig 10521 bp, 11 predicted proteins | sample 1519691 | NCBI WGS metagenome assembly OBKM01 (sample SAMEA37050418, study PRJEB22526) | metagenome | biome: saline pan; feature: lake; material: water | place: Egypt | collected 2015 | depth 0.5 m
CTCGCTCGCATTGCTCGCTCGTTGAGGCTGGGCCTCCGCGCTACCACGCGGTGAATGTTGCGAAGACGGGAACTGTTTAGGTAGCCGACAGCGTAGCTAGCATAGCCGTGGATAGTGAGGTAGTTCCCACCGGGGCCATCGGAGCAATCACGCTGCCGTCGCCGAAGCCGCCGCTTGAGCTGGTTCGGCCAGACGAGGAGTGCATCGTCAGAGAGTTTCAGGATGGCGACGTGCTCTCAACATACAAGACACAGCGAGAGGCCGAACGCGCCGTGACCGCCCAACTCTCAAACAGCCGGTACCCGTGTGCGCTCTACTGGGAGACAGCCACCAGCGTTGGCAACATCCACTGGAATGAGCTGTTCGAGCGACTCAGAGTTGAGTATAGTCCCTACCTCAGGTCGTGGAAAATCACGCCCGCAGACGACCATTTCATGTTCTGCTCAGTCGATGAGTACAAACAGGCCTGCCGGCTTGCCAAAACAGTCCAGCGAGAGTTTGAGTTCAAACAGCTCGAACTCTGTTCAAAATCCGGTGCTGTGGAGAAAGTTATTGAGCACCGGTATTTGCGACAGTCGCTTACGGAATCTGGCGTTCAGTTTTCCCGATAAGCTCACCACGGCTCGTTTTTCAGGCCGAGTTTGTAGGCAATGATGTTGGTGCCGACATGCAAAATGGGCGTGAGAATCAAAATCGCCGCAATGACGCCGGGCGTAAAGGTCGACAATGCCCACGCTGGCGCAAACAGCGCTGTCAGCAGCAACGCGCCGACAACGAAATCGAGTTGATCCACGCCGGGGAAGGCGGCACCACGCTCGCGGCCAGTCCGACGTTTCAAGAATGAGGCACCGATATCGCCAGCCATCGCCCCAAGCGCAAGTCCGATTGCGGCTGTCAGTGGGAAGGCTGGCAATGAGATACCAGCCGCCGCCGATACTGGCTCGCTGACTGCAGTGAGTCCCAAAGCGACACCGACGCCGGCGAGTGTGCCAACAAGCGTACCGCGCCACGTCTTGCCATCGCCGAGAATCCGCCGTCCACCCCATGATCGACCGCCATCAATCGGGCGGCCGCCACCAGCCAACACAGCCGCATTGTTCGGAACGTAGGCCGGCAGCATCACCCAAAACGCCGTGGCAAGGAGTGCCCACACCATACCGGAAGGCGACAGTGCGGCGGCTAATGTCCTCCGGTTCAGCGTGAGTGAGACAACCGCAGACAGTGACACGACCCACAAAGGTAAGCCAATCGCTCTCATAGGCTCAGAGGAATGTCGACGTGGAAACGCGATATTGCGAGTGGACTTGTTGTGCTGTTGCCGATTGGCGTGTTGCTGTTTGTCCTCAACTGGCTTTATGTGCGAGTCGTCGGCCTGCCACTGGTCAGCGACCTCAATTTCGCGCTGCTGGGGCTCCCGAGCGAATTGGTACCGTTGATTCGAGTGCTTGTCTCACTCACGCTCATTCTTCTCCTCGTGCTTGCGGTTGGCTACCTGATGCGGACAACCGCCGGGAAAATATTCGAATCCGCACTCGACGACGCGATCAACCGGATGCCAGTGTTACGGGTTGTCTACAACGCCTCAAAGCTCGCGGTCGAAACCGCACTCTCAGGAACGGATGATCTCCAAGAGCCAGTCAAATTTGAGCCATGGCCAAACATCCGGATGACGGCGTTCAAGACGGGAAAAAAAACACGAGATGGTCGGATTGTGCTCTTCATGCCGACCGCCCCGAATATCACGACCGGGTTTGTCATCGAGGTCGATCCCGATCGCGTCGAAGAAACCGGTGAAAAGGCCGAAGAGGCACTCACGCGCGTACTAAGTGCAGGGTTTGCTGAATCGCCACACCAGATTCCAGTCGAGGAAGCGACAAACCCAGCGAAAAGTGCCGAGGAAACCCAAACAACAGTGAAAACCGGGTCAAATCCCAACTCCGAGTCAAAATAGCCTGCTCAGACGTAGGTAAACCAGTCGTCGTGGGCGTCTGTTTTGCGTTCAACGAGATCAAAGAAGGTTGACTGAATTTCCTCGGTGATCGGGCCGCGGCCACCGTTGCCGATGGTGACGTTGTCGACTTTCCGAATCGGGGTGACTTCGGCTGCCGAGCCGGTAAAGAAGAGCTCATCAGCAGTGTTGAGTTCACCACGACTGATCGTCGCCTGATCGTGGACGGTGTAGCCGAGTTCCTCAGCAAGCCTGATCACGGTATCGCGGGTGATCCCATCGAGAATGCTCTGGGAGAGTCCGGGCGTGAATATCTCGCCATCACGGACGAGGAAGAGATTCTCGCCAGGGCCTTCGGCAACCTGGCCCTCTTTGTTGAGCACGATGGCCTCTTTATATCCGTTGCGGCGGGCCTCTTCGCCAGCCAGTAGACTGTTGACATACAGTCCAGTCGTTTTCGCGTTGGTCGGGATCTGACTGGAGGCGTGTTTGCGCCACGAGGAAACCATCACATCAATCCCGTTTTCGAGAGCGTCATCGCCGAGATACGTTCCCCACGGCCAGGCGGCAATCGCCACATCGACCGGACACCCCTCCGGGCTGACGCCGAGGCTGTTGTAGCCGAAGTAGGCGATTGGGCGGATGTAGGCACTCCGCAGATCCTGCCGATCAAGCAGCTCCAGCGTTGCCTCAGTCAGTGTTTCTTTGCTGTATGGAATCTCGAGCTCATACGGTTGTCCGGAGGCGAAAAACCGCTCTAAATGTTCCTCCCATCGGAAAATCGCTGTTCCGTTTTCAGTGTCGTAGGCGCGGGCACCCTCAAAAACGCCGGTGCCGTAATGCAGCCCGTGAGTAAGCACGTGGGTGGTTGCCTCCTCCCAATCAACGAACTCACCGTTTTTCCAGATCGTCTCGATGTCTCCCGCTTCGAGCATCTCATCGAACGCCATTGCTACTCATATTCTTCGGCCACCAGTTCTTAACAGTTTGCAACTGCAGGGTGAGCACCGCCTTAGCCAAGCCGATCAACGAGGGCTGCGCCCTCGACATAGACCAAACCATGGCGGTCGGCATATCTCGCGGCCGCAGCCGGTGGGGTTGCCCGCCCGGTTTCGTCGTCCAACATCTCACAGACCACTGCGGCAGGCGGACACTCAGCCGCCGCCGCAAGCGCGATTGCCAACTCTGTGTGGCCCGCCCGATCAGCCAAGCAGTCGGGAGCCGCTCGAAGCAGGTTGACATGGCCGGGCGTGTGGAACTCCTCGGCGAACGTCTCAATGTCGTAGCTTGCAGGGTCGCTCTTGACAGCTGCAGCAGCCGCGCCGAGTTCGCTGATCGTCAGTGCTCGGTCAACGTCGGTGACGCCGGTGAACGTCTCTCGGTGGTTGACAGTTAATGAAAACGAGGATCGCTCGTCGTAAGCGAGCGAAACGTCGTCGGCTGCTGGATGGTCAACAGCCTCTTCGAGCAGTGGGAGCCCAAGGTGGTCGCTGATGGCATCCGAGAGGGCGACACAGAGTAAGCCGCCAGCGTCGTTGCGAAGCCGGGCGACGGCGTCGGCATCAACTGCCTGTGCCGGATAGACAATATCTGTCTCGCCCTCGCGGTCTGCGAAGTCATGGATTAACACCGGCTCGCCAGCCTGAAACGCGGCTATCGCGTCGTCAACGGCGGTAGCTTCGGGAGGAGTATTGCGCTCAACAACGGTGTCAGCGTCGACAGCGCCGTCTGTCGCGGTGTTGTGAGGCGACTGGTCGTTGTCGCCATCAGCGGTCGGCTGGCTCATGCTGTTTCAGCCTCCGTGAGATGTGCTGTGAGTGTATCACCGTCGTCAAGCGCAAGCTCATCCCGCAGTTTCACAGGCGCGATCAGCTCGATCTGTTCCTCATCGTGGTGGGTTCGATCCGGGACGATGATATGTGTCGTCTCAAAGCTGCGGCCATCACAGACAACATGGGCGGGGTAGCAGGTCGCCGCCCCGTAGGTTCGGTCATCATCCTGCCAGCTATCAATCGGAATCGACGACTGCGCCGGCAGTTCGCCTCGGGAGCGAATGCTCTCGTCGGTAAGTTCGAGATTGAGCGTGCCCGGAAACGGCGTATACCCCAAGCGAGCTTCAAACTGAGATTCATACCCCGGCAGCGAGATGTAATGTTTGCCCTCGCCCATGCCCGTGGTGACTGTTCCGGTGAGTGTCAGCCCTGCCGCGCGGTCGAAGAGCCGACGGTAGTCGGCGTACTCCGACCGGAGTTCGCTTTCGCCAGCATCAGTGACACTGAGCCACTGGCCGTCAGCGACCATCTCACGCTCAACGTATCCTGCCGATTCGAGCGACTGAAGCCGCCGAGAGGCAGTCTGGTTCGAAACCCCAAGCTGGTCGGCCAACTCACCACAGGAGAGTTTGCGCGACCCCGACAGCCCGCCGTCGAGTGCCACCTGTTTCAGCGCCAGGAGTTCGTCATAGCTGAGCTGCCGCGTGGCCGATTCTGACATATCTCTATCCTCGTCACCGCGAGCAATAAGCATATCGGATATGGAATGCATCCCAAAATCGTGATAACTGGTGGAGACACCAGCTGCGTGCAAACGTGTTGCGGCTACGCCCTCAAGAGGGCTCGGATTTGGGTCGGGTTGGGGTCGGTTCGGAAGGCCCTTTAGCCGGCGGCTGAAACCCAGGAGCATGTTCAGAGCGTTCCGCACGGAAGTCGAGGCAGCCCTCACCAGCGGGTTGGAAGCCCTCGATTTGCCGACGGATGATCTCGGGATTGAGGAGCCACCCGAAGACCTCACCGCCACGCTGGCCTCAAGCGTTGCGTTTCGGCTCGCCAGCGAGCTGGAAACCGCTCCGCCACAGGCCGCCGAAACAGTGGCGGAGGCGATTGAGACCGAGCCATACGACTATCTTGGGCGGGTGACAACCCAGGGGCCGTATATCAATTTCCAGACGACACACGAGTATCTACAAGAGACCGTCGAGGCCGCCCAGTCGACTGCGTATGGCCAACTTCCAGCCCAGGATGAATCAGTTGTTGTCGAACACACCAGCGCGAACCCCACCGGGCCAGTCCACGTTGGTCGCGCCCGGAACCCGATTCTCGGAGACGCCATCGCCAACGTGCTCTCGATGGCTGGCTACGATGTGGAACGCCACTACTACGTGAACGACGCTGGCCGACAGATGGCTGTTTTCACGTGGGCCTACGAGAAATTTGACGAGAGCGATCTCGACAGCGAGCCAGCCCGAGACCGTGCTGAGTACGACCTCGTGCGCTACTACCGCAAAGGAAACTCGTTCCTCGAAACCGCAGACAGCGAGGAAGAAGAGGCCGCAGAAGCCGAAATCGCCGCGATCATGCAGGGGCTGGAACGTGGCGATGCGGAGACGTATGAACGAGTCGGCCAAGTCGTCGATACTGTCCTCGAGGGAATGAAAGCGTGTCTCGCTCGACTCCCCGCGGAGTTCGACGAGTTCGTCAAGGAGACGCAGTTCATGCGGAATTCCGCAACCGAAGAGATCGCCGACCGGCTCAAAGAGACTGAGTACGCGGTCTACGATGAGGAGGCCTGGCAGCTGGAGCTAGCGGAGTTTGGGTACGACAAATCACTTGTCTTCAGGCGTTCGGATGGGACGAGTCTCTACACGACACGAGATCTCGCCCACCACGAGTGGAAGTTCGAGCAGTTCGACAGCGCTGTGACCGTGCTTGGCGAAGATCACAAACTGCAGGCCGGCCAGCTACAGGCTGCACTTGAGATTCTTGGCAACGACACAGACCGACTCGATAGTGTGATCTACTCCTACGTGAATCTCCCAGAGGGGAAAATGAGCACCCGCCGCGGAACCGGGATCATGCTGGATGATCTCTTAGACGAGGCGATAGACCGAGCGAGAGCGGAGGTCGAAACCCGGCTTGAGGATCGCATCCGGGATGACGAACTCAACGACGACGATATCGAACGCATCGCCCACCAGGTCGGAATCGGGGCAGTTCGGTATGATATTGTCTCCAAACAGCCGACGAAAGGAATCACGTTCAAATGGGAAGACGCACTCGATTTCGAAGCCCAGTCAGCACCGTACATCCAGTACGTCCATGCGCGCTGCTGTGGCATTCTCGATGAAGCCGACAGCGAACCCGCGCGCGAATCGGTTGCCGCAACCGCACTGTCAACGCCAGAAGAGGGAGAGCTGATTGAGGTACTCGCCCGGTTCCCGGCAGTTGTTGAGGAAGCAGCCGATGATCTCGAACCACACCAGGTGGCGAGCTACACCCGCGACGTTGCCGAAGCCTTCAACGCATTCTATCGCTCTTGTCCCGTCCTCACAGCTGAGGACGACACCACCCGGCAGTCACGGCTCGCGCTTGTCGCAGCGACCAAACACACGGTTGCCAACGCCTTGGATATCCTCGGCGTCGAGGCACCGCATTCGATGTAGTTAGCCGAAAAACAGTCTGCGGAGGAAGCCTTTCTTTTCGTCGTCATCGTCGCTATCCTCTGACTCCCCAGCAGCCAACTCGGTTGTCATTGCACCCGGATCATCCGCTCCTGGCGACGGTTCGACCGCCTCGTCTGGTGCAGTCTCATCGGCCTCAGGCTCTGCATCAGGGATGACAACCTCCTCGTCAGATGAGGCCGACGGTGACTCCTGGTCGGTATCAGGCGTCGCCCCGATTTCAACAGTCTCCGATTCGACACTGGGTTCTGCTGGGGCCGTGTCGCTGTCGGATGACTCAGTGTCGGCCTCTGAGGCAGCTGTGTCAGCAGCGTCGGCTGAATCGTCGCCTGCAGCAGCGTCATCGCCTGAACCGGAAATGCCGAGGGCTTCGGAAACATCAAGCGCATCCTGTTCCTCTGAATCAGGGATTTCGACAGCATCATCGGCACCAGCGGCCGGTTCGGCGTTGTCAGTCTCAGCCTCGTCGGCCTCGGTATCAGATTCAGCTTCGTCGCTTTCGGCGGCAGGTTCGGCCTCGTCGACCTCGTCGCTCTCAGCGTCAGCACTCGATTCACGGAACGGAATCGCATCGTCCGCAACCGACTGGGAGCTATCGTCGGCGGCTTCCTGTTCTGCGTCGCTTTCAGTATCAATACCGCTGCCTGTTGCCGCCTCTGCCCACTTTGATTCGGCTTCCGCCGGCGGCTCGTTGTCGGCTGTCAGTTCGGTCGCAGCTGCTGAGTCGGCGGTTGTCTCAGCCGCCGTCGGTTCCTCGGCTGCTGTCTCCCCGGCAGCTGTCGACGACTCAGGTTCAGGCTCAGTGTCGGCTGTTGGTTCCGCTGTCGTCGAATCGGTCTCAGCCGCTGGCTCCGGCTCTGGGGGTTCAACACCCGTAAGTTCAGCCGCAAGCTCCCGGTAGCCGGCGGCAGCAGGGGTTTGTGGAGCGTACAACGACAGCGGCTCACTAACAGCCAGTGACTCCTGAACGGCCTCGTCCTCCGGAACCGTCGCCAACACGGTCGTTGCAAGCGTGTTGGTGACCATCTCGGGAAGCGGTGTTGTTGGTTCAGTTCGGGTGATAACCGCGCCGGCGACCTCGCCACCAAGCTGTTCAGTGAGCTGACGGGTCTTTTCAGTATCGAGCAACGCGTCGCGGTCGGGTGTCGAGACTAGCAGTACCTCATCAGCAAGCGAGAGTGGAAGGCTTGATTCGTGACTGAGGCCGGCCCCCACATCGATCAGGACGTAATCGGCCTGCGAGTGGGTCTGGATCACGGATTTGAGCTCGGTTGGATCAGCATCAGCATACGAAGAGAGAGCGGTGTCACCGGGGACAACGTAGAGCCCACCGGGACCTTCGACGGTTGCTTGGGAGACGGTGGCTTCACCGCTGAGGACATCATGAATCGTCGCCTGCGAGGAAACGCCAAGCGCGGCCCCGAGATTTGCCATCCCGATGTCGCCGTCGATCACGACGACATCGGCACCCGTTTCAGCCAGAAACGCGCCGACATTTGCCGTCGTCGTTGTTTTGCCAACGCCACCTTTCGCGCTGGCGACCGCAAAGACCCGTGCCATACTGTCGTTGTACCACGACGCGCGTATAAAAGGTGTCCCTCAGATGGCGGATCGCTGCCGAATCTGGCTCGCCGTGGAAGAAAGCCAGTCAAAGCATACTTACCAGCAGCCGGGCGACATATGACCAATGAGTACGGACGCTGACGAGCAGGCCGGTGAAGACCGGCAAAAATACGAGTTCAAGAAGGTTATCGAGGAGCTGCAGGATTACGAAGGCTCCGGCACACAGCTCGTCACAATCTATATCCCAGACGACAAGCAGATCTCTTCGGTTGTCGAGCACGTCATCCAGGAACACTCCGAGGCAGCGAATATCAAATCCAAACAGACCCGGACAAACGTCCAAGACGCACTCACCTCGATCAAAGATCGGCTCCGGTACTACGACACTTACCCACCCGAGAATGGGATTGTCATCTTCTCCGGAGCGGTCGACAGCGGCGGCGGCCAAACTGAGATGGTGACGCGTGTGCTTGAGTCGCCCTCCGAGCCGATCCAGTCATTCCGCTACCACTGCGATTCAGCGTTTCTGACCGAGCCGCTCGAAAACATGCTCCTCGACAAGGGGCTGTTTGGCCTCATCGTCCTTGACCGACGAGAGGCAAACGTCGGCTGGCTCAAGGGCAAACGTGTCGAAGCAGTCAAATCTGCCTCCTCGCTGGTGCCAGGCAAGCAGCGAAAAGGTGGACAGTCAGCCCAGCGGTTCGCCCGCCTTCGGCTGGAAGCCATCGACAACTTCTATCAGGAGGTCGCTGAGATGGCCGATGAGCTGATGGTGCCGAAACGCCACGATCTCGATGGGATTCTCGTCGGTGGTCCCTCACCAACAAAAGACGAGTTCGTCGATGGCGACTATCTGCACCACGAACTGCAGGATATGGTACTCGGCAAGTTCGATGTGGCCTACACCGACGAATCCGGACTCAGAGATCTCGTTGATGCCGCAAGCGACGTGTTGGCAGACCAGGAGGTCGTCAAAGACAAAAAGCAGATGGAGGAGTTCTTCGAGAACCTCCACGACGGCGACGAGGCGACCTACGGCTTCGAGCCAACGCGGCGGAACCTGGTGATGGGATCGGTAGATCGGCTGCTCATCTCCGAAGATCTCCGCAAAGATGTCGTTGTCTACGACTGCAACGGCACCGAGGAGTACGAAGTTGTTGAGCGCCGCAAGGAGACGCCCGAACACACCTGCGACAGCGGCGAGACAGCCGAGGTCGTCGAGCGCGAAGACGTGATCGATCACCTAATCGATATTGCAGAACAGCGAGGGACGGAGGTCAAATTCATCTCCAGTGATTTCGAGAAAGGCGAACAGCTGTACAACGCTTTCGGCGGAATTGCTGGGATTTTGCGCTACTCGACCGGCGTCTAACAACAGCCTGACAGCGATAGCGATAATAGGCTGGTTGCAGTACACAGGACAAGGGCAGGACAGTCACGCGGGGCTGTCGAGTGCTGCTGGGAGAAGCAATGAGTGACGGAGAGTATCAGATCGAAGATACAACTGGCCGGTTCACCATGGCTGTCAAAGACGGCCAGCGGATTGACGACCTCTCGTGGTTAGAGGGTCGCATCCTGCTTTCGAATGAACGACTCATTCTCGCTGGCGGCGATGGAAAGCTGACAATCAATCTTAATGAGATCACCGGACTCTCGGGGCGAGAGGGATCAAGTCAATCAATTGCGTCGCTGTCGAACTATCTGAGCATTCGACTCGATGGCGATGTGATTGTTGTCTCAGCAACCGACCACAAGGAGTTCACCCGCTCGTTCTACAAGGCCGTGCTTGATGAGGCGATGGTGAAGATGAAACATCCGGCTGTCGAGGGTGGCGTGGTTCAAGACTCCAGTTGGGAAAACGCACGGCTCTCAGTCGAAAAAGACGCACTGGTCGGGAGTCTCGAAAGCGGCGATCTGGTTGAGCTGGATCTGGATGAGATCAGCGATATCAGCCGCGAAAAGCGAACTGTCAGCGGGCAAAAACGGACGGTAATTGAAATCTCTCATGCCGAGGGGACAACCAGTGTCGAAACGCATCTGACCGGCGGGCGACAGGCCTGTATCTTCGCCCAGTCATTTCTGGAAACCGGCGAGCGACGGAGTGAGGCAGATGTAGAGTTGGAACCCGGCGAGGAGGAGGTGTTGATGGCGCTGTACTCTGGGGTCTCGCCGTTTGAGATCCCGGATTTCGTTGGCAAAGATGTAGAGGAGGTCGAGGAGATTTTTGATCGGCTTGTTGAACTCGATATCGTCGACCGCGTCCGAATGCGGCAGGAGGTTGTGCTCAACTCCCGTGGCCGCAACATCGCTGGCGACGCGATGAGCGATCAGTAGCTACAGCCTAAACGTGTCCCCACGCCGGTTGTCGGATTTAGCCTTCTGGGCGCAGTCGGCACAGAACCCCATCTCGCCGTCGTAATGAAACCGACACACTCGCGCGCCGCAGCGATCACACACGGCTTCCGCGAGCCGAGATTCACACAGTTGGCAGAGTCCCTCGACAGCCATACACCCGCTTCGCGCTTCAGCGGTTCAACACTTGTGCTGGGTTGAG
>OBKM01001255.1_pt1 | contig 10504 bp, 8 predicted proteins | sample 1519691 | NCBI WGS metagenome assembly OBKM01 (sample SAMEA37050418, study PRJEB22526) | metagenome | biome: saline pan; feature: lake; material: water | place: Egypt | collected 2015 | depth 0.5 m
AACACCGTCGTCTGTCCGCCGTACAACGCCGACTTCGACGGCGACGAGATGAACATGCACGCGCTCCAGAACGAGGAGGCACGCGCCGAGGCGCGCGTGCTCATGCGCGTCCAAGAGCAGATCCTGAGTCCCCGGTTCGGCGGAAACATCATCGGAGCCATCCAGGACCACATCTCCGGGACGTACCTGCTCACGCACTCGAATCCCGAGTTCACCGAGACGCAGGCGCTCGACCTGCTCCGTGCGACGCGAGTCGACGAGCTCCCCGAACCGAACGGCGTGAACGAGGACGGTAACGAGTTCTGGACCGGCCGAACCCTGTTCTCCGAGCTGCTGCCCGACGACCTCTCGCTGGAGTTCACCTCCTCGACGGGCGACGTTGTCCGTATCGAGGACGGGCAGCTAGTCGAGGGGACGATCGACGAGGACGCGGTCGGCGCGTTCGGCGGCGAGGTCGTCGACACGCTCACGAAGGTGTACGGCGAGACGCGAGCGCGCGTGTTCATCAACGAGATCGCGGCGCTGGCGATGCGAGCGATCATGCATTTCGGCTTCTCGATCGGGATCGACGACGAGTCGATCCCGCCGGAGGCGGAGCGGCAGGTCGACGAGGCGATCGAGAACGCGTACGACCGGGTCGAGGAGCTGATCGAGACGTACCGGGCGGGCGAGCTCGAGTCGCTCCCCGGGCGGAGCGTCGACGAGACGCTGGAGATGAAGATCATGCAGACGCTCGGAAAGGCCCGAGACTCCGCGGGTGAGATCGCGGATCAGCACTTCGGCGACGACAACCCGGCGGTCGTGATGGCCCGGTCGGGTGCGCGTGGGTCGATGCTGAACCTCACGCAGATGGCCGGCTCCGTGGGCCAGCAGGCGGTTCGCGGCGAGCGGATCAACCGCGGCTACGAGGACCGGACGCTCTCGCATTACAAACCCCACGACCTCTCCGCGGAGGCGCACGGGTTCGTGGAGAACTCCTATCGCGGCGGACTCACGCCGGAGGAGTTCTTCTTCCACGCGATGGGCGGCCGCGAGGGGCTCGTCGACACGGCGGTCCGGACCTCGAAGTCCGGCTACCTCCAGCGGCGGCTCATCAACGCGCTCTCCGAACTGGAAGCACAGTACGACGGAACGGTTCGTGACACGTCGGGCACGATCATCCAGTTCGAGTTCGGCGAGGACGGCACCTCGCCGGTGAAGGTGTCCTCCGGCGAGGGAGACGGCATCGACATCGACGGGATCGCCGACCGCGTCCTGCAGGCGGAGTTCGACTCCGCCGCGGAGAAGGAGCGCTTCCTCGGCGAGCGCGCGCCGCCGACGAACCTCTCGGAGCACGCCGGACCCGGCCTGAACAAGGCCGGCGGCCTGGAGGTGGAATCAGATGACTGAGTACGAACACGTAACGGACGACATGGAGGCGGTGGTGGAGTCGACGGAGCTCCCGACGCGGCTGAAAACGCAGGTGTACGAGACGATCGAGGCGAAAGCCGAGGAGTACGGCGGCGTCACGATCGAACACGTGACGGATATCGTGACGGGCGTCGAGAACCGATACATCGAGACCCGGGTTGACCCGTTGGACCCCGTCGGGACCGTTTCTGCACAGTCGATCGGTGAACCCGGTACGCAGATGAGCGTCCCAGCAGACGAGCGTGTGGTCGTTCGTCGCGACGGAGAGACGGACATCGTAGAGATCGGTCCGCTCGTTGACGACGTGCTGGCGTCTCGCGAAACTCGAACGATCGACGACCACGAGGTCGCACTCGCACCCGACGGGCTAGAGACACTCAGCCTCGATGACGACGAACAGGTACGGTGGAAACCGGTCGAAGAGGTCAGTCGTCATGACGCCCCCGAGGAACTGCTTCGCTTCGAGTTGGAGTCCGGTCGAGCGATTCGGGCGACGAAGGGCCATTCGTTCGTGATCAAACAAAAAGGCGAAATCGTTCCCGTCGAAGGGAGCGAACTTTCACCGGGCGACGAGTTACCGACTGTTGGCACATTCGACGAAACGGGGAGAACAGCCGACTTCTCCCGGTTCAAGCGTGATCCACCAGTCACTGATGGCGGGGTAGCGACTGCTGGTAAGGCTCGTAGATCAGGGTACGAGAATGCCGTCATCTGGGATCGCATCGACTCCATCGAGACGGTGACGAGCGATCACGAGTACGTGTACGACTTCTCCGTCGAGGGGCTCGAGACGTTCACCACCGCGGAGGGTGTCGTGACGCACAACACGATGAACACCTTCCACTACGCTGGCGTTGCAGAGATCGACGTCACGCAGGGGCTCCCGCGGCTCATCGAGCTGGTGGACGCCCGGAAAACGCCGGACACGCCGATGATGACCGTCCATCTCGAGGGCGAGTACGCGACGAACCGCGAGAAAGCCCACGAGGTCGTCTGGTCGATCGAGTCGACGCGCATTCTCGCACTCGGTGACGTCTCGACCAACGTTGCGGATATGCTCGTCCGAGTCGATCTCAACGACGACACCCTGTTGGAGCGGTGGCCGACGTACGCGGACCCATCGGAGATCGCGGAACGCATCGCCGAGACGATCGAGGACGCGCTCGGCGTGGACACCCGCCAGTCGGGAACGGTGATCGAGTTCGGCCCCAGCGAACCGAGCTACCGCGAGCTCTTACAGCTGGTCGAACGCCTTCGCGAGATCGTGTTCAAGGGGATAGAGGAGATCGAACGCGTCGTGATCCGGAAAGAGGAGATCGACGGCGAAGAGCAGTTCGTCCTCTACACCGAGGGCTCCGCGTTCGGAGACGTTCTCGACATCGAGGGTGTCGACGCCTCACGGACGACGTGTAACAACATCCACGAGATCTATCGGAACCTCGGCGTCGAGGCGGCCCGCGAGACGATCATCGACGAGACGAAGAACACGCTCGAAGAGCAGGGGCTCGACGATGTGAACGTCCGACATCTCATGCTCGTCGCGGACATCATGACGAACAACGGTGAGATCGAATCCATCGGTCGACACGGTATCTCCGGCTCGAAGGATTCGGTGCTCGCGCGCGCTGCGTTCGAGGTGACGGTGAATCACCTACTCGAAGCCGCGATCCACGGCGAATACGACGAGCTCGACGGGGTCATCGAGAACGTCATCGCCGGCAAGCCGATCTCGCTCGGAACGGGTGACGTCGACCTTCGGATGGGGTCGCGGATGCTCGGCGACGGCGGCGACACGTCCGATGATGCGACCACCGACGGCGGAACGCCCGTCGACGAACGGACCGACTGATGCGCGTCGAGCTCTCCGACGAGGCACGCCAGTACATCGGCCGGTTCGACGAGTTGACCGACGTCGCCCCGAAGGACTGCCTCGTGGAGAGTGACCGGCTCGTGTTTCTCGTTCCGGCCGGCGAGATGGCCGCCGCGATCGGGCAGGACGGGGAAACGGTCGCGGCGGCCGAGCGGGAGCTTGGCAGATCGATCGAGCTGGTTGAGGACGCCGACACCCCGGAGGCGTTCGTGGCGAGCGCGCTCGCTCCGGCGGCAGTGAACGCCGTCACCGTCTCCGAGCAGAACGACCGCGTCGCGTACGTCGAGGTTGCTGAACCGGACCGCGGCGTCGCGATCGGTGCGGACGGACGAAACATCGAGACGGCGAGGACGCTTGCGAAGCGTCATCACGATATCGACGACATTCAGCTCACGTAGCCGGCGGCAGTCGACTGCCGTGGATGGTTACTGCAGCCACGAACCCGCGCTCCTTTTCACGCCCCGTCTCGTTCCGTCGGCCATGAACATGCAGCGCCGGCGACTGCTCGCCGGGCTCGGCGTCGGACTCGGCGGATTGGCGGGCTGTAGCGCTCCGACGGGTGACGGACAGTCCGGTATCACGGACGTCGAATGGCTCGACGGCGACGATCTGGAGGCGGAGGTGCTGGCGGACCGCCACGCCGAAGCCCTCGTCGACGCCGGAAGCTTCGAGCTGTTCTCGACGGCCGACACCGAACACGCCGGTGACGAACGGCCGAGCCCGTGGCTCCCGTCACAGGAGTACGAAGCCCGGTTCGATGCCGATCTGGGAAGACAGTATCTCAGACAGGAGTCCACCGAGACGAGCGAACGGGACGTTTTCGAGCTCTACATCGACGGAGAAGAGGGGTTCATTCGCGAGCAAGTCGGTGGCGACGTCTCGACGGACAGACGGACGGTCGAGCGATCGGATCAGCAGTTTCGTGAGGCGATGCGAGAGGAGTCGTTGGCCGGAGTCGGCGGCGTCGGCGGCTGGAACATGACCGTCGACGACCGGACCGCCGAGTTCGGTGGCGAACCGGCGGTTCGGCTCGTCGCCGACGCGTTCGAGGGAGCCACGGACGTTCCCGAGGAAGTCGTCTCCGCGGAGGCGACGATGCACGTCAGAGCGGCCGGCGTCGTTGCGAGTCTCGAACAGCGGTGGGACGGGGTCCATCGAGGACAGGACGCCGTCGTCGATATCGACCTCGCGTTCCGAGGAATCGGCGAAACGGCTGTCGAGGAGCCGGACTGGGTGGACGAGCTCCGGGAGTAGCCGGGAACGGACGGAAACGACGGATTCTCGGCGCGGCTTATCGGCTCAGCGGGCGTGAGCGGTCGCGGATCGAGAAGAAAACGCGCTCAGATCACTGGATGACTACCTCTCGACGGATCTGAGGCCGTTTCTCGGGAGAGAAAAAGGGATGCTTAAGTAGCTCCGTCGGGAAGGAGAGGTACGATGGCGAACGGCAAATACGCCGCCCGTAAGCTCAAGCAGGACCGGCAGAAACGTCGCTGGTCCGACTCCGAGTACGCTCGGAGAGAGCGCGGGCTCAAAAAGAAGTCCGATCCGCTGGAAGGTGCCCCCCAAGCGCGTGGCATCGTCCTTGAGAAGGTCGGAATCGAGGCAAAGCAGCCGAACTCGGCGATCCGAAAGTGTGTTCGCGTGCAGCTCATCAAAAACGGGAAGCAGGTCACCGCGTTCTGTCCCGGTGACGGTGCGATCTCCTTTATTGACGAGCACGACGAGGTCACGATCGCCGGAATCGGTGGCGCGAAGGGTCGCGCGATGGGTGACCTTTCCGGCGTCAACTACAAAGTCGAGAAGGTCAACGGCGTCTCGATGATCGAACTGGTTCGCGGGAACGCGGAGAAGCCGGTCCGATGAGCGGGGAAGAAGCCGAAGCGGAGTCCGGCGACGACGCGGACGTCGCAGCGGACGAACCGGAGCCGGACGCACCCGCAGCGAGCGAGGCGGCGAACGCGAACGCGAAGCTGTTCGGTGTTTGGGACGTCACGGAGATCTCCTACGAGGACCCGTCGACGAAGCGGTATATGAACGTGACCCCCATTGCGCACACGATGGGCCGTCACGCCTCCAAGCAGTTCAAGAAATCCGAGATCTCGATCGTCGAACGACTCATCAACCGTCTGATGCAGACTGACGAGAACACGGGGAAGAAACAACAGGCGACGCGGATCGTTCGCGACGCGTTCGACATCATCCACGACCGGACGGAGGAGAACCCGGTGCAGGTGCTCGTTACCGCAGTCGAGAACGCAGCTCCGCGCGAGGAGACCGTCCGACTGAAGTACGGCGGTATCTCCGTTCCGAAGGCGGTCGACGTCGCACCCCAGCGTCGCGTCGATCAAGCCTTGCTGTTCATCTCTGACGGCGTCGCGAACGCGACGTACAAATCCTCCACCTCCGCGGCCGAGGCTCTCGCACAGGAGCTTATCGGGGCAGCTGACTACGACGTACAGACGTACTCCATCTCGCAGAAAGAGGAACGCGAGCGCGTCGCTGCCGCCGCTCGCTGACGCGAGACCGGATCATCGTTGACGCGATTTTCTCGAGACTCAACAGCAGCACGTTTTACTCACTGCTGTCCTAACCCGACATCATGTACCCCGATCGACGACGAGTGCTTGCTGCCGGACTCGTCGGCGTCACCGGTCTCGCCGGCTGTCTCGATGATGACGATCGACTGAACGACGACGATGATGCCGGTGCAGACGAGGATTTGTCCACTACGACGCCGGTCGCGGATCCGACGTACGACCTCTCCGTCACCCACGACATCGAGTCGTGGGACGGATACGATCCGGACTGGGAGCATCCGACCGAACCGCCAGCGCTCGACGCGGAGGTGGAAACGGTTATCGAAGGGTTGGAAGTGCCGTGGGACCTGGCGTTCGCACCCAATGGAGACCTGTTCGTCTCCGAGCGTGTCGGGCGGATCACGCGGTACGACGGGGACGAGCTCGCGGAGGTGGCGGCGCCGGAGATAATCGACCATGCGGATGCAGTGACGCCGGAACAGGAGGATATCGGTTGGTGGGACGGCGGGAGCGAGGGCGGGCTGATGGGGCTCGCGGTCCACCCGAACTATCCGGACGTTCCGCTCGTGTACGCGGTGTACACCTACGAGGCCGGTTCGGACGAGTTCCGAAACCGGGTCGTCTACTACGATGTCGACGCCGATAACCCGGAGGAGACGGAGACGGTGGTCGTGGAGTCGATCCCGGGTCACGAGATCATCCACAACGGGTCGCGGATCGCGTTCGGGCCGGCGAACTACCTGTGGGTAACGACCGGCGATGCGGACGATCCGGCCGTCACATCGGACCCGAACTCGTTGGCGGGGAAAGTACTTCGTCTGGAACCGGACGGGAGTCCCGCCGCCGACAACCCGGAGCTCGGCGGAGACGACCGCGTGTTCTCCACCGGTCACCGAAATCCGCAGGGGATCTCGTTTCTGCCGGACGGAACTCCGATCGTTACCGATCACGGCCCCGCCGCACGCGACGAAGTGCAGGTGGTTCGTCCGGGTGGCGATCACGGCTGGGGGCCGGAGGGCGAACGAGGTCGCGACGCCGACACGTATCCCGGAACCGAGTACGATCGCCCGGTCGCACACACGGGAACCGGGACGACGTGGGCACCCTCCGGCTGCGTCTTTTATACGGGGACGGCGGCCGACGGATGGCGGAATCGGCTGCTCGTCGGGGGGTTGATCTCCCAGCAGCTGAACGTCGTGACGGTGTATCCGGGCGAGGGAACGCCGCCCGAGGACACGAGCGGCGTTCGACACGACGCCGACTGGACCGACGAGGAGTACGACGCCGTCTCACACAGCCTTCTGGAGGATGAACTCGGTCGGATCCGACACGTCGAAGAGGGGCCGGACGGCGAGGTGTACGCGATCACCTCCAATCGGGACGGTCGGGCGGAGGAGCCGTTCCCCGAGGACGGGGACGACCGACTCGTCCGTCTCACGCCGCGGTAGCGACGTCGGCACGCGAGCGGCGGCGACGGAGACATCGCCCACAGCGGGACGCGAGCCGGTTGGAAGGGGCGAACAGGCGGTGCGTGTGGCCGTCGGCCGGTCGGTGACGACGCGTCCCGACTCGATCGGTCATCGTTACGAAGCCGGCCGGCAGCGACGGCGATACCGCACGGGACCACACCGCACACCCGCGTTCCCCCGTACGGTCGTGGAGCGGAACACGGCCGGTCTGGCCGCGGTATCGGGTATAAAATAGCGGGTCGTGCCGAGCGACGCAGCGGGTGCTTCGCGTTGCTCAACACTCGCAAACAGTGAGCGTCCTGACGGAGATTTGAACTCCGGTCCCTGGCTCCGCAAGCCAAGAGGATAGTCCACTACCCTACCAGGACTCATCTACACGTACCACGAAGATACTTAAGACGGTTACGGTCCGGTGGTCCCGTGCCGATCGGTCGCAAAGCGGCGTCGAGCGACGAGCGTCAGCCCGCCGAAAACTTTTAAGTTCGTCGACTGGGTTAGTATATAAATGCGATGACACGGCCAACCCGGCAGCGGGATCACGACCGGCAGCGCACGCAGGGGGATGAAGAAGAACGGGAGGTCGACGTCGACGACATCGATCCGGATGAGCTCGACCCGGAGGAGCTCACCCGAACGGCTGATGGGGAGTTAATACACGAGGAGACGGGACTGATAGTCGAGGAGGAACAGATCGATCCCGGCCCGGAGTGGCGCGCGTTCAACCATTCGGAGCGGCAGTCGAAATCCCGTGTCGGCGCACCGACGACGAAAACGATGCACGACAAGGGGTTGACGACGACGATCGACTGGAAGGATAAGGACGCGTACGGACGGTCGATTTCCTCGAAGAAGCGCTCGCAGATGCACCGTCTCCGGAAGTGGCAGGAGCGGATCCGGACGAAGGACGCGGGCGAGCGCAACCTCCAGTTCGCGCTCTCGGAGATCGACCGTATGGCGAGCGCGCTCGGCGTCCCCCGATCCGTCCGGGAAGTCGCCTCCGTCATCTATCGACGGGCGTTAAACGAGGATCTCATTCGCGGGCGGTCGATCGAGGGCGTGTCGACGGCTGCGCTGTACGCCGCCTGTCGCAAGGAAGGGATCCCCCGCTCGCTCGAGGAGATCTCCGACGTGTCGCGTGTCGACCGCAAGGAGATCGGACGGACGTACCGATACATCTCACAGGAGCTCGGACTGGAGATGCGACCGGTCGATCCGAAGAAGTACGTGCCTCGGTTCTCCTCCGAACTCGAGTTGAGCGAGGAGGTCCAGTCGAAAGCCAACGAGATCATCGAAACGACCGCAGAAAAGGGGTTACTCTCGGGAAAGTCCCCGACGGGGTACGCCGCGGCAGCGATCTACGCCGCCTCGCTGCTGTGTAACGAGAAGAAAACGCAGCGCGAGGTCGCCGACGTCGCACAGGTGACGGAAGTCACCATCCGCAACCGGTACCAAGAGCAGATCGAAGCGATGGGCATTCACGGGTGACGCCGCGGCGCGGAGTGCTCGGAGACGGTTCGGAGCGGTACCGGTTGACGAGCCACCTCGCGGTCAAACTCCACGGCAGGCATCCCGTGACCTTGCAACCGTCCGCCGCGAGCAACGTTCAAGCCGGCGGCGCCCCAACGGTCGGTGAATGCGGCTCGACGAGTTCCTCGAGTTCGAGACGAACGAGCGGGCCGAGCGGCGGCGGCTCGCGCGCGAGAAGGATTACGGGATCGTCGACCACCTCGACTCGTTCAAGCGGCGGTTTGAGGATCACGTCAGCGACGACGCGGTCGTCGGTAGCGTCTCGCCGTCGATCTTCGTCGGGCGGTCGAACTATCCCAACGTCTCGACCGGGCTGCTCTCGCCGGTCGGTCGCGAGGCGGAAGCCGGCCGGTTCGAGACGTCCGCGGCGTGGTACGAGGAGGGCGTGTCGATCGCGGACGTGTTCGACCGCCGGACGAGTCTGCTCAACTCCAGTCGGATCACCGACGTCGACGACGTGGGGGCGGGAAGCGACGTCATCGGCGGGGCCGAGGCCAGCGTCCATGACGCGTGGGACGGCTGGCTCGGCGTTCAGCGCGAGGTCGCGATCGCGGACCGTCCCGTCGACGTCGAGATCGGACTGGACGGCTCCCCGGAGCTCGACTTCGACATCGGCGTGCAGGACGTGAAGACGCCGACCGGGCCGCGAGCGACCGCGAGACGCGCCGAACTCGGGGAGAACCCGCACGTGCCGCGACCAGTGAAAAAGACTCTCGAGGACGACGACTGGCGCGCAGAAGGGGCGATGACGTACCTGTACCGCCGTGGCTTCGACGTGTACGAGATCAACACGATCCTCTCCGCTGGTGCGCTCGGGCGAGGTGAGAACCGTCGGCTGGTTCCCACCCGGTGGTCGATCACCGCCGTCGACGATACGGTCGGGCAGTATCTCCGCGGGACGGTTCGGGATTCACCGACGGTCGACGAGATCGAGGTCCATCGCAACGAGTACCTCGGCAACGCGTTCTGGGTGATACTCGCGCCCGGACGGTGGGAGTACGAGCTCGTCGAGCTGAAAGCGCCTGGCTCGATCTGGAACCCGGACCCGGAAGCGGGGACGTATCTCGCGGCGGCGAGCGAGGGCCGGGAGGGACGAACCGGCTACGTCGAGGAGACCGCCGGGGCGTACTACGCGGCCAGACTCGGCGTGCTTGAGCAGCTCAACGAGCGCGACCGGCAGGCGAAAGCGCTCGTGATCCGGCACGTCTCCGACGACTACTGGGGCCCGGTCGGCGTCTGGCAGGTCCGTGAGGCAGTCCGCAACGCGTTCGAGGGAGCGTACGGCACGGCCGAAACGTTCGGTGCGGCGGTCCGCGGTGTCGCCGACCATCTCCCCGTCCCGCTCGCCCGGCTCCGGCGGAAGTCGTCGATGGTCGCCGGACTGCAGGCGAACCTCGGCGACTTCGTCGACGGCGGATAGCGCTGACGCGTCACGGAACGAGCCGTCCGCTGCCGCGTCGACGATCCCATCGGCAACCCCCGTGTTCGATGTCGGGCGTATATTGTGCAGTATAAGACCGAGTAGATGGTTATAAAGGCTCACTCGATGTGGAGAAGAGCGGTATATAAGTGAGCGGTGGAGAGGAGACTCCCTCGGAAGCCCCAGCCGCGACGGCTCGCGCGGCTCGCTGCGCGCTTCGGTCGCTTCGCTCCCTGCAGTGCTTTCGTCGCCGTGCGTCGCCCTCGCG
>OBKM01001256.1_pt1 | contig 10503 bp, 8 predicted proteins | sample 1519691 | NCBI WGS metagenome assembly OBKM01 (sample SAMEA37050418, study PRJEB22526) | metagenome | biome: saline pan; feature: lake; material: water | place: Egypt | collected 2015 | depth 0.5 m
ACGCAAACTCAGGAGCGAATCAAAATGAATCTCAGTTAGGTTCGGCAACTACTGTTTAGCGCGGGGAGGACGTCAACGGAGTCGGGCGTCCATCGCTCCGTCGTTTCTGGGAGCGAGGACCCGGACGCTGCCCCCGATGCCGGCCGACGACAGCGCCGCCTCGGCGTCGGCGCGAGCCGCGTCCGCCTGATCGGCGTCGGTAACACCGTAGACAGCGGGCCCCCACGATGACTGGCCGACGCCCCGGATGGCGGGCGATTCCGAGAGCTCGTCGATGAGCCGCCCCGCCGGTGGGCGGTAGACGCCGCCCTGTTCGTCGGTGTACCAGACACCGTTGAGACGGCCGAACTCGCCGATCGCATCGCCGAACACGTCGAGTCGTCCCTCGGCCGCGGCCGGCAGAAGCTGCCGGGTCAAAAGCGTTGTGAGTCGGTCCGCGACGGACGGATCGGCGGTCTCGACGACGCTCCGCATACTGTCGTCTTCGCCCTCGCCGCTTCGACCGTTCGTCGCCTCGGGGATCACGACCGGAAACCGCCACGTCGGGGGGAGTTCATGCCGGGCGATGACCGCCGGAACGCTCCATTCGCCGGGGGCGGGCGGTGCCGTGGTGAACCGTTCGGTCGGGTGACCGGCGTCGACGACGAGCCCACCGGTCTCGAACGTCCCGACGCCGACCCCGCTTCGGCCACCGCGGTTCAACGACGGCGCAAGCTCCCGAACATCGGGGGGTCGACCATGCGCGCGACCGACGGCCGAAAGCGTCGCGAGCGCGGTCTGCGTACCGCTTCCCAACCCGACGTGTCTCGGCAGCGTTTCGAGGGCGTCGATAGCAACCCCGTCGACGCCGAGTAGCTCACAGCTCCGGCTCGCGTAGCGCTCGATGAGCGTGTCGTCACAGACCACCCGGTCAGCAGGCTCCGCTTCGAGAACGACACGGGGGGATTCGAGCGCGACACCGACGCCGCCGTAGAGTCGCTCGTGTGCCAAAGAGAGGTTCTGGAACCCGATGTGGAGTCTGGAGCCGACATCGACGCGGACACGCATTACCGGCAGTACGTCGAGGGTGGTGTTGTGGGTTTCGACGCGCGGGTATCCGGACGACAGCGATCGGTCCCAGCCCCCGGGCGGTACCGGCGGTCGCGGTTATAAATCCCGCGAACGACCGAGATGGAGCAGTTCGCCGCCACACTCCTCACACGACCCTGGCTCTACTGCCTCCGTGCGGAGCCCGCACGTGATACATTCGTACGATTCAATACCACTTTGTATCGCATTCGGACGCATGTGAAGCGTAGATGGCTTCATACGTCTTATACAGGCCCCTAATACACCTAGTAGTGTGTAAACTAGTACCACAGAAGATGTAGACGAACGTTTGGTTGGCCGCGGCGAAAAGCGGCCATCGACGAGCGGCGGGAGCGGGCCTCAGCAAGGGGATGAGAGTGGCTGTCGACAAGCGGCGGTCAGTTGCGATGCCGACCGTGGCTTTCGCCACACGGCGGAGATGCGGACGATTAAGTCCTTCGGCGACGACGTTTCGGTATGAGCAAGCAGACGCCGCCGGAGCAAGAGCCCGGAAGCTACGGAAAAAAGGAGAGTCTCCGAAGCCGCGACGTGACGGAGGGGCCGGATCGTGCCCCCCATCGGGCGATGTTTCGGGCGATGGGCTTCGACGACGAGGATCTCGCCTCGCCGATCGTCGGCGTCCCGAACCCCGCCGCGGACATCACGCCGTGTAACGTTCACCTCGACGACGTCGCCGAGTCGGCGATCGAGGGGATCGACGAGGCCGGCGGGATGCCGATCGAGTTCGGGACGGTGACGATCTCCGACGCCATCTCGATGGGTACGGAGGGCATGAAGGCGTCGCTCATCAGCCGCGAACTCATCGCCGATTCCGTCGAGTTGGTCTCCTTCGGCGAACGGATGGACGCTTTGGTCACCGTTGCCGGCTGCGATAAGAACCTGCCGGGGATGATGATGGCCTCGATCCGGACGGACCTCCCGTCGGTCTTTCTGTACGGGGGATCGATCATGCCCGGCCAACACGACGGCCGCGACGTGACGATCGTTCAGGTCTTCGAGGGCGTCGGCGCGTACGCACAAGGGGAGATGAGCGGCGAGGAGCTCGACGAACTCGAACGCAACGCCTGTCCCGGCGCCGGCTCCTGCGGCGGGATGTTCACCGCGAACACGATGGCATCGATCTCCGAGGCGCTCGGGCTTGCACCCCTCGGCAGCGCCTCGGCACCCGCCGAGGACCACGAACGGTACGCGGTCGCCAGACGCGCCGGAGAGCTCGCCGTCGAGGTCGTCGAAGCCGACCGCCGACCCTCAGATATCGTCTCGAAGAAGTCCTTCGAGAACGCGATCGCGCTCCAGACGGCGATCGGCGGCTCGACGAACGGCGTCCTGCATCTGCTCGCGTTGGCCGCGGAGGCCGGCGTCGATCTCTCGATCGAGGAGTTCGACGAGATCTCCCGGCGGACGCCGAAGATAGCCGACCTCCAGCCCGGCGGCGAGAGCGTGATGAACGACCTCCACGAGATCGGGGGCGTCCCGATCGTCATCCGGCGGCTGCTCGAAGCCGACCTGTTCCACGGCGACGCGATGACGGTTACCGGCCGGACGATAGCGGAGGAACTCGAGTTCCTCGAGGCCGAACACGGGCTCCCGGACGACGACGAGATCGAGGCGGACTTTCTGTACACCGTCGAGGAGCCCAAGCAGGCGGAGGGTGCGATCAAGATCCTCGACGGAAACCTCGCGCCGGACGGCGCGGTGCTCAAAGTGACCGGCGACGACGAGTTCTACCACGAGGGGCCGGCGCGTATCTTCGAAAACGAGGAAGACGCCATGGCTTACGTCCAGGACGGCTCGATCGAGTCGGGCGACGTCATCGTCATCCGAAACGAGGGCCCGAAAGGCGGCCCCGGAATGCGCGAGATGCTCGGTGTGACCGCGGCCGTGGTCGGCGCGGGACACGAGGACGACGTCGCGTTGTTGACCGACGGACGGTTTTCCGGGGCGACGCGTGGACCGATGATCGGCCACGTCGCGCCGGAAGCGTTCGTCGGCGGGCCGATCGGCGCCATCGAGGACGGCGATCGCGTGACGATCGACATTCCGGAGCGAACCCTCGAGGTCGATCTCTCGGAGGCGGCGTTGGCGGAGCGTCTCGACGCCTTCGAGCAGCCCGAACCGCCGTACGACGGCGGCGTTTTGCGGAAGTACGGCGACGCGTTCGGCTCGGCGGCAAACGGTGCGGTGACGAATCCCGGCGTCAGACGCGACGAGTGAACGGCTGAAAAACGGCTCGTTGAGGGTAGGGGTGGAGGTAGGGGTAATCCGACCGTTCGTTGGCGGTCGTGGTCAATCGAACAGTTCGTTGGCGATCGTGTTCCGGAGGACCTCGCTCGTCCCCTCGTAGATCTCGTTGAGTTTCGCGTCCCGGTAGAAGCGCTCGGCGGGGAAATCCTTCGTGTAGCCGTAGCCGCCGTGGATCTGGATGCCCTCGTTTGCGACCTCACGGGAGACCTCCGAGGCGTACAGTTTCGCCTGTGCGGCCTCCTTGACGAAGTTTTCGCCGTCGATTTTTTTATCCGCGGCCGAGTGCATGAGCAGCCGCGCCGCCCGCGTTTTCGTGTCCATGTCGGCGATCTTGTGTTGGATCGCCTGGAGATCCGAGATCGGGTTACCGAACTGCTCGCGTTGTTGGGCGTACTCCGTGGCCTCATCGAGGGCGGCCTGTGCGATCCCGACCGAGCGGGCGGCGATGGTAATCCGGCCGCCGTTGAGCGTTTTGAGGGCGTGCACGAAGCCGCGTCCCTCATCGCCGAGCCGACGGGACTCGTCGACGTGGAGGTTATCGAAGCGCAGTTCGGCGGTCGGACAGCCCTTGTCACCGAGTTTCTCCTCGACCCCCTCGACGATGAACCCGTCGTCGTCCTCCGGGCGGACGACGAACGAGGAGATGCCCTTGTTTCCGGCCTCGGGGTCGGTTTTCGCGAAGACAACGACTGTGTCGGCGACCGAGCCGTTTGAGATCCAGAGCTTGCCGCCGTTGATGACGTACTCGTCGCCCTCTTTTTCGGCCGTCGTCCCCATCGCCGGCACGTCGCTGCCGGCACCCGCCTCCGAGAGCGCGAACGCGCCGATGTCCTCGCCCATCGCCAGCGGCGTGAGGTACTCCTCTTTTTGTTCCTCGTCGCCGAACGCATAGAGCATGTTCCCCGCGAGGGAGATGTGGGCGGCGACGATCGTCCCGAGACCGCCGGAGCCACGCGAGATCTCCTCGAGGGCCGCCGGGTAGGCGTGGTAATCGAGGCCGGCACCGCCGTACTCCTCGGGGAACGGCATTCCCATGAGCCCCAACTCGGCGAGCTCGTCGATGATGTCGGCCGGGAACTCGTCTTTTTTGTCGATCTCCGCGGCGACGGGGACGATCTCCTCGTCGACGAACTCCGCCACCATGTCCGTGATCTGCTTTTGTTCGGCCGTGAAAGTAAGATCCATGTAAGATAATCCGACCCTCAGTACTTTATCTTTCCTCTCCGCGATCGCCGGGAGGTGTCTGCTCCCCCTCGGTGAACGCTGTGGAGTCGATACGGCGTTCGACGGCAGCCGCGGTACCACGGCGCGGCCGGTGGGTTGAAAACGCGGCCGGTGGGTTGAAAACGCGTTCGGACACCCCGATATCGGAGCCAAATCTTCATACGGCTGCGATACATACTCGGCTGTATGAGCACCGAAACCGCTGACGGCGACGAGGAACTGCGCGAGCGCATCAGTAACTTCCTCCGCCGGAACTTCCCGCAGATCCAGATGCACGGCGGCAGCGCCGCGATCCAGAACCTCGATCGCGAGAACGGCGAAGTGACGATCATGCTGGGCGGCGCCTGCTCCGGCTGTGGTATCTCCCCGATGACGATCCAGGCGATAAAAAGCCGCATGACGCAGGAGATCCCCGAGATCGACACCGTCCACGCCGACACCGGTGCGGACGGCGGCTCCGAAGGGATGGCCGGCGGGCAGGTCTCGCCGTCGTTCCCCGGCGACGGTGGCGACGACGGTGCGGACGAAGGTCCCGAAGCGCCGTTCTGAGGCGGAACAACGACTCCGTTTCGGACTACCGAGGACCCGCGTTCTTCTTTGAACCCACGGACCGTCTCCCTGCGTTCACCGGCGACCGGAATGTGTTTGCTATCAGGCCCCGGAGCCGATACGCACGTCGTCGGGCAGCGCCTCGTCAGGAACGACGCCGTCCTCCCAGCCGCGGGCCTCGTAGTACTCGTCGATACCCCGTTCGAGGTCCGGGATCTCGTAGGGTAACGCGTCGTCGGAGCGATCGAACCCGCGCCGGTTGTTGAAATGTCGCTCTAGCGTGACGGTCCGTGCGCCGACGGCCATGAGATCCTCGAAATCCGCGCCGAAAAGCGCCTCATAGCGCTCTCTGCTCATATAATCGCGGGAGAACTTACAGACGATCCCGCTGTCGTTCAGCGCCATCAGGTTCTCCCGGTCGACGAGTCGCTCGGCTTTGCCGTCCATCCCGGTGGGTTCCATCGCCTCGTCTGCGTCGACGAGGGGGTACTCGACGGAGTAAAACGTCGCGTACATGTGATCGGCACCGCGGTTCGCAACCGCATAGGAAAGCGCCTGTCCGTGGAGGATTCGCCCCTCGTGGGCGGCGAAATCGAGCCCTTTAACCGTCCAGTTGTCGACGCCCAACTCCGCGTGTGCCCGGTCGATCCCCTCGGCGAGCGCGTCGCCGACCCCCTCGCGGTGGGCGATCCGCTCGAGGAGATCGTGGATCAACTCGGTGTCGCCGAAGGCGTCCTCGCTGGCCAGGTAGGCGGCGACCGTGTTCCCGGCCGAGATCGCGTCGAGCCCGTAGCGGTCACACAGCTCGTTAGATATCATCACATCGACGATGTCGTCGACGCCGCTGTTGGAGCCGAACGCCATCGCGACCTCGAACTCCGGGCCCTCGGTTTCGACGCCGCGGGCCTCGTCCCTCGTCGGGAGTTTGCAGGCGAAGGCACACGCCGAACAGGTTCCCTTTTTATACTTCTTTTTTTCGACGGCGTCGCCGTTGATCCCGTCTGCGCCCTCGAAGGACTGCTCGGAGAAATAATACGACGGGAGCCCGTCCATCTCGTTTGCCAACTCCAACACCGCGACGGTCCCCTGCCGTTTCATGATGTGGTCCTCCGTCGCCGCCTCGCGGTGGATCTCGGCCCCCGTGGCCGGGAGCTCGATCTCCGGGCGGGAGTCGCCGCCGACGGTGAGTGCCTTGACGTTCTTCGACCCGAGCACCGCGCCGAGACCGCCGCGGCCGAAGGCGCGTTCCTCGGTGGTCATGATCGAGGCGAACCGGACCTCGTTCTCGCCGGCGGGGCCGATGATCGCCGTCCGGTCGCTCTCGATACCGTGTTCGGCTTCGAGATACGACGCCGTTTCGGGAACGGTCGCTCCCCGGAGATCCGGAACGGCCTCGAACTCGACGCCTTCGTCGGTGACGTGGACGATCGTGAGGTCCGCCGCAGCGCCGGCGAGTTCGATCGCGCTATTGCCCGTATCGGCGAAGTTACGCGACAGGAAGCCGCCGGCGTTCGACGAGAGGAGACCGTCAGTCAGCGGCGAGACGGCCGTACAGTTCATCCGGCCGGTAAAGCTCATCGTCGAGGTCTGCATCGGCCCAGTCGTGAAAAACACCCGGTTGTTGGGGCCGAGCGGATCGGCGTCGAACGGGATTCGGTCGTGGGCGAGTTTCGTCCCGAGACCGCGGCCGCCGATATACCGGCGCGAGATACCTTCGATGTCAGTCTCCGTCGTCGTCGAATCACCGAGGTCGACGGTCAAAAGCGGACCAGTAGTGTGAAGCATAGAGACGGGTTGTCGGCCACGGAAATAAGAGTACCCCGGAGTCGGATGTCGTCGGGGCGGTGACGCCCCAGTAGGACGAAACGACCGGGGATTTAATCCGCGATCGGGCGAAACGCGACGCGATGGCAGCCGAACGCGGCCGGAACGTGCTGTTGGTAGTCCTCGATACGACCCGAAAGGATCGGCTGACGCCGTACGGCCACGACCGGCCGACGACGCCGACGCTGGGCGCGTTCGCCGACGAGGCGCGCGTGTACACGGAGGCCGTCGCACAGGCCCCGTGGACGCTCCCGGTCCACGCGTCGATGTTCACCGGGCTGTACCCCTCCGAACACGGCGCGACACAGGAATCCCCATATCTCGGGGCCGACACGGGAACGCTCGCCGCGGCGCTTTCACGGGACGGATACGCGACCGCGTGTTTCTCCTCGAACGCCTGGATCACACCGTACACCCGTCTCACGGACGGGTTCGACGAGCAGGATAACTTCTTCGAGGCACTACCGGGGGCAGTTCCGTCGCTCGCCGCCGGGGTCTGGGAGCGGCTCACGGACAGCCGGCTCCGGCCCGTCGCCGACCGGCTCATCGAAGTCGGCAACGGGGTTCACGAGCGCCTGAGCGCAAGCGGTCACGGAACCTCCCGAACGCCGGCGATAATCGACCGGACGAAGCGGTTCGTCGACGACAATGCGGGAGACAGGTGGTTCGCGTGTCTCAACCTGATGGACGCACACCTGCCGTACTACCCGCCGGAGCGATACCGCGAGGCGTTCGCCCCGGGCGTCGATCCGGACGCGGTCTGTCAAAACTCTAAGGCATACAACGCGGGCGCGAGAGACGTTTCTGCGGCCGAGTTCGACGACATCCGCCGGCTTTACGACGCGGAACTGGCCCACGCCGACGCCGAGCTCGGCCGGCTGTTCGAACACCTCCGGCGGCGGGGCCGATGGGAGGACACCGCCGTGATCGTCTGTGCGGATCACGGCGAACTCCACGGCGAGTTCGATCGCTACGGCCACGAGTTCGCCGTCTACGATCCGCTCGTCAACGTGCCGCTTCTGTTCAAACACCCCGACATCGAGCCAGGGCGAAGCGACGAACAGGTCGAGTTGCTCGATCTGTACGATACGATCCTCGAGACGGCTTTCGCGACCGACGCCCCATCGGCCGTGGGCGGTCGTCCGGTCCAGTCGGGGCGATCGCTTCTGTCGCCGGGACGGGCGATCCCCGACGGCGAGTACGCCTTCGTCGAGTACGGGCGGCCGGTGATCGAGCTGACACAACTGGAGTCGAAGGCCGCCGAAGCCGGGATCGAACTCGATCGGGACTCGGCATTTTACTCGCGCATGCGGGCGGCCCGACGGCCGGACGCGAAGTACACCCGCAACGAAACGCCCGCGGACGAGGTCTACCGGCTCGACGGGAGCGGGACGGAGGCCGAGCAGCTGGCGGTGACGGACCCACGGGTGGCGGCGCTCGAGGCCGCGCTCGATCGGTTCCTGAAGCGACACGGAACCGCGCCGGCGGGACCGTCGGAAGGTGACAGAAGCGCCGGCGGTGCCCGATCGATCGAGGGGATGGACGACGCGATGAGACGGCGGCTTCGGGAGCTCGGCTACCTCGAGTAGCGCCTATCGGACGCCGTGTCCGGCTTCCCAGGCCCGAACGAGCCGCGTGAGCGCCCGGTTCGTCGGGACATCGAGCCCGTGTTCGTCGGCCCGTTCGAGGACGTAGCCGTTGATCGAATCGATCTCGGTCCGACGGCCCGAAGCCACGTCCTGTCGCATCGAGGAGGTGTTTTCGGCCGTCGCTTCCGCGACCGACTCGACGGCGAGTTCGGCCGCGTGGTCGCACAGATCGATCCCTTCGGCGCGGGCGACGGCGGCCGTCTCCCGTGCGGCCGCGAGCGCGACCGAGTGGGCGTCGCCGTCGAGGACAGCGCCGTTTTCGACGCGCGCGAGGGCGGTCGTCGCGTTGATGCCCGCGTTCACGGCCAGTTTCTCCCAGCGCCTGGCGGGCATATCCCCGAGGACCGACACCGAAACCGATGCGGACGCGAACGCCGAACCGACCCGATCGGCAAGCGGCGACGAGCCGCCCTCGCGGGGACCGACGTGGAGGTCGCCGCGGCCGGTACACCGGACGACCCCTGGGGCCGGACGGACCGCACCGTACGTGCAGGTGCCGGCGAGGACGGGAACGGCCAGTCGGTCGGCGAGTATCTCCTCGTTCCCCATGCCGTTTTGGACGGAGAGACAGCCATCGAGCCCACAGCCGGCGAGGGCGGCCGCGGCCGACTCCGTATCGAAGGCCTTCACACAGACGACAGCGAGGTCGGCGGCCTCGGGCGGATCGAGGCGGGCCTCGGGGAAGACTGTCGCCTCGACGCAGCCGTCGATCCGGAGCCCGTCGGCGGCGACGGACCTCATGTGCGGATCACGGCCGACGAGGGTGACGTCGTGTGTCCTCGAAAGGAGGCCACCGAGGAGGCTGCCGAGGCTCCCGGCCCCGAAGATGAGAACGTGCATGCGTCGTCGTTCGGCCGGAGGACAAAAACGCTATCTCCATACAGCGGGAGAATCCCGCCGTCGTCGGGCGTAGCCCGACTGCCTGCGGGAGCTTCGCTCCCGCTCCGCTCACGACGGGGAGGAGGTCACTCGGTCGTCGTCTCCTCGAGATCGAGTTCGCCTTTGTGGATGGCGATCCCGTCTTGGATCACCTTCTCGGCGAGGACGGCGCATTTGATCCGCATCGGGCTGAGTTCGACGCCGAGCAACTCGATGATGTCGTCTCGGTCCATCGCTTCGACCGCATCGAGGGACTCGCCGTGAAGCTCCCCCGAGAGCATGCTCGCCGAGGCCTGGCTGATCGCACAGCCGTCGCCGACGAAACGCACGTGTTCTATCGTGTCGCCGTCGTCGGCGAGCTCGACGAACATCTTGATCGTGTCACCACACATCGGGTTCTCGCCGACGTGTTCGATGTCCGCATCCTCGAGTTCCCCGTAGTTACGGGGGTTTTTGTAGTGATCGAGGATCTGCTGCCGGTACATATCCGATCCGAGTCCCATTAGTACTGATGAGAAAGGGTGTGAAACGCAAAAGCCCACCGGTCGCGTGGGTTTTTATATATCCAGTACTGGCGCTCGTTTGAGCCCTTTTCCGTCGAATACGGTGTCCCCGGTACCGTTTTTTACTCTTCGTAGCGACTGTCGGGGACTTTTGTATTCGTATACCGGCTGTCAGCGAATTGTTCTCAGGTCGCTCCGTCAGCGATCAATCAGGGAGTGCATATGCCGCAACAGGTGGCGACGTATCAAAATTCAATTACTAAACTGGTGAAACATACAGGGAATGTATGCAGCACAGCGGGTTCGTTTGCTTCAGTTGCTCTGCGGTGAACCACCCGGTTGATGGGAGCCGCATATTGTCTGTTGGTCTATAGATTAGGTAGTGACAATCGTCCATGCAGCGTGTACGATACAACGGACGTACTACCAATAACGCATGAATCGTTTCGAACAGCCAGAACTAATTGCTCGCCCAGTCATAGCCGTGCTAATGGCGGATCTCTCCGACGATCGTCGACAGGCAACCGATTTGCGACGGCGGC
>OBKM01001257.1_pt1 | contig 10502 bp, 12 predicted proteins | sample 1519691 | NCBI WGS metagenome assembly OBKM01 (sample SAMEA37050418, study PRJEB22526) | metagenome | biome: saline pan; feature: lake; material: water | place: Egypt | collected 2015 | depth 0.5 m
TGAAGGGCGAGGCTTTCGCCTCGTATTTTCCGTAATCCCGAAACGACGGGGCGACGGGTACACAACTCCGGTAACGATTTATGCGCTTCGCGCCCGATACCGGCGTATGGAGCGTATCCCGTTCGGAATCCGGCGGCTGGACACGGCCATCGATGGCGGCGCGCCCTCCGGAAGCGTCGTACTGCTTTCGGGGGAGGCTGGTGCCGGTGCCCGGGAGTTTATATACACCGCCGCGCTCATGAACGGTCTCGTCGGGACCGATCCCGACCTCTTCGAGTTGTACTACGGTGAACTCGCCGACGGGGCAACGCCGCCACCGGAGGTGCATTATCTCTCTTTCACCGCCGAACGGGCGCAGTTGCGACGGGAGATGTCGCTTGCGATGGACGATGAGATCGTCGACTCGGCCATCGATTCGGTCACCTTCCACGATCTTTCGCCCGAGTATTTCCGGCTTAGCCCTGTCCCCCGCGAGTGGTACGCGAGACAAACGGCCCGGATCACGGATCTCGGCAACGACGAAAACCGCGGCACCGTTCCCGAAGTACTCGGCGATACGCTGACGGATCACGCCCCCGGAAACCTCGTCATTATCGATTCGATCGCCGATCTCATCGACGCACCGGCAGAGGAACTCGGGTGGGACGACATCCCCGTGCTCCTCAAGGGTATCTCCCGGGCGGCCTTCGAGTGGGGCGGGATGGTCCTCGTCCATATCAACCGGGAATCGCTCGACGCCCGCCGTCACGGACAACTCGTCGATGCGGCGGACGGGACGTTGCTTTTCCGGTGGGAAAGCGGCGGTTCGACACGCAACCGGACCATGGTGGTAAAACAGTTCCGTGGGGTGCTTTCCCGGATCGAAGCCGAAAACATCGTCCAGTTCGAAACGGAGATCAGCGATTCCGGGTTCGACATCAGCGACGTTCGAAAGATCCGCTGAAGCGGGATTCGAGCGCTGAACCGACCGAACGCTTAACAGTTATCCACCCCTACCGATCACCGATGGCAACTGAACCGGCCGCCGACTCGGAGCTGTCGGTGACACTACCCCCTTCGCTCGCCGAGTGGCTCGAGGAGCGTGCGAGCGCGCTCGGGATCGAGCGCGAAGCCTTGCTCGTCGAGCTTCTCGAGACCCACAGATCGACGGCCGAAATCGGTGACGACGGCCTCGTCTCGCTTCTGGAATCGGCCGACGTCGAAGCCCCGACGCTCGAACCGGCTCTCGAGGATATCGACGACCGCGTCGGGACGCTCGAGGAGCGTCTCGACGGTATCGACGACCGGACCGAAAACGCCGACTCACGGGTTGACGATGTCGAAGCGAAACTCGCGAACAACGTCGAGGACATCCGCAAACGCGTCCTCCAACTCCGCGACGCCCTCGAGGAGCGAGCACCGGCGGAGCACTCACACGGGGAGTTCGAGGCCGTCTCGGATCGACTCGACGCGGTGTCCGCCGAACTCGAGGCGGTCGACGAGGAGATGGGATCGACGACGGACCGGATCGAAACGATCGAGGGGAAACTCGACCGTCTCGCCCGTGCGGTCGTCTCGGGCAAACGCCGCTCGGATCACGAAAACGACTCGAAGGGAGTATTAAACGAGATCAGCCGGACGGCAAACCGAAACGGGGCGGCCGACGCGGACTGTGCCGCCTGCGGCGAGTCGATCCGGGTCGGGCTGTTGTCCGAGCCGGCGTGTCCGTACTGCGAACGCCGGTTCCGGGCCCTCGAGACACCGGCGTCGCTCTTCCGGTGGTTCAAACGCCCGGTCTTGACGGTCGCCGAACCGGCCGATGAAGAAACGCCCGAGGGGGACGTCGGTGGCGTCGACGGCCCCGAACGGACACCGGAGATGACCGATGAGTGAAACGCCCCCGGAGAACCCCTTCGAGGAGCTCGACGACGGGGATCAAGAACCCATAGACGGAACGCGCTACTTCGAGGAGATGTCGAGGGAGGCGTCGGATCTCGATATCGAAACCGTCTGGGAAGCCGTTGTCGAGGACGACTCGGACGCGCCGGCGCGTGATCACTCACCCGGCGATGAACAGCCGGAAGTCGTCGTTCCGAAGTCGAACTACTGCAAGAAATGCGAACACTTCTCAGAGCCGCCGAACGTCGCCTGTCGGAACCAGGGGACCGAAATCGTCGAACTCGTCGGTGTCGACTCCTTTCGGCTCCGAAACTGCCCCGTCGCCGCGTCGAGACAGCGCGCCGAGACGGTGTTTCCCGACGAGTCCTGAGGCCGGCCGCCGCCGTTCGGAACGCCTCCGGGGCGCTCGGCTCCGACGACCGATTCCGTACGCTTTTGCCGCCGAACGCCGTCCGTTCACCCATGCAGTTCTGTGATGACTGCGGCTCCATGATGCACACCGACGGCGAGGAGATGGTCTGTTCGTCCTGCGGCGCGAGCGAACGGAAAGACGAGGAGCGTGCCCAGTCGTTCATAAGCACCGACTCACAGACCGACGACGACGTGATCGAGTCCTCACCGGACGCCGATTTCGAGGGGAAGCCGACGGCGACGGACGTGGTCTGTGACGACTGTGGCCACGACGAGGCGTGGTATACGATCAAACAGACCGGAAGCGCCGACGAGCCGCCGACGCGGTTTTTTAAATGCCAGGAGTGTGGGCACCGGTGGCGCGGATACTCCTGACACTCGGATCTAGCCTCCTGTTCCGACGATCTGCTCGCGGACGTATTTTATGAGCAAGCCGACCATCGCGACGGCGAGGATCGAAGCGAACGCCAAAACGGCACCCGAGAGCGGATCGATGCCGGCTGCAACCTGTTCTCTGACGAAGTTCGCCGCCAGGGCACCCGACACGAAAAGCAACGCGACAGCACCGACGTTTGTGGGCGTGGCCGTCGGACGCGATACCGCCGAGGTGTTCAAAAGATAGACGACGAGCGCGATAGCGAAGGGCGTCCCGACCGTCCCCAACGCGAGCACGAGCACGAGCTGTCCGATCACCTGTCCGCCGATGAACGCACCGGGGGCCGACAGGAGCGCCGCGGCCGCCAGCAGGGCGCGGTAGCGGTCGTCCTCGACCGTCGTTCCCCACCCGAGTTTGTCGGCCAAAACGAACGGCGGGACGATCGTGTTGCCGCCGAGCGTCGAGACCGCGGCCGCACCGAGACCGAGCAAAAACAGCCACCGTGCGTTCTCGCCGACGAGCGGGCCGAGCGCCTGTGCCGCTTCGATGGTGCCGATGGCCGGGTCCGAGAGGACACTCGCCGCGACGAGAAAGATGGAGACGCTGTAGATACCGAACGCGACGAGCATCGACGCGCCGATATCGAACGTCGCGAGCCCGTACTCCTCGTCGCCCCACCCTCTGGCCCGCATCGTATACGAGTGCATCGTGATGAGCGTGATGTGAACCGCTCCGCCGAGGATACCGGCGGCGACGAGCGCGCTTCCGCCGGGAAGCGTCGGGACGAGCCCGCCCACGGCCGCGCCGCCGTCGATCGGAACGACGAACACCGATGCGACGAACGCGACGACAACCGTTGCAACCAGCAGTTTCGCCGCGGTTTCCAAGAGCCCGTAGCCCCGGCCCGCCAGCCCGAGCGCGAGCACGCCCGCCCAGAGCAGTCCCCAGATCCACGCGTCAATCCCGGTGATCGTCGCCGAGACGCTCGCGAGGGTGTTCATGATCACGAGCTGGGCGACGCCGGCGGCGAGCACCACATCGACGACGAGTATCCACGCCCACCACTCGCCGAGGTGCTCCTCAACCACGCCGACGATCCCCCGTTCCGTCAACAGCCCCAGACGCATCGCGAGATACTGCGCGAGCGCGCCGGCGAACGCCGAAAGAACGACGACCCACAAAAGCCCGTAGCCGTACGCCGCACCGCCGGCGATGAGACTTGCCATCGTCGCCGGCCCCGCTGCGATCGCGCCCGCGACCCACGACGGCCCCATCTCGCCGGCGTAGCCACGCAGGCGCCCGATCGAGGCCATTTATATACTCCCCGGAACCGGCCGACAGTTGGTGACGGTGCTGTCGGTACAGCTAGCTCCGGTTCGCGTTTCGCTCCGGATGCATGCGACCGTCACGCCCACCACCCTGGCGGCGTCAGCTGGGTCCCGGAACGGACGGCCCCCATGACGCCTCCGTCACGTCGGTACTGTTCGAACTGTCCGCCGGTTATCGACATACCACTCCGTTTTATTCCGGGTTAATAATGTCTTTCGACATCACGGGGACTGGGTGATGAAAACGAAACCGGGCCGCTTCGGTTGGATATCCGGCCGGGCCTACAGTTTCGGTCCGGCCCCACCCTGTGGCGATTCGTCGACCGGGCTCTTGTCCTCCTCGCGACCAGCGAGTTCGAGCATCCCGGCCACCTTTCGGCGGTTGACTTCCCCGATGCGGTCGGCGATCGAATCGACCAACTCGACCATCGGTTCACGCACGGGACTGCCTTCGAGTTTGACCGCCGGATCGGCGGTGCCGTCTGCCCCGAAGTCCTCGTGGATCGGGATCTGTCCGAGCAGGTCCACGTCGTAGGACTCGGAGATCTCCTCGGCACCGCCGCGGCCGAAGGGATCGTGTTGATCGCCGCAGTTCGAACACTGATAGAGGCTCATGTTCTCGACGATCCCCAACACGGGGGTGTCGTGTTTCTCGAAGAGCCTGAGCCCCTTCCGTGCGTCGTCGACGGCCATCTGTTGTGGTGTCGTCACGATGACGACGCCGGCGACCGGAAGCGTCTGGACGAGATCTAGCGACGCGTCACCGGTTCCCGGCGGGAGGTCGACGACGAGGTAATCGAGTGCGCCCCACTCGACGTTCTCGAAGAAATGCGTCATCACGTTGTTGACCATCGGGCCACGGAGGATCGCTGGGTCGTCCTTCTCGCCGATCAGAAAGCCCATGCTCATGACTTTCACGCCGTCGGCGGTGGGCGGAACGATCTTCTCCTGTGGCGTGACGCCTGGCTCCTCCTCGACGGGGAGGACACGGGGAGCGTTGGGGCCGTGGATGTCGGCGTCGAGTAGGCCGACGCGTGCGCCCATCTGTTCGAGCCCGGCCGCGAGGTTCGCCGCGACGGTCGTCTTGCCGACACCACCTTTCCCGGAGGCGACGGCGACGACGTTTCGGACGTTCGGCATGACTTCCTCGTCGAAGCCGTGTTCCTCGCCCGCTTCCGCGTAGAGATCCGGCTCGAGGCCGACATCCCGGACCGCTTTACGGATGGCGTTCCCCAGATCCAACTCCCCGGGGGCAAACGGGGTATTAAAAGCGAGCGAAACCGAGGCCGTCTCCTCGGCCTCGTCGATCGCCACGTCGTTTATCAGTCCCATCGTGACCACGTCCTCGCCGACGAGGGGGTCCTCGACCTCCCGGAGCCGCGCTTCGAGTTCCGATTCGAGTTCGGTCATCTGATCGTGATTCCTACGGCACGGGAACGTATGAGGCTTTATTTTTCGCCAACCGTCCCGCGGGACGTGCTATAGGCTGTGACGGCGAACGGAACAGTCGTCCACAAAAAACGGGACCGCGAACCGCAGACCGCCTACATCGCGGGCGGCAAGACGAGACCCAGGATTCGGGTGAGGATGTAGACCCCGACCCACATCGAGGTGATGAAGCCGACGAGATACGTCAGCGCCATAAGCGCCTTGCCGAGGTCACGCGGTTTGCCGAGGAACCACGCGAGCACGGTGGAGTACACCGGGATCCCGATGATCACGAAGATGACCCATGTGCCGGGAGAGAGAATTTCCCACGTCATCAGTCATCATCCCCCGGGGAGGCGTGGCCTTCGCCACGGAGTTCCTCGATCGCGTGTAACTCGATCACCGGGAACATCTTCAGGATGACGAGGAAGAAAAGCGTACAGAGCGCTATCGTCCCCGCGACCGAGAAGAGTTCGATGAAGCTCGGGAAGTAATCGCCCGAGACGGCGTAGTACATATCGAACGTCGGGTACTGCAGCCCCTCGACGACGAAGAACACCTTCTCGGTGAGCGTTCCGGTGAGCACCAAGACCGACGCTGCCAGCGATCGCTTGACGGTGAACAGATGCGGCTTGACCGCCTGGGCGAAGATGTAGACGAGCGAAATGAGCACGAGCCCGATCGCGAACTGGTAGACGGGCGAGGATATCTTCGCGCTCGTCACGTTCCCGGAGTCGATCGCCGGCGCGAAGACGCCCGTGATGACCTGTTGGAGCTGCAGCCAGACGAAGAGCAGACAGAACAGGCCGAGCCAAAGCGTCAGACCGCGAATGACCGTGTCGGTGAGGATGTGATGCCAGTCGTAGGCGCGACGGGTCAAAAGCGCGAGGATGATGACGCCGCCGAGCGCCGAGGTAAGCGCGATCGTGAGGAACTGCGGCCCCTGGATCGCCCCCTGCCAGCCGGGCATCGACGGCAGCAGTGCGAACAGCCACGGGATGACGCCCCCATGGAGGAGCAGCGGTGCCATCACGATGATACCCAACGCGAGCCACCAGACGATCCGTTCGATGATCGGGTCTTCGGACTCGGAGTAGCCGAGGGTCGCGATCTTGTAGAACGGTTCGAGAATGTTCGGCAGATCACCACGGAGTCGTGTGAGGTCGTACCGGAGCGTCAACCCGAGGTACGTCAGGGTCATCACCATATAAAGGGTGATGACCGTCACGTCCCACACGAGCGGCGACTGATGGACCGTCACCGGATACGACTGGATGACGCTCCAGGCCATCCGGTCGGGACGGCCGAGGTGGATCATGATGTAGAAGCCGGCCATACTCAACGCGCCGATCGTGAGCAGTTCGGCCAGCCGGGCGACCGGCAGATACTTTTTCATCCCGAACAGCCGGACTGCGGCCGAGAGGATGATCCCGCCGTGGGCGATCCCGACCCACCAGATGAACGCGCCGATGTACAGCCCCCACGTGACGCCGCCGCCCGAGCCCCAATCGGAGAGGTTCGTCACGGCGAGCCCGCGGTCGACCTGGAACAGCCACAGGGCCATCCAGATCGCCGCGATCACCGACGCGACCGCGAAAAGTATGTAGTACATCTTGCCCGTCTGTTGCATCGGGCGGACGATGTCGTCTTTCGTGGGCGTTTTCGAACTCATCAGTCGTCACCCATCCCGAACGTGTATCGGTCGAGCTCGTTTTTCCGGTTGTCCTCGACACCGATCTGTTCGTACGTGACCGGCCCCTCGACCTGCTCGGCTTCCGGACCGGGCTCGTTGCCCAGATAGACGACGTTCGGGTCCGTGCCGAGGTCCTCGAGCAGCTTGAACGCGGAGAGCTTTCCCCACGGCGTGACCGTCTCGCCCCAGTCTTCGTCGTTATCGAGCTCCGTGTCGCGCTCGAACTCCTGTTCGGCGCGCTGTTGGAGATACTGCTGTGGTCGGCTCTCCGGGTCGTTCATGTCGCCGAAGTGGATCGCGCTCATGCCAGCCGCATCACACGCTTCCATGCAGGCGACCGTTCCGACCTTCTCTTCGCCTTGGTGGCCGTCCTGCCGGGAGGGGCAGTACGTACACTTGCCCATCGTCCCCTGTGCGGGACGCATGTCGTTCCATTGGCCACGCTCGTCGTGGACGTGGTCGTTGCTCTGGGTGAGGTGCTGTTGGCGCTCCTCGAAGGACATCTCTTTCAGCTCGTCGTGGTCGTTCTCCGAGCCCGGCAACTCGTCGTACGGCACGTCGGGTTCGCCCCACTGGAAGTAGTTGACACCGTACGGACAGGCGACCTGACAGTACCGACAGCCGATACAGATCTCGTAGTTCGTGAGGACGAGCCCGTCCTTTTCACGGGTGTGTCGCGCCCGCACCGGACAGACTTTCTCACACGGTGCGTTGGTGCAGTGTTGACACGGTCGGACGAGGAAGTTCTCCTGTTCGGTGTTCTCGTCCTCGTAGGTGAGGACGTACATCCAGTTCGCGCCCGAGGAGGTCTGGTTTTCCTCGATACAGCCCGTGACACACTCCAGACAGCCGTCACAGCGCTCGAGATCGATGACCATCCCCATCTGCGTCCCGCTTCGGGACGTATCGCTGACGGCTTCGGCACCGTACTCGTCGTCTTTCGGGTCACCGGAACTGGCCGAGGCGACGCCGCCGAGACCGAGTGCCGCAGCCCCGGCACCCATCTTTTTCATCGTGTCTCGTCGGCTCTGGTTCATCTCCGTGTCGACGTTCGAGAGCTGTTCGACAAGCCCTTCGTCACCGGTCAACCGCTGGAAGATGCTGTCGTGTTCGCCGTCCTCTTCGGCCTGCATCTCCTCGAAGGCGTCGACGGTCGGCCGATCGTCGACGTCGAACTCCTCGACGACCGCCTCGTTGTACTTCTCGTGGAACTCCGCTTCGGAGATCTCGCCTTGGATGAGCCGCATGGAGTCTTCGGCCATGTCCATCCCGAGTTCGGTATCGTACTCGGTCTCATCGAGCATGTCCCGCATCTCGGACTCGTAGTCGTCACCCATCGGGTGGAACGATTCGTCCGCTGTGTTGTCGTTATCCCCGCAGCCACAACTGTCGCGGCCACAGGAGTCGTCGTCTCTACTCATTTAATAATCACCGTTGAAATCCACATCCGCATCCGTGGTATCATCGCAGCAGCGGTCCCGTCCGGATAGTCCGCTCCCGTCATTCGCCGATCACCGTAGCTTTAGGCGTCCTCGGGTAGGGTCCCGGAGAGCGGGGACAGATGCCACGCTCGCCGACGACGGTCTCCGAGCCGGAATCGCCATCCGAGTTCCGGCCGGACCGTCCCGTGAGGACGGTCGGCTCCCCGACAACCCCGATGGCTGGAGGTTTGGGGAAGGACCGACCGCCCGTCTCGGCGGATCCGTTCAGTATCCGTACTTCGAGTTTGCCCGTGTCGTGGGACCCGTCCGCTCCGGTCCATCCGGCCGCTTCCGGCCGCCGCCGGCCATCGAAACCGGGCGTTGCGGACATTCCCTCCGAGAGCCGGCCGTTGTCGGGCTCTGCGGCCCCGCCTGTCCGGAGATCGTCGGTGGGTTTTTGCCGTTTGGCACCGGGCACTGCCATCACCATGGGTCTTTGAGCGGACAGTAATAAAGACTCCCCATTCACCGCTTTATCCGGGGATTTAACGACCCGTATTCCCCCCTTTCGGGATCCCACGACAGGCTTAATACCGCGCCGGATATCCGCGCCGCGAGACAGCCCGACCGCCAGCCGTCGACGGAGCGGCGAACTTAACCGGACCCCTCCCGAGAAACCGGTTAATGACCGACGACGAAGACGACGGAAACGGCCATCCCGACCCCGAGCGGGAGGCCTTCGATCACGATCCGATCGGACACGCACAGATCTCCGCGGGGATGAGCGTCTCCGAACTGGTCCGGGAGTACGCCAACGCCGGAATCGGCGCGGCCGAAATCGCCGACGCCGTCGACGTGACCGCCGAGGCGTTCGGCCGCGAGGAGACGAGCGTCTTTTTCGGGTTGGCCGGCGCGATGGTTCCCGCCGGGATGCGGGCCATCGTTGCGGATCTCATCAGGGAGGGCCACATCGACGCCTTGGTGACGACCGGCGCGAACCTCACCCACGACGCGATCGAGGCGATCGGCGGCAAACACCACCACGGCAGCCACGATCACCCCGACTACGACACCCCGGCGTTCGACGAACAGCTCAGGGACGAAGGCGTCGACCGCATCTACAACGTCTATCTCCCACAGGAGCATTTCACGCTGTTCGAACAGCACCTCCGCTCGGAGGTGTTCGACCCGATCGGCGAGAACGTCGTTCCGATCGCCGAGTTCACCGCCGAACTCGGCCGCGCAAACGCCGAGGTCAACGAGCGGGAGGGGATCGACGAGGACGCCGGCATCGCGGCGGCGGCCTACGAACACGACGTCCCGGTTCACGTCCCCGCCATCCAAGACTCCGTCCTCGGCCTGCAGGCGTGGCTGCACTCACAGGTCAGCGGCTTCTCGCTCGATGCGCTCGCCGATATGTCGCCGCTGAACGATCTGGCCTACGAGGCCGACTCGACGGCCGCCGTGGTCGTCGGCGGCGGCGTTCCGAAGAACTACGTGCTCCAGACGATGCTCGTCACGCCCGGCGCGTACGACTACGCCGTCCAGTTGACGATGGACCCGCCACACACCGGCGGGCTCTCCGGGGCGACGCTCGATGAGGCCCGTTCGTGGGGGAAACTGAAAAAGGAGGCCCGGAACGTCTCGGTCTACGGGGACGCGACGATCACGCTTCCGCTGGTCGTCGCCGGGGCGCTGGATCAGCTCGCCCCCTGAGTCGATCGGACTGATCCCCGGGAACGGCGGCACGCGCGACGGTCGTGGCGCATATTATAAAACGCCGCCCCGTATCGTCCGATGGCCGATGACGAGTACTCCTTCCGAGCCGGTGTAGGCAGCCGGCGGTGACGAGCCCTATGAGTGCCGAGGCCGCTATTTTTGACGGTAGACGGCGTCTCTGAGGGTATCTGGGTGTGGCCACAGTAGACATAGGCCCTGGTCAGATTCTCGTCGGGCGGGTAGACGCG
>OBKM01001258.1_pt1 | contig 10499 bp, 9 predicted proteins | sample 1519691 | NCBI WGS metagenome assembly OBKM01 (sample SAMEA37050418, study PRJEB22526) | metagenome | biome: saline pan; feature: lake; material: water | place: Egypt | collected 2015 | depth 0.5 m
TACGTCAACGGCGAGTCGCTAGTCGTCGACGGCGGGATGTCGAGCAGCACCTGATCGCTGTCACTCGACACCGCGAAACTCTCTTTCGCAACCGAAGCTGCGGAGTTGGAACTCACCGCCGTAGCCTGCGACCACGATATCGTGTGGGACACCGGTCGAGATGACCGCAGGGCTGAGCACGTTCGTGTCGAGGACTTCCCATATGTCGTCTTGACGGGAGCGTGTCATAGAAAGGTTCGCGTGGTGTCCCTGCCAATCGAAATACAGCTGTTTGCATCCCAAATAGCATCCCCAGAACCGGGATTTCCCCTTTACGACTGCCAGAAGGCAGGTACGTGGACTATTTTATGACACTCTAGAGGTTTGTCCACGACAGGGCAGTCAGGGAGTAGTTCGCCACATGTGCGACCGAGGGCTTGCAGGCCACAAATCTTGTTTCCAGGACACAATTGGCTACCGCTATTAGAGCCGACGAAGCTAACGGCTGCGCCCGATATCGTGGCTCAGAGGGAAAGATTTGCTCCGTATACTTTCACCTGGGTTTAGACAGTTTTATTTGGGGGGCCGATAACAATCCAGATGATGGTAGAAAATGATGTCTGGAGGTGTCCGTAGTGACATGCGCATTTTAGTGCGACTCACTGCGCGGACTGACACAGCTTACGACAACAGATATCACCACAAACTGCGTGGCCGAATCTGGCGCGCGCTTGAGGGGACGGAGTACGACAAGATCCACGACGAGAACCGTCCGAAGCCGTTCACCTACAGCAACCCGTTCCCACCGGGCGACATGCACGAGGGGGACGAGCGAACGCTGCTCGTCGCGTCGACCGAGGAGGAGTTGCTCGCACACGTCGCCGCCGATTTGCTCGAAGAGCCGGAATTGAATGTCGGCGAGATGCCGTTCGAGGTTAAGGACGTCAACTCGCTCGCACCTGGCGTCGGCGAACCCGGTACCACGGGAACGCTCGAATCGGGAACCGGTGTACTGGTCAGAATTCCGCCGTGGCGGTTCGACGAGTACGGCATTGATTTGGACTCCGACCAGGCCGAGTTCTGGCGGCCCGAACACACGATAGAGCCGTTTGTCAATCAGGTAGAGGCGAATCTGGACAGAAAGCACGGACTGTACTGTCCAGACTATCTGCCGGGCCCCTCCGATGTGGAGGGGGACCTGTTCGATGGGTACGAGCTCATCAAGACGTTCGCGCTGCCGGTGACCCCAACACAGGGACAGCAGGAGACGTGGGTGCTGAGCAAGTGGCGACTCGACTACACAGTCCGGGATGATGACCACCGACGACACCTGAATCTCGCGCTTGATGTGGGAGTTGGCGAACGCAACTCTCTCGGGTTCGGGTTCGTGAATATCACCGAGAAGGTGCCGCCCGGAGAAACAACACTGGAGGGGTACGATGCTCACGCCTGAGGAGTTCCGCGGCAAGTACCCCGAAGCGGAACTCGCAGACGAGTTGCCGGACTCGCCGATAAGTTCGCTCCGTGACGTACAGTACCTCTACGGCACACTCTACACGCTGGCCACGACGGGCGGAGGGAGGTATGCCCCCTATGTAACGCCTGACGCTGCCGGTGACATCGTAGACACCGACGACAGTCTGATAATCGTCCGTGTCGACCTCTCGGAAGGCGATCCGCGACTTGCCGACGACAATATCGGCCCGGTGCATATGACACGCTATACTGAAGACCTGGTTCAGAAGGTCAGTCACTGCAAGTACGCGGCGGCGCGCGGAATTGACCACAGTGTGAGCCACCAGGCGGGTCGGAATAGTTCTCCGGAGAAACTCGCCCGGTACGCAAAGGAACGAGTGACACGCTGGGCCACCGACGACGTGGTCCAGGCAACGGCCAACGACCACGAGGACGGCTGGATTATCAACCGACTCGCTGCTCTTGGCAAGAACGAGGATGCACTTGCCCGTATCGAAGATGGTGTCGAGAGAGCATTAGGTGGCGAATCGGCGACAGCACTGCTTACAGTGCAAGTGAAGACCGACAGTACCGGCGAGTACCACTGGCCCGGAGATCTCGATGTCTTTCTTGAGGCGATGCGCCAACGAAAGCTCTCGAAGCTGGTCACAAAGAACAAGGCCGACGACTCCTCCGGTGAGGCGACTGATCTGGTTACCGGTCGACCTTCCAGAACTGTCGGAACGTCAGAAGACCCGCAGAACTACTTCCTCGGCAAGCAGCGCGAGAAATTCCCGGGCCTCGATATCGAAGAGGCGTGGCGGTCGCATCCAATTGCGGAGGACGCCGCGGTTACGGTGATGAAGGCAGAGCCATTCGTCGAGGCGTGTACCTACCGGACTTTCGGCGCGAAGGTGTACTACCTGCCGTATTTTTTCGGTCGGACGAGTACTGAGGATGCCTACACGCTGTACGATATCCTTTACCGGGCTGTGAGTGAGGGTGGCGATACAACGCCAATCGAGCGGGCCTACGAGCGGAGACAGCACCTCGACATCGACGAACGGCGACTCCGCTTCTACGTCTCCGCTGTGATGCCCCACCAGATGTCTCGGTACGACGTGTTCGGTGAGACATTGAACGGGCAGCTACATTATCCGATGGGACTCGCCACCATACACAACAGACTCGTACAGCAGGCCTCGGCGTTTCAGTCGCTGACGGACTGGACTGCGCCGCTTCCAACAGCCGACTCTTGGGAGTTGCTCGCAGGAAGTGACGAACAGCTACGCGCTGTCTCGACTGGATGGTACTTCCATCAGACGTTTGCAGAGCGTGACGATGCCGATGCAGATGCTGACGACCCCAGAATCGAGGCGCTCGTGAGCGTTCTGGGCGGGACGGCCATTGCTGTCGAGGTACTGCTCGAGGAGTTCGTCGCGCGCATCATCGCCGAGGAAGGGGACGACGAGGTATTCGAGGGATTCCCCTCGTTTCTGGTCGCCAGCCAGTTCGCACAGCTCTGTGCACTGGCCGATAGTGAAATCGACCTTTTGACGACGAGAGACTCCGGCAAAGAACCGATTACACGGGAACCAACATACGAGAGAGACACAATGCACGGACACGGACCACTTGCCGCGGATGGCGGACATCCGGGCAGAGCGAAACTCGACTCGTTTATCGAACAGACACCTGCACTCGCCCCCGATTCGGAGAGCGAGAGCACAATCAGCGACCAGCGCCGGGGTGCGTTCCTTCTCGGCGCGCTTGTCGGGGATATCGGGAGCTATCAGGAGTACAGTGAGGACCGGTCGACGACACTCGTCGACCAGTATCCGGTGAAATCAATTAGTCGGAATCGCATCAAGAAGATCACACAGGAGACGATTGCAAAAACGCTCGTTTACACCCGACAGGAAAAAAAGAGGGGGCGCTCGTATCCGGGGACAAAAGCCGAACACATCGTCAACCGTCTCCGCGAAACTATCGTGAATCCCGACCCCGGCGAGTGGGAAATAGAGACGGACGATCTCCGCTTCTACTACGCGCTCGGGGTGACATACGGGATGAACGACCGTCCAATCAGTGAACTGGCCGACGAAACCAATTCGACCACGGAGGAATCATAACATGACAGCTAACAATAACACAGTCCAGCACCGCTCGGAAATCGTTTTCCTGTACGACGCCGTTGATGCAAATCCCAACGGGAATCCACTCAGCGGCGCGAACCGACCGCGTATCGATCCCCAGACACAGGAGGCAATCGTCACGGATGTTCGCCTGAAGCGATATCTTCGGGACCAACTCGACGACGATGGTCACGGCGTCTACGTTCGCAACGTCCAGAGGGAAGGCAACCAGTTCACGCGAGGTCAGTTGCTGGAAGATCGACTAAAGGGGGTTGATCCCGACGACTACGACCTTGACGACGACACGGAAGCAGCGCAGTTTCGTGAGGACGTGTTCGGCGAGTTCCTCGACAGGAGCGTTGATGTCCGGTACTTCGGTGCGACGATGTCGGTTGACACCGACGAGGTGTACGCGAAACACCTCCCGGGCCACTTCACGGGGCCGGTTCAGTTCTCCCCCGGCAAGTCGATGCACGCGGTGACCGAAAACGAGGAGTACGATAGTCTGACGAGCGTGATTGCGACACAGGAGGGCAAAGAACAGGGTGGATTTGATCTTGACGACCACCGGATTCAGTACGGACTCATCCGGTTTCACGGTCTCGTAGATGAACACGGTGCAGAGGATACGAACCTGACCAGCGACGATGTTAGACGACTGGATACGCTCTGCTGGCGAGCGCTCAAGAATCAGACAATCAGTCGAAGCAAGGTCGGGCAGGAACCACGGCTTTACTGCCGAGTCGAGTATGCCGACGAGAGTTTCCATCTCGGCGGTCTGGACAAGGACCTGATGCTCGATTCCGACCGGTCGAAACCTGACGAGGAACTGCGGACCGTCCGAGACCTAGCTGTCGAGACCGACGGATTCGTTCGGCGCCTCGACGCTGCGAGCGAGCGAATCAAGCAGATTCGTATCGTTGCCAGTGACGTTCTTCGCGTCTCGTACGGCAACGAAGTCGGCGGGCCTGAGGTGCTGTACGATGCTCTTCGGGAGGCTGTCGGCTCGGATACCGTCAATGTTGTCGACGTATACGACGAGTATTCCAGTACGCTCCCCGAACGCGACACAGAGTGACAATGCCGAAACACCTGTCTGAACAGGGGGAGAGAGGCGATATGACCCCGTTCCCCGAGCGCTGTCTCTCGCTGACTGTCCGAGGGCCGTGGGGGCACTTCCGCCGTGTCGAGGGAAATGTCGTCAAACAAACTTACCGTATTATGCCGAGAACCACCGTTTCGGGGTTGTTAGCGGCGGTTCTCGGGATAGACCGGGACAGCTACTACGAGTTATTTGGGCCGGACAGTTCAGCAGTCGCCATTGAGCCGGTTCGACCAATCCGGACGGTCAATATGCCGATGAACACACTTTCGACTGCAGATACGAACCTGCAATCGCTCAACGGACGTGGGAAACTCAGCCTGAAGCTTCCCGACCCGACCGCGCTCCGACAACAGCACAACTACGAGGTTCTCGCCAACCCCGCCTATCGTATCGATGTCGCACTCACTGACGACGACCGATATCAGGAACTCCACTCGATGCTTACAGCGGGCAGAAGCCACTACGTCCCGAGCCTCGGGCTCTCCGAGTATCTCGCAGAAATCAAGTTTCACGGCGAGTTCGAGGTGGAGGCAGCTCCGGAACCGGATGGAACCCCGGTGATGGTCGACTCTGCGGTCCCAAATGCGGTCGACGACATCGTTCTCGAACCGGGCAGTCGCTGCCAGGTTGAGGAATCGCCAGCATTTATGACCGCGGACTCGGGCGGCCGAACCACAACCGGATTCACGACGTACGCGTACGAACCTGGGGCGACTGCACTCGCCGTCAGCGATATTGAACCAGCGCGGGTCGATGACAGAACGGTCGTGTTCGTCTGAGATGGACCCCAGATACTCCCATCCGGCGGATGCAGGGCACGGGCGGGTTCAGCTTGAGGAGCATCTCGACGATACTGCCGAGCGTGTGTCGCACATCGTTCCCGGGGATGCTCAAACACCTGCCGGTGAATCGCTTCGAAACGTCGTCGAGACACTCGCGTATCTCCACGACTTCGGGAAGGCAACCACTTACTTCCAGCAGTATATCGGTGAAATGGCGGGTGAACCGGACTGTCCGGAGTATCGATACCACGCGCCGATTGGCGCGTTCGCGTCGTACTACGCCCTGGACGCGCAGGGGTACGACACGGAAACCTGCCTCGCTGGATTCGTCGCCGTTGGCAAACACCACGGCGAACTCCCCGACATTGCACGCTATGTATTCCGTCGAGCCTACCGTCGTGAGGGAGTCCCACCACGAGAGCAGAACTCGGCAGAGCAACTACAGATGGCTGTGTCAACACAGATGGAGGATATCGATAGACACTGGGCGGATGAAGCCGGCACATTGTTCGAGGACGCGACTGCAGAAAACGGAGCGTGGAGGGAGTTCTACGATGGATTCGGTACACTCCTCGATGAAATCGCGTCGACGGTAGCGACCACGAGTGGGGAGGGTATAACTCGGGAGGCACTCTCAGAGTCGTGTTACGCGCTGGTACTCGAGTGCTGGGGATCGCTCATTCTGGCGGACAAGACGAGCGCGGCTAGTGGGTCAGAGGCCAAGTCAGTCTCGGAGCAGGCATATCGGCCCGACCGTCCCTCGCTGAAACAACTGGAGCGTGCGGTAACGGAAATCGAGGACCGCGTCGATGCTTCGCCCGACGGAACGCGTACTGAGCGGCTGAACCACAATCGGTCGAACGCCCGGAGGGACGTACTTGAGGGAGCTAGGGCGTTCGCTGCTGAGGGTGGCGGGGTCGCCACACTGACGTTGCCAACCGGGATGGGAAAGACCCTCTCCGGTCTGTCGGCCGCACTGACGGTACGGGACCACCTCGGCAGTGACCGTGTTGTTTATGCCCTGCCGTTCACGAGCATCATCGACCAAGTTGTCGACGAAGTGAGGGACATCTACCAGGCAGACACGACGGGTCGTCTCCTCACAGCCCATCACCATCTCTCTGAGACGACAACGACACTTCGGGGAGATGACGAACTCGACGGCGAATCGGATGCCGACAAGGACGGCCTGAATGACGATATCGCAGGGATGCTCGCGGAGAGCTGGCGGGCCGGCCTCACAGTGACTACGTTCGTGCAGTTGTTCGAGAGTCTTGCGGGACCAGCAAACAGACAGTCGATGAAACTGCCGGCACTCCGAGACAGTGTCGTCGTTCTCGACGAGCCACAGAGCCTTCCGCTGGACTGGTGGCAGCTCGTCCCGCGGCTCGTCCGGCTTCTGACCGAACGATACGATGCAACAGTAATCGCAATGACTGCAACCCAGCCCCGCCTGTTCAAGGACGCGACCGAACTGGTCGACGAACCGGACCGGTATTTCGACGCTGCGGAGCGCGTGGCCTACACGCTTGATGTCTCGACAGAGCGGTACATCGACGATCAGGTCGGACCGAAGTCGTACGACGCCGCTGCAGAAACGTTGCTCGATGACGTCGAGCCTGGAACGTCCGCCCTGGCTGTCTGTAACACGATAGACAGTGCACGAACCCTTACAGACCACATTACCGATCGTCGTGCAAAAGCCACAGGTGTCGGCACAATCTACGCGGAGGAACTCGCCGCGGGCGGACTCAACAATCTCCACACAAATGATGTTGCCGACCGCGTTCAGGCGGCCGGTGATGTTGCTCTGCTCCATCTCTCGACGCGAATGCGCCCGGTCGATCGACTGCATTTGATCGACGTGGCCAAAGAACTCACCGACCGAGGGCACACGCTGATAGCAGTCTCGACACAACTCATCGAGGCTGGTGTGGATATCAGCTTCGATCGTGTGTATCGTGACCTCGCACCGATAGACAGTATTGTGCAGGCTGCCGGGCGGTGCAATCGCTCGTTCGAACGGGACCGTGGTGAAGTCACAATCTGGTGGCTCGACACGCCTGCAGACCAGACAAAGACACCGGCAGAGGCTGTCTACAACCGTGGACCGGTCTTGCTACCAGTTGCTGCGGATACGCTGGCCTCGGTTCGCGGAAATCAGGAGAGGATTGCCGAAACCGATGTCGCCCGCAACGCCGTTGACCGCTATTACGAAACGCTCCACGAACAGAAAAACGTCGGCAATCAAGAGTACGTGACCTACGTCGACGAGGGGAGGGCGGACGAACTGTCGAACCTCTCGCTCATCGACGAGCGACGGGCAGTCGATGTCATCATCTGTCGGACAGAGGCCGACCGAATGCTGATTGATTCAGTAGAGCAGGCGTTCGACGAGTACGACTTCGAGACGGTCAACACACTCATGAACGACCTGCGAACGAAACAGATTTCAATCCCGATATATCAGGACAACTCTACAGAAGCACGTGAAATCGGAGACCTGCCACCAGTCTATCCGGAGACGGACATCCGATATATCGATCCGACGAGACGAGAATACCGTGACTTCTTCGACCCGGAAACCGGGTTCGTGGTTCCGGATAGCACGGTAGAGCGGAGGTTTCTATGACAGACCCCGTAGCTCGTCTCCTCAAGACGGCCCGTGGCACACCCGTCGACGACCCGCTGCGCATAACGGGCGTGATGATTCAGTACTATCACGTCTGCAAGCGTGAACTTTGGTTTGCCTCACGCAATCTCGAAATCGACCGGGAGAATCCGACCGTCGTGCGGGGAACTCGTGTCGACGAGACGGCCTACGAGGAGAGCCGACAGAACCTCCATCTGGGGATGATATCGCTTGACCTGCTCGAAGATGGCCGGGTCGTCGAGGTCAAACCTTCTTCGACGCTCACGGAACCTGCGCGGATGCAATTGTCCTATTATCTGTGGTATCTTGACCGCGTTGCGGGTATTCAGAAAGAGGGTGTACTCGCACACCCCCGGGAGCGAAAGCGTGAGGAGGTTACACTGAGCGAAACGCGGGTCAAGAAGGTCGAAGACACGATTCGCGGGATACACGGGGTGGTGACACGCAAGATGCCACCGCCGGCAGAGGAGAAGCCGTTCTGTGAGTCCTGCGCCTATCACGACTTCTGCTGGTGTTAACCATGGACAGAAACTACCACATCTTCTCTGACGGGCGCGTCGAACGGAAAGACGATACGGTCCGACTGGTGACTGAAGATGGCGAGAAAAAATACATTCCGGTCGAGAATGCAGAGGCCGTGTTCCTGCACGGACAAATCGACTTCAACACCCGGTTGATGTCGTTCATGAACGACCACGGGGTTGCCGTCCATGTGTTTGGCTGGAACGACTATTATGCGGGGTCGGTAATGCCCGAGCGAGGACAGACATCGGGCCGAACAGTCGTCGAGCAAGTCCGTGCCTACGACGACAACCGCCACCGGCGACAGCTCGCGGCCAGTCTGGTCGCTGCGAGCATTCACAATATGCGAGCGAACATCCGTTACTACGACGGGCGGGACCGGGAACTCGGCGCAGAGCTGGCCGACCTCGAAGAGGCCAGCGCACAACTCGAGGAGACGCTGTCAGTCGAGGAACTCATGGGTATCGAGGCGACAGCGCGAAAAGCCTACTACCGGTCGTTTGACGAGATTCTGCAGTCGGACCTCGGTGGGATGGGCAGACGAGAGTACAATCCGCCGCCGAACGAGATCAACAGCCTGATTTCGTTCGGAAATTCGCTCGTGTACGCAAACTGTGTCTCTGCGATTCGAGCGACAGCACTCGACCCGGCGGTGAGCTACCTCCACGAACCAGGCGAGCGGCGATACTCGCTGTCGCTGGATATTGCGGATCTATTCAAACCGGTCCTGGCCGACCGCGTGCTTTTTCGGCTGGTCAACCGGCGTCAAATAACAGCCGACGACTTCGAACATGAACTCGACAAGTGTCTCCTGAACGAGGACGGTCGTAAAACCTACTCCATAGAGTTCGAGGAAACCTTAGAGCGGACCGTCGAACACCCACGGCTGAATCGGAAGGTTAGTTACCAGTACCTGCTGCGACTCGAAGCATACAAGCTAAAAAAGCATCTCCTCACGGGGGAGCCGTACGAACCGTTCGAGCGATGGTGGTGAGATGTACGCAATCGTCGTCTACGACCTCGAAGCACATCGGACACAGCACGCACTCAAAATCGGTCGGCGGTACCTGACTCACGTCCAGAACTCGGTACTCGAAGGCGACATCTCGAAAGGTGATCTGGAGAAACTCCGCGGGGAGTACGAGGACCTCATCAAACCGGGCGAGTCCGTCATCATTTACGAGCTGTCTTCAGATACCCTACTCGATAGAACCGTCTATGGGGAGGATCCAACAGAAGATCGTCGGTTTCTGTGACTGGCGATTGTCGACCCCCCGGGACTCATCGACTATTACGGGTCGATGAAAAACCTTTTTCGCGACCACGCAATAGAAACTCTGTAGCCCGCAAATCGGGCACGGTTTCAGAAGGACTCTTGTGGGGTTGAAGCCCACAAGACTGGCACGTCGCTACGTGCCAAGGGCCATGTTTCAGAAGGACCCTTGTGGGGTTGAAGCACGAGTGAGCATCTCCATCGACGACGACCTGCTCGTTTCAGAAGGACCCTTGTGGGGTTGAAGCGGCCAGTCGCCGCGCGTCAGCGATCTCGCTCGCCGACAGTTTCAGAAGGACCCTTGTGGGGTTGAAGCGAGTTGTTCCTGCTCCCGCCGGCGCTTCAGCTCGTGTTTCAGAAGGACCCTTGTGGGGTTGAAGCCCCGAAACGATGGACACGGTTACAACGCGCGCGCGCGTTTCAGAAGGACCCTTGTGGGGTTGAAGCAAGCGCAGGTTTGAGAACGGGTACCGCCCTGAACAGCTGTTTCAGAAGGACCCTTGTGGGGTTGAAGCACAGCTTTCCGCTTACGGCTGCGATAACGACGACCGTTTCAGAAGGACCCTTGTGGGGTTGAAGCGACTGTTGACGGCGA
>OBKM01001259.1_pt1 | contig 10498 bp, 5 predicted proteins | sample 1519691 | NCBI WGS metagenome assembly OBKM01 (sample SAMEA37050418, study PRJEB22526) | metagenome | biome: saline pan; feature: lake; material: water | place: Egypt | collected 2015 | depth 0.5 m
ATCCTCGCTCGCCGGTGTCATCGTGCTGGTCGGCGAGTTTCTCGACGATGAGCTCCGGCGTCGACCGGGCGAGCGAGCCCTTGACGGGCGAGCGGTCGACCTGGAGCTGACCGCCTTCGAGGCCGTGGGCCTCGATGCCGTCGACGGCGATCTCCCGGTCGGCGGCCTCACGGATCTCCCGGGCCAGATGCGAGACGACGACCGCGGTTGCCGCCCGGTCGTCGAGCGCCTCGAGGATGCCAGCGACGATGAGCGCGCTCGCGCCGGGTTCGGTGATACTCTCGAGTTCGTCGACGAGCACGAGCACCTGCCGGCGCTCACTGACCCCGGTGACGAGGTCACCGAACGCCCGCAGCGTGGCTTCGAACGCCCCTGCGTCGAGGGTCCCCTGTGACTTGCCGTGGTAGTGGAGTTCCTCCACCCGCTGGACCCGGGCCGACTCGGCGGGCACCGGGAGCCCCATGTGTGCGAGCGTGGTCACGAGCGCCACGAGATCGAGCAGCGAGGTCTTCCCACCGCTGTTGACCCCCGACAGCAGCGTCACACCCTCGACGTGGTACTCGACGGGGTCGACATCCTCGAACGGCACGTCCAGCAGCGGCGACCGCCCGCCCTCGATGCTGACCCCGTCACCGCCGATGGTCGGCATCGTACAGTCGAAATCGCGGGCGAACCGGGCGATGGCCAGTTCCACGTCGAGTTCGAGTGCGCGCCCGACCAACTCGTCACAGGCCGGCCGGAGTTCGGCGAGACGCCGGGCGGTTTCGCGCTTGCGCCGCTCGGCCCGGCGGTCCCGCATCGCGGTCAGCTCCTCGCGCAGCCGGGTGACGGCATCGTCGTTGCGCTCGACGGGGTATGTCGGCGAGTCGTCGAACACCCGGCGGGCGATCGAGGCCGTCTCCTCCAGACTGAGCGTCTCGACGACCGTCTCCCGGGCGCGGTCGAGCGCAGCTTCGAACTCGCCGGTCAGCTCCCGCTCGAGCAGCGACTCCACGCCCGCGCCGCGCTCGGCAAGCGAGAGCAGGTCTGTTCCCTCGATTGTCACGTCTCGGGCCTCGATGGCCGCCCGGAGGTGGTTGTTGGCAACACGCTCTGCCTCGGCGACCGCCGCGTCGAGGTCGTCGACAGCGTCGGTCAGGCGGTCGAGTTTCGCGTCACCTCTCAGCTCCCCATCACCACCGAGCACAGACAGTGACTCCTCCAGAACACCGAGGTCACAGGGAGGGTCGAGGCCGGCCTCGCGGTGAGCCCTGGCCGCCGCACGGAGCGACTCGCGGTTGCGCGCAAAGAAGGCGAGTGTCCGCTCGGGCACCACGGAGACGGGGTTCGAGAGCGCATCTGGTTCGACCCGGACATCACCAGGGAGGTCCGTCCCGGCGAAGGCCGCATCGAGAGTCACGACCGTCGAGTAGCCCCGAGCGAGCTCTGCCAGCTGTCGGGTGTCCTCGACGAGTTCGACCGACAGTTCCGGGATGGTGGCCTGTGCCTCGGCGTAGCGCTCTGCATCACCCGTGGCGAGACAGCGGCCCCGGACACGCACGTCGTCCGGGTCGACGAGTGGTTCGACGTTCTCGAGCGCGTCACGGACATCCCCACCGGGGTCGCGCTCGATTGCACGCCCGGCGAACCGGCGGACCTCCTCGATGCGGGAGTCGACCGTGGCGGGGTACAGCGTCTCCAGTCGACGACGCCCGTAGGCGGTGACCGCCCGCTTCTGGAGCAGGCCGAGCGCCTCTCGGTAGATCTCGGTTGCCCGGTCGGTCGCGGTGAACCCGCCGGGGTCGTCGTGTTGCTGCCGGATGGCCGCCCGGGCGATGCGTGCCGCCCGTCCGGCGCTGACGCCCGGGGCGCGTGCGAGCGTCGCCACGTCGCCCTCGCGCAACGCACGCTCGGGGTCGTCGAGTGCCGCCAGCGCCTCGGCGGTTTTCGTACCGACCCCCGGCACCGACTGCAGATTCATCGACTGTCCGTTCGGGCGCGAACAAAAAAAGCCAGTGGACGCGCCGGCCGGATCCCGCTCCCCCCGGCCTGTCCGACAGGATAAAAACTGTCGGGGTGCATCTGCGAGTATGAGCGTCACGACGGCGGTCGTGCTGGCGGCCGGTGAGGGGACGCGACTGCGCCCGCTGACGCGCAACAGGCCGAAACCGATGCTCCCGTCCGCGACCCGGCCGATTCTCGAGTGCGTGCTCGACGCGCTGGTCGAGGCCGGGATGGAGCGGCTCGTGCTGGTCGTGGGCTACCGGCGCAGGCGGGTTCAGGAGCACTTCGGCCCGGAGTACCGGGATGTGCCGATCGAGTACGTCCACCAGCGGAAACAGCTCGGGAGCGGGCACGCGCTCGCACAGGCTCGCGACACGGTGTCGGGGCCGGTGCTGGTCGTGAACGGCGACCACCTGGTCGAGTCAAGCGGCGTCCGGGACGTTGCCGAGGCGTTTGCCGCCGACGACAGCCGGGCGACAATCGCGGTCATCGAGCGGGACGACCCCCAGAAGTACGGGGCGGTCAGGCTCGCCGACGGCTCTCTTACCGAGATTATCGAGAAACCCGACAGCGAGGCGTACCGCCTCATCAACGCCGGCATCTACGCGTTCGACGAAACCATCTTCGAGGAGATCGAGGCCACACCTCGCAGGGACGGTGAACTCGTGTTGCCGGACACGATCGCCCGACTCGTCGACCACCACCGGGTGGGTGCAGTTCGGGTGGCCGGGCTGTGGGTCGACGCGACCTACCCGTGGGACCTGCTCGATGTCATGGGGTCGGTGCTCGACCGCGGCCACGTCTCCGAACCCGGGCGGGCCGAGGGCGTCTGGGTCGCCGACTCCGCACAGGTCGACAGGGACGCCGTTCTCCGGCCGCCGGTCGCGCTGGCTGCGGACGCCGAGGTGGGCCCCGGAACCGTGCTCGGGCCGTCCGTTGCGGTCGGTCGGAACGTGACAGTCGGCGCGAACGCGACAGTCGAGCGGTCCTTGCTGGACGGTGACACGCGGGTCGGCCACGCTGCGACGCTCGTCGACACGGTCTGTGGGGAGGGGGTCAGGGTCGGTGTCGACACCTCGATCCCGGGCGGGCCGGCCGATGTCCGGGTCGACGGACAGCTGTTCACCGACAGGGCGCTGGGTGCGGTGCTCGCTGACCGGGTCACCGTCGGCGGCGGGGTCACGTTCGAGCCGGGTGCGCTCGTTGGCCCGGGTGCGGTGATCGAGGCGGGGACAGCCATCAGCGGGTGGATCCCCGAGAACGGGCGGGTGGTGCGCTGATGTGTGGGATCATCGGCTGTGTCGGCCGCGGCGGCGAGACCCTGGACACCCTCGTTGAGGGGCTGGCGAACCTGGAGTACCGGGGGTACGACTCGGCCGGGGTGGCGGTTGTCGGCGACGAGGGGCTGTCGGTCTGCAAGGCCGCGGGCGAGCTGTCCGTGCTCCGTGACCGCCTCGCCGGGCGCGATCTCTCCGGGACAGCCGGTATCGGGCACACCCGCTGGAGCACACACGGCCCGCCGACCGACGAGAACGCCCACCCGCACCTCGACTGCACCGGTGACGTTGCGGTCGTTCACAACGGCATCATCGAGAACTACCAGCGGCTCCGCGACGAGCTCGCCGGGCGTGGACACGAGTTCGAGAGCGATACCGACACCGAGGTCGTCCCACACCTCATCGAGGAAGCCCTGGCCGAGGGCGACCGCGCCGAGCGGGCGTTCCGGGCGGCCATCGACCGCTTGGAGGGGAGTTACGCAATCGCCGCGGTTGTCGCGGGCTCACGCCAGGTGTACGCCGCCCGCAACGACTCGCCGCTGGTCGTCGGGCTCGGCCACGATGGGGAGGGCACGCCAACGCCGTCGGCGGGCCCGGTCTACCTCGCCAGCGACGTGCCGGCGTTCCGCGAGCACACCCCACACGTGCTCTATCTCGACGACGGTGAGTTCGCAACCCTCAACGGGGGTGTCACGCTCACCGATACCACCGGTGAGCGGGTCTCGCGTGACGTAGAGACTGTCACCTGGGACCCCGAACGGACCGGCAAGAGCGGCTACGACCACTTCATGCTCAAGGAGATCCACGAGCAGCCCTGGGCGCTCAGACAGTGTCTCAGCGGCCGGGCGGACGAACTCAACGGCGCGGCCGATCTGGATCTCGACCTCTCGGCGCCGTCGGGTGTGCAGTTTGTCGCCGCCGGCACCTCGTACCACGCCTCGCTGTACGGGGCCGAACTGTTCCGGCGGGCCGGCGTCCCTGCGCAGGCGTTTCTCGCAAGCGAGTACGCCACCTCGCCACCACCTATCGGTGCGGATCTGGTCGTCGCGGTCACCCAGAGCGGCGAGACCGCCGACACCCTGAGCGCACTCCGCGAGGCCGACCACCGCGGCGCGGAGACGCTCGCGGTCACCAACACCGTCAGCTCGACCGTCGACCGCGAGTGCGACCACACACTGCTCATCCGCTCGGGCCCGGAGATCGGCGTCGCCGCCACCAAGACCTTCGCCGGACAGCTGGCCGCCCTCAATCTCCTCTCGCTTGCCACCGTCGAACGCCCCCGCGACCGGCGAACCCTCCTGCCCGCGCTGCGTGACCTGCCCGGGGACGTTCAGGCGGTGCTCGACGACTCCCGTGCCGAACACGTCGCCGAGAGCTACCGCGATGCCAGCGCGTACTTTTTCATCGGTCGGGGGCTCCAGTTTCCGGTGGCGCTTGAGGGCGCGCTCAAGCTCAAGGAGATCAGCTACAGACACGCCGAGGGGTTTGCGGCGGGTGAGCTGAAACACGGCCCGCTCGCGCTCGTCGAGAGCACAACGCCCGTCTTCGCGGTGGTGCTGGGCAACGGCGAGCGCGCACGCAAGACCGTTGGCAACATCAAGGAGGTCGAGGCCCGCGACGCGCCCGTCGTCGCCGTCACCGACGGCCGAAACGACGCCGCCCTCTACGCCGACCACGTGCTCCGGGTCCCAGAAACACACCCCCGGGCCGGGGCGCTGCTGGCCAACGTCCAGCTCCAGCTCGTCTCCTATCACGTCGCCAACGCGCTCGGCCGGCCCATCGACAAGCCTCGGCATCTCGCCAAGAGCGTCACCGTCGAGTGAGAGTGGCTTCACGGACCATCCGGAGCGAGGCAAGACATTGTCAGTATCTGGCCACTGCTGATGTGGCATCCGTTGCAACACCGGTGACAAGCGAGCCAAGCGTCGAGTCGGTCGGTCACTCCACACAGAGCGGGACGTAACCGTGGAGAGTGTCGACGACCCGTGTGACGAACGTGGCGAGCGAGTCGGGACGACCCGGACCCGGGCCTGCCCGACAGCCCACCTCACCGAATCCGAGAGCCAAGCGGTGCGTCACCGTGTGTGGTCAGCAGGTCGGCCTCCTCGCCGGCCGCGAGCACCATCCCGTTGGATTCGACGCCGAACAGCTCCGCTGTCTCCATGTTGGCGAGCAGGACGACTCGCGTGCCCGGCAGCGACTCGACGTCGTGGAGCTGTCGGATGCCAGCGACGACCTGGCGTCGCTCGACGCCGATGTCGACCTCCAGTCTCACAAGGTCGTCGGCCCCCTCGATGGGCTCGGCGGTCAGAATCTCGGCGACCCGCATATCGAACTCCTGAAACTGTTCGAAGCCGATACGGTCGGTCTCGACCGGGTCGAGCGCCGGTGTCCCGTCGGTCTCGTCTGCCGCCTCCGCGTTCTCGCCCTCGCTGGCGGCGGCGACCCGGTCGCGCAACTCCGCGTTGAGCGCCTCGATTGTCCCCTCGGCGACCTGCTCGAACAGCTCGTCAGGTTCGCCAAACGCTGCGGCGGGCGCATCCAGCGCGGCCTCGACAGGCAGCTCGCTCACGTCGCCGGACTCGCCGACGTGCTCCCAGAGGCGCTGGGCCTTCTCGGGCATGACAGGCTGCATCAGCACGGCACAGGCCCGCGTCAACTGCACACAGTCACGGATGACCTGTGCGGCCCGCTCAGGGTCGTCGTCGACGAGATTCCAGGGCTCGTTGCGCTGGATGTACTCGTTACCGAGGCCGGCGAGATCGACCGCCACCTGGCCGATGGTCCGGATGTCGTACTCCCGGACGGCCGTCTCGAACGTCTCGACGGCGTCCTCGATGTGGCCCCGTATCTCCTCGCTGACGTCGGCATCGGGCGTCCCGTCGTAGTTGCGGGCCGCAAAGAGCAGTGCCCGGTAACAGAAGTTGCCGAGCGTCCCGACGAGTTCGCTGTTGACCCGCTCGGCAAAACGGTCCCACGAGAAGTCGACGTCACGCTCCAGGCCGGACCCGGTGGTCGTGTAGTACCGGAACAGATCCGGATGAAAGCCCTCGTCGAGGTACTCTTTCGCCCAGATCGCGCGGTTGCGGGAGGTGGACAGCGACTTCCCGTCGATGCCGACGAAGCCGGTTGCGAGCACCGCCCGCGGTTCGTTGTACCCCGCCGCACGGAGCATCGCTGGCCAGAAGACGGTGTGATGTTGGATGATATCCGGGCCGATGAGGTGGATTATCTCGCCGCCGTCGTCGGCCCACGATTCGGGCCACTCCGTCCCGTGGCGGCGCTCGCCGTCGAACTGCCAGACCTCAGTCCAGTCGTACGTGTCGGCGCCGACGCGCTCGGAGTACTGTTTGGTCGAGGCGACGTACTCGATGGGGGCGTCGACCCAGACATACAGGACCAGCTCCTCGGCCTCGCCGTTCTCGCCGGGGTAGTTGATGCCCCAGTCCATATCCCGGGTGATACAGAGATCCTCGAGTTCACCCTCGATCCACTCGCGTGGCTGCTGTCGCGCCCGCTCGGTCCCCTCGAGGCGGTGGATAAAGCCCTGGAGGTACTCCTGGAAATCGGACAGACGGAGGAACTTGTGTTCGCGGCGGCGGTACTCGGCGGGGTTGCCGGTCCGGACCGACACTGGGTCCTCGACCTCACCGGGTTCGAGGTGGCGCTGGCACCCCTCGTCACACTCGTCGCCGCGAGCCTTCTCGCCGCAGTATGGGCAGGTGCCCTCGACGTATCGGTCCGGCAGCCACTGGTCGGCCTCCGGGTCGTAGGCGACTTTGATCCCCTTCTCGAAGACGTGGTCGTTATCGATCCACGAGGCAACAAAGTCGCGGGTCAGTTCGGTGTTGGTCTCGTCGTGGGTGTGCCCGTAGTTGTCGAAGGCGATGTTGAACTGCGGGAACCGCTCTCTGTACTGGTCGTGCCACTCCAGGGCGAACTCCTCGGGGTCGACACCCTGCTCGGCGGCGTTGACCGCGACGGGCGTGCCGTGCATGTCCGACCCGCAGACGAAGGCTGTCTGTTGGCCGATGCGGCGAAGCGCCCGGGCGAAGAGGTCGCCGGCCACATAGCTTCGCAGGTGGCCGACGTGCAGGTCCCCGTTCGCGTACGGCAGCCCACAGGTCACCACCGCCGGCTCCTCTGTCGGCAGTTGCTCGTGGCCCATGTTTCCCTGTCTGTGTGGCAGGATAAAAAGCCGGCCGGTTCGCCCGCCCGGGCCCCGGCATCGGCCCTGCCGGCTGTCCCGGCACCGAGACCCGTGAGACGGACGGCTCCGAGACCACAAGGATTAACCGAATCCCTCCCTTTCTTTCGAGGAGTACTCCAGTGAGCACAGACGAGCAACTCGATCTCGAGTACATCAAGCAGTATCGTGAGAGCGTTACATGGCCGCTGTGGCAGCTGTTCCAGCGCTACGGACACGGCAATCGACGCTGGTTCGTCGCCGGCATTCTCGCCTCTATCGGTACCCGGTTCGCGTCGCTGGTGCCGCCGGTGTTGCTCGGCGTCGCCATCGACTCCATCTTCGAGGGCGACGAGGCGTTCGACCTGCCGCTGCTTCCGCAGGCGTGGCTGCCCGGCGAGCCCGCCGCCCAGTTCTGGTTCATCATCGGTCTGATGGCCGTCGCCATGATCGGTCAGGCCCTGCTGAACTTCGTGCGGATGTCGTCGCTGAACCTGTTCTCACACCGGGTGAAACACGAGGTCCGCACCGCGACCTACCAGCGGATGCAGCGGCTGGATATGGAGTTTTTCAACGAGGTTCAGACAGGCGAGCTCATGTCGATTCTCTCGAACGACACCAACCGACTGGAGCGGTTTCTCGACAACATGTTCGGCGAGTCGATCCAGCTGTCGGTGCTCATCGTCGGTATCTCGGTCGTGCTGTTCTGGTTCAACCCGCAACTCGCCCTCGTGACGCTCGTTGTCGTGCCGCTTGCGGCCGCGTTCACCTACTGGTTCGTGCAACTGGCCGAGGAGCGATACACCGACATCCGCCAGTCCGTCGGTGACCTCAACAGCAGGCTGGAGAACAACCTCAACGGCATCCAGGTCATCAAGGCCTCGAACACAGAGGACTACGAGGACGACCGCGTCGAGAACCACTCCTACGAGTACTTCCGGCTCGACTGGCTCGCCCTGCGCCTGAACTTCATCTACCGGCCGGGCCTGCAGGCGCTGACCTCGCTTTCGTTCATCGCGACGTTCGTCGTCGGCGGGCTCTGGGTGGTGCAAGACAGTGCCCCGGGACCGCTGACCGGCGACCTGACCGTCGGGACACTCGTCGTCTTTTTGCTCTTGACCCAGCGGCTGGTCGACCCGCTCGCACAGATGAGCAACATCATCGACCGCTACGAGGACGCCCGGGCCTCGACAAAGCGCATCCTCGGGATCATGAATCTCCCCATCGACATCCAGGAGGCCGAGGACGCGTACGACCTCGAGGCGGTCGAGGGCGGGGTCGCCTTCGACAACGTCACCTTCGCCTACGACGAGCAGGATGTCCTCGAGGACATCGACTTCGAGGTCGAGCCCGGTGAGACCGTCGGGCTGGTCGGGCCGACGGGGGCCGGCAAGACGACCGTCGTGAAGCTGCTGTTGCGGCTCTACGATGTCGACCACGGCGCCGTTCGCGTCGATGGCCATGACGTGCGCGACCTCACCCTGTCGAGTCTCCGGGGGTCGATGGGCTATGTCGGCCAGGAAAACTTCCTGTTCGACGGGACAATCGAGGAGAACATCGCCTACGGGGCCTTTGAGGCCAGCCACGATGAGGTGGTCACGGCCGCAAAGCGGGCCCAGGCCCACGAGTTCATCACGAACCTGCCCGACGGCTACGACACCGAGGTGGGTGAGCGTGGCGTGAAGCTCTCGGGTGGCCAGCGCCAGCGGGTCGCCATCGCCCGGACGCTGCTCCAGTCTCCCAGCATCATGATCTTCGACGAGGCCACCTCCGCGGTCGACACAGAGACGGAGATGCTCATCCAGCGGTCGATCGACGATATCGCCGCCAAGCGCACCACGTTCGTCATCGCGCACCGGCTGTCGACTGTCCGAGACGCCGACACGATCCTCGTTCTCGAGGACGGCGACATCGTCGAACGGGGCACCCACGACGAACTGCTCGCCGCCGACGGCCTGTACGCCAACCTCTGGCGGGTGCAGGCCGGCGAAATCGGCAAACTGCCCGACGATTTCGTCGAGCAGGCCAGTCGCCGTGTCGCACAACAGGGCGTGGAAACGGACTGACCGGCATGTTCGGTAGACGGACCGAGCGTGGTGTCTCAGCATCACGGCACTCCTGCCTGGGGACGGTCACGTGAAGCTATCCCGATCAGTGCTGCAGGAGGTTTTGAGTGACCCCCAGGGGCTGGGGCAGGCCGTTCTCACCAAACATCTCCGAATTGCTGGCCAGGTTGTTTGGTAAGAGCTGCCCGAAATGGGCTGTCCGACGGGATTCCCGTACATGTTCGCCGACATCACATTTAAAACCAGGAAAGGCTGTGACGAACGCCGGCCTAGGCCAGTTGAGTGAGCATTTCACCCGGGTCCGACGCGCTGGCTGATCTCGACGGCAACCGGTACCTGCTCGGTACTTAGTATCTCGGCCACCTCCTGCAGTTCGCCGGCGCTCAGTCGTGCGGCGAGAACCTCTATTGTTCCTGCTTGTTCTCGATGTCGTTCCGAGCATGGATACAGGCAGCTTCGATACCGCCGGTCTTGGTTGACCTCTCGAGCCTGTCGGCCGTGCGCTCGAATAGGTCACTTCGATACGCCTGTTTGCCGCTGGTGTTGAGCCGCATATCTGCACATGAGCTCCTAACATCCAGATTTTTCGGGTCACTCGGCAGGGTGAAAGAAGCAAATATTGTATTATTCGGGGCGAGATTGTCCGAGATTTCCGGTGTCTGGTGCTCGGGAGAGAGACACCACTGATCTTGCATATCGCTACGCGATGTTGATGTGCAGATTTGGGAATCGGGATTTCTCGACGCGCAACCGGGTTCACGCCCAAACGGGCCCAGACAGGGTCAGAGAGCAACCAGTCCTGCGTTGTTAGTGGTGTAGTTGTGGGTCCGACATCCCGGGAAAGAGTAGAGCATCTCGATTCCTTACAGAAATGGCGTGCAAGATACAGGGCGCGAATGCAACACGGGCTATCCTGACTGAGTTCCGATTTCTCGGCAATATTTATGAGATACTCGATAAAACGTGACGCTGTCGCGTTCTGAGTT
>OBKM01001260.1_pt1 | contig 10495 bp, 8 predicted proteins | sample 1519691 | NCBI WGS metagenome assembly OBKM01 (sample SAMEA37050418, study PRJEB22526) | metagenome | biome: saline pan; feature: lake; material: water | place: Egypt | collected 2015 | depth 0.5 m
GTGTCGCTGTCGACAAACCCATCGACACACCGCTCATCGGGACACGCCAGACGAGCCGTAGGTCACCCGTCGCCAGAGCCACTCAACGGGCCCGTAGCGGTAGTACCGGAGCCAGAGAACCGAGAGGGCGATCTGGACACCCCAGATTGCGAGGACGATCCCGAACTGTTCAACCCGACTTACGCTGCCGAACAACCCGAGGCCGTGGCCGTAAAAAATCGAGGTCGCGATGATTGTTTGCAAAAGATAGTTGCTGAAGGCAGTGCGACCGACCGCCGACAACGCAGTGGTGACGAGCGTCACGCCGCGGAACCGACAGTACAGCATGACCGCCGCGATGTACGCCCCGGCGAGCAGAAGGCTGCCCCAGTAGTTGAACTGGCGGGCGAAAAAAAGCGATTCGCGGGCGGCCCAGTCGACCGATTCGGTGTACCAAACGCCGGTGAGAACGAGCGCGAGGCCACCGACGCCGCCGACGCAAAGCCAATAATAAAATCGGGTTGAGCGGCGGTTCGAGAGCACACCCCATTTGAACAACGCCATTCCCCACAGCATCAGCCCCGCGGTGCGCCAGCCGATTTCGACGAGAAAGCCGCTGGTGTGCTGTGAGAACGCCGTCGGTGCGCGGTGATCCATCTGGTCGAGCCAGCCGCCGCGGTAGGCCTCGATTTCGCTCGCGAGCGCCGCCTGCGAGGGGTTCCAACTCGCCACCGCGGCGTTCGTCCCCAGCGAAAGGCCGGCCAGCAGCGAGAACACCGCGGGTACGGCGACGAGCACCGTGCCGACAACGGCCAGTCGGCGCGGCTCCCAGTGGCGGACGAACACCACGCCCAGCGCACACAACGCGTAGGCGACGAGGATGTCGCCGTACCACAGCAGGTAGGCGTGTGCGAGGCCGACAAAAAGCAAGAACACGGTTCGCCGGTAGTGGAGTCGGAGCACCGTTTCGGGCGGTTTCGATCGGGTGAACAGGATGATTCCCGCGCCGAACATAACGGTGAACAGCGTGATGAATTTGAGCTCGAAAAACACGTGACCGACGAACCAGACGGCGTAGTTTGCGCCCGAAAAGTCGCCGTAGGCTGTCGGGTTGTTGAGCGTCACAAACGGCATGGCGAACACCTGGATGTTGATAATGAGAATGCCGAGAAGGGCGAAGCCACGGAGCACGTCGAGTCCGAGAATACGGTCATCCGGCGGCGTCGGACTGGGCGACGTCGTCACTGGTGGGAGTACCAGTGGCATGGCGATAAACGCTCCGCCCGAACAGACGGGATCGGTGGCGACGAAGGAGTAGATGCACACAAAGCGAGAACTCCGCCGGCGCTTTTCATCTCTTCATTCCGCTGCCGTCTCTTCGGTTTCACCACTGCTCGCATCCGCATCGTCGGTGTCGGCGCGTTCCCCATCGCCGTTGGCAGCGTAGCCACCGCTCTCACGTGGGTCGGGCGGGTCGGGTCGAGTTGTTTGATCGGGGTCTTGAATCCACAGGTCATCGAAGAAGTCGTCCTGGCGGAGTCGAAGGTGGCCCCGGTGTGAGAGAAACAACAGCGCGAGATACGTCATGAACGGCCGCCCGCCGGCAGTCTTGATTTCAGCGAACAACACCTCGCTGCGGCCGTTGTCGAACTGTGGGGCGAGCGCGGCTTCGACCTGCTCGATAACGTGGTCGATGTCTTCAGTGTGGGTGTTGCCCGTCACGTCGCCCTCAGTTGGTTCGTCCTCCTCTCGAATGTCGTCGACACCGCGGTAATCAAGCGTCTGGGTGCCGCGGCGAAACCCACGCGGCGAGTCGCTGGTGTCGTACTCGCGGCGGCGTTTCCACCAGTTGTCGCGTTCGGCCTCGCGGAGTTCGCGAACCAGTTCGTCCAGCGTTTCGGGCGAACCGCGGGTGTTTTTCCGTTCGAGCCGCCGATCCATTTCGGCTTCGAGCGCATCGACCGGGTCGAACCCGGGTTCGTCCCCGCCGTGAGCGTCCATGTCCATCCGGCCGTCTTCGAGTGCGACCTCCCACGGTTCGGGCTCGTCGGGTTCGGGTTCGGCGGGATCGAGCAGTTCGTCGCCCTTCATTCGCAACAGGACGCTCGCATAGAACAGCGCTCGCGCGGAGGTTCGCAAGTCGGTTGTTTCGAGCTTCGAGAGAAAGGCGTCGGTGACCGCGACGATGTCGATATCCCACGGCTCGATCTCGCCCTCCTCGGCGAGTTGCACCAACAGTTCGACGGGCTCGACCTCGTCGTCGTCAGCGGTCGACTCGGGCGGCCGGCCACCGTTCCCGCCGGGATGGTCGCCGCCGAGTTCGACACGGCCCGTCGATTCTGAAACGTCGGCAAGCCCGCTCACGCCGGCCGTTTCGGCGAGATCAGTCATCGGCACCCTCCATTAGTCATCGGCTGGCACCTCCGGTTCCGACGCGTCGTCAGCGTCGTCACCGAACTGAATGCCGGTGACCGCGCTGTAGTTGTCGTCCTGCATCGTGACGCCGATCGCCCGCTCGGAGCGTTCGAGCAGCGCCGAACGGTGTGAGACGACGACGAACTGGGCGTCGCCGGCGAGTTCGTCGACCATCTCGCCGACGCGTTCGGCGTTGACCGCGTCGAGGAAGGCGTCGATTTCGTCGAGCGCGTAAAACGGCGCAGGATTGTGTCGCTGAATGGCGAAAATGAACGAGAGCGCGGTGAGCGATTTTTCGCCGCCCGACATCGCCGCCAGCCGTTGAATCGGTTTGTCGGCAGGCTGGGCCTTCATCGTCAGGCCGCCCTCGAACGGGTCGTCGGGGTTTTCGAGTTCGAGTTCGCCGGTTCCCGCCGAGAGCCGCGAGAAGATGTCGGTAAAGTGCTCGTTGATCGCGTCGAACGACTGCATGAACGTCTTCTTTTTTTGCGATTCGTACTGATTGATCCGGTCGCGAATGCCGTCGCGTTCCTCGATCAGCGTTTTGCGGCCCTCGGTGAGCGTTTCGAGGTCGGCGTCGACCTCGTCGTACTCCTCGATCGCGAGCATGTTGACCGGTTCGAGCGCCGCCATCTCGTCTTCAACCCGGTCGATTTCGCGTTCGACCTCTTCGTGAGCGGGAATCGATTCGGGGTCGTACTCGCCGACCGCCTCGGCCAACTCGTCGATTTCCCACTCCAGACGGTCGCGTTCCTCGCGGGCGGTTTCGAGTTTCGACTCGATCGCCGAGACGCGTTCGCTGGCCGCATCGCGGCTCTCTTTGGCGTCGCTAACGGCGCTTTTGAGCCCCTCGCGATCCGCCTTGAGATCGACCAGTTCGGTTTCGAGTTCCTCGATCGCCTCGCGTTTGTCAGCCAGCCGCGACTCGCGATCCTCGATTTCGGCTTCGAAGTCGGCAATCTGTTCTTGCGCGTCGGCTTTGCGGTTTTGGGCGGCCTCGACGGTTTCGTGCAGCTCTTCGATCGCCTCCTCGGTGTACTGTTTTTCGAGCTGTTGTTCGTTGAGCCGGCCGTCGAGGTCGTCCATACGCGACTCGTGATCGCTGATTTCGTCGCGAAGCGCGTCAGCCTCGGCGGTGAGTTCGGGAATCTCCGAGTCGGCGAGTTCGGCCTCCAACGACTCGATTTCGTCCTCGACCGCCTCGCGTTCGGCCTCGATTTCGTCGATTCGCTCGTCGACGGCCGCCATCTCGTCGGTGACCGCCTCGCGTTCGGCCTCGATTTCGTCGAGTCGGTCTTCGAGTTCCGCAACACGCGCCTCGGCGTCATCGATCCGTTCGTGCGTCCGCTCGATGTCGGTCTCGATGGCTCTGACCGTTTCTGTCGCCTCGGATTTGCGCTCGCGCGCCGCATCGAGTTTGGATTCGAGTTCGCGAATCCCGTCGTCGAGCGTTCGGCGTTTGTCCTCGAGTGTGTCGATCTCTTCAGCAATCCGTTCGAGTTTCCCGCCGCCCGAGTGCGAGAAGGCGTACCGCGAGCCCCCACCGGAGCCGCCGGTCATCGCCCCCGAGCGCTCAATGAGGTCGCCGTCGAGCGTTACCATCCGGAAGTCGCCCATCAGGTCGCGGGCAGTCGACATGTTTTCGACGACGAGCGTCGAGCCCAGCACGTACGAGAAGACGGCCGAAAACCGGTCGTCGTACTCGACGAGATTGCGCGCGAAGTCGACGACGCCCGGATGATCCGGCAGCGCGGGGAGTCCGCGGTCGTCCATCTTCGTGATCGGCAGGAACGTCGCACGGCCCGCATTGCGGGATTTGAGATGGGAGATACACGTCGAGCCGACCTCGTCGTCGGCGACAACGACGTTCGCAAGCCGACCGCCGGCCGCGGTTTCACAGGCGGTCGCATACTCGCCATCGACGCTGCCGAGGTCGCCGACCGCGCCGTGAACCCCGTCGATGTCGCTGTTGAGAACCGTCGTCACCGCCCGGGGCCACGAGCTGTCGCCGTTGGAATCCGCCCGCGCTTCGAGGTCGGCGTACTCCGATTGCTTTTCACGGAGGTCGGATTTGATCGCATCGAGTTCGGCTTTTTTCGACTCGCGCTCGGCGCGGAGCGTCTCGATTGTGTCCTCGATTCGTTGTTTGTTCGTCTCTGCCTTGTCGAGTTCGCTGTGGAGTTCGGACTGTTCGGCCTTCAGCTCGGGAATGGTCTCGTGGGCCGTTTCGAGTTCGTCGTGGGCCTCCGAAACCTCCGTCGAGCGCCGCCGAGCGTCGTCGAGGAGTCGATCCTTCTCGCGCTGGGCGTCGTTGCCGGCGGTTTTGAGTTCCTCGAGCCGTTCTTTCTTTTCACTCAGTTCGGCTTTCAGTTCGTCGAACTCGGTGTCGACGTTCTCGATTTGCGACTGCACGTCGGCGAGTTCAGCCTGTTTCGACTGGATTGTTCCTTTGACCGACGCCTTCTCGACTTTGAGTTCGCGAATCGTCGTCTCGATCTCGTCGAGCTGTTCCTGTTTGCGATCGAGTTGAACGAACGCACCGCGGCGCTCGTTTTCCGCGTCGTCGACGCGGGCTTCGGCGTTCTCAATTCGCCCCTCGAACCGGTCGATTTCGCCCTTGATTTCCTCGATTTCGCGTTTGATCGCCAGCTGTTCGTCCTCGCCCTTCCGTTCGATTTCGCGGTTGAGTTCGGCGAGTTCGGCTTCGAGCCGGTCGAGCCGACCCTGGGCGGTGTCGAGGGCTGTCTGTCGCTCTTCGCGTGTGGATTCGTACGCAGCGATATCGTCGTCAATCTCGTCAAGTTGTGTGCGTTTGTCCTCCAACTCGGCGGCCTTGAGATAGCCCTCGTACTCGGTTTTCTCCTCGCGAAGCGACTGGTATTCGAGTGCCGTGTCGCGTTCGTCGGCAAGCTGGTCGAGGCGTTCTTGTTTCTCCTCAATGCGGAGCGTCGCCTCGTTGATGCGTTCTTTGACCGCATCGAGTTCCTCGAAGGCGGCCTCCTTTTTTTCGTCGAACTCGGCGACGCCGGCGATTTCGTCGATAATGCCGCGGCGCTGAAACGCCGACATGTTGATAATCTCGGTCACATCGCCCTGCATCACGACGTTGTAGCCCTCCGGGGCGATACCGGCCTGTGCGAGCAACTCCTGAATGTCGCCGAGGTTGACCGACCGCTCGTTGAGGTAGTAGTACGAGTAGTAGTTGTCCTCGGTCTGTTTTACCCGACGCTTGATGGTGATTTCGTCGATATCGCCGATGCGGTCGGTGCCGGCGGCGCTCACGACCTGTTCGCGTGAGAGCGTTTCGTCGCTGTTGTCGAGAATGACGGTGACGCTGGCTTCGCGCGTCCCGCCGGCGGGCTCATCGCCGTCGTGCCCCGGATTGTAGATGAGATCGGTGAGCTTTTCGGCGCGTATTCCGCGGGTTCGCGCGAGTCCAAGCGCGAACAACACGCCGTCGATGATGTTGGACTTTCCAGAACCGTTTGGACCGGTGATAACGGTGAAATCCTCGTAAAACGGAATCCGTGTCGGCCGTCCGAAGCTCTTGAAACCGTCTAAGACGAGGGCGCTGATGTACATGGATTACTGAACGACTGGACGGATTGGACTGCGCGAAACCGACGCGCCGGCGCAAGTCGGACGGATAGTTCGCTTATGCAACGATAATTTCGCTCTGGTCGGCCTCGTCGGTGTGATCGGCGGCGGTCGTATCGGCGGCGGTCGTGTCGGCGGCGGAGGCGGCGGTTGTCTCGGCCGATTCGGCGGGTGCGTCGCCCTCGGGCGTGGAGTCCGCCGACGCCGACTCGTCCGCGTCGGCCGCGTTGTCGTCGGTGGTGATCTCGGTTTCGCGCCGTTCGTGGGTGACAACCTCGACGTGATCATCGCTTACCGTTGTTGTCTCGACAACGCCCGTCTCGGGCTCCAACTCGGGTTCCGGTTCGGGTGCCGCGGCCTCGGCTTCGGCGGCGTCTTCGAGATCCTTGACGCGTGATTTGGTTTCGACCAGTTCTTCGGTGAGTCCGTTGATTGCGGCACGGAGTTCAGCAACCTGTCCTTCGAGTTCCTCGACCCGATTAGTCATGCTACAATTACACCGCTGTATGCGTATAAATCTGTGTCAGACGAGTGTGTGACACTGCCCCATGGCCTGTCGGTTTTCGCCCGGCCGGCCGTGGCGCGGTGCGACCGTGGACACTGTGGGTGGAGTCCCCGCTCCGTTACGCTTTAGCCAGCGCGCCGCAAACGTCGGCCAATGACTGCGAAGGCCGTCGAAACCACCGAGCACGCGGTCGTCATCGGACTGGAGGTGCACGTCCAACTCGAAACCGCCACGAAAATTTTCTGTGGGTGTTCGACCACCGCCGGCACCGACGAGGAGCCGAACAGCCGAACCTGTCCGGTCTGTCTCGGACTGCCCGGCGCACTGCCCGTGCTCAACGAGGGGGCCGTTGAATCCGCCGTGAAAATCGCCAAGGCGCTCTCGGCCGAGATTCCCGACCGAACCACGTTCCACCGAAAAAACTACTACTATCCCGACCTCCCGAAAAACTTCCAACTCACCCAGTACGACGCCCCGATCTGTCAGGCGGGGAGCCTGGAAATCAGCGTCGAAGGTGAGCGCCGAGAGATCGAAATCACCCGTGCACACCTCGAAGAAGACCCCGGCAGCCTCCAGCACAAGGGCGGCTCGATCGACACCGCCGAGTATACGTTGATCAACTACAACCGTGCGGGCACGCCGCTCGTCGAAATCGTCACCGAACCCGATTTCCGCTCGCCGAAAGAAACCCGCGCGTTCCTCGCAAAACTCGAAGAGGTGCTCGAGTATCTCGGCGTGTTCGACCCCACTCGCGACGGGAGCCTCCGCGTCGACGCCAACATCTCGCTCGTCTCTGCCGAGGCCGTCGACGACGACGGCTCGATTCCGCCGGACGTGCTCGCCGACGCGAACCGCACCGAGGTAAAGAATATCTCGAGTCACAAGGGAGCTGAAAAGGCGCTTGCTTACGAGGTGACGCGGCAGAAAAACGCCGTTCGTCGGGGTCGCGCCATCGAAACGGAAACCCGCCACTGGGACGAGAGCCGCGGCATTACGGTCTCGATGCGCTCGAAGGAATCCGAAGCCGACTACCGGTACTTCCGCGAGGCCGACCTCCCACCGCTCGAAGTCGCCCACTGGATCGAGGAGATTTCGATTCCCGAACTCCCCGATGCGCGTCGCAAACGGTTTGCCGAGGAGTACGGACTTGATGGCGAGTCGGCCTCGAAGCTCACCTCGACGAAGGCGGTTGCGGACTTTTTCGAAGTGGTCGCCGAACGGTTCGACCCCGACGTGGCCGCAACCTGGGTCGCCGACAACCTGCTTGGCGAGCTTAACTACCGCGACATGCAGATCACCGATGTCGACGACCGGCTCGACGAGTTCGCCCGGCTGATCGAACTGGTCGAAACCGACGAACTCACCGTCAAAAACGCCGAGGAGGTCGTGCTTCGCTCGATGCTCGACGACGGCGACGACCCCAAAACGATCATCGATCGCGAGGGATTGGGCAAGGCCGATGACGACGTGATCGTCGACTTCGTTACCGCGGCAATCGAGGAAAACCCCGCGGCGGTCGACGACTACCACAGCGGCGAGGCGGGCGCGCTCAACTTCCTGGTCGGCCAGGTGATGCAGAAATCGAAGGGGTCGGCCGACCCCGCCAGCGTCAATCAGCTGTTGCGCGAGCGACTCGACGCCTGACAGTCAGACAGCTGCGAACGAACCGGCAGAACAGCTCGTCAAAAATGAGTACTCGATAACGAATAGCTATTTTTGTTCGCGGATCAAATATGGCAGTATGAAAGCGATCATCGTTCGAGACGGGGCCGGCAAACCCGAACTCGTCGAGCAGCCGAAACCCGAACCCGACGCGGGCGAGGCGCTCGTCCGCACGCTTCGGGTCGGTGTCGACGGCACGGATCACGAGGTCATCGCAGGCAGCCACGGCGGGTCGCCCGCAGACGACGACTCCCTCGTGTTGGGCCACGAGGCGGTCGGCGTCGTCGAGGAGGCGAACGGAACCGATCTGAACGAGGGCGACGTCGTCGTCCCGACGGTCAGGCGACCGCCGAACGGCTCGAATCCGTACTTCGAGCGCGACGAGCCCGACATGGCTCCCGACGGCCAGTACCACGAGCGCGGCATTGTCGGTGCACACGGGTTCATGGCCGAATACTTCACCAGCCCCGCGTCCGCACTCGTTCGGCTTTCGCCCGAACTGGCCGAGTACGGCTTTCTCGTCGAACCGATTTCGATCACCGAGAAGGCGGTCGAACACGCCGACGCAAGCCGGTCGGCGTTCGAATGGAATCCCGAGTCCGCGCTCGTGTTGGGCAACGGCAGCCTCGGACTGTTGACGCTCGCGATGTTCGAACAGCGCTTCGAGCGAACCTACTGTCTGGGTCGCCGTGACCGACCCGACCCGACGATCGACATCATCGAATCGCTCGGCAGCACCTACATCAACAGCACCGACACGCCGGTTCCTGACATCCCCGACACATACGAGGCCCCCGACTTTATCTACGAGGCGACCGGCTACGCCAAACATCCGTTCGAAGCCGTCGAAGCACTCGCGCCAAACGGCGTTGTTGCCGCGCTTGGCGTGCCGAGCGACTGGACGTTCGAACTCGATGGCGGTCGGTTCCACCGCGAACTCGTCTTGCACAACAAGGCAATCGTCGGCAGCGTCAACTCGAACGTCCGGCAGTTCGAGGCCGCCGTCGAGACACTCGGCTCGCTTTCGGAACCGTTTCTCGAGTCGCTTGTCACCGGTGTGTACGACCTCGACGAGTTCGAGGCGGCGTTCGAGAATGACGACAGAACTATCAAAAACGCGATTCAATTCAGTAGGCATGAAGAACGTCGATAACCTGATCGAGAGCGCCGCCGAGTTGGCCGAGCGGGGGCTTTCGCGCGGCGAAATCGCCGACGAACTCAACGTTTCACGAGAAACCGCGAGCTGGCTAGTCGAGCGGAGCGGCGCGACGAGTGAGACTCCCGAAACGCCAACGACACGCCCGGCAGCCGGCGCTCAAGACATTCACGTCGACTGGAATGCGATCGGTCGCGACAGCGTTCGGCTCGATCACGTGAGCCGCGCGATGGCCGACATTATTTCGAAGGAGGGCGACAACGTCCGGCTAACCGTTGGTGTCGAAAAGGCGGGGATCCCGTTGGCGACGATGATTGCCCGCGAACTCGACACCGACCTCGGAGCGTACGCGCCCGCCAAACACCAGTGGGAGGAAGGGGATATTGAGGATCTCGGCGGTGGGTTTTCGCGAAACTTCTCGGCGGTCACCGATCAGGAGTGTTACATCGTTGACGACATCATCACCTCGGGAACGACGCTCGGCGAAACAATCGGGGCCGTCCGCGCCAACGGCGGCGATCCCGTTGGCTGTGTCGTCCTCGTCGATAAACAAGGTGTCGACGAAATCGAGGGCGTTCCGATCTACTCGTTGATGAACGTCGTCAGTGTTGGTCACGAGGAGTGAATCGTCGGAACGCTACACGGGTCAGAAGCTGAATCCTGGTTGGAGACGCAGGCCAAAAGCCGACACCGGGACGCAACGCCTTTGAGCATGTGTGTATAATATCTCGGCATGACATTCCAACCCGACACCGACCTCGATGCCGAGACGGTGCAAGAGCAGGTCGATTCGGTTCTCGAAAACAACGATGTCGTGTTGTTCATGAAAGGCAACCAGCTGATGCCACAGTGTGGCTACTCGGCGAACGCGCTCGAACTGATCGGCAAACACGTCGACGAGTTCGAGACGATCGATGTGCTGCCCGCACTCGACGCCTACCGGGCGGCGCTGTCGGAACACAGCGGCTGGGAGACGATTCCACAGACGTTCGTCGACGGCGAGTTCGTCGGCGGCAGCGACATTCTGACCGAACTCGACGAGCGCGGCGAACTCGAGACGACGCTCAGCACGAACTAATCAGTCAGCTCTCAGGATCGAAACCGCGACGGTCACGTCGCATCCGGCGGGGGTGTTGGTACCGGCACCAACACAGCGCCACTCCCAAATACAGTCACATAGC
>OBKM01001261.1_pt1 | contig 10489 bp, 8 predicted proteins | sample 1519691 | NCBI WGS metagenome assembly OBKM01 (sample SAMEA37050418, study PRJEB22526) | metagenome | biome: saline pan; feature: lake; material: water | place: Egypt | collected 2015 | depth 0.5 m
ATCCCATGAAGCATCCCATGGTTCAGATGACGATCTACAATCCCAGATTGAACGGCTCGTCGACGGCTTTCAGGGGGATGTTGGAATCTACGTGCGTCACCTGGAGACAGGCGCCTCAGCTGCGCTCAATGCTGACACGCTCTTCCCCACGGCGAGCATGATCAAGGTGCCGATTCTGCTTAAGACGTTCGATGCCATCGAGCGGGGCGAACTCGACTATCAGCAAGAGCTCACGTACCGCGACTCGCTCTACTATCCGGGCGACGATCTGCTTGGCTCGTTTCAGGACGGCGAAACGCTGCCGCTCAGCAAGGCCGTTCTTCTCATGCAAACCACGAGCGACAACACGGCGAGTCTCTGGCTGCAGCACCTGAGCGGCACGGGCACGGCCATCAACGAGTGGCTCGCCGACCGTGGATTCGAGGGCACGCGCGTCAACTCGCGCACCGAGGGCCGCGACGACGACTGGGAACGCTACGGCTGGGGCCAGACCACCCCGCGCGAGATGGCCGAACTGGTCACTATGATCCGCAATGGCGAGGCCGTGAGCCCCGCCGCCAGCGAGGAGATGTACCGCATCCTTACGCGTACCTACTGGAACGAGGAGTCCATCTCCCAGATTCCGCCCACGGTGCAGGCAGCCTCCAAGCAGGGTTTCGTAAGCCATTCCCGGTCTGAAGTCGTGCTGGTCAACGCTCCCTCGGGCGACTACGTCTTCTGCATCATCACGAAAAACCAGGAAGACCAAAGCCGCGACTATGACAATGAAGGGTTCGCGTTGATTCGCGATCTCTCACGCCTGCTCTGGACCCACTTCGAACCCGACTCCGACTGGGAGCCGGCCGAGGGGCTCGAGCAGTACCAGATCCGATAGCAGTATTAGGCTCGCTACTCACACCACGCTTTCTTGATTTCCTCTCACCTTTCCATACCTGACGACTATGATTCAAATCGACGATACCGCCATCGAACCGTTCATTGAAGACCTTGATGCAGACGATTTAGATAAGGTGCGTGCTCGCGTGCGCGACGCCCACGACGCTGTCGTGGAGAAAACGGGCGTAGGGAGTGACATGCTCGGCTGGCGCGACCTGCTGATGGAGCCCGACGACGCGCTGCTCGAAGAGATCGAGGCGACCGCGCGCCGCCTCCGCCGCGATGCCGACGTGCTGCTATGCCTGGGCATCGGAGGCTCCTATCTCGGCGCCCGAGCCGTCATCGACGCACTCACGCCGTACTTCTCAGACGACCAGACGCCTGCCGACGACGAAGAGGTGGAGGGCAAGAGCGCACACCCCACGCGGCCGCCCGAGGTTCTCTTCGGTGGTCACCACCTGAGCGGCGCCTACCTCCGAGAACTGCTCGACCACCTGGAGGGGAAGTCCGTCTTTGTGAATGTTATCTCGAAGAGCGGGACCACCCTGGAGACGGCGCTCTCGTTTCGACTTGTGCGCAACTGGATGGACGAGCAGTTTGATGAGGCCGATGACCGCATCATCGTCACGACCGATCCGACGAAGGGCGCGCTCAACGAGCTGCGCGAGGAGCGCGGCTACAAGAAGTATGCAATCCCGCGTGACGTGGGCGGCCGCTTCTCCGTGCTCACGCCCGTCGGGCTGCTTCCCATTGCCGCAGCGGGTATCGACATCCGCTCTTTCTTCTATGGGGCCGCTGCCATGCGCGAGCGCATCGATAAGGCGGACTGGCACGCGGCGCACGACTACGCGACGTATCGCTATCTGATGCTTCAGGCCGGATACGACATCGAGGTGCTCGCTCACTTCGAGCCGCGGCTCAACGGCATTGGGCGATGGTGGCAGCAGCTCTTCGGCGAGAGCGAAGGGAAAGAAGGGACGGGCCTCTACCCCTCCGTCGTTCAGTACTCAACCGACCTCCATTCGCTCGGCCAGTACATGCAAGAGGGCCAGCGCACCATGATGGAAACGTTCCTGATGGCGGAAGATGACGGAGGTGACCTCGAGATCCCGCGCATGGACGCCAACCTCGACGGCCTCAACTACACGGCCGGACAAACGCTCAGCGACGTGACGATGGGAGCCTATGAAGGCACGCAGGCAGCTCATACCGAGGGCGGCGTTCCCAACCTCACGCTCTGGATCGAGCGCATCGAGCCCGGCGCGCTCGGCGAACTGCTGTATTTCTTCATGCATGCCGTAGCCGTCAGCGGGTATACGCTCGGGGTCAATCCGTTTAATCAGCCCGGCGTTGAAGCTTACAAGAGCGAAATGTACGACCGTCTCGGTCGGTGACGTCTTCGAGACATTATTGCCGTTTGACGGCGCTCAGACGGGGGTGCTGCACACCCTGTCAACAACTGTGGATAACCCGTTGATAACCCGGGCAAAACATCTGGATAACCTGCGACCGGTTGAGGTGCCGTGGAGGAGTGTGCAGAACGCTACCTATCGCAAACAAGTTATCCGCACGTATTAACATTGTTGATGAGTGTGAAAAACCGTTCTCGCAATACGCCCTGAAATGATGTGGAAAGCTGTGGAAACGTGGAAAAAATGCCTATATCGGCCTTAGACGCCGCTTGACGACTTTAACGGCTTCCTTCGTTGTGGAAAACTTCGGGGATGACGTCCCGATTTTTACACATCAGGGATGGTTCGGTGTGGACTATTTCGTTTTCCACATTTCCACAGAACCAACAACAATAAGTCACAACTTTTCTAAAAATCCTTTTCTTAGTACTTACATAGGAATGTGGATAAGCTCGCAAAAGATGCGATACCCGGCTTCTACGGCGCAGAACCGGACTAAGCACTGATATACCCCGATATACCATACAATATCACCGTGTATTCCTAATTCGAAATATAGTGTCACCACTGAATCCGGCGTATGCGTTGACCATCGCTCTGCACCCAAGCGGCGTTGTCTTTTCCAGTCCACCAAACCTGTGCGCCATGGTCTTCCCATCTGCTCAAAACTAACGGATTAGGTAGCTCAAACAGGTGTCGCCGAGGAGCACTTACGATGGCCTTCACTGTACGCATAGAATCGGACGTGACATGCCTGACGAGAGAGGGAATACTACTCGTTATTGAACCATGGTGACCCACCTTCACTACGTCGCTCGACAAGAGATCGCCGTACCGACTGGCGAGCCACTCCTCGGTAGCGACCTCCGCGTCACCTAGCAGGAGGATTTCTGTTTCTCCGTATGTCAGGTGCAAAACGACGGACGCCTCGTTGGCTGTAGCAATCTCCCATTGATGCTTATCCGGAGGGGGGCTGAGCACCTGTAGACGGACCCCTGGATCCACGCTGAGCGTGTCGCCTGCCTGCACCGCCTGATAGGTCATCTCAAGACTATCGATGAGTGCTGTCTTCTCGCGGTAAAGCTGAGACCGCGCCCCTTGCCCGTTATGCACCACCCGATCAATAGGGACGGTCCCGAGGAGAGAAACTAATCCTCCGAAGTGGTCTGCGTGCGGGTGGCTGATCACCACTGTTTCCAACCGATCCACTCCGTAGCGTCGAAGATGAGGGAGGAGGGTCCGCGTTCCGTGGTCCACATGCGGAGCGCGCAGTCCGGCGTCGACGAGCATATGACTTCCGTCCGGAAACTGCACCAAAGCGGCGTCACCGTGGCCGACATCGAAGAAAATCACCTCCAGCCGTGGAGCGTGATCTCCTCGGAGTATGCCCATCCAAAGCCCGGCGACTACGCAGCCGACCGAAAGTGCGGCCCACCGCCATCGGAGTCGCGGACGCGGCCACTGTGCAATGACAACCAGTCCGGCCACAATCGCCATCAGCAACCACGGCTCCGGAGTAGCCATTCGGAGAACAGCCCATCCCAGCACCCGCTCTCCCCAGCTGGCCGTCATCAGGAGCACCTGCGCCGATACATCGGCAGCTGCACCGAATCCTCTTGCCAGGGCGCCGCTCCATCCTCCAAAGACCGCTAGGGCCAGCCCCCCTGTGAGCGTCAAAGCTGTACTCGGGATGGCGATGATATTCAGCACGAGACCGCCCCACGGGCTGTATCCGAAATGGTAAAGCAGAACCGGCATCGTGCCGAGCGTGGCAGCCAGCGACACCGTGACAATGAGCGCGACTCGCTCAATGGACGGCCGTCGGAGCCAATGCTCCGGCAGGATACTCAGGAAGCGCGGGTTGAGCGTCACAATGGCTCCAACGGCCGCGAACGAGAGCTGAAATCCGACATCGAAGAGCATGGACGGCCGCGCAACAAGCAGAATGAGGCCAGCTACGCCAAGGGCATTGAGCGAATGGTAGGAGCGTTGCGTGAGCACGCCTCCAATGAGCACGCCCGCCATAACTACGGCACGCACCACGGACGGCCGAGCCCCGGTAAGGACCATGTAGAAAACCAGAACGACCATCGTGAGGACGGCCCGCCCGATCTCCATGACTGACCACGGAATCCGAAGACGAAGCAGGAGGGGCCGAAGCAAGTTGTATAACACCATCCCCACAAGTAGCACGTGCAGCCCCGACACGGCCAGCAAGTGCATCAGACCCGTATGTGCAAACTGATCACGCGTGTCAGGAGATATCTGGCTCCGGTCGCCCAAGAGGAGCGCGCGGAGCACGGCTCGAGCACCCTCGTCATGCACGTAGTGCTCGAGGTGGCTGCCGACGTGGGATCGGACATCGACTACTTGCTGGTGTGCCCATGAACGAGCATCGCCCCGCACCGTGACATCGTCGGCGTGGTAGACGGCCATCGTTCCATGGATGCCCTGTCGCTCCAGGTACGCCTTGTAGTCAAAGTCGGCCGGGTTGCGACGCGGTGCCGGACTGCGCAGGACACCCGTCAGCCAGACGGAGTCTCGCTGCTGCACGGCGGGGAACGGCGGTCCCTCTTGCCAGGCAGAGGGACGAAGCGTCGCGCGAATTCGTCCCGACGTTTGGAGCGTGTCAGCAAGCTGGATGATCTGGCGGACGTCAACGGTAAACCGGCTCGTTCCGTCGTGCGTAGACGGCGCATCGCGGATGAGGCCCTCTACCGTCACGCTCCCGTCGTGCGCTTCGAGATAGGGGAGCCAGTGGTGGATGTGATCGGGCGGGTGCTGCTGATCCATCGCTGTCCAGGAGGCCCCTGCCGCCAGTCCCATCCATCCGATAAGGCCGACCACGGCCAGCGGCGCCAGCGAGATCAGGCGCTTCTGCATCCACCAGAGCGCTGCAGCACCGCCCAGCCCTCCTGCCACAACGCCGGCGCCCCAACCGGAGACTGGTACATCGGGGAAGTACGTGGCGATCACAATTCCTCCGGCAAAGCAGCCGGCCAGTCCAAGGGCCGGATAACTGTTCCAGTGGATGGTGGACGACTCCTGGCGCATCGCAGAGCGTTCGGCTGGCTTCTGGGATAACCAGTAGACACATCAGCGGGCCCGCACGTAACGCCGGCGGCGGGTCATCTGCAGATCAGTCTGCGTCGTCGCCCTGCAAACAACGGATGAAACCGGCGCCAGCACCGAACCTGAGAACATCTCAATGATTGGAGCAGTAGCCTGTAGCGGTGCGCCCACGTGTTTAGTTACTCGTGGCACTTGCGCAGCCAGCAGCAGTATCCGCGCAATAGGAAATCCACGTCCGAACCCATGAGTAGCCGACGCGAGGCTCGCGAACACGTAATGCAGGCGCTGTACGCTCACGAGGTGGGCGGCATTCAGCCAGAGCACCTCGTGCAGCGAATTCTGAGAAACGAGATTGATGACAGTTCGGCGCTCGAGTTCGCCGAACAACTCTTCCGTGAGACGACCGGTCAGACGGACGAGCTCGATCAAATCATTCAAAAACACACCGAAAACTGGGAGCTCGATCGCATTGCTCCCGTTGATCGGTGCCTGCTTCGGATGGCCACATGCGAGCTGCTGAACTTCGAGGAAATCCCTCCGAAGGTATCGATCGACGAGGCCATCGAGATAGCGAAGAAGTATAGCACGCCCAAGAGCAACACCTTCATCAACGGTGTGCTCGACTCCGTGCTCATGGATCTGCAGCGGCAAGGACGCCTCCAGAAGTCCGGACGCGGACTCGTAGGCATGGAGTCGATTCGAGACCGAGCCGATTCGTGACTTCCTGCCGCCTGCCGGCTCCGTTTTGACTTTGATATCAGGCAACTAGCCCCCATGGCGCTCATCGCAATTGGAGACATACACGGGTGTGCCGAGACGCTTGACGTGCTCCTCGATCAGCTCGACCCTTCAACCGAGGACACGCTTGTCTTCGTGGGAGACTACATTGATCGAGGGCCGGACTCGAAGCGCGTCATCGACCGCCTGCTGGAGCTGCGCACAACGCACGACTGCGTTTTTCTGCGCGGCAATCACGAGCGGTTTATGCTGGACTACATCGAGGAAGGAAGCCTCAACCTCTGGAGCATGAACGGAGGCATGGCCACGATCCGCAGCTACCAGCGTGACGGCGCCAGCGTTGAGTTTCCGCACGAGCATGTCGAGTTCGTGCGCAACACAAAAATCTACTACGAGACCGACGACTTCTTCTTCGTGCACGGAGGGCTCAAGCCAAACCTGACCATCGAGGAGAACATTGACCGCTTCGATGAGGACGTTTTCCTGTGGGAGCGCGATCACCTTGATGCGTCGGACGTGGCCTGGGAGAAAACGGTCGTCTGCGGACACACGCCGCGCCCGGAGCCCATCAACCGCGAGCGGCTTCTCATGATTGATACCGGGTGCGTGTACAACATGCATCCAGGGCTGGGCCGATTAACCGCCGTTTACCTGCCAGAACGAGAATTTGTCGACGTGCCCTCGCAGGACGCGTGACAGCCGACTCGATTTTTCTAACCTGCCGAGATCAACGCATTCACCATGGCGCTTCGCTGCGGACTTGTTGGACTGCCCAATGTGGGGAAGTCTACCCTCTTCAATGCGCTGAGCCAGGCAGGAGCGGAGTCGGAGAACTATCCGTTTTGCACGATCGACCCGAACATCGGCACCGTGGCCATCCCTGACGACCGCGTGTACCGGCTGGCCGAGCTGGCCGGCTCGGAGGAAGCCGTCCCCGCCACGATCGAGTTCGTTGATATCGCCGGACTTGTTGAGGGGGCCGCCGAAGGGGAGGGGCTAGGTAACCAGTTCTTGGCCCACATTCGCGAGGTCGACGCGATCATTCACGTGGTGCGCTGCTTCGAAGACGACAACGTGACCCACGTTTCCGGCTCCGTCGACCCGGCGCGCGACATCGACATCATCAGCACCGAACTGTTGATGAAAGACCTGGAGACGGTCGAGAAGCGCATCGACAGCCTCAGAAAGCCGGCCCAGTCGGGCGAAAAAGAAGCGCAAGAGCAGCTCGACTTCTTCGAGGATCTGCACGACCATCTGATAAACGGGCATTGGGCGCGAAGCTTCGAGACGTCCGAGACCACGCGGCCCTGGCTCGACGAGCTCTTTCTGCTGACCGTGAAGCCCGTACTCTACGCTGCGAACGTCGACGAGGGATCACTTCCCGAGGGTAACGCTCACGTCGACGAAGTCCGCGAGATCGCTCAACAGGAGAATGCACGCGTCGTCGTTGTGTCGGCTGAAGTCGAGGCGCAGATCGCCGAACTCGATCCGGAAGAGCGTCAGCTGTTCCTGGATGATCTCGGGCTGGAGCGCTCGGGGCTCGAGCGGCTCATCCACGCCGCCCACGACCTGCTCGGCCTCATCACGTTCTACACGGCCAATCCGAACGAGGCCCATGCCTGGACCATCGAGGAGGGGACGACGGCGCCTGAGGCGGCAGGAGAGATCCACAGCGACTTCCAGCGCGGGTTCATCAAGGCCGAGACGATCCCGTTCGACGAGTACGAACGCCTGGGCTCCGAGGCGGCGGCCCGCGAGGCGGGAGCGATTCGCACCGAAGGAAAGGATTACGTCGTCGAAGACGGGGACGTCATCGAGTTCCAGTTCAACGTATAAACTGGCATTTCTCCGCGTGAGCGCTCATTTTAGAGCAGAGCGCGTATCCTCGTCCCACAACCTCTGACCATCCAATGCTTCGCCTCATCAGCCTCTCGGTAGCTCTTCTGCTTCTCACGGCCACCTTTCTGGGATGCGAGCCAGAGGCGGCGGACGACGCTCCGGACGTTGACGAGCCGGTTGTAGAGACGCGCGCCGACTCCGTAGCCATGGCGCTCTACGATGCCCTTGGCGGCCCGGAAGCCTGGGCGACGGTCCCCTATCTGCGGTTCAATTTTGCCGTTGGTCAGAACGATGACCAGAACGTCGTAGCGCGGCACCTGTGGGATCGGCAGAGCGGTGACTACCGGCTGGAATGGGAGGGGGGAGAGGACTCGACGTACGTCGCACTTTTTGACGTCGAGGCCTTCGGCGAAGGGGCACGCGGCGCCGACAATCCCGGCGAAGCCGGACAGACCTATCTGAACGGAGAGGCCGTTGATGAGGCTGAAAATGCTGAGTACATGGAGCAGGCGCACCAGCGCTTCGTGAACGACACGTACTGGCTTCTCGCGCCGGTGAAGGCGTTCGATCCCGGCGTAAACCGGGCGTACGTTCCTGACTCCTCCGACGCAGAGACCGACGTCATCACGCTGACGTTCGGGGAAGTGGGCATTACACCGGACGACCAGTACTGGCTGTACGTGGACCGCGAGACTGGGCTCCTTACGCAGTGGGCGTTCCACCTTCAGGGCATGGATGAAGAGGACCCGCCGGCGTTCTATGAGTGGGCGGACTACGAGTCGTTCGACGTTCCGGGCGGCACTGTGCGCCTCGCTGCGAGCAAATCCGGCCGCGACAACGGCACCACCCTCTACACCGACGCACTCGACATCCCCGAGTCGGTGCCCGATGGCATGTTCACCGATCCCGAACCGCGCCTGGATTAATGGGCAGCGCAGGGAAAGAGTAACATGAAGTGTTTGGCGGAGAGCATAGGGCTTTGGAGGCCGTCGTTGGCCTGCTGTGTCCATACGCTCATCCGTCCAAACCCCATTTCACGCCTCCAGAAATATTATCCGGGGCCGTTCGTTACAGAAGGGTGCGTTTTCTAGGTTCAACGATCTGCCGCCACTGTGGACTATCGATTGCAAATTGCGCGGCGATATCTGGCGAGTTCAAAAGAGATATCGCTCATTTCCATCATCACGGGCATCTCCGTTGTGGGCGTAACGCTGGGCGTGGCGGCGCTCATCGTGGTGCTCTCTGTGATGAATGGCTTCTACGACCTTGTGCGCGACCTCATGGTGTCGGTGGATCCGCACGTCCGCATCGTGAGCGCTGACGAGCGCGGTATCGAAGATGCCGAGTCGCTGATGGAGGTTGCCCGAGGCGTCGATCACGTCGAACATGCGTCGGCATACGTGGAGGGAAAGGCGCTTCTCGTACAAGACGGAGAGGTGGATGCCCGGCAGGTCGTTGTCGTGCGAGGCGTCGACCCGGCGGTGCTGGAAGATGAGATGCGCGACCGGGTTCAGATAGGACGGTTCGACGTGTCAGAGCGTGAGCGGTCGCCGGGAATCGTTCTCGACGCGGGGATAGGACGGCAGCTCGGCGTGCTTCCAGCGGAAGAGCACGCCACCGGATCGGACATCGGGCTTCTTTCCGCGCCGGGCGTTGAGCGGACATTCACGCAGATCTTCAGCGGGTCGCCCGTCCGTCAGTTCGACGTGCGCGGCCTGTTCGAAGGCGAGGCTGCCCTCGACGAGAGCCGCGCATTCGTCAGCATCGAAGAGGCGCAGCGGCTCTTTCGGATGCCGGACCGCGTGACCGGCATCGAGCTACGACTCGACGACCTGGAACGGGCCGACCGCGTCAAGCAGGAACTGGAGTCCCGTTTCGATACGGAGGCGGTCACCGTTCAGACCTGGTACAACTTGCAGCAGTCGCTCTACGATGTCATGCAGCTTGAGAAATGGGGAGCCACCGCCATCCTCATGCTCATCATCGTAGTAGCGGCGTTCAACATCGTAGGGTCGCTCACCATGGTCGTCATCCAAAAGCGCCGCGACGTAGGAGTCCTCCGTGCGATGGGAGTTTCGCGCGCCGACATCCGGCGCATCTTTCTCCTTGAGGGTGGACTTGTCGGTATTGTCGGCACGACGCTCGGTCTCGTCATCGGGCTGGGGATTACCCTTCTTCAGGAGCACTTCGAGCTCGTGTCGATGGGACAGGCCGAAGCGTTCATGATTGACGCGTACCCTGTATCTGTTCAGTGGATGGATGTCGTGATGGTCGTGGGGATAGCGCTCGCCCTCTGCGTTCTTGCGGCCTTGTATCCGGCCGTACGCGCCGCTGCGATCGAACCGGCCCGCGCCGTGCAGATGGATCGGTAGACGGTCCCTTCCCGCACGATTCCGTTTCGTACCCACGGCCCTAGACTTGGATACGGTAAACTCCAGCCAGCAGCTGCCGCCTGAGACTGTTGGAGAGCTGGCTTAGAACCTGTTTTGATTTTGGATTCGATGGCGAGAGCGAGCAGCGATGCGGCGAACATCGGACCACGGTCGAGGGTC
>OBKM01001262.1_pt1 | contig 10489 bp, 7 predicted proteins | sample 1519691 | NCBI WGS metagenome assembly OBKM01 (sample SAMEA37050418, study PRJEB22526) | metagenome | biome: saline pan; feature: lake; material: water | place: Egypt | collected 2015 | depth 0.5 m
ACACCGCTGTTTCACTGTCTTCGGTAAGAGCCAGAATTAAAAATGTACATGGAACCTCACGAGCTGAGTTTCCACTACTCAATTAATGTTACTGGATGGGAGACTCATATGCTCCAGGAGAATAGTATGAAAGTATAATTGCCACACGACTATTGTGTGTGACAAACCGAACAGATCAATCTAATGTTCCCTGAAACCGTTCCCAAGGCGCTTCTTCTCGATCTTCGAATTGCTCAACCTTCGACTGCATATCCTCACTAATGCGTTCGATCTGAGCGAGTCCACGCTCTCCGTTGAGAGATGCCTGTGTACCATCGTCATCTCCTGCCTGAAGCCCCTCTTCGTAAGCCTGCTCAACACGCTCAATCGTTCCTTCAGGGTTGAACAGGATATCGTTCGCAACCCGAACGTACCCGTCGAGTGCCAACCCACCTTCCGTTTGAACAAGTATGTCAGAACGTAGGTAGCTCTGGAGTGAAGCGTCCACATATGCGGCCATATCCCTGACAACTCACGAGACGAATATAAACGTATCCAGCGGCCGACGCGTCGGAAGGGTGGCACCAAAGGGGAGAGGAGCAGCACCGCAATGGACGGCGCGTGTGACACAACCCGCACATATTGACGTTTTCGACAGGGGATATCAGTCTTGTCTGGTGGTGCAGTGAGAGCGATGTCCGGAGCTCCAGACACTACAGATACTAGCTGTAATCTGATGGGAGAGTATGTATGCGCCTAGTGCGGCACATGCTACAAGACACTGCACTTTCCTGTCGTCAGTAATGTATGCTTGGTGGAGTCCGACTAGTGAATTAGTTTGTGTACAGCTTAATTATTGTCGGGAGCTCAGTCCGTGTGGGACTGTCGACTGACTGCATCTCAACGGCGGCCAGCAGTTCTCCGAGATGGCCCTGCCAGTCGGGATCGCTGTTCTCTAAGCTTGGGGCTGCCCCGAGTTCAAGCGCTAGCTCCTTCCACAGAGACGCCTCGTCATAGAGATCGGGATCTTCAGGTAGATATCCCAGCAGCGTCTCTGGTGCAAGGACGACAAGCAGGTCACGGTGGCGCGTGAACGACACGTTGATTCGGTTCTCTGTAAGCAAGAACTCGTCTTCAGCGGCGATGTAGGTGCGATCAGAGACGGTCGCGTTGACGATCATGAGATTCTGCTCACCGCCTTGGAATCGGTTCACCGTCTCGACTTGAACTGATCGCCTCCCGTCAGCGTCAACGCCAACATCGTAACCACGCTCGGTCAGGTGTGATTTGATCCGCCCGCGCTGTGCGTTATGCGGTGTTACCATCCCGATGTCTGCCTCCTCACCTGTTGCCATGACGAGTGCTTCAGAGATACGACTCTCGATGGGGTTCCACTGCTGGTATGCTCTCGCTGGCGTATAGGTCAGCAGAGCGACATCTGTGTCGTCGGCAAACAGCGGTGCTAGCGGTGCCTGCCGCTCATCGATATCTGGTTGGATGGCGTCAGGGCTCCTCGCAGAGCTGTATTCGATGCCGTCCTGTTCATACACTGTCTGGCGAATGAACTCCGCAGTCCACTCACCGAACCGGTATGTTGTATCCAGTTGGACGAGCGGGAGTGCAGCCGAGAACGGTGTCTGTGTTCCGACCCGTGCTTGTTCGTCTGAATCCAGTACTGCGTCGCCACGGAGCAGGCGAATATAGTCGAGTGTTGAGACGTACGCGGCTGTCGTTCGTATATCGCGTCGGTACACCTCATCCCAGTCACGTTTGTGGACAGGCGGTAATTGTCTGTGGTCCCCACCGACGAGAAGTTGCCCGTCTGCATCAAACGCAGCCCCGGCGAGCAGTAGATTTGGCAACTCAAGCATCGATGCCTCATCAACGGCCAATAGGTGCCAGAGTTGTTGGGCCGCAATCTCTTCATCATCCGGATTCGATGTCGGGGCCACTTCTCGCAGGAATCGCCATGATCGTGTCGCCGTCGTGAACACGAGCGTGAGCGGACGATCAGTTGTCCACGGCTGTGATGAGTTAGTGCGGTCAGTCCCCGGACGTTTCGATGCCGACCCATCCTCGGGGATGAACGATGACAACCCACTCTGTTGACTACCAGCCATCTCAAGCTGAGAATCGTACACAGAGTCCTGTGACGGACTATCGCGTCCGTCCGGTGTGGCCCCCTCGATCCGTAACCGTTCGATGACACGCTCGAGCCGGTCTGCGTGATCATCGTCGTTGTAATCGACGTACGTGACACCATCGATCGGGTCCAGTGGTTCTGGGCCGATCCGGACGAGTTCGATGTCGAGATCAGCTGCGGCGACTGGTCCGTTGGTTTCAGCCTGAGCCACCAACTCAGCAGTATCGGAAAGGACCTCGTCGATCGCTGTATTTGACGGTGCCGTGACGAGTCCGTTTACACTCGTTCCAGCTCGTGCACCGGCGTATAGTCGGGCGAGAAGGGCCGGAGCCATCGTAGCTGCTGTCTTTCCAGTCCCGGGTGGCCCCTGCAGTGCAAGAATCTGCGACTGAGCATCGGTGATGAACTCCTGTTGCCGGTCACTGGGGAATGTATCGGGATCAATCGCCTCGGCTAACCACTGTGTGATCGCTGTAACGCCATCGATCTCTGTGTCGGACGATGCTAGCGTGAACGTAGACGTTTCAGGACGGTTAAGCTGGCCACGGCGGAGTTGTTCAAGTAACGCGTGGAGCGCGTTTGTCTCGGCGTGCTGGAGGCCTCGCTGGGCCCGTTCAGCGGCAATATCGTCTGTCTGCGGGTCGAGAATCAGCCAGTCACCTGGCTCAATCACGAGCCAATCGTCATCAGCACGGCGGTCGGAGTCAGTCGTCCACTTGTCGTGGTGCTGTCCAAAGTCACCGCCCTCGTGCCAGAAGTTCTGGAGGGTCAAGCGGATGGCTCCGGCGTCAGTATCAATGCGCTCAACGGTCGCGTTGACCCCTTGTTCGAGATTGTACGGCTCCGTCACCGCAGTATGGACCGAGGTGGGCTGGAACTTGTTTGCGACCATCCACGATCCACTCGAACTTCCGTCAGCCCCTTTCACCTGACAGGCTCGCTTGACTGTCTCCGCCTGGTCACCGAACAGCGTGTGCTCGTCATACCTGAGGCGTCCGCTGACGGCGAGCGTGGTGCTGGTTCGTTCGGTTACGTCAGTCACATAGACGGCCACTGACTTGCCGGACAGCAGCCGTTGGAGTGGGAACTGTCGATAGAGGTCGTACGTCTCTGTTCGACTCGCTCGATACTCCTCAAGAAGGTACTGTTCAGCGCCCTCAGCCAGTGTTGGCTGGGGAAGCGTATCGACAGAGAGCTCATCAAGCGGGTACGGTGCCTTCGTAAGTCGGGCATCTTTATACGTGAGCGATCGTTCAACGTGCTCAAGCATGTCACAGACGTGCCGCCCGAGCGTTCGAACATCCGTCGGCGTTATTGCACCACTTTCTTCTCCGATTCGGTAGCGGTATTTCTGCAGTTCAAACTGGGCTAATGCGGAGTCCGCAACTGATGCGTGATCCGCCCACTCGTCGTTGATCCGGTCAACAGCCACCCACAGGTACGCAAGTGGGATGCTGGCATCAGTTCGCACTCGTGTGTTGAGGCCGTCAAACCAGTCGGCAGTGTCCGGGGCAACCGAGAGCCCAATGTCGTCACCGGATGCGTGGTCCTCACTGTTGTCCTGTTGTCCAGGCGTGGCAGCCCTTGTGAGTGCTCCGAGACTCGTATCTGGGGCGTCTACTTGAACACCAGTTTCGAACAGCCGCCGTGCAAAGACTCGTCGCAAGTCGTACGACTGATCGCGGTCCGGCGGACTGTACGACCACGCGTCTGTTGATCGAGACTTGGCGTACGCATCTGCCGGTGGATACAGTTCGCGGTATACGTGTATCAGCCCGGCCGATGGCGTCTCAAGGATAATATGATTTTCAACCTCCGATCGGAGGGTCGAGACCATCGCATCGTCTGGTCGATCAACCCCTTCGACCGTCGATCGAAACGCTCGGACCAGATCACTCTCGTCGTGCCGGTCGAACGCCTCGAACAGTGTCTGGCGCTCGCCGTCAGTATAGAGATAAAAGTGCAGTAGCGGGGCCTCCTGTCCGCCGCTTGAGAATTCAATACTATCGCCGACAGTCTGAATTGCATCGAAGAGATCTCTGACGAATCGCTCTAACAGGTCACGCTCGACTGACGCTGCCTGATCTGTCTGTTTTGGTGCCCGATCACTCAGTACGGATCGGCGCTGGGCCGACACGTCGCTAGCTGTCGCTGACACACGTGCGCTAAGTTGGATGATTCGATTTCGTAGATGGTCGTACTGGACATTGAGATAGACTCGGATCATAGACCCAGCCTGAAACGTGTGATCACCTGGCGCGTCTGTGGGCGGCTCGTCGTCTGGCAGGTCACAGGGGCCACTCGCCGGGAGCCAGTTGCGTGGGCGGTCGCTGGGCCCAGTTGGATCTGCTACTAATGAATCGAGCATTCCCTGAGCCCGGTAGACGAGTTGTGGGAGTAGTTCCCCGATGGTTGGCGTTCGCCGTAGCTCCTGATAGAGCGGAGTGGGCATTGTTCCCTCGTGATGACTCTTTGGGGTCCACGCCCCGGGGTCAGGTGTTCGAAGCAGCGCTGCAACATCGGCAATCGTACCAATGCCGTGGTCTCGCAGTATCTGTTGTTGAGATGTCGTCAATCCGAGCAGACGGATATCTGCGTTCTCATACGATTCGGTTACGCACGCCTCGTTGTACGGGCAGGTGCCGCAGTTTCCATCGAACTGGAATGCAGCGTCCCCGAAATCCGTCTGTAGCGTCTGCATGAGATCCGAGCCATCAGCCAGTAGTCGATGTAAATCAGCGATCCGTGGCTCCAGATCAAACTTGGGTAATACCTCGTGTGTCGGGGGGACGATCGAAGTTGACTGCGTTATGACGCCGGCAGAGACGGTCACTGCTTCGTGCTCAATCTCCGACGACTGCTCAAGCAGTTGCTGGATGATCGCGGCGTATGCCGCGGCTTGGACTTGGTGATAGACTTTCTGCTCGTCTGTTCGCTTGGCATCGATAACCCGAATTCTAGCACCGCTCTCTGTCGACCAGATGAATATGTGGTCCGCGTCGCCACGAATGCCCTGTCTCTGGAGAGACCCAGAGAGACTTACCTGGTAGAGCATGACAGGCTGGTCGTCCCACGGAAGATCAGCTGCAATTGCTGCTTGTGTCCAGTCACGGAGTGTCTCGTGATCGGAGACGAATGACTCGCTGTCTGTGGTACAGTCAATCGTCTCACGGGTGTACTCAGACTCCGTCTCTGTGACACCCGCTTCAAACTCTTCTCCAGCAGCCGCGAAGAGAATATTCAGCGGCGCGAATGCTTCGTCGAATTCGCCACTGGTATGCGCTCGCGTCCGCTGTATCTCCTGAAGCCGATGTTTGGCAAACCGTTCACACTGCCCACGATTGATATATTCGGCAATAGCAGCAGGCGACAGGAACTCTGGGACAGAAGTGCTATTAAACGAGTCTGACACCGTTGGAACCCACCTGTGTATATTAATACGGTAATGAAACTCCTTCGGTTAATAACAGCACAATGCACTGAGAAAGATCGTACAGGCCAGTCCAGAGGATGAGCAGGTTTCCAGCGTCTGTCGGAGTCGGCCCAACCTGTGACCCAGAGATGAACGCTGGCACGTACGCAACAATAGTGCACGCTAAGACGATCTACCCTGAATTCCGTGCGACCAAACCAACTGACGAGCACGTCTTTACATAATCTCGAACCTGGGTGGACAGTAGAATGTGTGACAGCTTCACCCAATAGTAACGAATACTTGACAACTTGGTCTCGAATCGTGACGAAGTAATCGAATATGGAGACGAACTGGTGATGTCGCTCCGCGTGGATGGTGGAATGCTGCGAGAACTTGACCACACAGAACCATCCATCTGGAAAATCAAGGATGGTGAGCTATTGACTGAGCAAATATCTCGTAGAACATTCCAACGAGGTAGCTAAAAGTGACCGAGATGATGCCCTCTACGCACGACAAGTGCTGAGATCTCGGGCTGAACGGAGATTGAACCGGTCACGACAACGATCAACCTTAGATAGAAAATAGTACAAATCCCAGTTATTGACGCTGCTGCCACATGATAATAAAATGACTGTATGTGCCGCTGGGTACAAGTATTTCCAATATGTAATTTGTTCTGTAACGATAGCCGGACCCTCACCGAACGGTCGAAAAACTATGGTAGGAGACAATCCACCCGATGATGAAAACGGTCCGATTGACGCGTTGACCGCGGAAGAACCACCCGATAAAGACACCATTAACTCGCCTGAGATGGCTGCCAAGGCACTTGATGCCTACACTGGACAAACAATTCTGAGAGCACACTATGCGCGGCTGATAGCAGAAGCCTTTGATATCCAACTTCAGGAGGGACGCGAACTGGAGAAGATCTCCAAGCTGAATCAGGCTCGACCTGAGGACTCTGATCTCGGGATCGCTGTTGGAGCCCTCTGCATGCGTATCGCAGAGGGGCTTAATGATGTTGAAGCAGAAGATTATGACGCTGCAGGGGCCGGCTTTACTCAAGACGGACGAAAACGCCAGAACCTACCGAAAATCAAACAACACATCCTCACTGACGGCTCTTCCTCGTAGCTCCTTCGCTTCTTTATTCATTTGATATTTCCGTGCAATATAATCATACTGTGAGTCGGGTGGACAGACTAATAGCACGGATATAGGGAGTAAAGGCCCTTACTCGGCTCATCTTGACTCCTGAACGCCAAGGGTTTTTATTTCAGGAGGCCACTTTATGATTTTGTACCCATGACAAAAACACCCGAAAATAACCAGACTAGCAAATGGTACCCGTCTGAGATAAGATGTTCCGTATACGGTAACAACCAGTTCCAACTTCCAGCAATCCTCGTAGGCGAAGTCGGATTCAAGAGTTCACCGGTCGATCCCGTTCGAGGCGCAAAAGCTGCATGGTACTATCATCCAGGAGATGATAAGGTCGTCCTCGCAGACGATACTGTTGACCGTTCGTCACTGGAACCACGAGGGTCTTCCCGACTATCCGAAATCAGCAATGATGATCTGGAGTCTGGAGATGTGAGCGGTGCGCGCGTGACGATTATTAACCGGTTGCCTGATCATCTTTTGGAGAAACTCACTCGCAATAGTGTCGTGTTAAAGCCAATATATTCGTGGAAGAAACCCCAGTTGAATACTACGTGTGTGTCAGTATATCCAGAAAAGGAATACGATAACGGCGAATTATCCAACGTGGACCGGCATCCGATTCCACGGGGAGACGAAGAAGAATCGCCTGATGAAGTATCGAATGCTGTTGGCGATATCCATAGTCACGCAAATTCTGTTTGATATTCGGCGAGAATAGAGAGAACAGCAAGGCTAGAACTGCAAAGAAGACGCTCAGAAATGATTGTCATTTACTGACGAACGACTGTCTATGTCAAGTTGTCTGATTCAATAGTATATTACTTATTGATGTGTGTGATTAAGAAAACGCAACACAGCGTCGGGATGCACACAATCAATTGCACATGGAATATTCATTGGTGCTCCAAAATCAAGCGACGGCTCCATGATTGAGACTCAATCCAAATACAGTCCGTGACAATGAATTCGACACAGAGGTGCGCAAATGTATTTAGTATATTATACAAGAAGAAGCAGCGGTCGAACGCTAGCCGGGAGTAGAGATATTACGGCATGACTTAATATCAGTTGCATCCGGCGACCTCTGATTAGAATATTTGCTAGACTCACATTGTTTCAACTCTTCAAACCACCACTCTGAGACATATAATTAATCTGTTAGGACATATATTCCCACCTCTGGTATAAGAAGATATGACGAGTAGTCCAGAAGACAAAGACCCAGACGATCTAGGAAAGTATCGCAGCTGGAGCCACGATTTAGATAGCCTCCAGGATATCGGGGAAGAGCTCCTTGAAGAATGGAGAAATCAAAAACCGCAATCACCGCGGGACTATCCAACTGCCCAGTGGTTGACGGACAACGGCTACTCACATCTCCGTTGGATTCTCCGAGAGAAGCATGACATGGGAACCTCGGAGTTCTTTATTCTATTCACGTCCGCGAGCGATTCAAGCGAGTACAACTGGAATATCGATGATGTTGCAACGGCCGAGAGAGCTAGAACCTATCTTGATGACCGAGTCGAATGTCGAGACTGGGCAAAATCAACAAAACGAGCGAATCGCTCTCGACTCAATGAGGTTTTACGACGGTTTAGCGAGAAGTACGGAGATGACTGTATAATTGCTATTGCAAATGATCCCTCAAGTCAACCAGAAGTTTACGACACGTTCAAAGAAGTCGGGAAGGATCTCAGAGAAGAGCTAATATCCGACGATTCAGTACACCATCATCTGCGTGCTGCACACCGTTTCTTCGAGTGGCTTGATAGGTCGGGTCGAATTGCGTTTGATCCGATGGAAGGTATTGAAAACGAATTCCGCTGGGACTGGAGTACTGAATCGACACCACTGACAGATGAGCAGGTGAAACGACTGTGGCTCGTTGCCGAAACAGATGAAGAAAAGGTACTGGTAATCGGTTATTGCGTCTGGGGTGTCCGTACTAAAGAACTGCCTGCTGTACACGTCGATCAAATCCATTTCGACAAAACCGACCCCAAAGTCGAGTTTCAGGACCGCGACCGCAAGAATGGGCCTGGCGAAGTCACCCTAATGTTCGGTCTTGACGCACTTGCCAGCCTGTTAGATGATCGGGCCAAGCAACCAGACTGGAACGGTTACCTCTTTCCGAGCGAAAAAGATCATCGGTCGTACCTTTGCGCTAAGCAAGCACGTCTCCGATTCAAAGAACTGTGTAAAAAAGCAAACGTGAAGGTCAACGGGGATATTGCCACCCCTAAACACGGCCGGTCATTCTACTACAATATCCTTGCAGATGCGGAAACCGACCTGTTTGAAGTTGCCAGTGAGATCGCCAAGGAACAGGGTTCGAGTGATGCGGAATCAGTCCGCGATCACTATCTCACTGAGGAACGCCGACGATTGTACCGACGTATCTTCTTCCGAGACCGCATCCGCAAAGTCCTCCCGGATAGCGCCTACACGGAATCCGGCTCACGCAGAGACTTCGACAGTTCGCTTGACGAGTTCGAGTAAAGGAACCAGTCTGCAACATCATCCAAACCAAACAACCAATGTCCGACGACCTCGACGACGTAGAGATTTTGAAACAGCGTCTCTCTGAGGACCCAACAGACGAATTTTTAGAACAGATTGCCTCTACTGTCGTGGATCAGATCGCAGATTCGTTTCCTGAACTCTCTCTCAAGTCTCGTCCGATGGATGAGGTCCTGACCGAGTTCCGAGAAAATAAATTAGAGGAAGTGGACTCCACAAGCCAGTATAATCGCAAGCTGAACTATCTTCAGTTATACCTCGAAGAGGAGGCTTGCGTCGAAATGACGGATGATCTCACCAGCGAGGACGTTGAACGGTACGATACCTGGCGAAAATATGAATCCTTGTCCCGAGATAAACCATTGTCAGATATCACACTTCAAGATGATATGTACCTCTTCCGTGAGTTCATCCGTCACTTAATCGAACACAAGATGGCCCCCGTTCGTTTTGAAAAATCTGTCGTGATCCCAGACGTTGATCCTGAATCCGGAGAGGGCGTTGACGAAAAGAAACTCGACCCAGAAATAGCGCAAGCAGCGTTGGAGCATCTACGGAAATACGAGTATGCCGATGTCGAGCACGTATCTATGGAGCTAATGTGTCAGTCTGGCCCTCGAAAATGTGGACTGCATGGCCGTGATGTTGAAAACTTCGACTACGACGAGAGGATCCTCCAGTACGAGCACGAAGAAGCAACATCACTGAAAAAAGACGAGAATAGTGAGCGAGAAATCACTCTATATGGTAAGGTCCCAGAGATTATCAGAGATTACCTCAAGGATATACGGCCCTCCGAAACTGACGAGAATGGGAGACGACCACTACTGACAAAGGGTGACGGTAGAATCCACCCGTCTACACTGCAAAAAATAGCTTACAAGTGGACTCGACCATGCAAGGTCGGTCTTGGTTGCCCCCACGATAGGAATCCAGAAGACTGCGAAGCGGCGCAGAAAAACAATTCAGCGTTCAAATGCCCCAGTAGTCGGGCCCCTCATCATATCCGGACCGGGTACATCACTGACCAGAAAAATCGGGGCGTATCATCAAGTGCAATCGATCAACGCTGTGACGTGAGCCCCAGAGTCCAGGACATACACTACGACTTGCCAGACTCGACAGAAGAACGTGAGCGCTTCGAAGACGAATTCAGGAATGCTGAAGACGATGATGACTCCGGATACAACCACTGAGGCCACTATCGCTAGTTGTCCACTCTGGCTCAAGAGACCAGTTGCTGACACATAGTGATCAGA
>OBKM01001263.1_pt1 | contig 10481 bp, 7 predicted proteins | sample 1519691 | NCBI WGS metagenome assembly OBKM01 (sample SAMEA37050418, study PRJEB22526) | metagenome | biome: saline pan; feature: lake; material: water | place: Egypt | collected 2015 | depth 0.5 m
GTCTGTTCGCAACCGGAAACCTGGGGCCGCCACCGACCGGAACGAGCGGGTCGCCACCGACCGGAACGAGCGGGTCGCCACCGACCGGAACCGGTGGATATATCGGGGGGCAAACACTCCGTCGTGATATGTCGGTTACAGCGGCAGCCGAGACCGTCGACGAGGTGCTCTCGGAGGTCCACTCTGTTGTCGTCGTCGACAGGACCGTCACGGAGGAGATTATCGCCGGCGTGCTGGCCCGCGGGCACGTCCTGCTGGAGGACGTGCCGGGAACGGGCAAGACGCTCACGGCGCGGTCGTTCGCGACGGCACTCGGGCTCTCGTTCTCGCGGATTCAGTTCACGCCGGACCTGATGCCGGCCGACGTGACGGGGTCGTACGTCTTCGAGGAAGGGACCGGCGAGTTTCACTTCACCGAGGGGCCGGTGTTCGCCAACATCGTGCTGGCAGACGAGATCAACCGCGCTCCGCCGAAGACACAGTCGGCGCTGCTGGAGGCGATGGAGGAGGGACAGGTCACCGTCGACGGTGAGACCCACGTGTTACCGGAGCCGTTTATCGTCATCGCCACGCAGAACCCGGTCGAGCAGGAGGGGACCTTCGAGCTGCCGGAGGCCCAGCGCGACCGGTTCATTCTCAAGACCAGCCTCGGCTACCCGCCCTACGACGGGACGATGGAACTCATCGACCGGCGGGCGAACCGTGACAGTCCGGACCCGACGGCGAGCCAGGTCACCGACGGCACGCGGGTCCGGGAGCTACAGGCCACGGCAGAACGGGTCGAGGTCGCCCAGCCGGTCCGGGAGTACATCGCCGACGTGTGCAGGGAGACACGGACCGACGAGCGTGTCGAGGTCGGTGTCTCGCCGCGCGGGGTCCACCGACTGTTCGAGATCAGCCGGGCCCGGGCGGTTATCGCTGGCCGCGAGTACGTCGTTCCCGACGACGTGTACGGCATCGCGCCCGCGGCACTGGCCCACCGACTCGTGCTCGACCCGGAAGCGAGTGTCAGAGGGGCGTCACGACACGACGTTATCGGGTCGGTGCTGGAGTCGGTTCCGGTGCCGTCGATGGAGCCGCCCTCACAGTGAGTCGACGCGGCGTCCCAGCAGGCCGAGACCGGCGAGGGCGGTGACGAGACCGGCGACGACACCGACCACCGCCGGGGTCGAGAACAGGTCGCCGAGGGCGGTCGACAGCAGAACCGTCGCGACGGCGACAGTCAGTCCGACGAGCGCAACTGTGCCGGTCCAGCCGAGCCAGACGAACTGTGTCGGCACGGCGACCGCGTCCCCGACATCCCGGGCCGCCGCCAGCCCGCGGGTGAGCGAGGTGTGTGCGAACAGCGCGCCCGCGAGCGCAACGAGCAGGCCGGCCTGTTCGAGCGCGAGTTGTCCGTCGGCACCGACCGCGAGCAACACCACGGTCACGACAATCCCGAGCGGGACGAGTCGCCGGGGGTCGGCGAACCCGTCCTCGCGTCTCGACAGTTCGAGCGATGCACCGCTGGTCCGAGCGCGCGAACCGGCGATAGCGGACGGACCGGTACTGGAGCGGTTCCGGCCCCGGGGGTGAGTGCTACCGGAGAGTTCGACATCGAGTTCGGTGTTCCACGTCCGCCACGCGGCAATCGCCCCCACCGCGAGCACACCGAGGAGTGTCGGCACGACCACCTCACCGGCTGCCCGACCGTACTCTGCGCCGGCGACCCCATCGAGTGCGACAACAGCGCCCGCTCCGAGTACCGCCCCGAGGCCGAGGGGGACGGCCGGGAGCGTTCGTCCGGTTGCCCAGACGCCACCGGCGAGCAGAGCGACCAGCCAGGCACAGGCCACGACAGCGGTGAACGCGACGACGAGTCCCTGGGCGAGTCCGCTCGTGGCGACCATCTCGACGAGACCGTCGACGAGCGGGACGACCGACCCGACCAGCACCAGCGCGACGAGAAGACCCGTCAGGGTGACCGTGGTGCGGATATCCGCGGGGACCGTCCGGTCGCGGTCCAGCGTGGCGTGCTCGGGTGGCTGACCGCGCAGGTTCGCAACGAACGGTGACGGGGCAAGGAAAAGCGCGACGGTGGTCACGCCGCCGGCGACCACGAGCAGGCCGGCGAACCCGGCGGGGCTGGAGACGAGGGTCGTGTCTCCGCTGGCTGTCGTGGCACCCGACAGGTCACCGACCAGCACAGCCGCGAGCGCGAGCACCGGCAGGCTCAGGCAGGCACTGACGGCGGCGAGTCGGCCCTGGTCGGCCCGGAGTCGGCCGGCCGGGAGCGAGACGAGCGAGACGCCGACGACGATGCCGGTGAGCGTGACGGCGACGCTGCGGCCGCCGCCGCTCTGTGCGATAGCGACGACAGCCCCGAACGAGCCAAGCGGGAGCGCGGCCGCGGCGAGTGTCGTGGTCAGCGGCGAGCGTCCGAGGCCGTGAACCGAGATGCCGAGCGCGACGCCGACCGCCACCCCGACGGCGACGGAGATCTCGACGGTGGCCAGGCCCCCGATAGCAACGACCGTGGCGAGTACCGCGGCCCACGCCGTCGGCCCGGGGGCGCCGTTGCTCACGCCCGACCACCCCGCACTGCGGTCTGAAGGACGAGCGACAGCGGTCGCTCGTGACCCCAGTCGAGAACGTCGACGCCGGCCCCGCGGAGGCGGGCGAGTCGCTCCTCGCGTTCGAGACCGGCCAGGCGGACCGCGGTGTCCGACGCCGCCTCCGTCACGTCCGGCGAAACGACCGTGACGGTGAACCCGCGCGAGCGCAGCCGCTGTGTCAACTCGACCGGGAACTCGTCGCCGACCGACGAGAACAGGAAGACCTGGGTCTCGCCGGAAAGCGTCTCCGGGAGTGTCGCCACGGGGTCCTCGACGAGTCGGGTCCGCTCGGGTGCGACGCTGTGGTCGTCGAGTTGCGCGTCGAGCAACGCGTCGATTGTCGTCCGCGTCTCGGGGCCGGTCCCGGGGTCGACCTGCAGGTAACTGTTCCGCCGGAGGGTGACCAGGCCGGTCGGGTGGCCCAGGTCGAGCAGCGTGTCGACGGTGCGGCGGGCCGCGACGACAGAGTGGTCACGTGCCGGGAGCCCGGTTCCGACCGGGTCGGTCTCGATACCCCGACGGTCGACGAGACAGACCGCACGGGTCGCCTGCTCCGCGCGGTGCTCGACCGTCGCGAGGCTCCGGGTGCGGGCGTACTGCCGCCAGTCGATCGCCGCGAGCGGGTCGCCGGTCTCGTACTCGCGGACGGAGTGAAACTCGATGCCGCTGCCACTCTCGTCTGTCGGCGCCGTCCCGGCGTGACTGTCTCTGACCCCATCCACGGGCACCCGCTCGACGGTGGGCAGACAGCGCAGTTCCTGCCCGTCGCCGGCGAGGCGCCGACGCTCCGAGAAAACCCCGGTCAGGTCCGTCGTGCGCACCGTCACGGGGTCGAAGCTGAACTCGCCGCGGCGCAACTCGAGGTCGTACTCGACCCGTGCCGTCTCGTCGGGGCCGAGCGAGAGACAGGCCCGTGGCGACCCCGACACCACGGGTAGCCCCTCGGGCACGCCGTCGACGACCCGCAGGTCGGTCAGTGTCTCGCCGGTGTTCGTGAGCGCGAGTTCGACCGAGACCCGGTCGCCCGGGTCGCCCGACTCCGCCGACACCCGCCGCGTCACCGCGAGTGAGCCACCGGGCGGGCGCGCGAGGACGCCCGCGGCGACGTACCAGAGCCCGAGCGTCGACCCGACGACGAGTATCGGCCGGCCGAGCGCAATCCCGAGCCCGGCCAGTCCCAGGGTGAAAAGCACCGCCCAGGTGGAGGAGTGTCGCTCGCGGTCCCCCTCGGGAAGGGAGCCCGCGAACACGGTCTCGGTGGCCCACTCGTCTGTGCTGCTATCCTGCTCGTCCGCGTGCAGCCTGTCGAGCCTGTCGAGGGCATCGAGCGTCCGGTCGACGCGACGCTCGTAGGCCCGGCCGGGGTCGACCAGGCCACGGAGCCGTTCGAGAAGTGGCAGTCGCCGACCCGGCGAGACGAACCCGGCCGCGACCGGGTCCTCTGTCCAGGTCCCCGCCTCGACGGCACGCGCCGGGTCGGCCCCGTCGGCACCGGCGCGTCGCTCCGCGGCCCGCCGAAGGAGGTCGTGAATCTCGTCGGCCCCGCTGGTTACGCTCCCCCGGTAGCGGTGCTCGCGCGCCCGGTCGAACCGTCGGGCGAGCTCGCTACCGAGGCGGCCCCGTCCCTCCCGGTCTGTCGTCGGGTCGTCGAGCGTCGACAGCTCCCCCGACCCCGACCGGAGCAGTGAGACCACCGCGAGCAGCACGACGCACGCACCGAGCACGGGGATCGACCACGCAACCGCGGGTGGGGTCGAGCTGACGCCCGCAAGCGGGAGGACCGCGGCGAGCAGCAGGAACACCCCCGTGACGACCAGTCCGGCGACGACCAGTCCGGCGAGGGTGCGCTCACTGTCGAGGGCCGCGACCGAGCGACGCACGCTCACGCGTCCCCCTCCTGCCCCTCGTCGGGCTCTTGCCGTTGCAGCGAGTCACTCGTCTCCCGTGCGCGCTCGACGCGGTCGGGTGTCGCCGGACGACCGCCGTACTCGACCGCGCGGAACGTCTCGACCAGCGTCCGGACCTGTCGCCGGGGCAGCCCCGCGGTGAACGCCCGCCGGGCGACCTGTCCGGGGGTCCACCTCTCCGGTTGCTCGATGCCGAGATGTGCGACGAACCGGTGCCAGTGACGGCCGACCCGCTCCTCGGGCGTCAGGTCGGTCGCTGCCGCCCCGGTGTCGGCCTCGGGCGCCCCCGTGTCACCCGGGTCGGTCGCGGTCCCACCCTCACCCGACGAGACCGCGGACGTAACGCGGTCGACACCGCCCGAGAGACTCGGCACCGACAGCGACGGAACGAGCGAGCGCAGTTGGGGGGCGGACGGCGACGACGGGAGTGACAGCCCCGATAGCGACGGACGCAGCGAACCCGGGCGCGGGAGTGACGGAACGAGCGGACCGATGCGGGGAAGCGAAATCGACCCGCGCCGCGGCACGGCCGACACCAACCTGGAAAGGAGACCACCGAAACCGAGCAGGACCGACTTCTGTCGTTGCCGGGCGGCGGACACGTACGACTTCCGGGTCTGTGCCGTGGTGAACCGCAGGAACCCAAAGACCGCGCCGATGACGAGACTCGGCGGAACGAGAACGAGCGTGGCCAGCCGCCAGTACAGCCCGGAGGCCGTCGCGGTCGCCTGTTCGGACCCGGCGGTCGCGGTCACGGTCACCTCGTCGCTCACCGGCAGTCGGACACCCGCCTGGCCACCCGAGTCGGTCGTCGCGGTGTCGTCACCGACGGCTACCGTCGCATCCTCGAGCGGCGTCCCGTCGGCGGTGACGGCGACCGACGCCGGCATCCCTGGCAACACGAACGAGCTGAACTCGACATCGAGCGACGCCAACCCGACGGTCGCCTCGCCGGAGACCGCGCCGCGCTCGACCGCCATTGTCGCGTTATCGGCCCCGTCCGGTGGTTCGACGGTGACGACGCCGCTACTGTTTGTCGTTCCGGCGTGCTCACCGTCCACCCGCACCTCGCCGTCCGGAATCGGCTCACCGCCGACCGTGGCCCGCAGGTCGACGGACATCCCCGGAACGAGCGGCCCCAGTGCCTCGAGTGTCGCGTCGGTCTCGACCTGTGTCGTCCGGTTCAGTCCCGATGGCGTGGTGACCCGGATCGCCTCGTCGTACGGCACGGTGAACGTTGCGTTCCCTCCGGTACCTTCACGTGTTCCGTCGACCGCGACCGATTCGTCGACCTGGCGGCCGCTGTCGAGGACCCGGACCTCCCGCTCGGTTCCCGGGACCAGGCTGCCGTCGAACTCGACATCGAGGTCGAGTTCGTCATCGCCACCTCCGGGTTCGCCACCGGTGCCAGTGTCGCCGCCGGTTCGAGCGTCACCGTCGACGAGAGTCCCATTGTCGTCGGTGAGGGCCGTCTCCGTGCTCTCGTCGCTGCCCAGCACGTCGATACGCGGGTCGGCCGAGGGGAGCGCGACCGCGACGGCGAGCAGGCACGCGACACACGCGACCACGAGCAGGAGCCGTCGACCCCGGGTCATCGCTTTCCTCCGAGGTTGTCGGCCATCCCCTGCAACCGCTCGACCCGAGCGGGGGTCGGCGGGTGTGTCGCGGTTGCGCCGGCCTGTGCGGGGGTCACCCCGTCGAGCCAGGCGCTCACGCGTTCGGCCCGCTTGGGTGTCGACGCCTCGTTCCCATCGAGCTGCACCGATTCCGGCGATGGGCCGGTCACGACCGGCGCGGGGACCACACACAGCGCGTGCATGCGACTCTCGCGGAGGTCTGTTCCGGGGCGCTGGCTCGCCTCCTCGAGTGTCAGCAGTGCCGTGGCGAGCGCGAGCGGCGCACCGGTGGCCCGTCCGGCGGCAGCATCGGCGGCAAACTCCCGGGCGTGTGCGAGCGTCCGGGTGGCCCACCCCGCGACAACCGGGAACAGCCACAGAACGGGCCACAGCAGAACGTAGACGGCGACGAGAAACACAGAGAGGTACTGAACCGCGATGCGCTCGTGGCGACTCAGCCCCCCGAAGTCGGCAAGTGCACGCCGTGGCAGGCGAACCGTGCGGTAGACCCGCTCTGTGATCTCCAGAAACAGCGTGGTGACGGTCATCAGCGTCACGTCCCGGTTGGCGACGTGTGCGAGCTCGTGGGCGAGCACCGCCCGTAGCTCCGCCTCGTCGAGCGCTTCGACGAGACCTGTCGTGACGACGACCGTCGCGTCGGTGACCCGGCCGACGGTGTAACAGCTCGGCGTCTCGTCCTCGACGACCCGCACCGCGGGCGGGGAGATGTCGAACCCCATCGCCAGCCGCGAGACGAGTGTCGAGAGGTCCTCGTCCTCGCGGCCGGTGGTCACCGCGCCCGAGAGAACCCGCCGGTAGCCGTAGACGAGCTGTCCACCGAGGAAGGCGGCCGTCAGACCGAGATACAGCGGGAGCGAGACCGGGAGCCGGAGCAGGTCACCGGCGACCGCCCCCTCGCCTGTCCAGACGAGTGTCACCGCTGTCGGGACGAACACCAGCACGCCCCACAGCAGGGTGAACACGAAAAGCGCGTTCAGGGCAAGCAGTGCCGCGAGCACGACACTCACGCGGAGGCGGGAACCCATCCTGTAATCACTTGCCTGTTCTGTCCCGAATCGTAAAAGCCATTCGGAATGTCATCTGCGAGTGGAGCCGGCCGCGGGGCCATGCAGCCGTCGGGGGTCCCGTCGAGCGAACCCGCGAAGTGGGTCCTGCGTGCCAGCTTCGAGCCGTTTCGCTCGCGCCACCTCCGGCGCACCCGTGGGAACCGGCCGGGTCACCACGCTACGGTTCGTCCCCGTCTGAGGGTTCAGCGTCCACGCGTTCCGTCTCGTCGAGCCGTGCCCGGAGCGCGGCGAACTCGGACCGGAGGCTGTCGAGTCGGTCCCGGAGCTTCTCGCGCTCGCGCTCGAGGTCACGGACGCGCTGTTCGAGTGGGACCTGGTCGCCAGTCGACGCCTCGCCGTCCTCTGTAGCGGGTTCGGCCGCCGACAGCCCGCCCCCGTCGGAGCGGGCAGGGTCGAGTGACGGGATGGTGCGCACCGCCGCACCGGCGGCCCCGTCACCGGCGGCGTCCTCGCCGTCACCCGTCGGCTGTCGGCCAGCCGCGGTCGCGCCCTCCGCCACGTCCTCGGTGCCATCCTCCGCGGTGTCGGCGTCGTCGCCCGTCTCGCCCTCCTGCCGGTCGCTCGACGCCGTGGGCCGGTCCCCGGGTGTCGTACCCGCCGAACTGTCGGGTTCGGGGCCCGGCAGGTCGACCGGGTCGATCTCGACCGGTCGCACCTGGTAGATACCGACCTCGTCGCGTGCGGCCTGGAACGCCTCGTCGCCGTCGACGAGTCGCTCGGACTGGCCGACAAAGGCGACAGTCATCGACGCGCCGGCGTGATAGACAACGTAGTAGTCGCCGCTGAGGACGTTCTCCGAGAGTTCGACGTAGCCGGTGAACCCGCCCTCCGAGAGTGTCTCGTCGACAGTCGAGAGCGCCGTCCGCTCGGTGTAGAAGCTATCCCGGACCTCCTCGCTTCGCTCCTGCATCACCGCGAGCAGCGGGAGGGCCGGCGACGGTGCCTCGTGGATTGTTCCCGAGGCGGCCTCGAACGCACCGATGTCGCCGCCGCGCACGGCAACCGCCACCCCCGACGAGAAGACCAGCTCGGCGCCGTCGCCGCGAACGATGCCCGAGAACTCGCGGTCGGCGAGGCGCCGAAGGCCGCTGTACCCGCCGTCGAACGACTGCCGGTCCCACTGCTCGACCCGGTCGCGGACGCGCGTTCCCATCGTCTAGCTGTACCGAGATGGGACGGATATACTTTGTCCCCGGCGATGTCGAACGTGGTCGGCGGTCGCTACCTGGGTGTCGGGTCAGACTGCGGTCTCGACCGCACGCGCGAGTGCGGCGAACCGTCTGCTCGCGGGGGCGTCGGGCGCGACAGCCCGCACCGGCCGGCCGGCACGCTGTGCCGCGGCGACCCGGTCGGAGTCGGGCAGTGCGGTGACGGGCGCGCCGAGCGTCGAGGCGAGGCGGTCGTGACCCCCGGCCTGGTCGGCGCGGTTCAGCACCACCCGGGCGAGCGGCGTCTCGACCTCGCGGGCGAGTTCACGCGTCCGGATCGCCCCCGCGAGTGCCGTTCGCGTCGGCCGAACCACCAGCACGGCGGCGTCGCCAGCCAGCAACGCCACGCCCGCGTCACTGTGCATCCCCGCCGGCGCGTCGACGACGACGCGACCGTACTCGCGCTCGACGGCCCGGACGGCGTCGACGAGGCTCGCCGGGTCCGCCGCCCGGAGACCAGCGAGCGACCGGCCACAGGGCAACAGGTCGACCGGACCGCCCTCGCGGACCGCCTCGACCGGGGTCGCACGCCCCGCGAGCACGTCGTGCAGGTCCGGCCCTCGCGCCGACGGGAGGTCGGCCATCCCGAGGTCTGCATCGACCGCCACCGCGTCGAGTTCCGCCGCGAGGTTGTACGCGACGGTCGTCTTGCCGACACCACCCTTGCCCGCGGTGACCGTCAGTATCATGCCAGCCGTTCGAGCGCCGAGAGGGGAACGTCCACCGCGGCGAGTCGCCCCTCGATGTCTGTTGTGTCGAGCCGTGCGAGTTGCTCGCGGTCCTCGTCCAGTTGCGCACACAGCTCCCGAACCGCCTCGATACCGCCGGCGTCGGCGACCGCGGTCCGTGCCTCCGCTGCCGTCTCGACCGCGGCGAGTTCCTCCGCCACGTCGAGACGCCACTCGACGCCGTCGAGCCACGCACCCAGTTCGCTCCCGGCGGTGGCGACCCCCTCGCGTGGGCCGGAGCCGCGAGCCCCGGACCCCTCCCCCGGGTACGTGTCCCGGCTCTGGGGGTCGTTCGAACCGGTATCGCGGGCGGCCGCGCGAGAGCTGCTCCCGGCGGTATCTGGCTTCTCCCGTGTCGGGTCGGTTGGTGTCGACCGCCCGCCGTTGGTTCCGGAGGCCGACCGGCCGGCGGCCCCTGCGGGGATGGCATCACGTGGCGGGGCGGCCTCGCCGAGTGACTGGGCGAGCTGTTCCGGCGTCGGCGTGCCGCTGTCCTCGACAGCCGGCTCCGTTCCGACGATGGTCGCCGGTGGCTCGACCGGGGCGGCCGGCGACGCGTACCCGAGCACGAGCCCCGTCTCGGCCGCGACGTGACCCTCGAACCCCGAGTCGGTCCAGCCCGCGACCGGTCGGTTCTGCCGGCGCGGCGGCCAGACCGGCTGTAGCGCGCTCTCTATCTCGACGCGGCAGTCCCGCTCGCTCGTCACGAACAGCTCGACGAGTGTCACCCCACCTGTCCGGTCGAGCTGCCAGTCGAGCGTGACCATACGGCGGGTGGTCCCGCCATCCGACTTATACTCTCGGGGTTAGCCGTCCGGCACGCGGATGACCGGTCCGTCCAGCCAGGCCGCCGCCTCCTCGGCCCCGTCGAACCGGTCGCAGGCGAGCACGACCGGCGCGTCCAACTCCGCAACCCGGGCGACCGCCAGCGCCCCCGTGACGGGGTCGGCCTCGAACGGCTCGTCCGGGTCGCCCGCGCCGGGAACGGCCGACAGGGCGGCAACGTACTCCCCCCGGACCTGCTCGCGGAGGTGTGCCCGGGCCCGCCGCTCCAGGTTGGCCACCCGGTCCTCCAGTCGGAGCCGGCGCTCGCGGGCGTCACGGCGCTCGCGGGCCCGCTCGCGGAGTGTTGCGAGACGCTGGCGGGCCGCCGCCCCGGCCGTCTCGGCCTCGGAGAGATCCTCGACCGTCGCCGCGAGTTGCTCGGCCGCTGGTGTCGGGTCGAGCCCCTGCTCGCGGCGTTCCTGCAGGCGACCGCGCGCGGCCGCGGCCGACTCGCGCAGCCTCTCGGCCTCGTCGGCCGTGGCTGCCACCTGCTCGCGGAGTCGCGCCCGCCCGTC
>OBKM01001264.1_pt1 | contig 10475 bp, 6 predicted proteins | sample 1519691 | NCBI WGS metagenome assembly OBKM01 (sample SAMEA37050418, study PRJEB22526) | metagenome | biome: saline pan; feature: lake; material: water | place: Egypt | collected 2015 | depth 0.5 m
AAAAAGGCCGATCTACAGCCGGACGGAACACGCTGTTCGACTGACGTTGCTCTCGACGAAACCGTCATTCAACTCGGGACTGACCGCTACTGGCTGTACGCCGCTGTCGATCCGGAGACAAACGAATTCCTCCACGTACGGCTGTTTCCGACCACGAATTCAGGACTCACAATCGTGTTTCTCTGCGAACTCCGCGAGAAACACGACATCGACGATGCTACGTTTCTTATCGATGATGCTGACCACCTCCAAGCTGCACTCTCACGGCTCGGCCTCCGATTTCAGGTTCGTCGTCACGGAAACCGAAATGCTGTCGAACGTGTCTTTCGTGAGGTAAAACGACGGACCTCATCGTTCTCAAATACGTTCAGCAACGTCGAGCCGCCGACAGCAGAATCGTGGCTCGAAGCCTTCGCTGTCTGGTGGAATCGATGCCAAAGTTAACACGACCGAGAGGGTGTCATAGAATAGTTCATACGCTTACTGACGCATCCGTCGCTATCAACTCGGAGGTGGCCTGATACGGTGGTGTAGAATCACCGGGCTTCACCTTGTACGTCCCGACAGGCACAAGAAGTAAACTATTTTATCATAAATAACTCTTTCTGAGCAGTTCTAAGCAGCGTGCACTCGGTGCACGGCACTCTGCTCTCGTAACTCTCTGAAATAGTAGCCAGAACTGCTATAATTTGGGAAACGTTCTATGACACGCTGCGACCGACCCATGAGGACGAAAAAATTAAGACGCTGGGACTGATATAATTTTGTATGACAGTACGCTCACCCAGCAATACGGCGCTGCGGGACGCCTGCCGAGAGTTTGCAGACGATAACCTCGGATTCATGTCAGCTTATAATAAGACACATCGTAAAGAAATTGAAAGCAGATACAAACAATCCGACGAGGTGGGGATGACCGACGCCAACTCAATTACTGAAGAGCATATAGAGACCATCATGGAGAAGTTGGTTGATGATACAGAGGTCCCCACTCGGGTTGAAGATGGGGTATATTATATTTCACCGTTCAAGCGGGCAAACGTTGAAACGCACCGAATTCTCATTCCTCGCCTCCTCAATGTATTCGATGATGAGAACTGGTATGTCGGTGAAACTAGGTTGATCAACCATCTCGTACAGGACGAGATAATAGCTGACGATAACTTTTCGTTCTTTCTCGACGATCTAGCCGAGCGAGGATGGCTCGAAGAGACCGAAGGCTACTACAAACCGGGCGATTACCTTGAGCCGCTGCTGGTAAACGACGACCCGACAGCACAGCTTGATGGTATCTTCGGAGCCGATATTGAGGAAGATAATGGAGGTTCACAACTACATCGAACAGTACAGCAGGCCACGAGCAAATCAATCAAGGAGCGTATGGAGGAGAAAGCCGACGATGGGCTACTCTCAGTAAAGGACATACAGCGGGTGCTCTCTATTTCCGTCACCGACACTTTCATCGGGGACGAACTTATTGACGCGAACGTACTGTACCGAGTGGATGATAACGAGTTTTTCGTCAATAGCGATAGTGCGGTCGAGGATCGGATCAAGGGCGAAATAACGCACGGTTCTGACTTTGTCGATGAGGTGGAACGAGAAATGAGACAGTCATCATACGTATTTACTAATGCTGATATGTCGGAGTGGGCTATCATCCACATCAAGGAGACGTCCTCTGATACACGGAAAGTTGTGGAAGAAATTGCAAACGATTATAAAGAGAACATTGTGGACTATGCCAGAGAGCAGTTCAAAGAAATATCTCAGTTTGATTTTGTCCAACGGAATTTTGAGTCTGTGGAGTCGCCACACATACCAGGGGATGATGCGCCACGAACTCTTCCGACATCAGGCAAGTTCTACGTATGTAAAAGGGAGTTTGAACAGAAAATAGAGGATGTCACCGATGAGATGTTGGAAACTGAAGCAGAAGAGTATGATAGCCCCCCAGCAACAGATAAGCAACTGTTTTTACCGGTGATAGAATCACTTGAACAAGAGGCGGATAAACCGGGGTATGCTTACGGCACAACGGAGGCAACAGAGGCGGCTTTCATAAACCGTGCTATTGATCGGTGCTGGCAGTTGGGAAAGAATAAAGACCTTTGGGAGTATACGCAAGGGTAGGTGAAAAAGTATGAGCGCACTTCCAATCAAACGTAATACTGTCACCGACTCCGGGAGCCTCGTTCAGGGGAAAGATAAGGACGATACGCTTGTCAGATACGACAACCCTGAAATAGCGCAGGTAGACGGTCAGAATGGGAACTGGGAGCCGATTATTGAATCATTGTATGATGTAACTGATATAAGTGGAGGGCTAAGCGTTGACACAGACAGCTGTTTGAGTCATCTCGTGTCGACACAAAATGATATAGAGTGTAACGAGCAAGCGGCGTTAATATTGTCATACTTGGAAGCCGAAAATCGACTTTCGATAAACGACGGTGAAGTGGTCTTCTTCCCACAAGATCAGGATGCTGGGACCGAGAATCCAGCATTACTTTATAACCTGTCAGTCATATTGCGTGAGTTGGGTCAAAAGTGCAAAGACCATGTGGAGACTTACAGAAGCAAACTAACTTCCGTACAAGAGACTGTCGAAGAGCTAAAACAGGATGAGAAAGTGGAAGAAGAAATCGACAAGTGTAAGCAAGATATAAAAGATGCCTGTAATGGAGAAATTGTTCAGCCAGAGAGATTTCATGACGATAGCGAACACGCAGGGCAAGCTGTTGGAGTTGAACCCCCAGATAGTGTAAAAAACGCACTTAGTGACCATCAATTGGAGATATATAAACGCCGCTGGAGCCAGATTATTGATAAACGCGGCGGGTTGGATAGGTTTATGTTAAAAACACACGGTGAAGAATATATGAAATTACTTGAAACACGTATTGATGAACTGGAGAATGCGGGCCAGGAATTGCAACGAAACGCGGGTAACGTCCGGGCACGTGCCGTGATGGGTAACCCCATTGGAGAAAACACACTAACTGAGTTGCTTGACGATGTGGATGACCTCCAAGAATATATGTCGATGGCGGAAGGGTCGGGCCTTTTAGAAGATAGTGAGGTCAATGCTGACGAGATCGCTAACGAAGTGGCGACTGCAACCGAGATGCCGGAACCGGAAGGTACTGACATTACCGGAATCCCGGATGGAGACGCAGACGGTCGCACTGACGTGAATTTACAATCTGACCCCTCTCGACATGACCTATCATAAGATGTATGATTTTTGTGAGCCTATGTCCGAAATTAAGAGATTTCAAGGGGTCACTCTCCAAAATAAAGAGAGTTCTATGAAGCCAAAGGGACTAAATCAAAAAATAAATAAAATTTTCGAATTGATAGGTAGCCTTGATGTTCCGGAACCGGCGGAATCAGATCTTGGACAAATGAATCGTAGCTCATTCAGTGTGCGTACTGTATCCTATTATACAAGATATATGATCGGTTCTGGAAAAAGACCATCAGTTTTCGACCCTCAACATGGTCGTCTTAATTGTCTACAGGTAGATGGTGATACCGTAATACTGCCGCTGGGTGAGGAAGAATGTTATTTTCTCAACTTCTGGGTAGGTTTTGATGTTTTTACGTCGGCTTGTGAGCACCTGCTACATTTGGGTAAAAAAATTAAAAGGAGGTGCTCAGCTCATCCTGGTAAGAGTGGTAGGCAGTGGAAGGGTATTAATAAAAAGCTTGACAACATGAAGAATTTATTTCACATTTTATCCAGCTATTATTGGTCTACGGGATATAAGAACGAATATCAGGCAGCTAATCAAATACTCAAAAGAGTCTGGGGGAATTCATGAAATCAAAGAATATTAAAGAGTTATACCCTGACTGGAATCAGAAGCTCCCAACATCCACTGTAGTTGTTGGCACTAGAAGCTTTTCCAAGCGTGATTTAAATAACGGAGAGTATGTAGGATTAACAATTGTTCCTCGTAATGAAAACCACCCAACAGCAGACTTAGGTGTTTTCAGCGTTGACTTCATCGATAATGGCCTGGTTGTGAATACCCAATCTGACCGCGATCCCGGTAACAAACTCGGGATTAACCCCAATGTTGCTACAGTATCTGGCTATCGGAACACCGATCCAAAATCATTAGTCCATGAAGACATTCATTTCCGTGTTGATTTGAATGCAGGTCCTAGTCAAATTGAACCTTGTAAATCTGCAGTAATCCATTCTTACGGTTTTGATGAGGATACGCTAGAACAATTTTTAAGAGATGATAATTATATCCTTCACGAGGGCATAGATGAGGTTGTATTACGAAGTGGCACCGATCAAGTCCCATTTTTTGTGGCCGATGTGGAGCCATCCGACTGGACTACTCAAGTGACAAGCGATACCTCAATAAACTTCATAAACAATGAGAAGATGGGCGAATATAAAAAGAAAGCTACGAGTACTGTTGAGGAGGATCAGTCAAGTACCTCGTCAAGTTCTAGTCAAAATCCTGATCAAGATTCAACGTCAGCGGTTGGTCAAGATGAAATTGATTTCTCTTTGAACTTTAGAAGACCAAGTAGCGAAGATTTTGATGTTTCGTTTGATGACGTGGCGGGCTTGGAAAGTGTCAAGCAGCGTGCTAAGGTCGTGTATTCACTCTCATTGGACAATGTTAGGAAGCGAATCAGCGAGTACGGTGATATATTTACGCCTGCTGAGGGGAATGCTGTTCTTTTATATGGACCCCCTGGTTGCGGAAAAACAATGATTGCCAAGGCGATAGCGTCTAGATTTGATGAGATGTCGGATCGACCCGTAGCCTTCGCTGAGGTTGAGGCGAGTGATATTCTGGGGATGTACCAGGGTGTATCCGAAAAGCGTCTCAGTATCGCTTTTGAGGAGGCCCATCGGAAAGCGAGGGATAATTATTATACCATTTTGATGTTTGATGAACTTGAATCGCTGGTTCAGGACCGTTCTGGAGATGTTAAGACGCATCACCAGCAGCTTACTGCAACATTCCTTCAGGAGATGAATAGTATCGACAGAAACATCTTAATTATCGGAGCTACTAACCTCCCGTACGAGTTGGATACGGCAGCAGTCCGCCGGTTCAACACAGAAATATTTGTCCCACATCCTGGGAGAGAAGGGCTGAAAGGCTTCTGGGAGATGCGACTTGAAGACATTAATACGGAAGAATCATTTGGCAACCAAGACGTTGAAGACTTAGCAAAGGCATCAATGGACTTTGCACCATCGGAACTTGATAATCGGCTCCTGCAAAGTGAGATACAGTCCGATCTCGTACTATCGGCGATGCGGGATGAGGAACGTCCGATTACGAAAGAGTATCTGCTTAACAAACTTGACGACCTTGAGCCACAGGTGATTGACCGATATGTCGCGGATATCGGTAACGATTATCAGCAAATGGAGGGTTATCAGGAGTTACAGGAATACGTTCGTGAACGGCTGATGCGCAACGTTGATAGCGATTCGGATACCAGTGGCTCCCGCAAGGGTGATGGGGATTCGGATACCAGTGACTCCCGCGAGGGCAATGAGACTTCGGATACCAGTGACTCCCAAGATAGTAACGACACGTCGGACACCCAGTAGCCGATATCGACAGCCCTAATATGGACTCGCAGAAACACAATCAGGTTAATACGTTCCGGATAGATGACTTTGAGGAGGTTGTGGCGGGCCCGGGAGGGTTTCTCTTGCGGACCGCTGATTCGGTCTGGTTCGTGAACGACGATCAACACGTGCGTGTGCCTGGTCAGGTCAGGGACATGGCGATGGGTGCGCGACCACTATTACTTCGACAGTCCGACCTAGTCCAGGTCAACAGTACTGGCGGCATTGCACGGGGAAATGAAGACTTCAGCCATGCCGACGACGTCACGTGCGTACTTGACACCGACACTACCGTCGTCCGCACAGGAGAACAACTCCACTTCTGTGACACCGAGACACTACTTCAGCAAGATACACAATCGACTCAGGCCTGGCTAGAAGCCGAGCACGTGTACGACACTATCGGTGGATTCGAGGCATTCGCTCTCGTCGGTGAGACCGTCGCAACGTGGGTTCCGATTGAGCCTGATTTCTCTGTTGCGGGCTTTCGCGTCTCCTTCGACACCAGTATCAACGATGTCGCCTTCCTGGGTGACTATTTTGTGGTTTCGCGGGGAGAGTACCTTACCGCATATGAACCTGAACGGGACAGCAAAGAGTGGACTGCTTCTCTCGTCTGGGAGACTCCGATCCAGACCAACTGGCTAACGAACCGATGTCACGAACAGCTACTCGTCGGTACTGATGACGGCCCTGCGTTTGTCTCTCGCGATGATGGGTCGGTCAACCGTAATATCGACCAGGGTCTAATTTCCACGACGCCACGTCACTCGCGACGTCTGAGTCGTGACGGAAACGAGTACGCTGTGTCGCGCAAGTCGTCACTTCGTTCTCTTTCAATCGACGTCCCCGATGAAGGTAAGGCCAACACTTCTATGACGGGTACCGTTACGGTAACTAATCAAGATGAGACCCCCTGGTCCGGTTCCGTTAGCTTCAATGTGGCGTCTGGGGAACTGTCCGTCCAGTCGGGGTCCGCCCAGCTCGGTCTGGACGAAGCGGACGGGAGCGAGTCCGCGGAATCAGTCAGATGCTATCTTGACCCTGGTGAATCATCCGAGATACAGTTCAAATATATTTGTCCCGAGTCCGGCTCACAGACCATTCAGGTATACACTCCCAGTGCTACCGACGCTGGGACAGTTAATATCATTCCGACACGACCGTCGCTGGCGGTTGATTTCACCAGCCCCCGAACTGATCCTGGCAAAAACAGATACATTGTTGATGTTGAAATTCTCAACAGTAACCCCGTTCCTATAAATTCAAAGCATAATGTCTATCTGGATGACACACGTATATTTTCAATCAATAAATTGGAGGGAGAATACGAGACGACAGAGGAGGCACCCCTTCCACCTAATATCGGTGAACGTCCGGAAGTGATTGTGCGAGATATTGAGCGTGATGAAGTCGTCTTCCGGAAAGAGACAGTGCTCGAACTGCCACAGGTTGATTTTCAGATTGAGTGTACCCCCGAACGAATAACCACCCAGGGTGCGGATCTTTCGATTACCACGACCAACACGGGAGAGGCCCCCCTCCGCGAGATAGAGGTTGAGGCAGCCCTCGGAGATTCTCGCGAGTCAGCTGCCGTAAAGGAGTCGTCTGCGAGTACTACATCTGAGAACGTATTAGCTGAAGATGAGGTCGTCGAACCTGATGCAAGTGCTTCATCCTCCACTACAGTTTCGTACGTACCGGACGCCAGTGTCACCGTCACCGTGACTGCTACAGACGGTTGCACTGACGCGTGTATCCACGAGACCATGACCTTGCCCTCGAAGCCTTTTTCCTGTGAATTCTCACGCCAGGATAGCGACTCACCTGGTGTTTCCGTTTCGCTTACACCAACAGTTTGTGCCGTTGAGACGACGGTGTGCGTTTCGGTCCCCGAATTTGATCTGGAACAGTGTGTCGAAACGGATCTCGATGTCGAAGACACCCACGAGATCACACTTCTGTTTCCGGACCCTCCTACACGACCGTTCGATATGAACATCAGTGCTTTGGGTCTCAATACAACATTCGAAGCAGAAATTTCGAACTATCTGCCCATAGTTGTCGACCGTATCGTTGAACCTGTCGCCCGATCATCAACGGACCTAAACGAGCCATACGCATCGCCTCGTTATGCCTGCAACGAACTGCTGGCTGATGAAATAACGGTGAAGAATATCGGTGACCAGGTGCATGACTCAATCGCACTTCACCGTTCAGACTGTGACCATCCCGTTTGTGAACATACTGAGGAATTTAGTCCTGGTGACACGATTCGGTTCACACGGGAGGCCGTCATTCCTGACGGTGACATCGAACCGGAAACATATACGATTACGGCTTCCGATGACAGCTACCCCGTACCAACTCCAGACAATCCTCAAAGACACAGCGATATCAGTGTAACTGCTTCGCTTGCGAACGAGAGTCAGGAGCCGACACTTATTGTTTCACTCCAGAATAGTCTCGAGTATCCTGTGTCTATGAGTGGCATTTCTTTCGGTTCCATCCCCATATTATGGCCGGTAGATGATGTTGATGTCCTCGTCGAGAGTGATGTACATACAGAATGGGAAATTCCGCTCGATACTGCATCGCCTCCAGACGTTCCGGTGACATCGCTGGTATCGGAGTCTACTCCGGTCCCGCTTAGAGTTGATCTCGCGCTTCATATCACCAAACCTTCCTTGTTCTGGGGAACGTATCCGTTTTCACTGGCGACGCTCGTCAAACCGGCCGTACAATTTGACAGTCGCCAACCCCCGATCGATATAGCTCGCTGCCGAACTGATTGTGAGCGTGGCATCAGCCTGCGACACTCTCTGAACGGTGCCAGCTACAATGTCTCGCTAGAGATATCCAACGAACTCCCAGCAGATCCAATTCTAAAATCCATCGAGCTGCGCTCACGCGAACTGCACGAGACTATCACACAGTCAGTACAATCGACACACAAAATAGTCAACATCCGTGATGCACCAACCAGTTTTTCAATAACGTTGGCGTTCGATTCGGTAGTCGGTGAAATCGTGCTTGAGTACGATATCAAACGTACCACCGGGATACTGAGCTCGTGGGAAGTCAACCAAAATAATGTAAAAATACTATCTGGATTGCCGAAAGATTCAGCGCTGGCTACTGATTGGACTTGTTTTGACACGCGTGATCGTATCGATTGATGAGCGATTTCAATACTCCGGGACAATCGGAGGACATAAAGAGGATGCTGTGAGTAATTCACAGAGTCTGGAGCCGTTCACCAATTGTACGTCTTCAGCTCCGGCTGCGAATTCCTTCGAACTGTCGGTAAACGATGTCGTCGTCACGAACACGACAGCATCAGCCGGATACCGAGTGAGCAACCCGGCGACCTCTCGGATCATACCGACCGGTATATTCCTTTTTTTTGGATTGAAACATTTTGCTTCCACAAGCAAAAGGTCGTCCTCTTGCGTGTTAACGACAACGTCACAACCGCCATCGCGTGTTGGTGGTGTTGTCCACGCATCATTGTCGTGGTCAGACCACAGAGCAGCGAGCAACTGTTCGAACTCACGAGAATTAAAATCCCATATATCCGACACTCTCCACTCAAGTTGTTCGATATTTTTAAACCGGCTTTCAATCTGGCCCAAGGTCTGTTCGTCACCTGCTTCGATTTGTTCCTGTATCAATTTCTGCATCTGTTCGATTGTATCGTCCGGATGTGCCAGTCGTGCCTCTTGTGCACGTCCGATTATCCACTCGGCGGTGCATGTGAGTTGTGCAAGATCATACACTCTTTGTCCAGCCTGTCGAATGTGCTCAAGCCCCTCATCATTTTGATAGCCACTCCGGAAGCTGTCATTTATTTTTTTTGTTGTATACCGCCGCTCGATATTCGGATAGTGGTTTATTATATCAATTAACACGCCAGCGTATTTTAGCACGGTCTCATAGTATACAATCTCATCTATTGTCTCTATGCATTCCATAGTATCAACTGCCAGTTTACAGGAATTCATCTGATCGAGTTGGTTCGCATACACTGTTATCCGCTGCTTCCGATACTGCTTGGTCTTCTTCGGCGTGTGGAATAGTTTAATAAGATCAAAGGTTGTGTCAATAATATCGGATTGGACGTACTCCTGATAGAGCGTTTGTGTAATCTGCTGTGGTGATTGTTCTTTGCTATCGCCTTCGGCCATCGTTCCGCGATTAGAAGTGAATATATAAAAACTCGTTTGTTCGAAGGTTGCGTATCCGGAGGAAAGAATACGTCACGGGCCCTTCTCACTGATTACCCATGCGTTCTAGTTTGGCGTCAAGTAAAGGAGAATTCACCCCATTGAACCTACTCTTGTACCCGTTTCCCTGTGCGGGTTTAGATTGTGTTACGCTCATATTAAGACCTCGTCGAGGTTGGGTAACTCGTAGCCCAGTTCCAACATTAGATACAACTGGATGAGATGAGCGTGACGGCTAACGAACAGCAGCGGCGTCGTCTGCCCCGCGTCGTTGTCGGTGGAGTTGGCGGATCTCTTAGTTGGCGGATCTCTTCCACGATTACCCAGCTCATCAGATCGAAATCACGGCCACAATGACCAGCATCTTGATGATATCGTGCCTTGTTTTGCCGCCGATTAATCGTAGATACAGAGGCTCTCACAGGAAGATTCCGTCAGGCTAACCGCGAATTGGACGCCATCTGTCGATATGGCGTCGCTCAGACGACTCGCACGGATGTGTCGAGAGCTTGCCAAACAACACGTTAACAATCCAGATGTACCCGCCGCGCCGGATGGCGCGGACGGGGACGCTGAGTGGGCGCAAATCGCGCTGATTCTGTTCCGCGTCGAACTGGAAAAGAGTCTCC
>OBKM01001265.1_pt1 | contig 10474 bp, 6 predicted proteins | sample 1519691 | NCBI WGS metagenome assembly OBKM01 (sample SAMEA37050418, study PRJEB22526) | metagenome | biome: saline pan; feature: lake; material: water | place: Egypt | collected 2015 | depth 0.5 m
CTTTGCTCGTTGCGTTGCTCCTTGAGGAAGGGGTCTTGCCCTCGATTTTAGATAAAACAGCGATAGCAGCGTCTCCCGATCAGCACTCAGACCAGCCGCAGGACTCACACGTCTTGCAGCCTTCCGAGAAGTACAGCGACATGCTGCCACACTCAGGACACTCCGGTGATTCGCCGGCTGCCAGCAGTTCGTCAGTCGCATCGGACTCGGTGGTCGGTTCGGGAGCCGACTGCGTGTCGGACGAGCCGGTCGAGACCGCAGCGCCGCCATCAGTTTCTGGTGCTTGCGGTGTGGCCTCCTCATCGTTTACTTCTGAGAGGTTCTGCTGTTGTGGATACCCCTGATCGATCTCGCCGTTGAGATACCGCTGTAGTGCGGTGCCGATGGCGTCTGGGATCGAGTTGATCTGTTCGCCTTTGTCCCAGGCGACTTTCGGCGACCGAATGCCTTTGAGCTCGTCGGCAATCTCCTCGGGATCGACGCCCGACCGCAACGCAGTCGAGATTGTTTTCGCGAGTGCCTCGGTGAAGGAGGCGGTGAAGCCGCCGGAGTTGCCGATGTTGGCAAAGAGCTCGAACGGCCGGCCCTGTTCGTCCTCGTTGATGTTGACGTACACCTTGCCGTAGCCGGTGTCGATGCGTTGGGTGACGCCGTAGAGCACGTCAGGTCGCGGCCGTTTCTTGCCGAGGCCTTCCTGTTTTGGCGTGGTGAACAGCTCATCAAGTTCCGTGCTGAGCTGGGCGCGAACCTCCTCGTTATCAAGGAAGTCCTCGATGCCGCCGAAGACCTCCTCGATCTGGGTGGTGATCTGCTCGGCAGCCTCGCCGTCATCAGCGAACTCGGTGTTCTTGGCGCGTGTGGTCAGCACCTGTTTCGAGCGAGTGCCGTCGCGGTAGACGGTGACGCCTTTGCCGCCGTTTTCGTAGATGTAGCGGTAGACCTCATCCATATCCTCCACGGTCGCGCTATTCGGGAAGTTACAGGTTTTCGAGATGGCGGAGTCGACGCCCGACTGACAGGCACACTGGACGCCAGCGTGTTCCTTCCCGGAGAGATCCGAGGTAACGACAAAGAGTTCGCCGATGGCTTTTGGCACTGTCTCAAGCCCCTCAACGCCGTCGAACTCGTTGTTCGCCATCTGCTCTTGGGCTTCCTGTTTGACCGCCTCAACGTCGATATCGTTTTTCTCCAACACGCGGAGGAAGTAGTCGTCGAACTCGACGAGCATCTCGTCGCCTTGGACGTCGTCGGAGACGTTTTTGTAGTAGGCGACGTTGTAGATCGGCTCACAGCCACCGGTGGTGTTGCCGATCATCGAGGTCGTGCCAGTTGGCGCGATGGTCGTCGTGTTGTGGTTGCGGATTTCGAAGCCGTCTTCCCACTCATCGGCGTCAAGGCCGGTGTGGTGTTCGAACCACTCGCGGTACTCCGTTGGGTTGGCGTACTTCGATTCTGGCCAATCGTTGAATGAGCCACGCTCGTTGGCCAACTCGTGTGAAGCCCATTTCGACTCGTGGTTGATATGGGTCATCAACTGCTCGGCGATAGCGTTGGCCTCATCCGAGCCGTACCGAACCCCGATCTGGATGTAGAGCTGTGCGAGACCCATGATGCCGAGACCGATTTTCCGCATATCGCGGACGGTTGCTTCGATCTCATCAACCGGGAAATCCGACATGGTGACAACGTTTTCAAGGAAGCGGGTGCCGGATTCGATCCGACGGTTGAACGCCTCCATATCGACAGCCTCCTGGATGAACGCCTCGGCGGCGTCGTTGAGTGTGTCGTAGGCGTCGCCGTTGTTGTCGTACCAGACCCGCCAGTCTGGGGCGTCTTTGTCAGCCAGCGTCGAGAGATTGATGTGGCCGAGGTTGCAGGCCTCGTACTCTTCGAGTGGCTGCTCCCCGCAGTTGTGAACGACGATGCCGTTGGCGACGAATGACTCCGTGTCTGGCTCGGTCAGATCGTAGACGGCCTCGTGACCATCGTGTTCGACCGCTTCGACGGTCACTTCGAAGCGTTCGCTGTATGGGCCACGGTCGTACTCGGCGAGATGCTGATCAAGGGCATTGCTCTTGGAGTCAAGCAGGAAGCCAATGTCGTTCTGGAAACGGACGAGGTTGTCCTTAACAATGACCAGTTCGTGGAAACCTGCTGTCTCATACTCAGCTGTGCCGCCGTTACCGTCCGGTAGTTCGGTGAGACCGCCTTCTTTCCGCTCTTCGTAGATCTTACTGGCAATACCGAAGTTCAATAGGAGTCGCTGGACATCGGTAAGAAGCTCTTTGTCCGTGCTTGCGAGCCGGACAGAGACACCCTTTTCGACGTTTCCTTGGACACTACCATCAGCACTGAACAGTGCCTGTAGATACCCGCGAGCCATCTCCTCACTGCCGCGCATAACGGCCTCTGGAACCTGGTGTTTCTTTTTGGCAAGTCCTGCTTCCTCGGCATACTCGTAGAGTCTCGCAGAACGAATCCGCTGTTCGACTGCTTGCGCGCCACGGTACTCGTCCGAGCGTGCAATATCGCTGACGCCGACATTGTAATCGGCATTTCCAGTTGGTTCTCGAACAACTTGGTTCACGTCGTCAGCGAACTGCTCCGAGATGTGTTGATCCTCGTCGTAGAAATCCAAAACAGCACGCTCTTCACCGTCTTTGAGATGACCGTCACCGACGAGCCAACCAAGAACACGACCTTCTTCAGCGGTTCCGTGCTGTCCAAACTCGCCTTTTCGGTTCTGGATATGTACTGTGTGCCCTGGTTCTAGATCCTGGGCTTCGACCCAGCCTTCGGCTGTCATTACACGGTGATCAGCAGTGAGGCGGAGTTCGTATCCCTCCTCGGTTGTGAGTTCATACACGTCCTTCTCGCCGGTTTTGTAGACGCTGCTGGCTTCCTTGACGCGGTCTTCATCGAGTCGACCATCAACGACGATATCGCGTGCGACACCTTGCTCGTAGAGTTCTTCAGCCGGGATCAGACCGTTCTCCGTACTGATGAGAGAATCTCCGGTTACACACGGGTTGGTGGCGAGAATCTCGTGGTCTGGATGTTCCTCCACGTCAAACGAGTGTTGTTTGTTGACACGTTCTAAATAGATGACACCGGGTTCACCGTTTTCGTACGCGCCGTTGACGATGTGTTCCCACAGCTCCTCAGCAGGCACCGAGAGCTCCTCGCCGACCTCGACGTACTCGCCAAGTCCGTGAAGCTCGTACAGCTCCTTTGTCTCGGGTGTCGCAATATGTGGCTCCTCGGTTCGAGGATTGGTGAAGGTGAACTCCTCGCCGTTGAACAGTGCCTCCATGAAGTCGTCAGTGACGCCGACAGAGATGTTGAAATTCGAGAGATGGCCCTCGACTGCGTTGCGGAGATGTTCCGGAACGCGACCCTCGTCGTCAATCAACTCGCGGGCCTCTTCGAGTGCATCCGCAAACGAGTTGTGGGTGAAGTCGTCCGGATCGTTCAGCCGGAGGGTATGGGCGAGAGAGACATCCTTGTTTTTCGCGTGGATGAACTGGATGACATCGGGGTGGGAAACCCGCATCACACCCATCTGCGCACCGCGTCGCGCACCGCCTTGGGCGATGGTCTCACACATCTGGTCGTAGGTGCGCATGAAGGTGATCGGGCCTGAGGCAATGCCGCCGGTTGAGCCGACTGAATCGCCGTAGGGGCGGAGCTTCCAGAACGCATACCCCATCCCGCCACCGCTGTTGTGCGAGACAATACCATCAGTGACATATTCGTGATTATCCGCAACGGTAATATCGTAGACAGTTGCGGGTTCGGATTCGACCACGGACTCAACTGTCGCGCTGTACGTCTCGCCGATGACGTGGGAATCACGCGCTGTCACAGCGTCGATGTTCGACAGCCCAATTTCGCACCGTTCGTCGATGAAGCCGACCTCACGGAGGAACGCTTTCCGCCCCTCACCAGTTGTCGGGATAAGACCGTAGTACGGATGTGCGTCTTCGTCGCGGATGACGGACTTTTTGACCGGATACCCCAGTCCCATCATCAGCGTCGCCACATCGTCGATAGCTCGTTCAGATGAGCTGTACAGTTTCGGATACGTGTCGTTGAGCAGTGTTCCATCCGCAGTGAAGTAACCGCGGAGGAACGCTTCGACGACAGCGGCGGGAGCCTGTTTGATCGCCTGCGGGATGCGAGCTGACTGGGCACCATCCGGCTTACAGTCGAAGTTCGTTTCCCACCAGCGTTTGATTTCGTGGCTGTTGATGCCAACCTCATAACAGCCCTCAGCAAACGAGACTGAGGTTGGTGTCCCGAACAGCTGCTGGGAGAGCTGGTCGATGTAGTCGGCGACGCTCTCACGCCCAACGTGGAAGCGGATACCGTCTTGGTGCCACGATCCATCGCCGATCCAGAGTCCGAGGAGTTCTGCGAGCGGCTCGGTTAGCTGTGCTGGCTGCTGCACCGTTTTGACTGGCGTCCCGTTCGGAACCAGCTGCTCGCGGGCACGGAACTGGCCGACGGTCGCCTGGTTGACACCCAGTTCGTCGGCTATCTCCGCGTCGGTGTGTCCATCCTGATACAGTTTATGAGCCACCGACTCGTCGAATGACGTAGCACCGGGGTTTCGCCCACCGTTACCGTTTGGCGGGAGATCCAGCTCGTTACTTCGTCGTCGCTGAACTGTGGACTTCCCGCAGTCGAGACGCTCTGCAATCTCATAATCGCTGAGACCCTTCCGATACAGCTCAAGAATCTCCGCGTTCTCAACAGTTCTGTTTTCGCTCCATTGACCGCCGCTGGCTACTGGCGTGAGTTCCGGACGCTCTCTGTCTGCCGCTCGGAGCCACCCCAGCGCGTACTGAATCTCCTGGCTGGGTTGGATCTCATCGAGTCGTGTCCATTCACCATCGACCATGAGACGGTGGTTCGGCGTTCCACGGACAGTAAGACCGTTCGAGAGGGAAACAGTCAGTGTCTCGGCGTCTTCGTACGTATGCGTTTCTTCGACTCGCTTATACTGGAATCCGGAGTCGGTTCGCTGTGCGACGTGGTCACCGGTCTCTACGTCCGCGACACTGACGATGCCTTTTTCTTCGACCATGACCGTTGACTCCTCGGTCAGACACTGGAAGACCTCCGCGGCCTCCTTTGCAGTCTGGTGAATATCCGTAATATCGTCGCCTGGAGAGTCAACGAAACAGGCCGAGAGCTGCTGGAGCTCGTCGCCAGCGTTCATCAGCGTCGGCGAGTTCGGCATGAACGAGAGCTGGTTCATCAGCTCATCGAACTCCGCAGCAATGTCTTCGACGTGGTTTTGGATGTCGTCAGGAAGTTCCGGAACGACTGTGTCGTAGGCGAACTTGTTGACGTTGTACACCGAGAGAGTGGTTTCGGCGTCATCGTCAGCAGTTGTTCCTTTGCCGAAGACCTCCGCGGCGAGTTCGTCGCGCCGCGGGTGGTCGGGTTTGAGTTGGTCGGGCGTGACCGTGATCTCGGTGTCCTGCTTGTCGGCCTCGAAGACAGCCTCGGCGAGAGCGACGTTTTGGGCGACGCGTTCGAAGAGTTCCTCCTGGCTTTCGGCGAGGTTGCCATCGGCGTCCTTGCGGAGATACCGTGCTGGGAGAATGTTGTTGTAGGCGTTGCTCGTGAGTCGCTCTTCGAGCGTCTCGCCTGTGGTTCGTTTGATTGGCAGTTCAAGTTCGTCCGCAGAGAGCTCCGCGCGGCTCATTCGTCGGCCCCCTGCTGGATATCGGTACGTTGTCGGTCGGTTTCTGATCGGTGGCTCATAATTTCAACACTCATTCGAGACGGGACACTGATACCGAAGGAACCCACATAACAGCTACGGTTGCGGTAGGACAACCGTAGTTGTGTTCGCCACTGCTGGTGCTGTCGATGAGGGATGCTGGAGGCACCGTGTCCGCGTGTCTATCCGTTTAATACAGCGGCAGTCATATAATACTACCCAAAGGGCAGTGAAAGTGAAACCACTCGTGATGTCAAACTGATTCGCAGTTTGCCCACAGGCTTATTTTCGTCGGCTGTCTCCTCGAAGTATGTCGCTGTCAGCACTTACCGCCACAGTTGTCGGGCTGAGTCTGTTCGAGCTACTCATCGCGCTTGTGGGGATGCTCGTCGTGTTGATTGTGGGCCGGCTGGTGCTCAAAATCGCCTGGCGGCTGGTGACCGTGGGCGTTGTTGTCGTTGGCCTGTTGTTGGCGCTTGTGCAGTTCGGCCTGCTCTGATCGGAGGATTCCTCCGGCGTCGGTGGTGGGGTTGTTGAGCCGACGATGTTGGGCTATGCTGTCGATTCTTCCCTGCGTGCCTGTTCGAGGAAGTTGTCGATGATATCGTGACCAACTGCCGTCAGGACGCTTTCAGGGTGGAACTGGACACACGCAAGCGGATGCTCGCGGTGGCGAATCCCCATGACGAGCTCCTCACCCTCGTGGTCGGTTGTTGCCGAGATCTCGAAGCAGTCGGGGATATCAGTCGCAATCAGGGAGTGATACCGGCCGGCGTGGAACTGCTGGTTGAGACCATTGAACACACCCTCGCCGTCGTGGTCGATCGAGTAGGCCTTGCCGTGGATGGGTGCTGGGGCGTGGCCAACGCTGCCGCCGTGCTCGTAGGCAGCCGCCTCAAGCCCAAGACAGACCCCAAGCGTTGGCGTGTCGGGCGTGATCTCTCGAAGCACATCCATTGTCACGCCAACGTCGCGGCTGTTTTTTGGGTGGCCGGGGCCGGGACTGATCAGGATCGCATCCGGCTCGACTGCCCGTATCTCGTCGATATCTGCGGTGTTTTTCAGCACCGTGATATCGACCGCGCGGTCGCCCGCTAACTCGGTCTCGGAGACGTACTCAACCAGATTGTACGTGAACGAATCGTAGTTGTCGACAACAAGGATTTTCATTGGTTGTCCTCCGCTTCGAGCCTCATTGGTCATCCTCCCCTTCGAGTGCGGCAATCGCGGTTAAGACGCCATCCATCTTCTGTTCGGTCTCCTCGTACTCGGCGGTCGGATCGCTGTCGGCGACCAGCCCCGCGCCGGCCTGAACAGTGATGAGATCATCATCCTCGGCGGCACCCTCGATAGCAGAGCCAGCCTCATGCTCGATGGTTGCCGTCCGGATCACAATGGCAAAGTCGGCATCGCCGCTCCAGGAGAAGTAGCCGACGCCGCCGCCGTAGACGCCGCGTGGGGCGGACTCAAGATCGTCAATGATCTCCATGGCCCGCACCTTTGGCGCGCCGGTCAGCGTGCCGGCAGGGAAGGTCACGCGGGCGGCATCAAAGGCGTCATACTCCGCAGCCATGCTGGCTGTAACGGTCGATTCGATATGCTGGACGTGGCTGTATTTGAGGACGCTCATGAACTCCTCGACAGTGACGCTGCCGGGGTCGGCAACCCGGCGCACATCGTTGCGCGCGAGATCAACCAACATTGTATGTTCAGCGCGTTCCTTGCCGTCAGCGAGCATCTCACCAGCCAGTCGGCGATCCTCAACCGGGCTTGAGCCGCGAGGACAGGTGCCTGCAATCGGATTCGAGACGATCCGGTCGCCCTCAACCGAGACGAGGGTTTCGGGGCTTGCACCGACAATCGAGCGCTCGCCATGCCGCATCAGATACATATACGGCGAGGGGTTGACCGACCGGAGCGATTCATAGAAGCTGACAGGGTCGATATCACCAGCCAACTGCCGGCGTCGGGAGATAACACCCTGGTAGATATCGCCGTCAAGGACGTGCTGTTTAGCGGTTCGAACCGCCTCTTCGTAATCGGCCTGTGAGTCGGCAGTTTCGCCGGTTCGGGTGAACTCAGTCGGTGTCGGCTCACTCGCTTCTGTGAGGAGGGTTGCAATCTCACCTGCCTCCTCGCGGAGTGCGTCATAGCACGCGCCGGCATCCGCCGCTGGATCGAGAATCGGCGTACAGACGAGTTGCACTGTCTCCTCGGCATCATCGAAGACGAGCGTCCGTGTCGTCAGCGCGAACTGGGCATCCGGCAGTTCGGTTTCGGGTCGCTCGCGGCCGAGCTCCTCTAACACCAGATCGTAGACTGCCTCGTGTGCGAGAAAGCCGACCAGCCCACCAGAGAGCGTTCGGCGGTCGATATCGGGAAAGCCGCGTCGTTCGATACTGGGTAGTCCACGACGCAGGCGGTCAAGCACGTCGCCATCGGTCGCCTGATCACCACGGTAGGCATCAACAACCCGGTCGCCAGCATCGCCAAGCCGGTCGACTTCGGTGCGGTTCGGATAGACGGAGATGACCGCCTCGGGATCGTAGCCGACAAAGGAGTAGCGGGCGTGGCGTTCGGCATCGGTTGCAGCGGTAAAGGCACCATCCGGATCCGAGGAGGCGACTTTATCCGCACTCTCCAGCAGGAAGTTGTACTCGCTGCGGTCGGCAAGCGCGGCGTAAGCTGCAAGCGGTGATGTTTCGACCGAAAGCGTTGCGGCCGCACGGACAACGACTGGCTCATCGCCAGCAGCACGCTCGATAAACGCCTCTCTGTCGCAGTCAAAACTGAACAGCGATTCGGCCGCACCGCCAGCATCAGAGTCAGCAGTCGTCATGTGGGCACCTCAAGTTCGCGGCCTGCGTTTTTCACAAACGTTGCGACGGCAGTGTGGTCTTTGCTCCCCTCAGAGCGTTCAACGCCTGAGGCAACATCGACCGCAAACGGTGCGGCAACCTGGACTGCCTCGGCAACATTCTCTGGCGTCAGCCCGCCAGCGAGGATGACCGGTGTTGTGACCTGCTCAATGAGTTCGGCAGTCGCCTCCCAGTCGTGAGTCTCGCCGGTGCCGCCAGCACCCTCCTCGGTTGTCGAATCAACCAACAGCGCGTCGACAACGCCATCAAGTGCGAGTGCGCGGTCGGTGTCGGCGTAATCGACGGCGGCGATGAGTTTGACACCTGTTTCGGCCCGGATATAGCCGAGATCATCAGCGTCGAACTCGCCGTGGAGTTGGAGCGCGTCGGGCTGGATCGCCTGAACGAGTTCGACTGCATGGTCAGCGTCATCTGGCATAGAGACGAGCGTGGCGGTGACAAACGGCGGGACAGCAGCGACCAACTCGGTGGCGGTGCTTCGGTCGACCTCGCGGGTGGTGGCGACATCAACCGCGGAGATAATCCCAACAGCGTCGGTGCCGGCCTCGATAGCCGCCTGGAGATCCGCGCGGTTCGTCAGCCCACAGATTTTGACGCGCGCCATTAGGCGTCTCCAGCCTCCGGGGCGGTTGACTCGCGGAGGGCATCGAGCTTTGCGGCTGCATTGCCGGAGTCGATGGCGTCGGCTGCGGCCTCGACGCCGGCGGTGAGGGAGTCGGCCTCGCCAGCGATGTAGATCGCCGCGCCCGCGTTGGCGAGGATGAGATCCCGCTTGGGGCCGGTCTCCTCGCCCGTGATGATCGCTTCGAGGTCGGCAGCGTTTTCCTCGGGACTGCCGCCAGCAACAGCCTCAATCGGGGCGGCTTCCAGCCCAAGATCCTCCGGCGTCAGGGTGAACTCAGTGATTTCATCGCCATCGACTTCGGCGACTGTCGTCTCGTCGTGGAGTGCGATCTCATCCATCCCCGCGCCGTGGACGACGAGGGCGCGTTCGACATCCATCTCGGTGAGTGCGCGAGCGATGACACTGACGAGTTCAGGATCGTAGACACCGAGCAGTTGGGCCTCCGCGCCGGCAGGGTTTGTCAGCGGGCCAAGCACGTTGAAGATGGTTCGCATCCCCAGCTCCTTGCGGGGGCCAATCACGGCTTTCATCGCGGGATGGAAGACAGTCGCCAGCATGAATCCGATCCCGTCGTCGTTGATCGCCTGCTCGACAGCCGTGGGTTCGGCATCGACAGCGACGCCGGCGGTCTCTAAAACATCGGCACTCCCCGAGGAGGATGAGACCGAGTAGTTACCGTGTTTGGCGATCGGGACACCCGCGCCGGCAGCGACCAAGGCGGCTGTGGTTGAGACGTTGATCGTATCGTAGTCGTCGCCACCAGTCCCACAGGTATCAACAAGTGGGGTTGGGCCGGGGTCGATTCTGCGGGCTGCATCCCGCATCCCCTGGGCGAAGCCAGCGATTTCGGTCTCGGTTTCGCCTTTTGCTCGGAGGACAGCCAGCAGCGCGCCGATTTGGGCGTCAGTTGCCTCCTCGAAGACAAGCCGGGCAGCATCCCGCGCTTCATCAAGGCTCAAATCCTCGCCGTCGGTCACACGTTGAATATAGTCCTGCATTGTTAGTCACCAGTGTATGAGTTCGTCTTATAATGTACACGTCTGTACATCGGTAAAACAGTATCGACCCAACCTGCCGACACAGCCGCAGCTGTGGTGGCATCCCCCAAACCACCAGCCCGTGCTTCGAAAGCTTCAATTATCTCCCCCGGATACCAATAGTTGCGGCGCAAGCGAGACAAGAGGGTTTGTGGTCTAGTCTGGTTATGACACCTCCTTGACATGGAGGAGGCCGGCA
>OBKM01001266.1_pt1 | contig 10473 bp, 7 predicted proteins | sample 1519691 | NCBI WGS metagenome assembly OBKM01 (sample SAMEA37050418, study PRJEB22526) | metagenome | biome: saline pan; feature: lake; material: water | place: Egypt | collected 2015 | depth 0.5 m
ATGAAGCTAAATCTCGAGATCAAACGCTACAATCCGGAAGAGGACGACGAGCCGCATTGGGAAACGTACGAGGTCCCGGCGGATCCGCTGGATAGTGCGCTCAGCCTGCTGCTCCACGTGAAGTGGCATATCGACGGTACGCTGTCGCTGCGCAAGAGCTGCGCGCACGGCATCTGCGGATCGGACGCCATGCAGATCAACGGCGAGAATTTGCTTGCCTGCTCCGTCCTGGTGCAGGATCTGGTAGACGGTGGCGGCGAAACCATCCGCTTTGCCCCGTTGCCTTCGGCTCCGGTCATCAAGGATCTCGTAATCGATCAGAGTCGGTTCTTCGAGAAGTACCGATCCGTGAAGCCATGGCTCATCAATGAAGGGCCGGCGCCTGAGCGCGAGCGGCGGCAAAGCCCCGAGGAGCACGAGGTCATCGAGGACGCCACGAAGTGCATCATGTGCGGCGCCTGCACGCACGCCTGCCCGAGCACTTGGGCCGACCCGGAGTATCTCGGCCCGGCCGCCATGCTGAAGGCGTATCGGTACACGTTTGACTCCCGCGACGAGGGCACGGACGAGCGCCTCGATACGGTTGACTCGGAGCACGGCCTCTGGAAGTGCTACACGATCTTCAACTGCAACGAGTCCTGCCCGAAGGACATCGACATCACGCGCTGGCTCTCAGCTCTGAAGCGCAAGACAGTTACGGGATAGTTCCAGCGCGCCCCAAGGAGAAAGACTAACAGAGCCCCGCATGCAATCAGCGCGTGCGGGGCTTTTTTCTTGGGTAGCAGGATATCAGGGCATTCCTTCCAGAGTCGAGGGCAGATCGGATGAGGCAATCGGCCGCGTCATGCGTGCGCCATATCGCACGTGCATGGGTTCACCTTCGGCCGTCTCCAGCACTTCGGTGTTGCCGCCGTAGCGCGGCGTCGGGATCTTTAGCGTTTGTCCACTCTCGACCACGCCGGCCCGCAGGTCATTCTTCGCCAGCAGGTCCTGGCGAGACACGTCGTAGCGCTGGGCGATCTGTCCGATGCTTTCCCCGGCGCGCACCGTATGCGTTGCCACGCGCGGCTTCTCCTCGTCTGGCAGCTCGGCGTAGCCGTGGGCGAAGCTCTCGTACGTGCCGTACGGCAGGCGGACGTAGTAGGCGTCCTGCGCAGGCGGCAGGCGGTCTTGCCGCAGCTCCGGATTAAGCGCTTTGATGGCGTCCGGCGAGGCGTCCACCATGTCAGCCACCGTATCGAGCGAGAGCATGCCTTCGACCGGCGCGTAGTCGTACGCGTACCGCGGTCCCGGCTCTACGCGATCGAGATCGAAAGCAGTCGGATTGGACATGATAAGAGCCGTGGCGATAAAGGTAGGTACGTAATTGCGCGTTTCCTCGGGGATGTCATCATAGATGTCCCAGTACGTCGCCGGGCGATCCAGCCGACGCTCAGCCTGCTGAACGGCCTGCCGAACGAGGGATGGGTTCGCGTTATAGCTGGCCAGCGCCAGCTTCCAGTCCCCGAAGAGCTCGTAGAGATCGCGGAGATGGCGAGCGGCCGTACGTGTCGACTTCTCAGGATCGCGCCGCTCGTCGACCCACGGATTAATCGTCAGATCGTACAGCTGGGCCGTGTGGGTCATGAACTGCCACATGCCCACGGCCTGCATATGACTGACGGCGTTCGGATTGAGACCGCTTTCGACCACGGCCAGGTATTTCAGCTCATCCGGGACGCCCTCTTCTGCAAGGATATGCTCAATCATCGGAAAGTACGTCGCGCTGCGCCGCATCCAGGGGTACAGGTGGCGCTCGGGACGTTCCAGCAGGTGAGCCATGCTGGCTCGCACGCGATCATTCACCGTCATGGGGATCTCCGTGTCAAGCTCGCTCGGGTTAACCGCTGGCACATCTTCCAGCAGTGGACCCGCGGCTGCCCGGTTCACCGAAGCGAACAGGTCGCGGCGAATGTCGTGGATTTCGCCCTCAGGGAGTTCCAGCGTGTCGGGAACGCCGTATTGCGTCTCATACTCGGCGCTCAGCGACTGGTAGAGCGCCCGAAATTGCGGATGCTGGGCGATGTCGGGACGAGCGGTGAGCGCGTCGATAGTGGTTACAGCCTCATCAAGAAGCTGCTGAGCAGCGGTCTCGTTTGATTCAGCCTGGGCGGCAAGAAGGTCGGATTGAAGCTGGTAGAGATCGCTGATTGCACGCAGCGCTTCATCTTCGCCCAGCGAGTCGAGGGTAGCCGGCGTGCTGGCATGTGCAATAGGATGCAGCGCGGTGCCGGTTAGGACGGAAGAAGCCGGGTTGTCCTGATTCTGCGCGGCCTCGTCCGGGGTGACGTACTCCGGATGGAGCGCAGCGGCCAGTACGACCCCGAGGAGGATGCTACCGAGCAGAAGCGCTCGCTTCATACCCTACCCTCTCCCCAGAATACAGGGGGTTGTTCAAGAGAACAAACGAACCCCTGACAACGCTGTACTTCGTGCAGGGGATGCTGCGCAGCACTTAGCGCCTGTACTTTTCAGGCTGGATGGGAGTTTCGGATGTTGCTCTTTCTTTACGGGGTTATGCGAGAGAGTGCGCGAAAGCTACAGTAGTCTGGTGTAGATATGGCGCACAAGTCGATGATCTGAGGCTACGTTTAAAGCGGAATGTTGCCGTGTTTCTTCGGCGGATGGTTGACCACCTTATTGCGCAGCATGTCGAACCCGCGAATGAGCCGCTCGCGCGTGGTGCTCGGCTGGATGATATCGTCGACGTAGCCGTACTCGGCCGCGACGTAAGGGTTGGCGAACTTTTCCCGGTACTGCTCGATGAACTCGTCTTTCTTCGCTTCCGGATCGTCGGCCTCCTGGATCTCCTTGCGATAGATGATCTCAACAGCCCCCTTCGGTCCCATCACGGCAATCTCGGCGGTGGGCCAGGCGAAGTTCAGGTCGCCGCCGATATGCTTGGAGTTCATGACGTCGTAGGCGCCGCCATACGCCTTACGGGTGATGACGGTGACCTTCGGGACGGTCGCCTCGCACAGCGCATAGAGCAGTTTCGCTCCGTGCTTGATGATGCCGTTCCACTCCTGATCGGTGCCGGGCAAGAAGCCGGGGACATCTTCCAGGACGAGCAGCGGGATGTTGAACGCGTCGCAGAACCGCACGAAGCGCGCCCCCTTCAGTGAGGAGTCAATGTCGAGCACGCCGGCAAGCACAGCCGGCTGGTTGGCCACAACGCCCACCGGATGGCCGTCCATTCGCGTGAAGCCGACGATGAGATTCTGAGCGTAGTTCGGCTGGATCTCGAAGAAATCGCCGTCGTCAGCCAGATGCTCGATCACTGTGCGCATGTCGTACGGCTTGTTGGGATCTTCGGGCACGAGCGTGTCGAGCACCTCGGGGTCCTTTCCGTTCTCGCGGTTGTCCGTCGCGCGGGGCGGCTGCTCCTCGCAGTTGGCCGGCAGGTAGTCCATCATCTCGCGGATGCGGAGCAGGCAGTCGACATCGTTCTCGCAGGTGACGTGCGCCACGCCGCTCTTGGAGGCGTGCGTGTGGGCGCCGCCGAGCTCCTCGCTCGTCACGTCTTCCTGCGTGACGGTTTTGACGACGTGAGGCCCGGTCACGAACATGTAGCTCGTCCCTTCTACCATGAAGGTGAAGTCGGTGATGGCTGGGCTGTACACCGCCCCGCCCGCGCAGGGCCCCATGACGGCCGAGATCTGCGGAATGACGCCCGAGGCCTTCGTGTTAAGCTCGAAGATGTCGGCGTAGCCGCCGAGCGACACCACGCCCTCCTGAATGCGCGCGCCGCCCGAGTCGTTCAGGCCGATCAGCGGTGCGCCGTTTTCGAGTGCCATCTCCATGAGGCGCACGATCTTGTCCGCGTGGGCACGTCCGAGCGAGCCGCCGAAGACAGTAAAGTCCTGGCTGAAGACGTAGACGGTTCGGCCATTGATGGTCCCATAGCCCGTCACCACACCGTCGCCGTACGGGCGGCGCTCGTCGAGATCGAAGTCGGTGCACTGGTGGCGGACGAACGTGCCGAGCTCTTCGAAGGAATCGTCATCGAGCAGAATATCGATGCGCTCCCGCGCAGTGAGCTTGTCCTTCTCGTGCTGGCGTTCGATGCGTTCTTCGCCGCCACCTTTAAGCGCTTCGGCGCGGCGCCGTTGGAGCTCGGCCATCAGATCGTTCGAGTCACTCATGCAAGGGGATCAGTTGATGAAAGAGGGCGGATGGCTGAAAGATACAAACTGACATTGTCGAAATTAAGACCTGTTACTGCCGTAGCCGTTAAGGTCACGCGTCCGTGAGGGCATCCAGAATCGGATCGGGACCAAAGCGCACGGGATCCATACTGCTCGACGGCGGCTCTGGCGTCATAGTCCGAATGGCGAAGCAGACCCATGGCCGTCTTGGCGTAGTCGGGCTTCGGAAACTTTTCGTGGGCCAAAATAGCAATTCGCTTCATGGCGGCGGTGCTTTTAGGATAAGATTGTTCGTCGCCCCCGAACACCGGTTGGACTTCTTGATACCTAACACGCTCTTTACATGCAACGGCTGCCGAGAATTCGGGCGTTCCTCCGGCTTCCTGGAAGCCTGCGATTCGTCGCTGGTTACCTTATTCCAACCGACAGGCGCAGGGCGGAGTGCCATGCCTAAACCTACAAGCGCCGTCAAACGACCGATGAGCAAGGCGGAGATGAATGGCACCGTTGGCAGAAAGAAGTCGTCATGATCGCCAGCGCACGGTTATCTTCCCGCAACCAGTATTAGCGCCACTTGTGGACCGCGCGAACAGACCGAGCAATCGCATCAAACTGACGAAGATTGAACAACGATGGACCCAACCGAGCAGCACGTCCTCGACGCCATCGAGATGGAAGCCCTGCTAGACACCCTGAACGACCTTGTGGCTATCCAGAGCATCGGTGGCCAGGAGACGCCGGCGCAGGAGCATATGGCTGAGCTCATGCATGCATTCGGCCTGGAGGTCGAAACGTGGCATCTCGACCTCGATCGCCTGCGCCGCCATCCGGCCCACACGGTAGAGATTGAGCGCGACCATGCCCTGGGGGTTATTGGACGATTGGGCTCGGGTAGCGGGCCTACGTTGCTTCTCAACGGCCATGTCGACGTCGTGCCGGCAGGCGACGAAAGCCGCTGGACCTATCCGCCCTGGGACACTACGATCGAGGGAAATCGAGTCTACGGCCGGGGCGTGGCCGACATGAAAGGGGGGCTGTGCTGCGCGCTGTTTGCCATGAAGGCGCTCGTGGATGCTGGCGTTTCGCCGCCTGGCACCATCGTGCTTCAGAGCGTCGTTGGAGAAGAAGACGGCGGGCTGGGAACGCTCGCCGCCGTCGAGCGCGGATCGGTGGGCGACGCCGCCATTGTGATGGAGCCGACCCAATTGATGGTAGCGCCTGCCCAGGCAGGTGCGCTCAGCTTCCGCATCACCGTTCCCGGCGAGGCCGCGCACGGAGCGCTGCGCACTGAGGGCGTGGATCCCATCGATAAGTTTATTCCGCTCTACGAGGCTCTGCAGGACTTCGAGCACCGGCGCAACCAGGCCGTCGACGATCCGCTGTTTGCAGACTACAAGGTTCCCTTCGCCCTGTGTATCGGTACGGTGCAGGCGGGCATCTGGCCGTCTACGGTGGCCGAATCGCTCGTAGCCGAGGGTCGGCTCGGCGTCGGGCCGCATGAGGCGCTCGACGGCGTACGCGAGGACTTCGAGGCGCTCGTTCAGGCAACGGCGCAGTCGGATCCCTGGCTGCGCGATCATCCGCCCGAGGTAACGTGGTGGGGCGCCCAGTTCGCGCCTGCGCAGATTTCAGCGGACCACCCCATCGTGTCAACCGTCACCGGCGCCCACCAGACGGTCACCGGACAGGCCCCTGCCGTGCGCGGCATGCCGTACGGCGCCGACATGCGCCTGCTCGTGAATCAGGGCCATACGCCTACGGTGCTTTTCGGTCCCGGCGATATCCGCGCGGCGCACGCCCCAGATGAGTACGTGCCTACCGACGAGCTACAATCTGCCACCGAAACGCTGGCCCTGAGCATGCTACGCTTCGGGGGTTAGAATCTATTTCAGTAAGCAGGCGGATGTAAGGCGTCATAAGGCGTCGGGTATCCGCCGTTCTTCAACTACTCATTCTGGTACCGCGCCTCCACGGCATCTGTAAACGCCACGGCCGGCTCGCTGTAGATGTTGACCTTGTGGGCGCGGAAGACGTCCTCAGCGATGATTTGCGAAGCGCGGCTCCAGTCCGGAGCGTCCTGAAGGCGATTGAGCACGTGCCGGTAGTCCTCGCGCGATCCGCCGAAGAGCTCCTGGATGAACAGCTCGCGCTTTTCGGCCTTAGGGCCGAGCACCTCACGCTCCAGCGTAGTGAGATTATCGCCCGTCTCCGGCGAGCTCTTGGTAGGCTGGAAGCGCGTCCAGAGCGGCCCCGAGGACGCATCCGACCTGTCTTCCAGCTTGGCCGCGCGCTTTTCGTTTGACGACTCAGGGGGCGTCGGATTGTTAGAGGTCGAATTCGACATGCTACGCTGAAACCGCTGCCAGAGCGGCTGCGGCTCGTCGTCTTGCTCTTCTTCCGCCGGCTCCTCGTGCTCGTGCGTTTCCCGTTTCTCTTCTTCGCTTGATTTCGGGGCAGGCTCAGGCGCGGACGCTTCCTCAGACGCGGGCGCTTCCTCAGACCCGTCCTCAATCGCATCATCCGATGATGCGTCGGACGGCGCTGCCTCCTTCTCTGCTGGAGATTCCGGCCCGTTCTTAGCCGGTCGTTCTTCTGAAGGCTGGGGATCTCTGTTGGAGGGCGTCTCGCTGGAGGATTTCTTCTCAGAGGTGTCTTCATCTGCCGGCGTCTTTTCGTCGGCCTCCAACGTATCGGGAGCCGCGCTTCCGTCAGAGCCAGGAGCGGTATTATTCCTATCCGTCGTCGCCGCGCTCGAGGAGTCTTCGAGGTCGGACGAGTCCGCTGAGTCGCTCGGCGACGTAGGTGCCAGGGGCTCCGGCTTGGGGATGTCGATTTCTTGGCTTGAGAATGACTCGGATGGAGACTGCACCGTCGCGATGATCTCTCGGAGATCCTCGCGCTCCAGTGCGGTCGTGCCGGCTTCTACGCTGACCTCCTTGAGGCGCTGCGCAATACGATCGGCCTCCTTCGCCTCGAAAAACATGTGCAGAAACGAGACGGGAACGCCCTGATCTGGATCGGCCGTGTCGATCAGATCGAAGAGCGGCTCCAGCAGCTCGATCCAGTCTTCCGGGTCGAACTCCTGGGCAACGTCTTGCTCCGTGCGCCGGAGCACGGCGGAAAAGCGCTCGCGGCTGATCGAGGAGATGCCCTCTTCCTCAACAAGCGTATCGACCGCGTCGCGCAGATACGGATACGGAGCAAAAAACCGCATGCGCTGCTTGACCGTGTGAACGGGCAGCGTGTCGTCATGGTCGCCGAAGACGAAATTCGAAAGCGACTTCGTCGGCTGGATGAGATACGCCATTACCCGCTGGACGGCGCCTCGCAGCGCATTGTCCCACTCCGACTGGGGGATGCGCCCGTGCGACTTGAACGTCTCGCGCAGCTGGCGCTGGGCTTGCTTCACGGCGTCGTGCTCGTGGTCGACCCACTCGGTGTGCACGTCTTCCATGCGGTTCAACTCGTATTCCAAGCGCCGCTGCAGCAGCCGATCGAGGTAGTGAGCGATCGGGTCGGGCATGGGCGGGCGCCGGAAGGAGTCGCGCACGTACGCTTGGTCAGCAGGAAAAGCGCGAATTAGCCGATTGTACAGGTCATCTACGATCGAACGGGCCATAACAACAAAAGTGGGGCAGTGAGAGGACAGGCCGTTTTTCGGTCGTACTTAACGCACAGTGGAAGGTATCGTTTTGCCACCAATCGGTGTGGAACAAGCCATCCGGCTGTTCCGTGGAGTGGCGCGATGCGTTTCACGAATCGATGACAGATCTGTGTCCCACGCAACTGTTCCGCCCGCCAGCTGGCCTCGACGCCTGACCTACGGCCTTCTCATCGTGCTGCTGGGATACGTGGCCGGCCTGCTGGCGCTGGGAGCATCCGCAGAGATGCGCGCAGGCTTGATCCGCTACTGGAGCGTTCTCGGCGCCGCTGTGCTGTCGGCCGCCGTTCCTCACATGCTACTCCCGGATCCGCAGGTTCCGCTCCTGCAGCGCCTCAACAGCGCGCCGAGCCAGCTTCTGCGCCACCAGATGCGACGGTGGATGCCTGTGATCCTTCTCTTCGCCTTCCCCTGCGTGGTGCTTGCCTACTTTGATCCGGGCCGCATGGGCGCCGACCTGACGGCGAAGAGCTTTCATCTGGCTCAGGGGCTGCTCGTGATCCTGGGGACCGGAATCTATGGGTTCGAACAGTACGTGACGATCGGCCAGACCTCGCAGGCGTGGCAGGAAGGGCGTGCGGGCGGCTGGTACCACTCCATGAAAGAGCGAGGCGGAACGATCTTCGCCGTCCCCGACGGCCTCGTGCCTACGCTGCTGGCGACGACGAAAATCTTCACTGTCGCCATCACGGTAGTCATTGTCGGGGCATATGTGGGGAACCTGGCTCCTACGCTAATGTGGATTCCGGGTGCGCTGCTCACGGGATGGGGCGCCCTCCGGCTGGCGCGCAGCCGCGCCGTCTACGACCGTCATTTCTACAGCACCAACGCGCTCTATCAAGAAGTGATGGCAGGCGGACGCGTGCAGGCCAGCGATCGCGAGCCGATTATCTACGACGCGATCTATTGGACGCCCCATCGGTGGCGACCGGCTGCCTGGGCGAGCCTTCGTCAGTTCGACCGTATTCTGCCGCTGGGGCGTCTCGTGGCGCTCGGCCACCTCCTGCTTTGGGTGCTCTTTGCGCAGGGGGCGAGCGCAGCCGTCATCACCACGTACCTTCTCCTTCTCATCGCCGCCCAAAATGGCGCCTGCTACGTGCTAACGCGCCCCTCGGCCGCTCCGCCCGCATTTCAAGTCATGTTACAGGGTCCGCGCGATTGGGCGATGGTGCGCTTTTTCGTGAACCTCCGCTGGACCATGCCCTTCTTGCTGAGCCTGCTGCTGGTTGCCTTCTTCGCTTCAGACTTCACGTACATGGAGGCGCTACTCTGGACGGGACTCGATGTAGTCGGCGCCCTCGTCGCTGCCGCTCTGGTCACCGGGGTCACGGAGGGACAAGTTCGGCGCCGATACGCGTAGCACTATGGACTTATTCTGGATGAACTCGACGACCTACTATGGCAACACCGCTCGTTCTGGACAATGTGACCAAGCGCTACGGCCAAGGCGAGCCCGTTATTGATGGCATGGAGCATACCTTTGCTCCAGGTACAGCGACGGGACTCATCGGACCCAATGGGTCGGGCAAGACGACGCTGCTGCGGCTGCTCTCCGTGGTGGCCTACCCGACGGAGGGGGAAGTTCGATATGGAGATCTCGACATTCACGCGCATCCGTACCGCTACCTGCACCACGTGGGCATTGTCCATGCCGAGGCGTCGCTGCCCGAGCATCTGACGGCGGTTGAACTGCTCACGTGGATCCTGCGCGAGCGTGACGCCTGGGACGACGCGGCGGGCCCGGAACGGATTGACGCCATCCTCGACCACCTCGACCTTGACGAGCGGCGAACCAACCGCATCGGCACGTATTCCAGTGGGATGCTCCAGAAGACGCAGATTGCAGCGGCCTGCGTGGCTGAGCCGTCCGTCGTGCTCATGGACGAGCCCCTGCGTAGCCTCGACGAGGCGGGCACGTCCGCGACGCTCGACCTCGTGCGTCAGTTCAAGGAGAACGGCGCCGTCGTCGTGGTGGCGAGCCATCTGACAGACGCGCTGCATACGCTCATGGACGACACCATCGAGATGGGCGCGCCGGTTGCGACTCAGGAGACGGGGGCATGAGGAACGAGATGGCTCACTCGGAACGTAGGGCCTCAAATTCGCCGACGTTCACAAAAATCGGACTAGTGCCTGGCCTGCGAAATTCGAGGTCAAAGAACTGTCCGGTGATCACCTCGTCGGTGCGGCTGCCGATCTGAAGCGTGCCCCGGTCTCCCGTGAGTCGGTCTCCTCGCTCGAGCACGAGCTCGACGCGCACGGCCGGGTCTTCCTCATTGGCTGGATCGGGCCGGACGACATACATTTGCCCCTCTTGGATCAAACTGAGCTCGGGAAGCCCCCGAAAGAGCATCTCGCTGATGCTGCTTCCCGTCTCATCGAAAAGAATAACCTCGGTCTCGTCCTCCTCGACGGTGAAGACGGCAGATCCGATCGCCTGATCGGAACCATCGAGTCCTTGCACCTGCGCCTCGAAGAGACCCGGGCGATCGTCCTGTGAGCTGCACCCCAATCCCAGGAGTGCAAGCCCCAGCACCACCCATCCGATATGCCGTCTGACGATGCGCATTACGAACCGTTCGGAAAGAAGGCGAAGAGATCATCGATGTCTTCCGGCAGTGCCGT
>OBKM01001267.1_pt1 | contig 10467 bp, 11 predicted proteins | sample 1519691 | NCBI WGS metagenome assembly OBKM01 (sample SAMEA37050418, study PRJEB22526) | metagenome | biome: saline pan; feature: lake; material: water | place: Egypt | collected 2015 | depth 0.5 m
TCGGCTTGATCTTCACGGATTGTGATGTTCTTCCGTTCCACAGTGTGTGTTATACATAGTATGTGTATAAGTGTATCGGAACGGTGGGCCTGTGGGCCAGCAACAGGAAGGTGCAAAAAGACGAAGACGGCGCTGTCTCCCCGCCCTACTCGCTCCCTTTGGTCGCTCCTTGAGGACGGGGGCTTAGCGCCTGAAATTAGCTAACCGATATGATCGATTGGTTCTGTCTCGGTGTCGGTGTCGCGATCGCCCCACGTGATTGCCTCGCCGTGGATCGACTTGTGGAAGGCAACGCCGAGTTTCGGGTGGGCGAGGGGCTCATTTTCCGTGGCTTCCGACCGGAGATGCTTCGGGTGGTACAGTTTGACTCGTTTGCCGAGGGCCCGATCGAAGTCGTCGACCGCGGCCAGCGCACTCGGTAGCAGATCCGCGGCGTGGCGTTTTGGCTCACCGGCCTCGTTGTTGACACTGAGCTCGAACTAGGCGTTGTCACCGTCTGCAAGCAGGTGGGTCAGTCGGAGGAAAAACCCATCGTCGTAGGCGAGTTTGCGGCTGCGTAGTGTCGGCGCAGGCGCACGTACTGCTCGTAGGTGACGATCTTCGAGTCCCCGCGGGGCTGTTGGAAGTAGCTGGGATTGAACCGCTTTCCACAGTCGGCAAACAGCTCCCGTAGGCCAACCCACAGGTAGTGGGGGTACTCCTCGAGGGGGATGTTCGAGCCTTCGGCGTGGACGTCGACGCCGTCGCCGCCACACCATGAGATCCGCAGGCGGTCGCCGTCGGGCCCGCGCATGTCGTCGTACCGTGGGGAAATGTTGTAATGGACGGACTTGTGATACGGCCCCTCAGCGGAGAGGTCGAACTCGTAGAGGACGTCGCCGTTGACGTCATCCTCGGGACGTGGGGCGATGCCACTTTTTGCGTACATCAGCGTGATCGTCCAGCGCTCGCCGTCGCGGGCGGTGGTGAGCTCGTGTTTCCCGCCGTCGACGGTGTTGGATAGGAGGTTTGCGACCGCCCAGTAGGGGGCGAGGTCGTTGTCGTCGAACCACAGGAACACGTCGGCCTCGTGTGGTGCGGGCGCGATGTGCTCGCGGGCGCTCATCGCTTCACCTCTGCGGCGAAATCAAGCCACTCACCCTCGAGGCCACGCCACCCGCGGGTAGTCTCGATATACTCGAGGAAGGCTGGGAACTGAGCCGGAGGAATGCGGGTGGCCGACTGGATGGTATACGTCTCGTCGACAGCCACGACTCGGAGCTGAGCGTCGACGCGTTGGTGGGCGTAGTAGCCACTGCCGAGTTGATCGAGGCCAACCCGACTGTACTCGGTGTCTTCGAGGGTGATCGTCGCAGGCAGGTCCGCCCGCTCGACGAGCGCGTGTGCCGGCACGTGGCCCTCGAGGTCGGCACACTCGGGGCGACGAGTAAGATCGGCCCAGTACTTGGGATGCTCGCGTTTGAGGACGGCGAGGTGGTACCCACACAGTGCTGCGGTGGTGGCAACCGAGTACCGTGGGTCTGGGACCCGGTAGACAGCACTGTTGCCGTCATCGGGACAGTCCGCGCAGGGACGATCGTCGTCGACGACACCGGGGGTCTCCCGGACGCCGACGCTGTGGGCCCTGCGGTCAGCCATCGGCTTCCCCTCCAGTTACGTCCTCGGCGGTGCGATCGGGACGAGACGTGACTGGCTCGTCGGTGCGGTACCCACGGTTGCGGTTGGGCTGTTCGGCGGGGTCGGGCCGGTCGATGTCGGCGCCCGCGGAACTGCCCCGCCACCGGCGGTGTTGTGAGTCACAGCTGGGACAACGGTGAACCGTGCCGTCTTCATCACCCAGGACACGGGCGTAGTCGTGGGTGACGTCGGTGCCGCAGTGTTGACACTGCGGACTCATGCGACACCACCCCGCGAAAAGGCAGCGGTTGTTACGGGGAATGTAAAGGTGGGATGTAAACGTTTAGTCCCAAGCCAGGGGTGGGATTTGAACCCACGAACTCTCGATTACAAGTCGAGTGCTTGTCCCACCCAAGCTCCCCTGGCACGACTACACCTCGGTGGTGGCCCTTTCTATTCGTTTCGACTTCCCGCCGGCAACACCACCGCAAGCCACCGGGTGTCGTGGGGGACACAGCAGACGGCGGGGGTATCTCGGGAAAGGGTATCGGGTCGACGGTGGGGCTGGGATTTGAACCCAGGAGGCCGTCAGGCCACCTGCTCTCAAGGCAGGCGCAATTGTCCACTCTGCCACCCCACCGCATATTGGCTTTCTCAGCCCGCGCTAAAAGTCGTTCTGTTTGCCGACCTCAGTCTGTGAGCGCCGCCGGGTGCGGCGCTGTTCGAGCCGGTGGAGGCCACAAAGATGGGCTGGCGCTTAACTTTCAGTCGCCGCTACAGATTCAATGCGATGCTCGCGGAGAAGGTTTCCACGGCGATCGAGGTCATCGAGGACGCATACGAGGAGTTCGGGCACCTTACCGTCGCCAACAGCTTCGGCAAGGACAGCATGGTGACGATGGACCTGGTCGGCCGGGCCGTCGATCGGCCCGATGTCTTCGCGGTGCTTGCAGACACCGAGTTTGAGGAGACACTCGCGTTGCGAGACGAGGTTGCCGAGACCTACGACATTGAGTACCGCGAGTACACCTTCGAACAACCCGCAGCGGCCTACGAGGACATCGCACAGTGTTGTGGAGAACCGAAAGTCGCCGCGACAAAACGAGCCCTCAAGGGCTACGATGCCTGGCTGACCGGCCTCCGGGAGACCGAAAGCGAGACCCGCCGGGACGCTGTCCTCATCGACCGTGACAAAGCGACGACGAAGGTGAACCCGATCAAGTCGTTCACCGAGACAGAGGTCTGGCGGTACATTGCGATTCACGACCTGCCGGTCAATGGGGCCTACGAGTATGTGTACCGGAGCCTCGGCTGTGCGAACTGTACGACGCTGCCGGAGGCCGCCGACGAGTCAGAGCGGGCCGGACGGTGGCGTGGTGTCGAACAGACCGAGTGTGGGATCCACACTACCTCGATCTGACTGCCGGCGTGGGGACCCCGAATACCACGGACTAGCGCTTTTGGGACCGGCTGTGTAACCAAAGCTATGGCTGCCGAAGAGGCCCAAACAGTAGCACACCGTCTGTTGACCGAGCCAGAGACCTGTACGCTTGCAACCGCCACGACCGATGGCCATCCCGAGGCCGCGACGATCCGATACGTCGGCACCGAGGACTACACGGTGTATTTCAACACGGGAACGACGTACCGCAAGTACGACAACCTGACCGAAAACGGGAACACGGCGGTCGTGATCACGGCAAACAACCAGAGCCTGCAAATCGAGGGGACAGCCACGGAGCTTGCGGGGGACGCCGCGGCGGCAGCCGAGGAGCGATACGTGGAAAAGTACGGCCGTAGCAACTACCTCACCGCACCGGACAGCACGATGTTCCGGATCGACCCTGAGTGGGTCCGGGTGTTAGTCGACGCACGGTATCCTCCCGATTACGTGACACTGCTCGGAGAGTGATCCGAGGACAGGGAGATGTTTGTCTGTCGGCGGCGGTCAGTGACGCTGCCGGCGGAGAAGGCAAACGGCGAGGACAGCCCCACCAGTGGCCCGAACGAAGTGTGGCATCCACCCAGCCCACTCGAGTTCGTCGCCGTCTTCGTAGGCGAGTGCGCCAGCGGTCTCAAGATACTGCCGTGGGTATGCAAGTGCAACCACACCGACAGCCCCAACGAACCACAGCCCAGCCCGATAGAGCCGGCCACCGAGGGCGGCCAGCACAATGGCGATGATCCCTTCAGCGCGGATGTACGACGGGACCCACGACCGGGCTGTCGGTTCGGGTGGGGCACTGATTGCATACCGCTCGTAGACCGAGAGAATCAGCTCCGGCACGAGCGCCAAGACGAGTCCACCGAGTGCAAGTAGAGTACGTAACATAGGTATATCTCCGTGGGCTCACGGTATAACAGTTGTTGGCAGTATCGCCGACGGTATTCACACAAATAGAATATATTTCCGACAACTGACAAGCAACCGGCTGACTACAAGAGAAGTCCAAGTCCGATTCCGGCTGCGAGGGCAACGGTAGTCGCCTGGGTCCACAGAAGGTGTGGGCCAAGTTCTGCCTCGCCGACTGCCGTGCTGTCACCACGGAGCAACGTTGTCAGCGGCCGACGCAGAACCACGAGTGGGACCACTCCAAGGAGGGCACTGAGTGGGATCACCCCAAGGGCTACACCGCCGACGATCGAACCGGCCGTCGCGAGGACGCCTGCGACGTAGACGTACCCGGCGGTTTCGCGGCCGAGGAGAATCGGGAGGTTCACCCGGCCGTTTGTCTGATCGACCGGTACGTCTGGGTACTCGTTGAGCAAGAGGAGGTTGAACCCAACGAAGAACATCGGGACCGACGCAGCGAGCATCGTCTCGGTGAAAGCCCCAGCCTGGACGTAGCCGATACCGAGTGTCGGGAGAGCGGTGAGACCAAGGCCGCAGGCGACTTCACCGAGGCCGACCCGAGCGAACAGGTCGGTGTATCCGACCACGAGGACCGCCCCGGCGACAAAGATGGCGAGGATCACTGGACCGTGGACGAAGACGAACCACCCGGCAATCACACTGGCGAGAAGAAAGCTCAAAATGCCCACGTTTCGTGCCGTCGCGTAACTCGCACGCCCGCTGATCAGTACCTCCGAGCCGACGCTGTAGGGTGTTTTGTCTGTCTCGGCGTCGATACCACGTCGGTAGTCACTGGCAACGTTGAACGCGTTGACCGCGACGTGTGCGAGCAACAGCGTCACCGTCGCGAGCAGCGCACTCACGGGCTCGAAGACACCGTCGACGGCCGCGACGGCAACTGGGACCGTCGCGACGAGCACCGAAAAGACAAGAAACTCGGCCCGGATGATCTCGAGGTAGACACCGAGTCCCGGCCGAGAATTTGTCGTTACGCTATCTGCCATGCCCGTACGTAGGGATGAGTGTACTTAATCGTCGGGGTCGTCGGGTTCGGGATCGACGTAGGCGCTGAGGCGGTCGAGTGCTCGTTCGTTGCCCGCAGCAAGGAGCATGTCGTCGGCCTGCAACTGGGTGTGGATGTCGATATCGGCGTCGAAGGTTCCATCGCGTTCGAGACCAACAATCGTACAGCCGGTTTCGCTGCGGATGTCGGCTTCGACGATCGTCATCCCGGCGAGATCACCGGCCGCGACACGGCGGAAAGTAAAGTCATCTTGTGGCGTAAAGATGATGTCGTCGCCGACGATTGCCGCCGCGAGCCCCTCACCGGCGACCCCGGGGAGTGACAAGACGTAATCGGCACCGGCGTTGTACAGCTTCCAGATGTTTTCGGGGTCGTTCGCACGAGCGATGATCTCCGTGTCTGGGGCAACCTGATTGATCAGGATTGTCGCGTAGATCGTCGCAATGTCGTCGTTGATTGCAAGCACCACCGAGCGGGCCTCTTTGAGTGCCAGCTCACCGAGGAGCTTCGGATCGGTGATATCTCCCTGCACGTCGACTGCAGCCCCGTCGGACCGGTCGACGATCAGCGGGTCGCTACCCTGTTCTGTGATCGTTTGGGCGGCAGTCCGTCCGACGTCCCCGAACCCACAGACGATCGTGTGCCCCTCGTCGCCGGCATGTCCGGGCAGCCGACGGGCGTCGTACTCGGTGAGCCGCTCGTGGTTCCCGGTGACAAGAAGGATGGTGTTCTCCTCGATCGTCGTCGTCGGAGATGGGGAGACGATGAAGCGGGCCCCGAACCACCCACCAAGAACAGTCACGCCGAGGTCATCGAAGACATCCAGTTCGCCGAGACTTTTCCCGACGAGTTCGCCGCTTTCGATGAGATACTCGGCTGCCTTGAGGTCACCATCGGTGGCGTTGCGAACGAGTTCGACCGGCGTCTCAAGGGCCCGAGTCCCGAGGCTTTGGCCGAGATCACGCTTGGAGACAACGACTTCGTCGGCGCCTGCGATTCGGTGTGCGGTCGCTGAATCGGGATTTTCGACGACACTGATGACCTGGCTGTTAGGGTTGATTCGGTTGCTCGAGAGGATCACAGTCGGGTTTGTCTCGTCGTTGATATCGGCGATCACGGTGCGTGCCTCGGTGACGTTTGCGTTGCGGAGATCACCAACCCGTTCTGGATTCCCGTAAATGGCTTCGATATCATCCCCCAATAGTTGTTCGACGGTGCCCTCGTTGTCATCGATAAACAGGTATGGGATCTCTTCTTCCTCGAGGGTCTCTCTGAGGATCTCGTCCATCAGCGAGTACCCACAGATGACAACGTGGTTTTCGAGGGTCGTCGTCGTGGGCGGGTTGAACGAGACCGCTCGTCGGAACAGCGGCACCGCGTATGCCGGCACCGCGAGGAACACGATCGCAACACCGGTGACGTTCATCAGGATCACGAGAATTGTCAGCGGCTGTGACTGACGCCACAAGTCCGTGTCACCGCCGAACCCGGCCGTGGTAATCGTCGCGACGACGACCTGCAAGGCATCGAAGAACGTCCGGGTCTCTGGAGTCGTCAAGTTGACCAACCACATGTAAAGAAGTGCGTACCCCAGGACGATTCCAGCAACGGTCCCGATGCCGATCGTGACCCGCCGGCGAAGGTCTACGACACCGGTGCTAGTGAAAAACTCCTGAACGGAGCGCATTAGCTGGTCGTTTTGTCGACTGGCGTTTCAAACTGGTGGTCTTTAGTGGTGACCGTGTGGGTCGGCCGGGTCGTCCGGGAAGTCTTTCTCGCCGGCCTCGACGGGAGTGTCGAGCCAGTTCTCTGGCGGGATCAGCGGGCACTCGTAGGCAGTGTTGTACGCACAGGTTGGGTTGTAAGCGGCGTTGAGGTCGAGCAGCCAGCCATCCTCGAGCTGATGACTGTCCGGTTCGAGGTCAAGATATCGGCCGGCACCGTAGGTCGTCTCGCCGTTTGTCGCGTCCCGAAACGGCACCCAGAGTCGGTCGGCGGTCTGGTCGGGGCGGTAGGCTTGGAGTGTCAGCTCCGTACCGTTGAGACTGATGGTGAACTCGCCCCACCGGAGGTAGGTCTGGCTCCCGTCGGCAGTGGTCTCGACGGTAACGGTCTCTTTGTCGTCGTGCTCGGCGAGTGGCACCACGAACCGGTAGGCTGGGTCCGGTGGATAGTAGGCGAGGCCCGGAAAGGCATCGCCGCGTAGCTCGGGTGGCAACGGCGAGTGAGGTGCGTCTCGGAAGTACTCCTCGCGAGCGTGGCGTTGGTCACGTAATGCTTGTTCCCAGTCTGGGTCGGGGTGTGGTTGATCCATACAGGCGCCTCAAACGAGGCTTACACCACGTGGCTTGAAAAGCTGTTTGCGAGTGGTGATCGACAGTTGTACCGTGACTATCGAACGTGTTCGGCTGCGCGTGTCGACGTGGAGGTCCCGATGACTGGAGTCAGTGCCCACAGGCGGACGTTCCGACACAGGGGCAGCTACCGGGGCCTATGCCAGGGCGGGACGGCTCCCGGCCCGGGCAGTCTTCGGCGTTTCCGGATGCGAGCAGTGAGGCTTGTACGCGGGAGCGGTGGAGCCGCTCACCCGTCGAGGTCGGCGTACAGCCGGATCAGTCCACACTCCGGACAGACGACGGCGGTCGTACCGTATGTCTGTTTCGCGCCAAGCGAGCCGGGTAGTCCCGCTTTGTTGGTCTCGGAGACGACCCGCAGCGGGTGACCACTCGCATCGACGGCCAGTTCGTCCATGTCGACACCACAGTCTGGACACTGTCGAGAGTGTTCGACCATGCCGTGTTCGTTCGGCCGGCGAGGCCATCAACGTGACCCAGGACCGGCTGCGAGGAGTCTGTCCACGCTCAGTCCTGGGGCGCAGGCGTGGCGTGCTCACGGGGACCGGTCTTGTCGACGGCGGGAAGGAGGCTCCGGAGGTACTGGCCAGTGTGTGAATCGTCAGTCCGTGCAACTTCCTCGGGGGTCCCCTGGGCAACGATGTCACCGCCGCCGGCCCCACCCTCGGGCCCGAGGTCGATGATCTCGTCTGCGTTTTTGATCAGGTCGAGTTCGTGCTCGACGACGACGACCGTGTTGCCGTTGTCGGTGAGCCGGTGGAGCACGTCGACCAGCTTCCGTTCGTCCTCGGGGTGTAGTCCTGTCGTCGGCTCATCGAGGAGGTACAACGTCTCACCACTGTCTCGCTTCCCGAGCTCCTCGGCGAGTTTGATCCGCTGGGCTTCCCCGCCTGAAAGGGTCGTCGAGGACTGGCCGAGTTTCATGTACCCGAGGCCGACGTCCTTGAGCAGCTTCAGCCGGCGTTCGATCCGGCTGTCGTGTTTGAAGAACTCGTACGCTTCGTCGACGGTCATTTCTAACACGTCGGCGATGGTTTTGCCCTTGTACTCGACGTCGAGTGTCTCGGCGTTGTACCGAGCTCCACCACAGACCTCACAGGGAACGTGGACATCCGACAGGAAGTTCATATCGATGCGGACGGTTCCCTGACCGCCACACTCCTCACACCGGCCGCCTTTGACGTTGAACGAAAAGCGGCCCTTGTCGTAGCCACGGCGCTTCGCGAGGTCGGTCTCGGCGAACAGTTCCCGGACGTAGTCGAAGACGTCGGTGTACGTGGCAGGGTTCGATCGCGGCGTCCGGCCGATCGGGTTCTGATCGATGAGACGTACCGAGTCGATCTGGTCGGTCCCCTCGATTGTATCGTGCTCGCCGGGGGTAACCTCGGTGTTGTCGTTCATCGCTCGGGCCAACCCCTTGTAGAGGACTTCGTGCATCAGGGTTGACTTACCGGAGCCGGAGACGCCGGTAATCGTGACCAGACAGCCAAGCGGGAACGAAACATCGAGGTCTCGGAGGTTGTGCTGGCGGGCGCCACGAACCGTGAGGTGGCCTTCGGGGCGCCGGCGCTTCTCGGGGACCGGAATCGACCGGCGGCCGGAGAGGTAAGCACCCGTGATCGACGCATCAGCTGCTTCGACGGTCTCGACGTCCCCCTGAACGACGATCTCGCCGCCCTCCTTCCCCGGTCCGGGCCCGAGGTCGATGATCTCGTCGGCTCGCCGCCAGGTCTCGGTGTCGTGTTCGACGACCAGCAGCGTATTACCGAGGTCACGAAGCTCTTCGAGGGTGTTCAACAGGCGGTCGTTGTCCCGTTGGTGAAGGCCGATCGACGGTTCATCGAGCACATACAAGACCCCGACGAGCCCGCTGCCGATCTGCGTCGCCAGCCTGATCCGTTGGGACTCCCCACCGGAGAGTGTCGCGGCCTCTCGGTCGAGTGTCAGGTACTCAAGCCCAACTTCGGACATGAATCCGAGGCGGGCGCGGATCTCCTTGAGAATCTCTTCGGCGATCGTTCGGTCCCGCTCGTCGAGGGCCCCCTCAAGACCCTCGAAGTGATCGAGTGCCTCACCGATGGACATCTGGTTGACCTCGGTAATCGACGTCCCGGCAACCCGAACATGCCGGGACTGTTCCTTCAGGCGGGTCCCATCACAGGCTGGGCAGGTCGTGATCGCCATGTACTCCTCGATGTGATCCCGGGTGCGATCGCTGTCGGTCTCGACGTGCCGACGCTCCAGGTTCGGGATGACTCCCTCGAACCGTTCGGTCTTCTCGCGGGTCCCGTTTTTCGTGTGCCACTCGAAATGGACCTGCTCGTCGGTCCCATAGAGGAACTGGCGCTTGATGTCTTCGTCAAGCTCCGCGTACGGTGTATCAAGCGAGACACCGAAGTGATCGGCAACGTTGTTCAACTGCCGGGAGTAGTACGTGCGGTTGTAACTCCAAGGTTCGAAGACGTGTTTGAGCGGCTTGGAGGGGTCCTGGATGACGAGGTCCTCGTCGACTTCTTTGGTCGAGCCGATGCCCTCACACTCCGGGCACGCACCGTACGGGCTGTTAAACGAAAACGACCGGGTCTCGATCTCGGAGAACTGGAAGTCGGAGTTGGGGGTACCAAGCTCTTCTGAGAACTCCACGACGAGTCGATCGTCGGCTGTGTCCTCCTCGCCGAGGGCGCCCGTCGAACGGGCATTCGAGGCAAATGGTGTCTCCGCTGGGGGATCCGGGACGATGAGCTTGAGCATACCATCGGCCGCCTCGAGAGCCGTCTCGACGGAGTCGGCGATCCGTGAACGTGCATCCGGCGAGATCGTCACTCGGTCGACGATAACGTCGATGGTGTGGTCGTAGTTTTTGTCGAGGGTCGGCGTTTCGAGGGTCAAATCGACGCGCTCGCCGTCGACCTCGACTCGGGTGTAGCCATCGGCAACGAGCTCCTCAAAGAGCTCTTCGAAGGCCCCCTTCTGATCGCGGACCACCGGCGCAGCGATCTTCGCTTGGGTTCCTGCCGGGAGTTCGAGGATCTGCCGGACCATGTCCTGAGCAGACTGCTCGCCGACCTCCTCGCCGGTCACTGGATCGTACTGGGTGCCGACACGGGCGTACAACAGCC
>OBKM01001268.1_pt1 | contig 10466 bp, 11 predicted proteins | sample 1519691 | NCBI WGS metagenome assembly OBKM01 (sample SAMEA37050418, study PRJEB22526) | metagenome | biome: saline pan; feature: lake; material: water | place: Egypt | collected 2015 | depth 0.5 m
GTCACCTACGGCCACAACATCGAGATCGGCGACAACGTCGTGATCCACGACGACGTCCACCTCGACGACCGGGGGAAGCTGACGATCGGCGACCGCGCGTCGATCTCCGACGGCGTCCACCTGTACAGCCACGATCACGACCTCGTCGACCAGACCGAAGTCCGGAACTTCCACACGATAGTCGAGGACGACGCCAGAGTCACCTACGACGCGATGGTTCGTGCCGGCTGTCGCATCGGCGAGAACAGCGTCGTCGGCGCGCGCTCGGTCGTTCAGGGGGACGTGCCGGACCACCACGTCGTCGTCGGCGCGCCCGCCCGGAGCGTCCGCGTGAAGCCCGGGTGGGAGGAAACCGCCGTCGAAGTCGAAGACGGGCGACTCCCGGACAGACAGGACGAACGCGAGATCGAGTACGAACTCCCCGACGACCTCGAGCAGTTCGACGAGTTCCAGCGAGACCTCCAGCCGCCGGACGTAAAGAACCCCTCGCCCGGAACGCCACCGGAGTCGTAACCCGGAGACGTGCCCCGCGCCGTTGCCGTCAACGTCGCCGCCAACACGAACGAACCGGGGTTCCGCGGTCCGGTGTATCCGGACGGATCCGTCGCGTACGTACCGATCCCCGAGTCGGCCGCGACGCTGCCGCGCGACCGGTTCCCGATCGACGAGCCCGTCCCGACGTACGGCGACCTCGACCTTCCCTTCTCGGTGCCGGCCGCGCTCCGCGAGACTCCGGTCCACATGGATCCGGAGTTCCCCGGCGTCCACGGCCGCCAAAACGCGACGTACGGCGACCCGTACGCGGTGAAAGCGAGGCGGATCGCCGGTCTCGACGCCGGCGACTGGCTCTTCTTTTACGCGACGTTCACGCTGCGCCCGAGCGACTGGGCCGGTCCCGGGGACGAACGAGTCGGCGACGCGGGTGCGGACGAGCGCGGCGGGGAGTGGCTCCGATCGGCGGGAATCCCCGTCGACGACGACCTCCCACCGGATTGGGGCGCGTCACTCTTCGCGGGGATCCGCGTCGAGCGAGTGCTCGAGACGCCCGATCGGGAGGCGGCGACCGAGCTGGCGCCGACGAACGCACACCTGAAACGCGACCCGTTCGACGCCGGCGTCGTCGTCGCCGGCGACCCCGAGGCGTCGGGGCTGTTCGAACGGGTCGTTCCGCTGAGCGCGCCGAGCGCCGGTGCGACCGCGAACCGCATCGTCACCGAGCTGTCCAGCGATTCCGGGAAGGGGCCGTGGTGGCGGCGGCCGATGGCGTTCGACCCGGCGGCGACGGAGACGCTTCTCGAACGCGTCGAGCGGGTGTGACAGGGAAACGGACAAATATTACGGCCATCGCTGACGGAACTCCGTGCGGAATCAGCGGTTTTGCTCGATGACCGGGTTCTGAACCGCGTTCTCGCGCCGATAGGTGAGCGAGTCTGCTTCCTGATGCGTCGCACCTGCAATAATTGCGCGAATGTATTTTCACCACCGATGTTTGTCGATTCCCGTGTTTATACCCCAGAATAAAACCAAGAGGTATTCGATGTCAGATCTGAATGTCTCGCACGAATACTTCACGTGGAAGCTCGTGCAGGACGTCGCCGAGGAAAAGGGATACTTCGAAGACGAGGGCGTCGAGGCCGACCTCTCGTACTTCGCGCCGGGAACGCAGGATTTCGAGGGCGAAAACGCCTTCGACGCCGACTGGTGGGAGGACATGGACGAGGACGGTGGAACCCACGGCGTCTGTGAGTGGAACGCAGTCCAAGAGGTCTCCGAGACCGACCGCGACATCGTCGGGTCGTACAGCGAGTGGGATCGCGTCGTGTTCGTCGACGCCGACGACGACGCGAAGACCATCGACGACCTTCGCGGTCGCTCGGTGGGGATCAACAAGTACGCGACCTCGTTCTACTCGATGCGCGAGATGCTGGAGAACGAGGGATTCGAGAGCGACGAGATTGTCTTGGAGCACGTCGGCGAGGCGGAGGAGCGCTTCGATGCGGTGAAGAACGGCGACGTCGACTCCATCGCGGTGTTAGAGCCGTTCGTCACCCTCGGCCGATACGACGAGGAGCTGAAGGAGGTGTTCGACGGGCCGTGCCGAGCGGCCATCACGACGCGAGAACAGCCGGACCCGGAGACGCTCGAGGGGTTCCTCGCGGCGCTGAACCGCGCGGTCGCCGACGTCAACGACGACCTCGACGGGTACACTGACCGGTACGTCGAGCTGCTCGAGGACGAGGCGGCAGACAAGGCGGCCTTCGACGACGTGAACTTCGACCGGCTCCGTGAGGAGTTCGAGCTGCGCGAGTTCCTCCCCGTGCGCGCTCCCGACGAGGACCGTATCGGCGCGACCACCGATTGGATGCGAGAAAAGGGGTTCGTCCCGGACGACGCCGACATCGGGACCGCGGAGGAACTCGACGAGGACGACGTGATCCCGGACGAGGAGGAAGCCGAAGCGACGGCGGACTGATCCATGTCGCTCGAGTCCGCCAGCACGACCGAAGCCGACGACGGCGCTCGTGCCGATTCGGCCGAAGAGAACGCGATAGCCGACACCGAATCGGCGACAGACGACTCGGTGTCTGTCGCTCGAACGGAAGACGGCGCCGCGATCACGGCCCGGAGCCTGACGAAGCGATACGAGGAGACGCTCGTGTTCGAGGGTCTCGACCTGTCCGTCGACCCCGGTGAAGTGGTCTGTCTGCTCGGGCCGTCCGGCTGCGGGAAGACGACGCTGCTTCACCTGCTGGCGGGACTCGAAGCGCCGACGGAGGGCCACGTCGAGATCGGCGGCGACCCGGTGACCGGTCCCGACTACCGATGGGGCGTCGTGTTTCAGGACCCACTGTTGTATCCCTGGCTGTCCGTCCGTGAGAACGTCGAGATCGGGCCGAAGCTCCGCGGCGAGGAGCCCGACAGCGAGCACGTCACGGAGCTCATCGAGCTGGTCGGCCTCGACGGGTTCGAGGACGCCGATACGGCGAGCCTCTCCGGGGGGATGGCGCAGCGCGCCTCGCTCGCTCGAACGCTCGCGAACGAGCCGGAGGTGTTGCTGCTCGACGAGCCGTTCTCGGCGCTCGACCAGCTGACGAAGATGCAGCTCCAAGACGAGCTGTTACGGATAGTCGAGGAGCTCGGCGTCACCGCCGTCTTCGTTACACACGACATCGACGAGGCGGTGTACCTCGGCGACCGGGTCGCTGTCATGGGGAAGATCCCAGACGGAATCCGCCACACAGAGCGGATTGCGAGCGAGACGCGCTCGCGTGAGAACGACGCGTTCCTCGCGGAGCGCGCAACGCTGTTCGACCAGCTGAAGGAAGCGGGAGTGCAATGACAGACCCACGTAGTCACCACACACACGAGACGACTCGCGGCGACGAAGATATCGATCCCGCCGTCGCCGAGAGCGCACGCGAACTGATCGGCGGATCCGGCTGGCGGAACCCATCGGAGGCGGCCCGCACACGCGGGCTCTCTCGTCGCGAGTTCATGAAGGAATCCGGATTGGCGTCCCTCGGGGCGGCCAGCCTCGGCGCAACGGCCGGCTGTCTCGGCGACGACGACGGGCCGCCGACCGCGGAGATCGGCTATCTCCCGATCACGGACGCGGCCCCCCTCTTGACGGGATACGCGAACGACCACTTCGCTGATCACGGCGTCGACGCCGCGGAGCCGACGCTGTTCCGCGGGTGGTCTGACCTCGCGGAGGCGTTCCTCTCCGGCGGCGTCAACGTCGCGCACTTCCTGATGCCGATGACCGTGTGGATGCGCTACGGCGACGAGCTGAGCGCCGACGCACAGGTCGTCGCGTGGGACCACACCGACGGTTCGGCGCTAACCGTCCAACAGGAGATCGACGGGTGGAGCGACCTGGGCGGCGGCACCGTCGCCGTTCCCTTCTGGTACTCGATCCACAACATCATCCTGCAGATGGGGCTTCGAGAGCACGGACTCACACCGCGTACTGACGCCTCGTCGGACACCGTCGCAGAAGACGAGGTGAACCTCGTCGTGACGCCGCCACCGGACATGCCGGCGGCGCTCGATAACGGCTCCATCGAGGGGTACATCGTCGCCGAACCGTTCAACGCGATCGGCGAGCTCGATGCCGACGGGAAGATCCTCCGGTTCACGGGTGACATCTGGCGCGAGCACGCCTGCTGTGTCGTCGTGATGCGCGAAGAGCTGGTCGAAGCGGAGCCGGAGTGGACGACGGACGTGATGAGCGGCCTCGTCGACGCTCAGCAGTTCCTCCGAGAGAATCGTTCGGAGGCGGCAGAGCTGCTTTCGACGGCCGGCAGCGGACTCCTCCCACAGGGGCCCGAGCCGATCGACCGCGCGTTGACTCACTACGACGACCACGAGGAGTATCGGGAGACCGGCGCGATCCGCAACGAGCAGTGGGGTATCGAACGGATCGGGTTCTACCCGTATCCGTACCCCTCGTACACGGAAGAGTTGGTGCGGCGCATGCGGGAGACGCGCGTCGAAGGCGAGGACGACTTCCTCGACGAGTTGGACCCGTCGGCGGTAGCCGACGACCTGGTTGCGTACGACCCCGTTCGCACAGCGCTACAAGAGGCCGGCGGCCCGCCGGCGTTCGACCGCTCAGAGGACGATGGCTACGAGAGACAGGAGACGATACAGTTCTGAGCTGTTCGAGGACCCCGGTCGCCTGCTGCCGGCGGTCGGGCTCTTCGTCGGCCTCGTCGTCTGGTGGGCGGTGACGGCGTTCGGGAGCGGCGTCATCACCAACTTCGCGCCGGCCGCGACAGCGGCAGTTCTCGTCGAACTGGTCCTCTCTCCCGGCTTTTACGACCACGTCTTCATCAGCATCTACCGGTTCGGGGTCGCGCTCGCGCTGTGTCTCGCGATCGGCCTCCCGACGGGGGTTATCGTCGGCTACTTCGGCGCCGCTGAGCGGGCGACGACGGTGCTGTTCCAGTTCATGCGAATGATCTCGCCGTTGGCGTGGTTCCCCATCGCCATCATCGTGTTCGGCGTCGGGACCCGATCGGCCGTCTTCGTGATGTTCATGGCCGGCATTTGGCCAATCGTGTTGAACACCGCCCACGGGATCGCCACCATCGATGAGGACTGGATCACCGTCGGTGAATCGCTCGGCGGCGACACGCGGGCGCTGCTACGGCGCGTCGTCGTCCCCGCCGTGATTCCGGACATGCTCACCGGACTCAGGCTTTCGATCGGCATCCTCTGGATCATCCTCGTGCCTGCGGAGATGCTCGGGGTCAACACCGGGCTCGGATACCTGATCTTGGACGCCCGCGACCGATTCTCGTACGCGGAGATCCCCGCTATCATGCTGGTGATCGGTTTCATCGGCTACTGGCTCGACCTGTCGGTCCGTCGGCTCCACGGGCGGTGGAACTGGGGATGACATCCTCCCCGTCGTGAACGACGGGATTCTCTCGCTGTATCAAGATAGCCGTCTCGGAGGGTGTTCGGAACGGCGACTCCGTCGAGGGAGGCCCCCGGACCGGGACGCAGCCGTTCACGCATGACGAGAGCCGAGCGCGGGAGTGGAGCCGTCAGCGCATTCAAAGCGGGACGCAATCGAGGCTCTGTTGCCTCAACTATCGACGAGAGAATGAGTGGCCGGGGTGGGCTCCGAACATGATATTTACATGGCGAGGGATATAGTATAAGAGTATGACCGACCAGCCCGGCACCGCCATTGATCGCAACGTTCAGCGGTGTCAAGACTGCGAGGGGATGAGCGAGGCCGACGCCGAGGTCATCCTCGACGCTCACCGGCACATCGAGCTCCTCGGCCGGAGCGAGATCTCCGAGAGCCACCACAGCGACGTCCTCATGCGAAGCGTCAAGATGGCTCGCGAGGTCGGCGGGCTCGCCGACGCCCTCGAGGAACAAACGGCCGCTGAGGAGATTGTCCGCTGGATCAACCGTACCTACGAGAACGAAGAGACGAACCGCGGCTACCGGAAGTGTCTCCGCGCGTTTGGTCGACACGCGCTCGGCGTCGACGAGACGCCCGAGACGCTCGCGTGGGTGCCGTCGGGCTACTCGAGTACCTATGACCCGGCGCCCGAACCCGGCGAGATGTACCGCTGGGACGAACACGTCAAGCCGATGATCCGCGAGGCCTCGAACGTCCGGGATGAAGCGCTCGTCGCGCTCTGCTGGGACCTCGGCCCGCGAACCTCCGAACTCCACGAGCTGCAAGTCAACGACTTCACTCAAGGAGAGTTCGGACTCCGCGTCTCCATCGAGAACGGCAAGAACGGCTCGCGATCGCCGACGATCGTCAAGGCCGTCCCCTACGTCCGCGACTGGCTCGAACGCCATCCGGGCTCGGGCAGCGACTATCTGTGGAGTCGCATCAACAGCCCCAAGCGCGTCAGCCGGAACTACCTCCGAGACGCCCTGAAGCGTCTCGCCCGGAACGCCCCGTTCGACCCGCCGTCGACGCCGACGCCGACCCAATTCCGGAAGTCCTCCGCGAGTCACCTCGCCTCTCAGAACATCAACCAAGTCTTCCTTGAGGACCACCACGGGTGGGTCCGTGGCTCCGACAAGGCTGCCCGATATGTCGCCGTCTTCGGCGACGCGAACGATCGCGCCATCGCGAGCGCGCACGGCGTTGAAGTCGAGGTCACCGACAACACGCCCAAGATGCGCGAGTGTGTCCGCTGCCAGGAGCTCAACGAACCCGACCGATCGCGGTGCCGTCGCTGTGCCTACCCACTCGACCAACAGGCAGTCGAGGCGGAGGAACTTCGAGATGAGCGCCTTAACAGGCAACTCGCCATGCTTGATGGTGATAATGCGATGAAGCTCCTTGAGATCATGGATGCGCTTGACGACCCGGAGGTTCTTGAGACGCTCGACCGTATCGCGAGCCGCTAACTCAAGCATCCTCTCCCCGCTTATGCTCATCTAGTGCCGTGAGCACGTTCTCTGCGTGAGGCGCAAACGGACCGTCCTCTTCGATGATCATCTCGAAGACGTCACGCTTTGCTTCGAGCTGTTCCCACACGTCTTGTTCACCATCGTCTGCTGTGGACGTCGTCGTGCTCATTGATGCCCCTCCAGCGTTATAGCGGCGGTTTCACCGTAGCTCGCGCACCTGCTGTCCGTCACTGTTGTGACCTGAAGATATCTACTGACAGTGACCTCTGTGTATGGCGTGGAACCGCGATCGATACTGAGACCGCGTCGCGAGCCGACACACTTGACGATGAGATCGCTGAGGACGCAGTTGCTACTCGTAACAAGTTGAGTATCGAATTCTTCATCGCTCAGAAATATACTCATACTGACACCTCTATCACTGTGTAATCAGTCCCCGCGTCGGTGCGAATCTGAATCTTTATTGATCCTTGCTGATGTGTGGTCATTGGCAACCGACAGGTTGAGCAAAACTCTTTGCCAGGGAGCATATAGCTCTTGACACGGGCCACCTATCATTGCCCGGTCCGTGTAATCCTGAGTTCGACGCCGAAAGGATCGACCACCAGTCCAAGGCTGTCTGATCCCGGCGTCGAGCGATTCAGTCGGCGAGGCTTCGTCTAGTACATCATTTGAGTGTCTGGGTCGTATTGGTCAGCCATGGCCCTGAAGAGGTCATCGTACGATTGACCTCCCCTTTTTAATGGTTTGAGTACCTCTTCCCGCGTATCGACACGACATGGAACTCGAGTCAGGTCTGATGCTGACATACAATGGCGTTACAAACCGTACAGTATTAAGTATAACGACGAAAATTTAATCGATATGGTTTCAGACAATCGAGAAAGGGGAATTCTCTCATCGGCGGACCGGGAGTATGCCCTTGATCCAGAGAAATGGTCTAAAGATAAGTCTAAACCTGCAGTAAGTCAGCGTAAAAAAGCGATTACCAATCGCGTTCGAAATGCTATACTTGATTTTGAATATCTTGCGGATGAAAATCTCCCACAAGAGATTCTTGACTCTGCCTTCCAGCCTCCAGATGATTTTGATCCAAAAAAAGATGGACCAATTACTCTTCGACAGGCGGGAATGGTTGATTTGGACGAAGGAAAAGACCCCAACATTGAGAAAGGATTCATCGCAGCAGTATGCTTAATATATCGAACATTTCCGTTAAGGATTGCTAACCGCATTGTTGAGAAGGGAGTAAACCGTGCCGTCAGCGACTTTTATCCCAATCAGGAGGCTATTGATGCTTCATACGATCCTGTTCTGATTTCAACAGAGGATGCTCATGAGAGAGCGAAGGACAGACTGAGAGAGGGTTCACGATTAACCAGTGAGCAGGTACAACTCTTGCTTGAACGTGGAGAAGTTGACCCTGAAGAAGTCGCGGAACACGTCCAGAATAGCCAGACAAAATATACGAACCATCTTGAGCTGTTCGGTGAAGAATCACGTGAACAACGTCGCGAGCGCTTGTCTGATAATCTAGATTCAGAAGGAGAGTCGGAAAAATAGGTTCTGCTTCCGTTGAAATTCTTGAGCAGTGATGGATCTATCGCGTTGTAGTGAATGTAGACGCTGGACATTCTACGAAGACTTGTTCTATAGTTCTCCCGGTGCGATCATTAAGCGCACAATTGTTATGCGGGGGAATATTAAAATCATGTAAGATGCCCTCTCCGGAGATATCTCCCCGTAACTGGGAGCGGACTACGATCGTCTGTCATTTCGTCATGGGCAAAGATATGGCTACTGTACGGAATCTATCGTTCCAAGAGCAGGTGTCAACAATAGCTGCATATCCGACAGACAGCTATACCCAAGCCGCCATGAAAGTAGAGGAACGCTATGACGGAACATCTGTGTACCTTTCCCACGGTTTTGGAGGTACACCTGATGAGCCGTACCAGCGGCGTATTCAACCGACCAATCTGGATAGGCCATACTCCCCTCACGTTGACGATAGTCTGCTTGAAACAGTTTACCGCGCTGTACTAAATGAAAACCCAGAGACGCCACCCTCAAAATTTAATTTCGAGAATAACCTAAATACCCTTCTTGATGCTGCTGAGCGGTATTTCAGTTCGAAACACTGCGAGATCATCTGACGATTCTCTGGCGACTAACTAGATACACCACAGATGTTTTGATCTCAAAAGTAGAATAAACGGTGAGATCGGTTCTAGAATAAGAGGTTTATTTATTGATCTGTTGACTAGCAGTATTAGCCTGACTCACTGACGGGATGGACCAATAAATAAGTAGCTACCCTGCTTGGAAGACTTGCATCGCCTCACCGTAGTTCAGAGTTGGTTACCCAACAGGATGTCATAGAACAGTTGGCATACCTCCCGAATCGTTCAGTACAGCCATCCCATCCAGCGAACAGGTTCTGACCTCCGTACGTCTTTTTAAGCCGTGTCCCCAGGATATTGGAACTCACCCGTGAGATTAGTTGACACAGCCTGTCAATTGAAAACCGGCTCTGGGTCAGTGCGTTGAGTTCTATCACAGACCCGAATACGTCCATCACCACGAATGAATATCTTCCACTGCTCATATTCAAAGGTCAGCAGCAGATTATCGTTTGCTGCTCCGTCGTCGTTATTCAACAACCGGGTAACTGCATCAAGGTTAATAGAGTCATACAGCGGAGGAATATCGACCGGAGATACACCTGCAGCCTCACTAATCGCCGTCGCGAGCACGTCTACAACCTCATAGTCAGTTTCGGAATAGTGAGCGTCAATAACGGGCTCACAAGTTCGATACATGAGTGGGTGGCTCTCGCCTTCCATAGCATAATCAGAAGGCCAGCCTACATAACCCCGTCTAATTGTTCCGTCGAATAAGTTATTATAATTATGCTCGATAAGCAGGAAAAATGTAGCAATTGATTCAGTGTTAAGCCTGTGAAATCAGCACTTTGTGAAGCGTTCTATGACACCCTCTACCCAATATAACAGAGCTTAGCCACGCGTGTTGTCCCCAGTATTGTGTCCAGCACCCCGTATCTCTTAGTCACTCGGCAAAAAGGGCAATGCTACTGAGAAAACTGAATAGCTGTACCTCCGGTGTTGTTGATCGGTCGGCCCGGTACTTTGCCTCTCCAACCTCTTCAAGCAACTGCGCCCGTGTTGTTTCAGTAAACTCTCCGTGCCGTACAATATTATGAGCTTTCGTAAGAATTCCAGTAACACGCGTCCCGTCAGCGACTAACTCTTCGGCCTGTTCTAGGCTCTCAGTGATGTCTCCATTAACTGCATCCTGAATCATTTGTTCAACCAGATGCTCTGGAGCTGAATTAGAGGTGTTCTCAACATCATCCAGCTTAACAATTCCATCAACAGCTGCAACTCCCTGTAGGGAGTTAATGGCGTTTCGCAGGTCTCCACCTGAACCTTCTGCGAGGGTCCGAATAGCTTTTGTCGTGATTGTAAGATCTTCCTCGTTAGCAATTGTATTCGCTCTTGCCTAACTGAGCGAAACAACGATCAGATAAGCGATATTGTTACTGATTG
>OBKM01001269.1_pt1 | contig 10462 bp, 3 predicted proteins | sample 1519691 | NCBI WGS metagenome assembly OBKM01 (sample SAMEA37050418, study PRJEB22526) | metagenome | biome: saline pan; feature: lake; material: water | place: Egypt | collected 2015 | depth 0.5 m
TTGGGCTCTGCTTTGCATACGATGGATCAAATGCGGTTCCTTCCATGGAAACCGTCCGGTTCAACTCATGTGCGATCTTGGATGCTGTTGCTTTGTCCCATTCAATTCGCCGGCGTAACCACCCACCAAAGGCCTCGACCATATCCTCGCTTTCCAGCGGCTCAACGCCGAGCTGATTTTGCCGGGCAAATATTTCGGAGAATGGTCTGTACAGCGGGAGATATGGTGCGTCCGGGAGTACATCAAAGAGTTTCACAGTGGATTTGATCGACATATTCTCAACAAGTTGGTAAAGGTTCGCATTGTCTTGTAAAAATAGGTTCTTCGTATCCTGTAGCGGGAGTTCCCACCCCTCCTCAGTGTAGTGGTCCTCAAATGCGTTGTAGAGCCTATCATACTCGCCAATACGCTCACAGAACGGTTCTTGATACAACGGGCGGAGTCCCTTTTCTGGTTGGAATCGCCGTTCATCAGCAACGACGACCAACGTACCGTCGATCTGTGTATACCGGTCGACGAGTTGGTTAATAGAGTACTGGGTGTGTTGCTCATAGTAGCTCGTCGTCACGAGACAGAGATCTTCGCTCGGAGCGAGGTCAATCCCACCGAGGACATGATAGTCGTATCCCGGAAAACTGTACTGTCTCCCACCACGCTCGTGTTGCCACGTATGTTTCAGTTGCCGCCACGAGGTAGGGTAGGTGGCGTTTCTAATCCCGAGATACGAAAGCGCCGGGAGGGCCCGTAGCTTCCAGTAATGAACGCTCCCATCCGGGTCATAGATGTACGCGACATCTGCATCGGTGAGCCGCTTTTGAAATACGTCGAGACTCACTGTCCTGGGTGTCCAACGACTGTGGCGAGCATTCGGTGGTCGAGCAGATTGTTTTCGAGGTAGTGGCTTGGCGTCCGTGAGAGCAGCAAACACTCATCGCAATAGTCGACACACCGATCACAGTCAGCGACATCAACTACCTGATCAGCGACCTCGCTGAGGCTATCGTGGACGTGCCATCCAATCCCGTTGCCACCCTGTCGACCGTCAACGATGTAGACCTCGATAGCGTCGTTCGTGATCGAGGCCTTGACGCGATAGTCAGACCGATCACATTTGACGACGACCGGAATCGCCCGGTCGAGAGCCTGTTCCAGACTCGTCAACAACTGTGGCCACGAAGCTGTTTCGTGGTCTGCCTGTTCAAATCGTTTGGAGATAGCATCACGGTCAAACGAGAGTCGAAGCCCTTGCGTGTGGTGTTGCTGGCCAACCGGACGGTGTACTTCCTGTTCAGCCTCGTCGAGGCGATCTCGCCAAGAGAGGCCACTGGTCGAGTTACCTCCATCATTCTGCTCAATCAATGCTTGGGAGCGGAGAATGTCTGTCGAGGCACTCATTGAGTGGCCACGCTCGAACGCATAAACGAAGTCCGTTATCTCGAACTGACCGTACTCAATCTCGCAGTCGATACCGAACAGTTGTCTCTCGGAATGGTCTCGTTCGGCATCGGTCGGACGAACGTAGGTCGACATCTGTGCGTGCGTTCGGTACCCCTTCTGACCCCCCATTGCCGTCGAACACTCGACCGAAGAGATGCCGTGTATCTGTGTTTCGGCAAGTTCAGAATCACAGTGTGGACAGATCTCTTCGTCTGGATCAAAGCTCCGGAATCGGCGATCACACTCTTCGTTATCACAGACCGCTACGTCGGTCAATGGTGTTGGGGTCCCACGAACGTCTTTGACGATGTAGTCGGTCCCATGTAACGAAACCATCCCGCCCAAGTCGTTTTCCTCGCCAGGGTACATATCGTACAGTCGACCACTCCCCTCAAAGGATATCTCTTCACGACGCCCACTGAAATTAACAGGGAAGTTCTGACCGAAGCTTCGGTAGTTTGCAAGATAGCCAAGTTTGCTTAGCCACTGATCAAGCCGTGCGGTATTACTCGTAAGGTTACGGTTTGCTGCCGCACCGGTTGACATCCCACGAAGCCTCAAAAACGTCTGTTCGACACGACGTGACAGCGAAAGGGGACCGTCCCCGAAGAAAACCTGTTCGTAAACATCGACGCCGTGGTCTCCGAAGATCCCTTGGACGTACTCTCGGAGAACGGGGTCCATTTCTTCACGAATAAACTCTCCAAAGATGTCGAGCCGCTCTTCGACAGCACTGACGAACTTCTCCAAATTTTCTAGTTCCGGCTCGGGAATCTTGTACATCCGGTCGAAGACACCTGACTCGTGTGGATTACGTGCAAGGTACGCAAACACTTCGGTCACAATGTGGCTCGCTAGAACCTCATCGAAATCGCTTGGGTCTGGGATTCGGACTGGTTCGAACTCTCCGAGATAGCTTTCTAAGTTCGCATAATAGTGGCCATCAACTGGATGTTGACCACGAATAACAGTCATAACAAGCGAGGAACTCCCTCTGGTACGACCAGTTCGACCTGATCGCTGGACGTAGTTCGTCAGTGTTGGCGGAACCCCAACCTGTGCAACCGTATCGAGACTTCCGATATCAACACCGAGTTCCATTGTGGGCGTTGAGCTGACGACGTTGACCTCGGGTGGGTCCTTTCGGAATCCCTCTTCGATAGCACCGCGAATTGCGGGCGAGATGTTGCCTTTGTGTATCCCCGCAGTGACAAACTCTGGCTCTGCGCCGTCTCGAATCGGTTCGGTAACATCGTGGGCCCAGTGGTCCACAGCGTACTCCCAGCCAGAGTCCACAACTGCATATCCTGGGTCAGCAATCAGTTCTCCATCATCCTGTTCGGTGAATCGAGTATACCTCTCGACTGGAGCCCCACACTCGTGGCAGCTATCAACCGAATCGCCTGATTCAGTTGTTGGGAATGATGCATAGCAGTCTGTACAGAATACGGCCTCTTGAACCAGTTTTAGTGCGGATTCGTCATCACGAACGTTTCGGGTAAATACGCCACTATCGGCTGGCGGCTCGACGATACCACTCTGTTCGAGTTCATCGCGTGTCTCTTCGAGGAACGTACCGACTGCAGTTCGCTTGTCTTCATCGGAAATGTTAGCATCGTCGACTGCGCGTTTGAGCGACTCGTGTGTCGCGAGTGAAACAATACCTGCATCGAGAAAGTCAGCGAGAATCCTGTCAAGCGATGCCTCGATTCGACTGCGATCAATAATAAGATCTCCGGAGAGTCGGTCGAGTATCTTCGATCTGGTTAGCCCATCGATTTTCACACCCGAGTACTGGAACGAAGCATCACCAAGGACGAACCGTTTGTACAGTGCGTGCGCGATTGTCACGTCGACCGGGTCGTCGTAGGCGGCAACTACATCTGCAGTCACAAGCGCGCTGTCAAGCAGTGACTCACAGTTTGAGAGATATGCGTGGGCCTCAATATCCTCTCGCAAAGGAATAAGGAAGTTGTAGGCCTCCGCATCCTCATTGAGATTGTTCTGGACGAGTGGTTCCCAGTACTCTTTGCGGAGTGTTTTACTCACAGCTTTGAACAACTCGTACTGGTCAGCCTCGCCGCCAGCGGCAAGCAGTTCATTTAGGTACAGTGTCTGTGCCATCAGTCCATACTCTGTGTCGATTATTTTTTCACCGACACTTTCAGCCGCGCTGTGGGAATCTGAAAAGACAAGCGTCTTTTTCGATGGCGAGACTCGACATACCTCCGACAACATATACGATAGTAGTGACGATGTCGGAACACCAATATCTGTGAGACGGGGAGATTTGCCACAGCCAGGACAGTCCCCGCTAGCGTCTCCACGTATTGGAACGAACTGTTCTTCGCCCTCATCGTCCGTAACCGCAACATGTGGTTCGTGACAGGTCCCGTTGCGACAGAATTGAATCTCAGGAATCGGTGCATGACCACACTCCCGACAACGGTTATCTCGTGAGAGTGCCCCGCACTCACTACACCAGTGGACGCTGTGTGGTGGCTTCAGAAATACGTGGTACTTCTCAGTGACAATGCCAGCAAGCCGACCGAACGCCATCACCGTTTCGAGGAGTCCTTCCGGATTCGCTACGCCCTTGCGTTTAGCCTCCGAGACGAGTCCGTCGTAGGAGCGAAAGCCGACTTCTCCAGTCGTGTCTCGGTCGAACCATTCGGTAAACGCTGCTACCTCTGGTAGTTGAGTAAGGACAAATTCATACCAGCCGCTAGAGAAGCCACCAGATTCAACAGCGGCTTCAATAAGTTCGTCGCACCCCTCTTCTGATCGGAGCAACTCGTTGATCGTATTTGCTTTCCCAGCCGAAATCCATTCGTTAGCAGCTCTCTGTATTGGCTCGAATGCCCAACTTGGTGCATCCGGCGCAGGGGCAATCTGTTCTGTATCAAAGAGCCCGATCTCACGGAGAGTTGTGAATGCGTTTTCGAGTCCCTGCTCGGTCACAAATTCACTTGGAGCAGTACTATCAAGCCCAGCCACAGCGAGAGCGAGGATAATCTCGTCGAGTCCGCATGGAGCGAATCGGTCGAAGTTCGGTGTTCCAGTTACCGAAAACTGTCGACCAGTGAATTCGACACTATTGATACTCTGCATGCTGCTTCCAGTAAGTGATGCAGCAAGCTCGGTGGGGTTGTCAACCGTCGCCGAGACCATCGTCACCTGTGGATCGTTATCGGCATAAAACGTCTTCAACCGTTGAGAAAGCAACGAGATTGCTGCACCTTTGATTCCACCCCAGACGTGGGCCTCGTCGAAGACGATATGTTCTAACGGTTGGTTATCGAGGATATCTCTCGTTTCTTCGTTGTCGCTAACAAACATATAGTCCAACGCCTCGGGGTTGGTCAGCAGAATGTCGACCCCTTGTCGAATTGAATCACGGGTGATCTTAATCCACGAGTAGGTGTTGTCGTCGGTACCGACTGAGGCATCGTTATTGACTCGCAGCTTCTCATTGGGATTTCGGGGGTCAATGAGCCCGCGAACGTAGGTCCCTTCTTCTATTTCGTAATCACGTGTTCCAACACGGGGTGCTGTATCCGAATCCCAGATGCCAATTGTAATCCGGTCCTCGGGGGATCGGTCTCGGTTGATGTGATCGAGGTAGGTTATGAATCGGTTGAACTGATCGGACCCCAGCGTCTTCATCGGATACAGGATTGCGGCTTTTATTCCGGACCCGTCGCTTGAGAGACAGGTGTTGAGAATCGGTAGAAAGAATGCCTCGGTTTTGCCGCTCGCAGTTGGGACTGCAAGTACGTTGTCGCCGGGCTCAGTTTCGATAGCAGTAATCGTTTCAGCTTGGTGTTGGTAGAGCTGACCGGCTGGATCACCACCAAACAATTCTCTCGTGATTGCGTCGACAATATCGTCGTGATACCCGAGATTGCTCAGAAACGCAGCTGCACTCTGCGTATGAAACGCCGGGGCGTCGACGAACTCAACAAATGGGCCTTTTTGTTCAATCGTTTGGTCAGCGACGAACGACTGGGCCCCCTCGATTCCCTCGATTGCGTTGAGTTTGGTCATTGCACGGTTCCACCAGGTAATCTCGGCGGCCCGGCTTGTTGCTGCGTCAAGTCTTGCTTGCGGTGAGTCCATCTTATGTATGTTCTATCTTACTGTCCCGCCAACGCCTCTTATATATAGGGTCAAAATAGTCTCTGGGATGATTTTGTACGGCAGGTGTAGGTGTACATATCGTGAACGACTTGTTGCTGTTGGTAATAAACTGTTGCGTGACAGTTTGAAAAAGGTAATCCACACATAATTCATAATGGTTGTCAGAAAATTGTATTATTTTAGCCAATACTTCACTCATTGTATCATTGTCGGAAGATTGAATTGACCAACGGTAGCATACAAGGTATCTCCCTGAATGAAATATTTTGACCATAGCTCTGATCGCTCGCGGATCAACCGGGATGTGGAACCACTTATACACGGTCTTTTAGAGAATACACAGATATTTGATCCAGATACAGAAAACCCACCTCGTGTTACTTCTGCATTGAAATACACTCGGGAGTCACAAAAGCGTCGGAGCCCTGGCGAGTACGACGGGTCTGATCCGTTTATCAAAGGTATCATCGATATCTTCGGCTTTGATCCACTAGAGTTCCAACAGACGAGTTGGGAGTTAGTGAGAGATCTCGAACAAAAGCGATCAGCGAGCGGTTCTCAGGGTGCAATCTTTTCTGCTCCAACTGGTTTCGGGAAAACGGAGGCGTTCCTCGGCCCTTTGTATCAACTGCTCCGTGATGATGCGATTGACCGGGTCGCACTTGTGTACCCCAGCAAGGCACTTCTCCAAGATCAACTCGGTCGTGTTCTTGAGCACCTTCATACGATCAAAACGACGAGTGATGACCAGCTATCTGTCGGTGTTTGGTTCGGAGACTCTGCCTACAAGCCCGAGAACGTATCGACAGAGGACACATTGTTTGAGAGAACCGCGAGGGGCAAACAGTTCAGACTCGCCAACTGCTGGTGTGGCGAACCACAGAATCCCCACAGCTTCCGGTATGAAGGAGGTAGTGATCACTACGATTTAGTGTGTGAAAACGACGAGAACCACTCCTTCACCGACCGCGAAGTTGTGCTCAATCGAGAGGATATCCGCCGGTCTGACGGGCCGGAAATAATACTCACGACGCTCGAATCGCTAGAGCTGTTTGGATTAAAACCAAACTACAACATCATCGACGAGATTGATGCGGTCGTATTCGATGAGATTCACCTGTATACGGGCATTCGAGGCGCACACACAGCCAATATCGTAAATAACATCGAATCAATCACTGATCAGTCGCTGCTGTGGCTCGGTGCCAGTGCAACTGTCGACAATGCCGAGCAGTTCGCCGCGAAAATCTTCCCTGTTCCGGATGGGCGAATCGAAGCAGTCTCGCCACCAGATGCAGATTTCGATACAAATCACAACGACCACGAACACTACTTTTTCCTCAAGACACCGGAAGACGGTCCAGGCGTCTCCTCGATGTTCATTCAGCACATTCTCCTGCTTGGACACGCTATGCTGCAACAGGCGAGCGGGCCTCGTGGCAAGTTGCTGTCGTTCATCGACAGCATCAGCCAAGTAAATCAGAAACGAACACAGTTAGAGGATGCTGATACTCAACGCGAACTGTGGCGGCATCACGTTGACATTGATGGACCGGGTGACTGGCGGACAGTTGCTGATGAGATGGGTCGTGACTTTATCGACGAGCCCTTGAAATTCTCGTCAGTATATTCAGACGTTGGATTCGACGCCTCAGTCATTCAGAGCGATGTGCTGTTGTCGACGAACTTCCTCGAAGTCGGTATCGATGTCGGTGACATTTCGATGGTCACGCAGTACCGCACACCGTGGAACCTCTCCTCTTTCGTACAGCGCGTCGGTCGAGCTGCCCGTGAACCTGGTACGGACTCGTTTGTGTTTGTTTTTCTTTCCAATCTCACGAGCGACGCGAACATGTTTTATCGAGCAGATCGGTTCCTTGGCTCCGAGATTAGAACACCGTTAAAGCCTGACAACGAGGTGATTGAGTGGATTCACGACAAGTATCGGAAGTTCTACGAAATCACTTCACAAATCCAGGACCGACGCAATTACTCTCAGAAACAGGATATAAAGGAGTTCCATGAAGAGTTTTTAATCGACGAACTTGGCTGGCAGCAGTATCACCAACTCCTCGTCGACCCCGAAGCGGTACTCTCACGAGAACTGGATATACATGGATCGTACAGTGCGCTCACTGGCCAACAACCTATAAAAAGGGTTGGGGCGAGCCTCGAAGAGCGTGACGAGGAGTTACAGACGGAACTCAACGAACTCGGAATTGATGGTGATGCGGCGACCGGCGACACTGCCCGTGAAATGATCGAAAGCCTCCGAGAAGACATGCTTGGCTATGTGATGGAACGAACCGAACTCGTCGAAGGGTGCCGAGCTGCGGACGAAGCATTTGCCGACGGGTCGGTACTGACAAACCTCACGTCTGAACTCGACGAGGTTCGCGAGATGATTTCCGAGCCGATAGCAGCTCCAACAACGGAGCTTGATCAGTTCCGGGATGTGCTCCCACTGCTGTACAGTGTAAAAGCAAGTGTACTCCGAGTGACGAACGCTGCCAATCGAGCCGACTGCAACCTCCCAGGATTGGCGTATGATGTTTCGGATATTGAAGACGCAGTCAACCGAGTTGCAGATGGGTTGAACGACGACAGAGCTGATGAGCTTGTGGCTGATCGAAAGCGTATCTACTATCTCAAACAAGCGTTAGAGGAGCTGTACCAGTATCAGTCCATACCGTCCAACTTCTTGAGTCTATACTACGTCAAGCATCTCCTCCGTGGAGGATACTACTACGACCGATTCCTCCGTGCGGGTGGAGATTCTCTCGCAGATGATGTCTGGTACGTACCGGAGAACTACTTCGATGATGCTGGAAAGTACTTCACCGTGTTCTATGGGGACGACGACAATGAGGGAAGCGACCAGTCAATCGACAAACTTGTGCATTCGTATACACCGTTCAGAAGCGAGTATCAGCAGGAAGCTGGAACGCTTCAAGCATTCATTCCTGAAACAGTTGTCGACGGGGAGACGATACGATTCGTATTCGAAAATGTTCCGGGAGAGCGGCGTGACCATCTCATAATTCCAGATTCTATCAGACTCAGCGACGTGACCGATCTCAGCGGCTCAAAGGCTCTCAGTATCGTTCGATACTGCCCGCAATGCATGCAAATCCTCGATACTGATAGTTGTCTTCGTCATAACGACCGTGCGCTCGGGAAAATTCATGCAAGTCCGACTGTCGAAACCACCGTTTTCGAGGGTGAAGACGCAGAGTCTCGCGGTATCGTCACGCTCTCAGATGTCTCTGGGAAAATAAAACTCACCGGTGCGTCACTGGAGATTACACCCGCGACGTATGCTCGCTCAAATGGCGAGTACATATTCACAGGTGGCGATAGAATAGAACGCTACATCGAAACGCCAGAGCAAACACTTGGATTCGAACTCGATACACGAGGACTCACGTTCGACGTGTCTGGATTCCTTGATCGTATCGACAACCCTGACACTATATCGGCTGTTGACCGGTACAAAGACCGCTCAGAAGTAGGGTTGCGCGAGATGGGTGTTCACACTGCTGCACACTTCTTTACACAGCTCGTTGCAGATGTTGCTGGTGTAACGCCAGGGTCGCTTTTTTATGGAATAGATCTGGATTCCGAGGTAGTGTATGTATTTGAACGATCTCAGGGTGGGCAAGGACTCGTCGACTTAGTGTTCGATGACTTTCGGGAAGACCCTGGAACTGCACTGGAGTCGGTGACTCGAATTACATATGATCCGCAAGTCATCTGTGAGCGCCTGTGGGCTACCGATTCATTTGTCGAGAGTCTTAGTACGATGCCTGACCGAGAAGAGATTGAGACGGCTGTCCGTGCCTCTGATGAGGTTCCAGTGTTCGACCACGTTATCACACAAGTTGTCGAAGAAGTCCGTTCAACAGTTGACCGAGCGAATCAGCTCGTACGCGAAGAAGATGAGATGACGACACAACAGGCGTACAGTGTCAAGCAACTTGTCGCATCATCTCGCATCAGTGGACAATCAACGTACCCCGAACAAGAAGTCGACGCACTCCTGTCTGACTTTGATGGCCATGATAGAATAGAGACGCTATTTTTCTCACCTGATATCGATGGCTGTGTGGAAAACCTCCAGCTTGCAGAGTGTACCTCTGGCCACGACCAATCAGAGACACTGAGCTATGTGTTACTCGAAGAACTACGTGAGGAACTCATAGAGCGCGTCCCACATGAGGAGCTCGGGCAGGAATTGTTTGATCGGAAGGTCTTGCCAGGAGGTGAGTACAATGGGACAAGCATTTTCCTTACCCTCTAGTGGCCTCCGATACTTGCTGGGCCACGCCTTGGTTTACAGTGACCACATAGCCATCTGTTCGCCATGGCTCAGTGATGTTGACGTTCGTCTTCCACTCGCACCAGGTGTCGACGATCGGCGAATGAAACTAGCAGCCGCGATCAGTAAATTTGACACAATCGTTGATGTGTACGTTTTACCAGACGAGCCCAGCAATGAGTACGCACTTTATCGACTCAGTGAGATGAATAATGTAGATGTGACTAAAGTCCCTAATCTCCATGCGAAGGCAGTTGTCACCAGAAATTATGTATACGTCGGTTCAGCAAATATTACACGGGGTGGACTTCTTACAAACTTGGAATTGTGTAAGATTGTGGAGAACCAGTATATGAGCGTTGACGGATATATACAAAAAGAATTGAATTTGTAAACTCGACTGAACTCAGAGAATATTATAGTGCGGCTTCAATCGTGATTTGCTGGATATAGCTGGCGGAGTTTGATGCGAGCATCATCAGTCGTGAACTGCCAGTCAATCGTAGATTCGTCGTCGTTTCGGGTCCGTTCCCACGCAGCGACCTCCGCACGGAGTGTCGCTGCGTC